>CABDZX010000126.1_pt1 | contig 48549 bp, 47 predicted proteins | sample 3421941 | NCBI WGS metagenome assembly CABDZX01 (sample SAMEA5534341, study PRJEB31848) | metagenome | biome: tundra; feature: field; material: soil | place: USA | collected 2013-05 | depth 0.45 m
GGTCACGCAGTACGAGGACCTGTATGACGTGTCCGCCGAGCTGCGCTCCGGTGGCGAACGACACGAGTCGCTGCGCTACGGCGCCCGCATCGAGCTCGGCCTGCGATCCTTTCTGGCCGAGGGTGGGTTCACCGCGTTCACCACGAACTTCGAGGATCTTGGCGGGCTCCGGCAGCTGCCCGGCCTGGCCGTCCAGCGCCTGATGGCTGAGGGTTACGGCTTCGGCGCTGAGGGCGACTGGAAGACCTCGGTCATGCTCCGCACGTTGAAGGTCATGGCGGACGGGCTCCCCGGGGGCACCTCCTTCATGGAGGACTACACCTACCACCTGGTTCCGGGCAAGGAACGGATCCTGGGCGCCCACATGCTCGAGGTATGCCCCTCGATCGCCGCGGGCAAGCCAACACTGGAGATCCATCCGCTAGGCATCGGCGGCCGCAGCGACCCGGTTCGTCTCGTATTCGACGCCAGCCCAGGCGACGCGGTGATTCTCGGCATCGCCGACCTGGGCGATCGTTTCCGGCTCGTGGCCAACGAAGTCGAGGTGATCGAACCCGACCACCCGCTGCCGAACCTGCCCGTCGCCCGCGCCGTATGGAAACCGGCACCCGACCTGCGCACCTCAACAGAGGCCTGGCTGACCGCCGGCGGCCCACACCACACGGTCCTGTCGACGGCCCTGACCTCCGAGCACCTATCGGACTTCGCCGAGATGACCCGCACCGAACTGGTCATCATCGACGCAGACACCCACCCCCGCCGATTCCTCCAGGAACTGCGATGGAACCAGGCGTACTACCGCCTAGCCCAAGGCCTCTAGACCAGAAGCCAAGACAACACACCAAGACGAAACACCAAGAAGACACACCCAACAATTGGAGAAGACTGTGCGCAAGATCCTCGCGATCGTGGCGACCGGCGCTTTGGCGCTGACCATGTCCGGCTGTGGCCGGTCCGCCGATGCCAGCGCCAGCGGCGCCATCGCCGGTGGCACCAAGGGCACGATCGGTGTGGCCATGCCCACCAAGACCTCGCAGCGCTGGATCAAGGACGGCAACGCGATGAAGGCCCAGCTGGAGGCGGCCGGCTACAAGGTCAACCTCGTGTACGCCAACGACGACATTCCGACCCAGGTCACCCAGGTCAACGACATGGTGACCAAGAAGAACCAGGTCCTCGTGGTGGCCTCCATCGACGGCACCGCCCTCGCCGGGGCGCTCAAGCAGGCCAAGGATGCCGGCATCCCGGTCATCGCCTACGACCGTCTGCTGCGCAACACCAACGCCGTCGACTACTACGCGACTTTCGACAACCTCAAGGTGGGCCAGCTCCAGGCCCAGTCCCTGGTCGCCGGTCTCAAGGCCAGCGGCAAGGCCGCGCCGTGGAACGTCGAGCTCTTCGCTGGCTCCCCCGACGACAACAACGCCACGTTCTTCCTCAAGGGCGCGATGACGGTCCTTCAGCCGCTCATCGACTCCAAGCAGATCGTGATCCCCTCGGGTCAGACAGACTTCAAGACCATTGCCACGCTGCGCTGGGACGCTGGGGTCGCCAAGATGCGGATGGAGAACATCCTCACCAAGTCCTATGCGAGCAGCGACGTCCAAGGTGTCCTTGCTCCGTATGACGGCCTGTCGCGGGGCATCATCGCCGCCCTCAAGGGCAACGGGTACGGCAGTGGCGCCAAGAAGCTGCCGGTCATCACCGGGCAGGACGCCGAGGTCGAGTCGGTCAAGTCCATCCTTGCGGGCGAGCAGTACTCCTCGGTGTTCAAGGACACGAGCAAGCTCGCCGCGGTCACGGTCACGATGATCAAGGAGATCGCCGAGAAGAAGACCGTCACGATCAAGGACACCACGTCGTACAACAACGGCGTCAAGGTCGTGCCGACGATGCTGCTCCAGCCGGTCCTGATCGACAAGTCCAACGCCAAGCAGACCCTGCTCGATGCCAAGTACTACACCGAAGCCCAGATGCAGTAACCCCACACGGCACGACGGTTCGAGTACTGATGAGTGGCTTGGTGTGGGCACGACGGCCGCACCAAGCCGCTCAGCTCAACGTAAGAGCAGTCCAACGCAGACGCAGTTTCCTTCTCGTCCCGAGGGTAGACATATGGACAACATGATTCTCTCCATGAGAGGGATTACCAAGGAGTTCCCAGGTGTCAAGGCGCTGGCGGACGTCACCCTGAACGTCAGAAGGGGTGAGATCCACGCGATCTGTGGCGAGAACGGAGCGGGCAAATCGACCCTGATGAAGGTCTTGTCCGGGATCTATCCGTTCGGGACCTATGAGGGTCAGATCCTCTTTGAGGACCAGGTTTGCGAGTTCAAGGGCATCCGCGAGAGCGAGCACGCGGGCATCGCCATCATCCACCAGGAGCTCGCACTCATCCCTGAGCTCAGCATCGTCGAGAACCTCTTCCAGGGCAACGAGGTGGCCAGGCACGGAGTCATCAACTGGTACGAAGCGACGGCCAGAGCCACAGAGCTCCTCGCTCGCGTCGGCCTCTCGGAGAACCCGAACACCAAGATCAAGAACATCGGCATCGGCAAGCAGCAACTCGTCGAGATCGCCAAGGCCCTCGCCAAGAGCGTCAAGCTACTGATCCTGGATGAACCCACGGCGGCCCTCAACGATGCCGACTCGCAGCACCTGCTCAGTCTTCTTGACGGTCTGCGCCACAAGGGCATCACGTCGATCATGATCTCCCACAAGCTCAACGAGATCGAGAAGATCTCGGACTCCATCACCATCATCCGTGACGGCAGGACGATCGAGACCCTTGACGTCAAGGCCGACGGGATCAACGAGGACCGCATCATCAAGGCAATGGTCGGGCGGGACCTGGACCACAGATTCCCTCCGCACGCACCCACGGTCGGCGAGATGCTCTTCGAGGTCAGGGACTGGAGCGTCCTGCATCCGGATGACCACAGCCGCTACGTCGTACACGGCGCCAGCCTGAACATCCGCCGCGGCGAGATCGTCGGCCTGGCCGGGCTCATGGGCGCCGGTCGTACCGAGCTGGCCCGCAGCATCTTCGGCCAGTCCTATGGGCGCAAGATCTCCGGTGAGCTGTTCAAGGACGGAATACCCCTTCACCTCAAGAACGTGTCCCAGGCAATCGGCGCCGGTCTGGCATATGTCACCGAGGACCGAAAGAGCCTGGGTTTGAACCTGCACGACAGCGTCAAGGTGTCCATCACATCGGCCGCCGTGAAAACGATCCGGCACAACGGCATGGTCGATGAGAACCTTGAGATCGTCGCGGCCAACAAGTACCGCAAGGACATGAAGATCAAGGCACCCAGCGTCGAGGAGGGCGTGGCCAAGCTGTCCGGCGGCAACCAGCAGAAGGTCGTTCTGGGCAAGTGGATGTTCACCGGTCCGGACTTGCTGATTCTCGACGAGCCGACTCGCGGCATCGACGTGGGCGCCAAGTACGAGATCTACGAGATCATCAACCGCCTGGCCGACAGTGGCCGTGGAGTGCTGATGATCTCCTCTGAGCTGCCCGAGCTGCTTGGCATGTGTGACCGCATCTACACCCTCAGTGAGGGAGTGATCACCGCGGAGGTCCCGCGTGACAAGGCCGACCAGGAGACCCTCATGCGTTACATGACCCAAGGCAAGATCCAGAGAGAGATGGTCCAGAAGTGAGCCAAAAGACTTTAGAGCCGGTCGCCAAGACGTCTTTTGTCGCGCAGGCGAGGCAGGCGATGGGCGGCAACGTCCGGCAGTACGGGATGATCATCGCCCTGCTGCTGCTCGTTGCCCTCTTCCAGATTCTGACCAACGGGCTGTTTCTCGAGCCGCGAAACGTGACCAGCCTGTTGGTCCAGAACGGCTACATCCTCATCCTGGCGATCGGCATGGTGATGGTGATCATTGCCGGGCACATCGACCTGTCGGTCGGTTCGGTCGCCGCCTTTGTCGGAGCCACCGTGGCGATCTCGATGCAACGCTTCGACATCCCCTGGCCGCTGGCGATCCTCCTTGGCCTGGTGGTGGGCGTCATTGTCGGGGCCTGGCAGGGTTTTTGGGTGGCCTACGTGGGCATCCCGGCCTTCATTGTCACTCTGGCCGGCATGTTGCTTTTCCGGGGACTGGACCTGATGATGCTCAACGCATCCAGCGTCGGGGTACCTGATGGGTTCCAGGTGATCGCCAACGGCTTCATCCCTGACATGGGTCCGAACACCGGGTATCACAATCCCACGTTGCTGCTGGCCATATTGTTGGTCGTGCTGCTTGCGGTGCTGGAGCTTCGCAAGCGGGCGGCGCTGCGCAAGCACTCGATGGATGTGCCCCCCTTGTCCATCAGCATCATCAAGTTGACCGTGATCGGTGTCGCCGTGCTGGCGTTTGGACTGTTGCTTGCCTCCTACAAAGGCATTCCGGTCGTCGGCCTCATCCTGGGTCTCTTGGTCGCGATCTACACCTTCGTCACACGAAAGACAGTCTTCGGTCGTCATATCTACTCCGTGGGAGGCAACTCCCTGGCGGCTCGGCTCTCTGGGGTGAACACCAAGCGGATCGACTTCATGGTCATGGTGAACATGGGACTGCTGGCAGGAGTCGCCGGAATGGTGTTCACCGCATACCTCAACGCAGCCAACCCCAAGGACGGCGTCGGCTTCGAGCTCGACGCCATCGCTGCTGTATTCATCGGTGGAGCCGCCGTGGCCGGTGGGATCGGCACCGTGTCCGGCTCGATGGTCGGCGGTCTGGTGATGGGTGTGCTCAACCTCGGACTGGCCAACCTGAGTGTCGACTCGAACTTCATCCAGATCATCAAAGGTATGGTCCTTCTCCTGGCCGTCGCGTTTGACGTTCGCTCCAAGTTGCAGGGGCGGGCGTCGTTCATCGGCATGATCATGTCGGGGATGAACCGCACCTCTTCACCACCACCTGCAGAGGTCGCTCCCCCCGGCCCAGAGTCATCTGCGGGTGAGAGGCCCGAAAGCAAGGTCACGGTGGGTTCACTCTGACAGGGGCTTGTCAAGACACTCTTTCCCAAGGTCACGTGCTGCACCCGCCACCATGGACCATGGTTGCGATCCTCGACGTCGTGCTTACGGGCGGTCTCAGTTACTGGGTGCGCCGAGGGTGGCCTCTTGCTCTGCCGTTTGGCCGGCGCATTGGGTGGTGCCATCCCTCTGGCGATGCCCAGTTCGCACACCAGCCCGGACAATCGGCTGCCCTTCGTTTCTCGTCCTGATCGAGTTGTCGCTCGAAGTCGGAGTCGCTCTCGGCCATCGCCCATCGTGACCAGCCCTGGCGGCCTGATCGGCTTCAGGCCCTTGCGGGGCGGCTGAGCTGCTGGTCGATGAAGGACAGCAGAACCGTCATGTACCCCGAGGGGTTGTGGGTGTAGGTGTCCATGTGGTCGTGGCCGGCAATGACGTCAAGGCGGGAGGCGCGGTTGGAGGAGGCTGCGAACAGCTGATGGGCGTTCGCCACACCCAGCAAGGGGTCGCCGCGGGCATGCAGGAAGAGGAACGCCCGGTCCGGTAGTGACCGGACGATGTCCACCGGGCTCAGGGTCGGCAGCACACCGAAGGCGCGGGAGGCCTCCATCGCGGGTATGGCAAGGGAGCCCGGCAGGAAGGTGTAGCGGGTGAGACCGCTCTGCATCGCGGTGAAGAGGTCGGCGAAGGCGCTGTCTGCGACGAGAGCGCCTACCGCGGTGAGCTGAGGCGCCGCTTCTATCACCGTCGCTGCACCCATGCTGTTGCCCAATACCGTCATCTGGCCCGGCGCGTAACCAAGGGAGAGCATGTGGTCGTAGGCGCCGAGCAGGTCGCGGGGCTCCTTGTGCGCCAGGGTCTGGTTCGAGCCCATGCTGAGCCCTGACCCGCGCAGGTCGAACATCAGGACGTCGTAGCCCAGGGGCAACAGCCTGCGGGTGAGGGCGACGAAGTCGACGTCCTCGCGGTTTCCCTGCCACCCGTGCACCAGAATGACACTGCGGCCGCTGGGATGGTCGGCACGGAACAGCCAACCAGACAGCCGAATGTGGTCGACCCTGCTCGGGAACGTCACGTCGAGGTGGCGGTGGCTGATGGCGCTCGCGGGCACGGCAAACGCCCGGCGCGAACCCGCGACCACTATTCGGGCTCCCACCCCGGACGCGAGCAGAAAGATGGCAATCAGGGCGACGCTCACCGTGGCGAGTCGTCGCGTCCAGCGACCGGTGCGCCGCGATGTGAATGTCATCTGCTTTCATGGTGACACTCGTGAACGAGTCCTGCGTGCAAGTTGGGAAACCCAGCGCAGTACCGCGAGGAACCCGCCCAGGACCGCAGCGGACAAGATGATGACCACACAGCGTCCCCACCACCATTGGGCTGAGGCGTCCGTGGAGTAGACGAAGCCCGCACCGAGCCCGGCCAGCGTCGTGATCGCGACCAGATAGGCGGTCATGTGCCAGAGGTAGACCGGCATCGTCAGGTCGTTCGCCCGGCTCACGGCCCGCCAGCGGCCGGGGTTCGCCAGGAGCCGCTCGAGGGGCCGCCGAAGCAGCAGGGCCAGTCCGATGAGCCACACGCCATCGGCCACCAGGGAGAGCATCGGTGCGTCCATGGTGAGGACTGTCCAACGCGGGTTGATGAGGCTGCGAGGGTAGTAAGGCAGACTCGTGAGTACGGCGAGGACAACCAGGCCGGCGGCTGCTATCCCCGCGCAGGTCTTGACCGATAGCCGCCGGAGGCTGCCGTCGGCGTAGAAGTAGCCCAGTTGATGCGGGATCAACCAGACCAGCAGCAGGTTGGCCGCCAGCGGTGCCCCGCTGTTGCGAACAAAGGCTTGGGAGTCCGCGACTGTCACGGCCGCCACCATCGTCAGCGGTAGCGCTATCCCCCAGCGCCGATGTGCTGCAACGGTCCAGGGGCTCAGCATGACGACCAGCAGGTACACGCCCAGGAACCACAGCGGCCCGAACGGGATCGTGTTCCCGATGGCCACATGCCTGAGGGGGGACAACGAACCGAACCCGGCTGCCCTCGTCAGGAGGTCGACCGCGAGCCAAGCGCCGAGAAAGATGAAGGTGGGCCGGAGCAATCGGCGGACCCTGCGCGCCAGGTAGATCCCCTTCGACTCGCCCCGGAGCAGCGAGTTCGTCAGGGAGACCCAGTTCGCGTACCCGCCCGCGAAGAAGAACAGTGCCATGACGTCACCGGTCCAGGTGAGCGGCCACAGCCAAGGGATCACCGCGACGACGTTCTCGTCGACGACTTTCCCGTCCGTCAGTGATGGCATGATGCTCAGCCAGTGGAGCACAACCACGACGACCATCGAGGTGACCCGGACAAGGTCGATGAAACGGTCCCTGTCCGGGTCGGCCTCGGCGACCTCTGCCCGACTTTGCTGCGTGCTACGCCGCATCCCCCCAGTACACCCGAAAAGACCCGCTTTGGGCTATGTCAGGCGTCGCGCCGGCGCAGACTGACCGCGGCGGCAATGAGCACGATGACTGCGTAGCCGAAGAAGAGCCCCAACCCGGTCCACGGTGCCAGCAATGAAGGGTCCGGGTGCACGTGAGTGATGGCCTCCCCCGCATTGCTCGGCAGGTACTTGTTGATCGGGTCCGACCAGGACGACGGCAGGAACCGCACGATGATCGGCAGGACGAAGAGCAGGCCGAACAGGGTCGAGATGCCGCCGGCAGTGTTGCGCAGCAGTGCCCCGAGACCGATCCCCAGCAGCCCGACAACGGTGAGGAACAGGGCGGCGCCGATCACCGCGCGCAGCACCCCGGAGCTGCTCAGGCTTGTCTGCAGATGCTTGGACGTCAGGATTGACTGGCCGATCAGGAAGGCTCCGAGCACCGTCGGGACCATGAGCACCAGGGTCACCGCGGCGAACACGGCGGCTTTGGCCCACAGGACCGGCAGGCGGGCAGGCACCGCCGCGAAGGTCGCCCGGATCATCCCGGTGGCGTACTCCCCCGTGATGAGCAGCACGCCGAGAACGCCGATCGCCAGCTGTGCGAGAAAGATCCCGCTCAGGGTACGGGTCGTGGGATCAAAGCCCAGCGCTTCGCGCGGGTCGCGAGGCGGCCAGTGCGCAACGATCACCGATGGCACCAGGACGGAGAGCCCGATGATGAACACGACGGCTGCCAACAGCGAGAAGCTCGTCGAGCGCAGGGAGCGGATCTTCGTCCACTCTGAGAGGAGGACCCGCGCTTGGTTGACCTTCTTCGGCTTCGACGCGGGGGGTCGCGTCGGGGTGGCCGTGGCGGTGCTCATCGGTCGGCTCCAGCGGTCTCGAGCGGGCTGACGCTCTCATTTGTCGTCGTGGCGCCGTGGAACTCCACGTCGTCCTTGGTCAGTTCCATGAATGCTTCCTCAAGAGATGTCTGCTGAGCGGACAGCTCGAGCAGGGTGATGCCTGCGCGACCGGCGGCCAGCCCGATCTGGTCGGTGCTCAGGCCACTGACCTCCAGTGCGTTGCCCGGAGCCGCCACGACGCTGACATCGGGGCCGGCCAGGACGCCAGCCAGGTTGTCCGGGTCCGTCGTGCGAACTCGCACGAGGTTGTGGGAAGAGCGGGCGATGAACTCATCCATACTGGTATCGGCGATCAGGCGTCCGCGCCCGATGACGATGAGATGTTCGGCGGTCTGCGCCATCTCGCTCATCAGGTGCGAGGAGACGAATACGGTCCGGCCCTCAGCTGCCAACGACTTCAGCAGGTTGCGGATCCAGCGGATTCCGTCGGGGTCCAGTCCGTTGACCGGCTCGTCAAGGATCAGGGTGTGCGGGTCGCCAAGCAGCGCTGATGCTATGCCGAGCCGCTGGCCCATCCCCAGGGAGAAGCCACCCACCCGCTTGCGTGCGACCTCACGCAGGCCGACCATGTCCACTACCTCGTCCACTCGTGCGCGGGAGATGCCTCCGGTCTGGGCCAGTGCAAGCAGGTGGTTGAAAGCGCTGCGGCCCGTGTGGATCGAACGCGCCTCGAGCAGCGCGCCGACTTCGTGCAGCGGCGCTGAGTGCTCGCGATAGAGCTTGCCGTTCACGCGGACCGACCCCGAGGTTGGGGCGTCCAGGCCCAGGATCATCCGCATCGTGGTGGACTTACCCGCCCCGTTCGGACCGAGGAACCCGGTGACAATTCCCGGTCTTATCGTGAAAGTCAGGTCATCAACGGCCTTCTTGCGGCCGTACAGCTTTGTCAGGCCGAGGGCCTCGATCATGGACATCTCCTTCTGGGGTAGCCGCAGTTACTCGCCCGCGGCAGGCAAGCACATCGTGCCCGCTGATCCTGTGCGCTGACTGTGACTTCCGACTGTCCCCTCCGGCGTGCCCGGCAGGCTGCGGCAGTATGGCTGTGTGCTAACCCCTCTGATGGCCGCGGCCACATCTTCTTCTCGTCACGCGATGGACGCCCAAGGCGCGCTCGTCACCACAAAATCCTTCGGGGTCGGCCGTGGTTTTGCCGTCCTGGTCGCGGTCTTCACGTTGATGTTCGCGTTGATGGTTCTCGGCGGGCACCTTTGGGCAAGGCGGCAGCGCAAGGACAAGCACCTCTGAGACGGTAAGACCGTCGAGGGGGTTATCGGGTCGAGGAGCTGGTGGCTTTGTTCAGTGACGAAAGGTGGGCTCCAGGTCGGTCAGTTCCACCGATGACCTCCAGAGCGCCACGGCGCAGGTGCCGTCCTGGGCCTGCAGGCTCGGAGTCTCCAGAACCGGATGGCCGACCGCGCGCCACCGGGGCCCATAGAACTGCCCACCGAGCACAGTAGGGTCCGTGGCGGCGCGCAGCATCGGCAGCGACCCCGCTGCTGAGCGACTGGTGGTGGGAAGGTCGATGCGCATCACCCGGTTGCTGATGCTGTGCCCTTGGGAACCGAGGTTCGTGCGAGCCACGCCCGGATGGGCGGCCACCGCGATCGCCGACGCACCCGCCTCCGCAAGCCGCCGCTGCAGTTCGAGGGTGAACAGCAGGTTGGCGAGCTTGCTCTGGTAATAGGCCTGCCACCGGCTGTAACCGCGCCGATCGAACATCAGGTCGTCAATGACAAGCCGCCCGAGTCGGTGTCCCATGCTCGACATTGACGCAATGCGGGCACCCCGAGTCGAAAGCATCGCCGGTAGGAGACGCGCCGTCAGCGCGAAGTGACCCAGATGGTTGACCCCGAGCTGAGTCTCGAACCCGTCCACCGTGCGTGACTGGTCCACCGCCATGAGTCCGGCATTGTTGATCAGCAGGTCCAACCGGTCGTGCTCGCTTCTGAAACTGTCGGCAAATGCCGCGACCGACGCAAGGTCAGCAAGGTTCAGCCGCGTGAAAGTCACGCTGGCGGCAGGGGCGAACGCTCGGATCGACGCTATGGCTGACTGCGCCTTATCGGTGTTGCGGCAGGCGAGGACCACTTCGGCACCGGCCACCGCAAGTGCCAGAGCGACGTGGTAGCCGAGGCCAGAGTTCGCACCGGTCACCACAGCCACACGATCGCTCTGATCCGGAATGTCCGCGGTGGTCCAGTGAGCTGTCAAGACTCCTCCTTGAGTTCGCCGAGTAGGCGAATGCTGGTTCGTTCCCGACGGCTCTCGTGCCGAGAGCGGGCCAGTACTGGCCCGTCACGGCCTGATCGCCACGTTGGCTCGCGCGAGACGGACAGCGTTGGACAACGTTTCGATGTCGTAGGCGCCGTGGTGGCGTCGGCCGTTGAGGAAGAAGGTCGGAGTGCCCAAGACCCCACTGACATCGGCGCTGTCGACGTCCTGGGCGACCCGGGCCGCGCCAGCGTGGCGGCGGAGGTCAGTGGTGAAGCGTTCGACGTCCAGGTCCAGTTGCTGCGCGTAGCCAACCAGGTCCGACGTGAGCAGGTCACCCTGATGGTCGAGCAGGAGGTCGTGCATCGCCCAGAATGCGCCTTGTCGTGAGGCGGCCTCTGCGGCCTCGGCTGCGAACTGCGCGTGTGGATGCACGTCGCGCAGTGGAAGGTGGCGCCACACATACCGAATGTCGCCGAAGTCGGCAAGCAGCTCCCGGACGATCGCCTCGGCCTGGCCGCAGTACGGACATTCGAAGTCTGCGTACTCGACCAGGGTGATGGGCGCCTCGCTGGGACCTCGGACATGGTCACGGTCGGGGTGGACCGGGTCCGCGAGGTCAACGATGGATTCCGCGGTGCCCAGCAAAGCGCGCGCTCGCCGTGCTGGTGGGAGTGCGGCGGTGATGCGGAACAGGACCCAGGTCAGCCCGGCGGCGCCCAGGGCTGCGGTCAGGATGCCGAGCTTGGCTTCCTCAAGGTCGCGTCCCCTGAACGCCAGGGTGGCAAGGAGCAGGCTCACCGTGAAGCCGATGCCGGCGATGGTGCCGCCGCCCGCGACCGCCATCCAGCCCACCGGTGGACGCAGCCGTCCTTTGGTCGCCCGGGTGACGATCCATGACCCGGCCAGGATGCCCACTGGCTTGCCGACCACATAGGCACCGATGATGCCGAGGGTGATCGGCGAACGGTACGCCTGCGACAAGAACTGGCCGTGGATGGAGATGCCGGCGTTGGCCAGCGCGAACAGCGGCACGATGACGTAGCTGGTCCAGGGGTGGAAGGCATCCTGGAGCCGTTCGTTTGGTGAGATGGCTTGCTGCAGACCTGCTCGGGCGGAGCGGGCGAGCTCGGGTGTGGGTTGCTCGCGGAAGTCTCGGAACCTGTCGCTTGCGCGCTCGAGCTCCTCACGGCCGGCAGGGTTCGCGAAGGTCAGCAGACCCATGGCAAGGCCGACGACCACCGGGTCGACCCCAGAGAGGTGCAGCGCGGCCCAGGTGGCGATGCCGACGACGAGGTAGACGACCCCCTGGCGGACGTGCAACCGCAGTAGCACCAGGATTCCCCCAAACAGGGCGAAGGCCACCCCAAGTGCTGCGACGTTGAGCCGGTTTGAGTAGATGGTCGCGATGACAAGCAGCGCGACCATGTCGTCGATGACCACCACGGTGAGCAGGAATGCGCGCAGTCGCTCGGGGAACCGCGGGCCGATGAGGGCGAGCATCCCTAGTGCGAAGGCGGTGTCGGTTGACATGGCCACCCCCCAGCCCCGGGCCGAGGACTGCCCAGCGTTGACCACCAGGTACAGCAGGACTGCCATGCTCATGCCAGCGATCCCGGCGGTGACGGGCAGTACCATCCGGCGCCGTTCGCGAAGTTCACCCAGGTCGAACTCGCGACGGGCCTCAAGACCCACGACGAAGAAGAAGAACGTCATCAGGCCGCTGTTCACCCAACCGACCAGATCCATCGTCAGACCCGAGCCACCGAGCTGAACCGACAACGTGGTGTGCCAGACAGCCTGGTATGAGGCGGTGGCGACGTTCGCCCAGACCAGTGCCACGACGGTGGCCGCGAGCAGAACCACCGCACTGCCGCTCTCGGTTGACAGGAACCGGCTCAGCGGCGTTTCGCGGCGCCAGGTCCAGTCGGTGTTACCGGATGCGGTATTCCCGGTCGATGGGGGTCGAACCTGTGCCATGCACGTCCTCCTCGTGTTTACGACGCCCGCCGAAGCCGCCGCGCGGCCCGCACCATCTCCAGGAGAACGCCGTCTGCTCACTGTCAGCCGATAAACCGCCGTGCGCATTCCGCAGCCTGGGCCACCCTTCAAGACGTCGCCGACATCAATCGATCAGAGCTGCTCAGCTCGGCAGGCCTGCACCCGCATGCAGATGGCTTGCACGCGCCCTCATCCAATCGTGGCCGCGTAGTCGGCCACCTCGGTCTGCAGGTGGCGTGGCGTGCGGACATAGCCGGTCGGCGGCGGGCGCGGCGGCAGCTTCAGCGGGGGGCGCTCCACGTGCTCGTAGGGAATGCTTGAGAGCAGGTGGGCGATCATGTTGATCCGGGCGCGTCGTTTGTCGTCGCTCTCAACGACGAGCCAGGGGGACTCGTGAATGTCGGTGTGGACGAACATCTCGTCCTTGGCCCGCGAGTAGTCCTCCCAACGGTTCAGTGACTCCACGTCCATCGGCGACAGTTTCCACTGCCGCATCGGGTCCGTCACCCGGGACCGGAACCGGCGCTCCTGCTCGCCGTCGCTGACGGAGAACCAGTATTTGCGCAAGATGATGCCTTCCTCGACTAGCAGCCTCTCGAAGATCGGGCACTGGTGGAGGAATCTCTGGTGTTCCTCGGCGGTGCACAGACCCATGACCCACTCGACACCGGCGCGGTTGTACCAGCTTCGGTCAAACAGCACGATCTCGCCGGCCGCGGGCAGATGCTCGATGTACCGCTGGAAATACCACTGTGTCCTCTCGCGATCGGTGGGAACGGGCAGCGCTGCGATGCGGGCCACCCGGGGGTTGAGGTACTGCGTAACGCGCTTGACGGTGCTGCCCTTGCCCGCGGCGTCGCGTCCCTCAAATATCACGATGACCCGCTTGTTCTTCGCCCGCACCCACTCCTGCAGGACGACGAGCTCGGCTTGCAGGCGGAGAAGCTCTTTCTCGTAGACCCGTTTCTTCACGGCGTCGAGCTCCCGTCATCATCTGACTTCAGTGCCGGTGAGCGCGACCGTGAAGCCATGGGGCAGGTCACAGCCCGCGTGCGATCACTGCAGTGCCGTAGGCGCAGATCTCTGTCCAGGTGCTGCCCAGCTCGCTGGTGTCAAAGCGCATGGCCACAATCGCGTTCCCGCCCCGCCGGGTGGCCTCCTGGACAAGCCGCTCGATCGCCTGCTCACGACCCTGTGCCAACATCGCCGTCATACCCTGCAGCTCGCCGCCGACGAGCGACTTCAGGCCGGCTCCGATCTGAGATCCGAGATTGCGTGACCGCACAGTCAGACCGAAAACCTCACCGAGCACACGCTCGATCTCATGATCCGGAAAGTCGTTCGCAGTCGTGATCAGCATGTCGTCCTCCACCCCGAGTTCATGTGTCACTTAGACCGCACGTTACTCCGGAGATGATTCCGAACAGTGGCTTGAGACGCAAGGGCACAGCTGGGTTGTCAATTCCGCCTTCCACGTCGGACGCGCAGCGGGAGAATCAGTGATCCGGAGGATGCGACGCTCCGCCTGGGGACTCACCTCCGCGCAATCAAGGACGACGGAACCGAATGGCGGCAGACTCTGCCCGGCCAATGATCGTCCGTGCCAAGATCGCCGTCACCTCCGCCTTCGGGGGGCAGCGAATATCCCTACGCACCAGTAACAGGATGAGGGGTAACGAACCGATCTTTCGTACTCGTAGACCTGAGAAAAAGCCCCAAATCTTGCTCATTTGGCGCATGATGCATGCGTGCTGCCTCCGCTGACTCCTGTGACCCTGCTGACTTCCTGGATGTTCGATCCTCTGGGTGCTGTGCTTGCCCTGGCTCTCACCTGCCTGTATGTCGTCTCTCTGGTCCGCACGCGCAGGCTCGGCGCGAAGTGGCACTGGCTGCGGAGCGCGGCGTTCATGATCCTGGGCGTCGGCTCGTTAGTTTTCGGCACATGTGGCGCGCTCGCGGTGTACCGCTCGTCTTTGTTCTGGGTGGCCGCAATCCAGGCGGCCATCCTGTCCTCGGTGACGCCCATGGGCCTGGCGCTCGGGGAACCTATCGCGCTGGCTGAGAAAGCGTTGGGAGCAAGGGGCGTTGGGCACTTGCGTCGTGCGCTGACAGGACCACTCCCCCGGATCCTGATGTTTCCACTGGTGAGCTCGCTGCTGGCTGTGGGGTCGCTCGTAGTCGTCTTCTTCACTGGGTACTTCACATCGTCGCTGTCCAACACGGTGGTGCGTGACGTGCTTTACCTGCAGCTGCTGTTCACGGGCCTGCTGGTCGTCCTGCCCCTGCTGGGTGAGGACTTGCTGCCGTCGTGGTGCACCCATCCGGTGCGGGCACTGGTTGCGTTTGTTGATGGGCTGATCGACGCGATCCCAGGCATCCTGGTGATGACCGCCCCGACAATTCTGGCGCCTGGCGTTGCGGGTTTCACCAACCGGACCTGGGGGCCGGAGGCGGCGTTGGACCAGAGGCTCGGCGGAGGCGCCATGATCGCTGTCGCGGAGGTCGTCGGCCTGCCCTTGTTGGCAGCGGTTTTCATATCATGGGTCCGCGCCGACGACGCTGATGCCCGTCAGACGGATGCCTTCCTGGACGCGCACGAGACAGAGACGGCGGAGCCTGTGCTCGACCGACCCTGGTGGGAGACCGATCCCCGCTTCGCCGACCGGCGTCCTTAGCCGTCGATCGGTTCCGAGAAACGTTGTGGATCGGTGTTCCGACCACTTTGTTCATCCCTGGCGCAGCAGGCTCTGTTCATTCCGGGCCCAACGGGAAGAGATGACGGGATGCGGCGCAGCGGCGCCTTCACTTGGCCCACACGTCGAATTCAATCCGGCCAGGAAACGCCATCCGTGGTCGTTGACAGCCTCTGAGGCCGCAGAGGAGGATCATCTGATGTCCTCTTCCCACGGAGGTATCCCGTGTCCCAGTCGACTCCCCCGGTTCCTACCGTCTTCGAAAATGAGGACGCACGTCTGGAGAGCCTCGGCTACAAGCCTCAGCTGAACCGCGTGCTCGGCCTGTTCGCCAACTTCAGCGTCGCTTTCACCTACCTCTCACCCATGGTGGGTATCTACTCGCTCTTCGCCCTGGGCGTCGGCACCGGGGGCCCTGCCTACCTGTGGCTGATGCTGATCCCGGTGATCGGGATGCTGTTCGTCGCGTTGGTGTTCGGGGAGCTCGCCAGCCACTACCCGGTGGCGGGGGCGCTCTACCAATACGGCAAGTTCTCGGTTGGTCCCGGCTACGGCTGGTTCGTCGGCTGGTTCTACGGCATCGCGCTGCTGGTCACCGTCGCAGCCGTGGACACCGGCGTGGTCACCTACGTCGTCTCGCTGAGCAACAACTGGTTCAGCACCAACCTCGACGCAACCAAGCACGCCACGATCCTGGTGGTCACGCTGGTGCTGCTCGCCATCCAGACCACACTCAACATCACCGGCGCCAAGGTCATGGGCCTGGTCGCTCAGTTCGGCGTGTACGTGGAGATTGTGGGCACCCTGGGCATCGCGATCATCCTGGCCATCTCGGGCTTCCACCACGGCCTCGGCTTCCTGTTCTCCAGCGAGGGGGTCACCCACGCAGCCACCAACCCTCTGGGACTCGACTTCGGCGGCAACTGGATCACCGGGGCGGCGCTCATCGCAGTACTCGCCCATGTCTTCATCTTCTACGGCTTCGAGTCGGCCGGGGACATCGCGGAGGAGACCAAGGACGCCGGCCGACAGGTACCGCGCGCCATGCGCCTCGCGTTGATCTGGGGCGGCATCGCGTCGTTCATTCTCGTCGCCGCCCTGCTCCTGGCGATGCCTGCGGGCTCCCACGCTGTCGCTCAGACCGTCAAGGGCGGTGGGGTGCCGTTCATCCTGAGCGAGCTGCCGAGCTGGCTGCAGGACAGCCTGCTCCTGCTGATCATCTTTGCCTTCCTCTCCTGTGGGACGTCTGTTCAGGGGGCAGGCAGCCGGCTGGCGTTCTCCTACGCCCGCGACGGCGCCCTACCGGGGGCAGGTTGGATCTCTCGGGTGAACAAGAAGTTCAAGACCCCGGTGAACGCCCTGCTCGCCGGAGCCGGCGTCACGATCCTGTTCATACTTCTCGTATTCCCTTCCCCCAACCACGACGTGAAGATCGGCTTCATCACCTATCCGGCGAACGTCAACGCACTGGTGGCCTTGGTGTCTTTCGGCGTCAGTGGTATCTACCTGTCGTTCCTCATGACCGTGATCGGTTCGATGGTTGCGCGTGCCCGGGGGTGGGTGCCCGAGGGCCAGTTCCGGCTCGGCCGCTGGGCCTGGCCGGTGAGCATCGCCGGGGTGGTGTACCTCGTCCTGATGCTGGTCAACGTGGTTGCCCCGACCGGTCTGACGAGCCCGCGGGCCTACTTCAACCTGGACTGGATCACGCTGCTCGTCATCTTCATCATTGCGGTTGTCGGGGCGCTGTACTTCTTCATCGTGCGCCCGGACCGAGGAGTAGGCCGGCACCTGCACGACACGGTCGAGCTCACTGGTGCCGAACGAGCAGAGGGGCACTCTTCGAGCACCGAGGCCTAACCGGGGCGACGAGCCGTTGCGGAGTGCGGACGTTGGCACGGCCCATTCTCGTGGTCGCACCAACGTCCGCCTGCCCGCCTCCCCCCGGAGCTTGGTGATTGCAATCTCAGGTCGAGCTCTGGCTGGGCTCATCTCCCAACGACAGTTCGGCCTGACCGCGAGCGTGCTGGACTATGAGTGCCTCTTGGCGTTCCAAGGCGGAAGCGTGCGGGCTGTCTGAGGGGCCCGGCCGGGGGGCTTCGAGTACGGCCCACACGACCTTGCCACCGTCAGAGGTGGGCAGAACCCCGAACGCCCGTGAGAGGCCGGCCACGATAGTGAGCCGTCGGCCGTGCAGGTAGACAGCTGAAGGCCGCTGACCGGGCAGACCAGGGCCGTGGTCTCGAACGGTCAGGCGAAGTGCGCCGAGGTTCCAGGCTACGGAAAGCTCAATGTTGGTGCCGGCATTGATCGTCGAGCTGGCCACGAGCTCGCTGATCACCAGGGTTGCGAAGGGGCTGACCCGACCCAGCCGCCAGTCCAGCAGAGTGCGAGTGACGAACTCCCGAGAGGCGCGCGAGGCGGTCGGATGGGGGGCGAGCTGTAGCCTCGCAACGGTCAGGGTGGGGGTCGCCAGCACGGCGGTCACCGCGGAGAAAAGTGAAGCGGTCACGATCAGGTGACTGCCCAGGGGCTGAGCGCGCAGCCCCTCACGAACCTGCGGGTCTGGGCAAGCAACGGCCACGGGGATGCCGGGCCAGTCGCGAACGTGCCGACCTGCCGTCGCAAGCGCTTCGAGGGCGCCTGGCACGGCTCCCTCGAGGGCTGCCGACAAGTCACACACCACACCGGCGGGCCCCTCGGCCAGGGCGGTCTGGATCGCCAGGTCCAGTTCCTCGACCACATCACTGAGACGGCAGGCAACCTCAAGGACCACTACCTGACGGATGACGTATTTCCTGACCCGTCCCCGCGGTCCAGTGGTCGGACCCATGGCTGACTGCCCAAGGGGCTCGGTCGGGACGTAGGCCGCATACCGGGTTGGCAACTGGACCACGTGGTGGTCTACGCCGGTGGGGAGGTCGAACGCACTGCTCGGTTGCTGCGCCATGGCGAACTCGATTCGGTGGTCCCAGAAAGAAGGACACGGGCCACCGAGGTTCGGGAGTAGCACGAGGATCAACCGACGCCACCATGGGTCTGGAGGGACGCCGCGACCCAGACGTTACACCCCAGACGCCACCCGCACCAAGAACTCGAGTCCGAAGGCCTCCGAGCTCAGACCTGAAGCCCCACAGCGACAATCGCCTCGGCAACGATCCGCAAGCTGGCGTTGTTGTTGCGAGCATGTCTGCGCATTTGCTGGTAGGCCTGATCGATCGTGATGGCGTTCTTGTATGCGGTGATCCCCTTGGCCTGTTCGATGACGACCCGCGACTCAAGGGCCTCCTGCAGTTGCTCGCTCAGCTGCTCCTGCTGGCGCAGTTTGGAGGCGTTGACCACGTAGCTGGTCGCCACGTCGGCCAGCACCCCGGCTACGGCGATGTCCACATCCGACCACTCTCGCGGCTGGGGCGAGTAGAGGTTGAGTGCGCCGATGATCTGATCGTCAAGCCGCATCGGGATCCCGGCGACGCCGGCCACGCTCAGGCGGGTGGCGGTGGCCGAGAACACCGGCCATCGGGCAGACTCCTCCCGTACGTCGGTCACCCTGACCACCTCTCCGGTTTCGTACGCGTCCCGGCACGGACCCGCCTGGTGTTTCTCCTGCACTCGCTCCAGCTCTCCGGAAGCCTGGCTCACGGCAGTCACGAAACGTAGCCGTCCCTCCTCGGCCATCGTGACGCCGCTACCGCTCAGGCTCAACACTGCCGTGACACTCTCCGTGAGCTCAGTAAGAGCTGCCTCAAGGTCATAGCGCGCCGGCAGAACCACGGCGAATCTGGATAACGTTTGCAGAAACAGCGGTTGGTTATAGATCTTGGGCGCCCCTCGGTTTGCGCCGCCGGTTGGCGGCTCATCGCAGCGCGGGACCGAAACCGAAGGATCGAGAGTCACCGCTCAGGCGCCACATGCTCAAAGTGGACACTACTCGGAAAAGCGGCCGGGGGACCCATCGGGCATACAGCACAAATACACCCAAACCGACAACAGCTGACCACGGACTCGTGACGGGTGCCTGATCCACCTCGTCCAGGACCACCGAGGGGTGCGTGAGAGGTGGCACAGGCTCGCGTTTCCGCAGTTCAGGGAGCGTTTGGTGGTCGCGGACCTCAGTCAACCTGGCAAGCTGGTCAGAGCCAGGTCTGATCAAAGTCAGGGTGATCGGAGTGCACAGAGGCGAGCTGTTTCAGAGCTGTCTCGGCGACGGCCCGACATGGCAGGTCGCCGAGTGCATCGACACGGAGGAACTCGGCGATGACCACACGTGCGGCCTCGCACTGGCGCAGGATCCGGGCAGGGCTGTGCCGGGCTATGTGCGCGGCTTGCTCAGCCGTCGGACGTTGGCCGTCGGCGAGTACGACGTAGTGGCCATCGCCGTCTTTGATGTCCCGGTAGGCATAGAACACGTGCCAGTCGGGGGTGCCCTCGATCGCGGCGCTTGCCGTCAGCTCATCCTCGGTGAGTCGCGCCTCGAGGAACTCCACAAGGGTCATGACGTGTTCAGGACTTGATGGAGTGGCGCTTGCCGTTGCTGGTGATCTCGACCTTGTGTGGTTTGGCCTTTTCCGCGACAGGAATGGTCAACCGTAGTACCCCGGCGTCGTATGCGGCTTGCACCCGGTCTGTATCCAGGTTGTCCCCCAGGAACAGTTGCCGGCTGAACACGCCGCGAGGGCGCTCGGCGGCGATCATCTCGGTGTCCTTGGCAGCGAGGACGGGGCGCTCGGCCTTCACGGTGAGCACGTTGCGCTCAACGTCGAGGTCGACGTCTTCAGCTTTCACCCCTGGCAGGTCAAACTCCACAATGAACTCGTCCCCATCGCGCCAGGCATCCATCGGCATGGCCGCTGGGCGGGTGGCGGTGCCGAAGACCTGTTGGGTGAGCCGGTCAAGCTCACGGAAGGGATCGGTGCGCATCAACATCTTCATCACTCCCCTGCTTGTTGTGCTCTTCAGTGGCCCCTGACAGAGTCATAATCTGGCACGGTCTCCATAGATTTTTTATAGCATCTGTGTCACCATAATTCAAGATGTTGCTGCAGGTCTTGATGGAAGGTGATCCCGATGACCGCGACCAACGCTGATCCGGATCCAAGACGTGGCGTATACGCCATCTCTGTGGCAGCGGAGCTGGTGGGCATGGGCTCCCAGACGCTGCGTCTGTACGAGCGCAGAGGCCTTCTTGAGCCGTCGCGCTCCGGCGGGGGCACCCGCCGCTACAGCAGCGAAGACCTGGACCGACTCCGCCGCATCGCCCGCCTCGTCGACACCGGAGTGAATCTGGCCGGCGTTGCCTTGGTCCTGGACCTGCAGGACGCAAACGAACGGCTCCGAGCGGATCTCAACAGGCGGTCAACCAACCACCGCTAGTCGCGGATCGGTCACGGGCGGCACCTGGCAGCCCGCGCAGCGGCCGGCGGGACCGGTCAGCACGCTCCGACGCGCTGCCGCCCGCAGACCCGGCCCGGACGCGGGCCCGGCTGAGGCAGGTCACCGAGCAATAGCGGCGCGTACGGCGCCCTGCTTCATCGAGATACCCATCCAGGCAATCGTCGCCGGCGCAGATGCCCAGTCGGCTCCAGCCGTACTTCCGAGTTGCGGCCATCAGCGGAGCCGCGCACCCGGCCAGCAGTAGTGCCCCGGAGCCCGTGCGTCTGGTCTTCCAACGCGACTCTCAACGCCTACTCACCCTCGGCGACAAGTCGGCGTCCTGCAGGATGTCGTTGAACCGGGCCGTGCGTTCGGCCTCGCTGATGGTTGCGAACAGCGGCCGTGGGCGCTGCGCCGTGGAGATCAGGTCTCGTTGCGTCATCCGCCAGATGCGCGTGGCGCCGGGGTCGCCCATCACGCCGGGAGGGGTCGCTCTCCTCGCCTGCGGCCTCGCGTGCTGGCTGGGCGTATTCGTTGACCAGTCTCACCAGCCAGGTCAGCGCCGCGGACGGGATGACGACATCGGGAACGACGATGTTGGACGCAACGCGCATGCACCCCAGCCCCGCACTGCAGCTGTTGGTGCTGGGCGTCCTTCTTCAGGTGTCTAGGCTCCTTGCTGACCCGCTCGTTGGCTGGGCTGCGGGGGCGTTCCGTGAGCGGGTGTTCCGAAGGCCCGAAACCGTGCGAACGCCGAAGGCTTCACTCTGCGTTTGTGTTCGCTTCTTTGGCGGTTCTCATCTTCGTCGGGGTCGCGAGACGACTTGCCTGAACAGCGGGCCCTTTCACGATCCTCCCGGGCGGGCGGGGTCCCTTCACGCTCTATTGGTGCGACACTCAAGCCGCGGCGAAAGAACGAGGGAGGAAGCGGATGGCCCAGTCCGATCCGAGGCCGGGTCACGTGCATATTAGGGGTGTTGAGGACAGTGATCTCGCGGCGTTCTTCGAACATCAGCTGGACGGCGAGGCGACTCGGATGGCGGCATTCCCGGCACGGGAACGTGAAGCGTTCATGGCCCATTGGGAAAGGATCAGAGCCGACAAGAGCGTCGTAACTCAGACGATCGGCGTGGACGGCCAGGTGGCGGGCAACCTCGTGAGCTGGGAGCAGGAGGGACACCACGAGATTGGCTATTGGCTCGGGCGGGACTACTGGGGTCGCGGTATTGCGACCCAAGCGCTCGCGCTCTTCATCGCCCAGGTGAAGGCACGACCTCTGTATGCCTATGTCGCAGTGCACAACATCGCCTCGATGAGGGTGCTTGAGAAATGCGGTTTCCGGCGGGCCGCGGCCCAAGGAACAGCATCTTTGACAAGCGAGGACAGTGCCGGGGAGCACATCGCGTTTGTCCTTGAGCTGTGACCGACGGCTCTCGGGTTTCCGACATGGGGTAGCGAGACCGGGCGGATGAGGGGTCACATTGTCAGCTGGATAAGCGCCTACCGACCGATCACGTCACGGGCACCCGGACCCTACGTGTCAGGCTCGGGTGAGGCCTGCGGGCGGCAGCGCGTCGGCTGCCCAGTCCGACCGCTTCCACTCCGGCACCGGAGTCAGAGCCTCGGTGTGCGGGACGAAACGGGAGCGCTCAACCAACTGGTAGCGGTGGAGATAGCGCGGGCTGTTCGGATAGTTCGGGTAGACGGCACGGGGCCGCACCCGGACAACAAACTGGTCCTCGAGGTAGGTCTCTAGCGTTGGGTCGTCCTCGGCGATGCTCGCCGTACCACCAAGCCATCCGATGACCCTTCTCGAAGTCGAGGAACAGCATCCCAACCTCGGGGTTGACAAGGACGTTGCCCGCCGAGAGGCACATCCCGTTCCCGTCGTAGCTCGGAAAGGCAACGGTTCGCTCGTCGAGGACCCGGACGAAGCCCGGCTCACCACTCTTGTACGAGCACGTCGGCCGGCCGGCGCCGTCGGCGGTGGCCAGGAAGGACATGTCCCGAGCCTCGAGGAAAGCCCGATCATCGGTGCTGATCGTGTCCTGGACCAGCACACTGTCGATCCGGTCGGCTAGTGCGGTGGTGCCGAAGCGCTCCTGCAAGCTACGGCTGCCCTCGTCAAAAGGGTCGGCCATGAGCGGCTCCTGGCATCCCTGCCGCGTTCCCCACACGAGCCTGACAGACAGCGGCGCGAGAGGGAACCGCAAGGTCGCGCACAGTGCTGTATCGGTGCCAGGTAGCAACTCATCGAAGCAATGAGTCAGCATCCTTGCGAGAAGGCGCTAGAAAGCCTCGATCTTGGAGACCAGCCAACGACCGCCAACCTGGGACATGGTGAGGATGACGCGATTCTGGTCAATCTGTGGGCGTTGGAGCTTGGCTGAGGTCGTGCTCTGGTCGACGAATACGAGGATCTTGACGTGGGTCTGATCAGGAGTGCTCATCACCGAGACCTCGCTGACCTTGGCTGCTATCACGGCTTGGTTCTGAATCGCGAGAGGCTTGACCACTTTGGTTGCTGCCTGGATGAACTCGTTCCTGAAGGGCCCGGTCAGCAGCGTACTGACCTCGCTCGTGTGCCGGTCGAAGCTCTTGTAGTCATAGCCGAGCATCTTCTCGATGGTGCTGCTCGCGGCTGACGACGCCGCCGCCTGGTTGCTGGCCAGGGTGCGGCGGTCGTCCGCGGTTTTCCACATGACCAACGACGTGGCCAAGATCGCCGTGGCCACCAACAAGGACAAGCCGGCGAACATCCAGCTCGGGGCCAATACGAATGTCGCAGCCCGTTTTTTGGCAGGCGCTTCGGGCCGGGGCGCTGGTTCTTGTGGCGGCCCAGTCTTCAAGGACCTGATCGGCCTCGCTGGTAGCTGTCGCGCGACAACCGGCCTGGACCCAGCCGGTCGCGGACGCCTCCGCTCCCCAGGCAGAGGGCGCCGTTGTCTGTTGTGGTTACTCGACAAAGTCAAGGCTGATCACCTTCCAGGGCGCGTTGGCATCGGAGGTTCGGTGCAGGTCGAGGCGCAGTCGGTAGGTCTTGTCGACTGCGTTCGGAGTGGCAGTGTTGGACGTGGGGGCAACCAGACCAACAATCACCACGGCTGAGGCGGGATCGGAAGACACCAGCCCCGCCTCGACCTGCTTGACCGACGAGCGCGTCTGGTTGGCCACGACCACCTTTTTCAAGTCGGCGAGCTTTGCCGCATAGTCGCTACGGAAGGAACCGGACGCGCCACTGAGCACCTGAGCGCTGTAGGAGTCGAACGTGCGGTAGTCCATGGTCACGAAGTTGATGGCGAGCTGCCTGCCAGCGGCCAGGGCTGCCGCACCCTGATCCGCGCGATCGCGTCCCGCGAAATAGGGCCCGACCTTGGTTACGCCGATCACGGCGGTCACGAGCAGCAGCAGAACGGCCACCGCAAGAGCCAAAGTCGGAGTTATCCGGGCCGTCAGCCGGCCGATTCTCACTGCCCTCATGGGGTTCTTCATCGAGCCGCTCCTGTCATGAGCCAAATCCAATGGTCGGTGCCGGTGGTACCCGCAGGTGCGGTCGGCATGGAGATCACAGGCGCTGGGGTCGCGCCGTCGCTGGTCACGGCCGGGTCGCCCAGAGGGACCGGTGTCCCAGACAGGGCCAGCGGGTAGGACGAGCCCGCTCCTGTCGTACCTGCTCCCGTCGTACCTGAAGGAGCGTTCTGCGCACCACGGACCAACGACGAGGACCCACGCGGCAGCGTGCAGCGCGCGCCTGTATTCACTGGCGGCAGGTTCGTGGTCTGGTCCGGGCCGATCCGCTGGGTGCCGCCGTAGCCAGCCGTGCAGGCCTTGGGGTTGTTGGCATTGAGGACCAGGCCGAAATGTGCGGTGCCGTCACCGGGAACCACTGTGTAGCCGCCTGCCACGACGTCGGGATAGGTGACCAGGAGCTGCTCGATTCCATTGATGTGAGCGGTGGTGACCTGACCGATGGTGATGAAGTTGGTGAGCAGGGTGGCCAGCGAGTTCTGGTTGTCCTTGATCAGGCCATCGAGCTCTCTGGACGCAACCACTCCTCGGTCCAGGACCAGTCGCAGGTCGCCGTCGCTGCCCTGCAGCGTCTCGGAAAGGTCGGCGAAGTTCTTGGACAGATCCTTGATGTTTCCCGACGTGGCCTTCTGGGTGTCCAGAACGATCTTGCCGTCGTCGATCAGCTTGATCGTCTGTGGCAGTGCTTCGGTGGCCGCCTTCGAGAGGGCATCCCCGGAGTCCAGCAGGCGCTGCAGGTCTGTGCCCCCGTCGGCGAAGGCCGTGCCCAGCTCATCGACCACGATGCCAAGCTGCTTGCGGTCCACTGACTGCACGGTCTTGTTGATGTGCAGCAGGAGATTGTCGATGCGCACCGGAGAGCGGGTGTCAACGCGCGGCACGACGGAGCCGGCGCCCAGCATCGGGCCATGGGCAGTCCTGGGCTGAAAATCGATGTACTGCTCGCCGACTGCTGAGCGGTTCTCGACGACGGCAAGGGTGTCTTTGGGGATTTGTGTGCCGCGGTCGAACCGCACCTGCACCAGGACGCCACCCTTCTTCAGCTGAAGGGTCTCGACCTTGCCGACGGTGACTCCGCGGTAGGTCGCCTCGGAACCTTTGAAGATGCCGCCAGAGTCAGCGAAGTCAGCAGAGACCAGGTAGGTTCCGCCCATGATCTTGTCAGTCAGCCCGACGAACCGGGCCGACAGGATCGACACGGTCACGAGAGTGACCAGGGCAAACACCAGAAGCTGGATTTTGGTCGATCGCCGAATCACGCGGCACCCCCGGTCTGCATGAGCGACAGCCACGAATAGTCCGTGGACCCAGACCCGGACCCCTGCGGCCCCTGCCCGAGACACACCGCTCCGATGCACGATGACGGCGCCGGCTTCGGCTTCGGACCGAGTGGCAGCAGTGGCGGGAGGGACGGGATCGGCACGGGTGGCAGGGATGGCAATGGCAGGGGCGGGACGCCGGGCAATCCTGGGACGGGAACTGTTGGTAGTCCAGGCTGTCCCAGGTTCTGTTGCACAGTGCGCAGGTCAAGATCTGCCGTGGCATAAAGGTTCGTGTAGTCGCCACGCATGGTGTTGACCGCCTCGTCCGGGAACGGATAGGTGAGCAACAGCTGGAAAGACTTAGGGAGGCTGTCACCGGCGCTGGCGAGCTGGCTCAGCACCGGAGCGAGAGCCTGGAGATTAGCCACCGTATCCGCCTTGGTGGAAGTGATGACTCTTGTCCCCACCGCGCCCAGGTTACTCAGAGCCGTCAGCATCGCGGTCAGCTGCTTTCGCTGGTCAGCCAGCACCTTCAGGCCCTTAGGTAGTGCCTCCAAGGCCGCGGCGAGGTCGCTCTTGCGCGCGGCAATCTTGGCCGATAGTGCGTCGATGCCGTCGATCGCGCGAATGATCTCGGACTTCTGCTTGTCCAGGCCGCCCACGAAGGTGTTGAGCTGGACGATCAGGTCGCGGATCTGGGTCTCGTTGCCGCCCAACGCATGGGAGAGCTCGGTCTCGATCACCTTGAGCTGTGCGACGCCGCCACCGTTCAGCAGCAATGACAGCGCACTGAGGACCTCTTCAACCTCGGTGTTGCGTCCGGTATGGGCCAACGGGATGTTGTCACCGTTGCGCAGGGTACCGACCGGCGCCACGGCGGTCGGCGGCTCGAACTGGACGTATTTCTCGCCCAACAGTGAGGTCTGTTTCAACTCGGCGACCGCGTTCTTGGGCAGCTTGACCGAGTCCGGCAGACGCACCGTGATGCGGGCCGTCCAGCCGTTGAGCTCGATCTTCTCCACGGTGCCCACGGTGACCTGGTTGACCTTGACCGACGACTGAGGCACCAGATCGAGGACATCGGCAAACTCCGCAGTCACCCGGTAGACATCACCGCCACTGGCTGCACCGCCCGGAAGGGGCAGGTCATAAATGCCCTGGCAGGCGCTCAGAGCTGCCATCGACAAGATAGCAACAGCGGCGGTCGCCACACGGCGCGAAATACCAGCTACGCGGATCATCAAGGAGTCCCTGCTCATGGCGCCGGAACCTTCAGTAGTTTCTGGATGTTCTTGCACAGGTCCGTGTTGCCAGTGCCGGTCGGACCGTTGATGAGCGCGCAAATCAATAGGGCCGGGTCGTCGAGCTGTGCGGCGTTGTTGCGCGTGTCCAATGTCCCGCTGATCGGGTTGTAAGCGTGTTGCAGGTTGCTCACCGCGACGGGAGCGTTCGTCAGGGCCTCGTCCAAGGCGTCGCGCTGCCTGGCGATGGTGGTCGTCACGGCCGTGAGCTGGCTGATGTTCGTCGTGAGAACGGCCCTGTTGTCGTGTACGAACGTCGACGTCTCGTTCAGCGCGATGGCCAGGTTCTTCAGCGCGGCGCCAAGGTCCCCTCGCTCCCCGGCGAGCTGGTCGGAAACGCTGGCGAGGTCGCCGTTGAGCCTGCGCACCTGGGAGTCGTTGGTGGCCAGGGTGCTCGTGAAGGACTGCAGGTTCTTGACCGTCGAGAACAGGTCGTCCTTACCGCCGGCCAGTGTCTGCAAAGCCAGCGACAGGTCGTGGGTGGTGTCGTGGATCGCGCCCCCCTGGCCGTTCAGATTCTTGGCACCGGTGTCGAGCAACCGGGACAATGCACCGTTCTTGTTCGCACCGTCAGGACCGAGGGCGACCATCAGGTCATCCAGGCTCTGGGAGATACGGTCCAGCTCGACCGGGACCGCGGTGTGGTCCCGGGCAATGGTTGAGCCGCTGGTCATCACGGGTCCTGACGTGTACGCCGGCAACAGCTGGACGTAGCGATCGCTGACCAGCGACGGGGACACGACGGCCGCCATGGCATTGGCCGGAATCTTGACGGCGGCGTCATACTCGAACTCCACGGCCACCTGGTCCCCCTCCGGGGTCACCGAGATGACGGTACCGATCGGCACGCCAAGGACGCGGACATCGGATCCCGGATAGAGACCCACCGCACGAGAGAACATCCCCGTGACGTGCATCGTCTGATTGCGCGGCCACACGGCGAACGCCGCGGCAACCAGCGCCACCACGACGGCTGAGGCGACGACCCTACCGAGCACTGCGATGGTGCGGGGTTTGGCGCCGCGAGCTCGCCTACCGCCGACCTTGACGATCAGCGCGTCGATCCACTTTATCGGGTTGGGGATCCTCATGGCTTCACTACCCCAACCGGGACTGTCAAGTTGGCAACGAAGGTGTCGAACCAGCGTCCGTTACCGAGCGTATTGGCGTAGACCCGGGTGAAGGGCGCCATCTCAGCGATGGTCTTGTCGAGGTCCCGCTCGTGTCTGGTCAGAACGGCCAGGACTGTGGTCAGCTGGTCAAGAGCCGGCTTCAGCGCCGCGCGGTTGTCCCGCACCAGACCGGTGAGCTGTATGGCCAGGTCCGAGGTGTTGGTGAACAGGGTGTGGATCGCCTCTCGTCGTGCCTGCAGCTCGACGAGCAACAGATCTGCGTCCGTGATGAGCTTGGCCGTCGTGGCGTTTCTGGAGGCTACGGTGGCGCTGACGCGATTGGCCCGGGCCAGCAGCGTGCGCAGCCCCGCATCACGAGAGGCGATGGTCCTGGACAGGCGGGACATTCCGTTCAGGGCCAGCTTCACGTTTGCAGGGCTGTCCCGGAACTCCTTGGCCATCACGTCCAGCGACCCAGCCAGCTGCCCGGTGTCGATCCGCTCCGTTGTGGTGGTCAGGTCCGAGAAGGCGTTGACGATGTCGTAGGACGAGACGGTGCGCACCAGCGGGATCTCAGAATCCGGCGGCAGCTGTCCTGCCCCACTCGGTACGAGCGAGACATATTTCTGCCCCAGCAGGGTCTTCATCCGGATCGATGCGCTCGTCTGTGGACCGAAGGCGGCGTCAGTCGTGATCTTGAAATCGACTCTTACGTGCGCGTTCTCAAGCTCGATCCCGGTCACCTTGCCAACCCTGACGCCGGCGATGCGCACGTCGTCGTCCTTGCGGATGCCCCCGGCCTCGCTGAACGCGGCGTGATACATGTCCCCGCTGCCGATCAACGGGAGGTTCTGGGCGTTGAAGGCGCCGAACAGAAGCAGGCCGATCAGGCCGAGGCCTATCGCCCCGATCGGGATGGGGTTTCTTTCCCGGAAGGGGATCATTAGGAGCACCTCGCTGCGGTCACGGCATAGGACGGTGAGGTGGTCGCGCCCGTCGGCAGGACCACGCGGCCGTTGGCGCGGCACAGATAGAAGTTGAACCATGAGCCGTAAGTCGCGGTGCGGGTGAGCGCCGTGATCTTGCCCGGACTGGTCGAAAGGAACTTCTCGAACGCGGCGGTGCTGGACGGCTTGTTCAGCAGGGTGACCAGCGACCCGAGGTTGGCGACGTCCTGCTTGATCGGCGGCCGGCCCTTGACGAGCAGGTCTGCGGTCTGTCCTGCCACGTTGTTGATGTTGGTCAGTGACGAGCCGATCGCGGCGCGGTCCCCGGCCAGGCCGGAGACGAACCGCTGGAGCTGGTCCAGCAGGTCCCCCAGAGCCTTGTCGTGGGCATCGACCGTCCCGAGCACAGCGTTGAGGTTGGTGATGGTGGCACCGATGACCTGGTCACGATCGGCGAGGGTGGAGGTGAGGGAAGCGGTGTGGGACAGCAACGCGTTGATGTTGCCGCCTTCACCTTGTAGGACCGAGATGATCTCTCCGGAGAGCTGGTTGACGTCATTGGGTGCAAGCGCTGCGAAGAGGGGCTTGAAACCGTTGAACAGGACGGTCAGGTCGAGCGCGGACTGGGTGTGGTCTCTGGCGAGCATGTCGCCGTCGCGCAAGGCGGTGGCCGGGCCCTGCCCCTGATCCAACGCCAGGTAGCGTTCGCCGATCAGGTTGCGGTACTTGATGGTGGCGATGGTGCCCCGGGTCAACACGCTGCTTCTGTCTACGGTGAAGTCCACGACTGCGCTGGTGCGGTCCTTGTAGATGCCGATGGTGGAGATCTCTCCCACACGTACGCCCGCGATGCGCACGTCCTGCCCTGCAGCCAGGCCCGTCACGTCGCGAAAGACAGCTCGGTAGGTGAAGCGGTCACCGAAGGAGATGTTGGCGATGGTGGCCGCCAGTGTCCCGAAGGTGACGATGGTGACGAGGGCGAAGATGATCAGCTTGACCAGGCTCGACGTGGTCTTCATGTTTGGTTCACCGTCATCCCGCGCAGGATTGGACCGGCCAACAACGTGGTGATGGCCGAAGGGCGAGCGCCGGAGTCATCCTGGGCCAGCAGTCTTGCGATCACTTGCTGTTCGCCTGCGGTGCCGGCCAGACCCGAGTCAGCGCCAGGAATGGTGTTGGCCGTCGGCGAGGCGAAGTAGGACGGCAGCCCAGAGGCCGCCGACGGAAAGGCGCTGGGAGACTGGTTGCCGGAGCCGTTGGTGCCGTCGGCGAGATTCCAGCCGGGCTTGGGGTTCGCCTGGCTGTAGGGCGGACTGGGCAGGCCCCGGCAGTTGGGGCCGCGGTGCTCGCCCCAGGCCGGCTCCTCCCCGGGCTGGTAGGCGGCGCGTGGTTTGACCGCCTCGAGGGTGATGTGGAAGTAGTGGTTGCTGAACATCTGGGTTGCCCGGGGAATCCAGTTCGCCAGTCCTTCTGCAAAGCAGGGGTACTCCGGTGCGTAGCGTGCCGCGAGCGCCAGGGTGGGGCGTTGCACGGACCCGACCTGGATGATGCGATCGCCGTTGGAGTTCAGGAACGTCGTGGCGGTGTTGGCGAATCCCGCTGTTCCTGCCAGGAACCCGGCCAGGGCGTCCTGCTTGGCCACCAGCGTGTTGCTGGTGGTGGTCATTGCCTTCACCATCCGCAGGATGTCGGGCACGGCATCGGCGTAGGTCGTCGCCACATCCGCCAGCGCGCTGATGTCGGCCGCGATGGTCGGCATCTTCGGGTTGAGCGCGGCAAAGTACTTGTCGGCGCGGACGAGGTTGGCGCCCAGTTGGGTCCCGCGGCCGTCAAGGGCGGTGGCGAGCGCGCCCAGGGTTGCCGCCAGTTTTTCGGGCTTGACCGTGCGTAGCAGTGGAAGGAGGTTGTCGAAGACCTTTTCGATCTCGATCGCGACGGTGGTGTGGTCCTGGCCGATGGTGTCACCTTCGGCGATGGCCCGGGGCGACGGGTTCGTCGGAATCACCAGGTCGACGAAACGTTCACCGAACAGCGTCTTGGGCAGGATCCGGGCTGACACGTCGACCGGGATGTTGGCTACCTGGTCGGGCTGCAATGCCAGGTCGATCCTGGCCCCGTTTCCGGTGCTGGTGATGGACCGGACCTCGCCAACGATGAGACCGCGGACCTTGACGTCGGAGTTGTCCTGGAGCTGGTTTCCGATCCGATCGGCCCTGAGCGTGACCATCACAACCGGAGTGAACTTCTTCTGGAAGGTCGCGACGGACAGCCCGACTAGGAGCGCGAGGGTGAGCAGGAAGGCCACGCCGAGGGCATGGTTGCTTAGGCGGGACAGGGAACCGCCGATGGGGGCACTCACGGCCACTACCCGGCAATCCGGACCGTGGTGGTGGCGCCCCAGACTGCGAGGCTGAAGAAGAAGTCGATGATGTTGATGGCCACGATCGAGGTGCGGATGGCCCTGCCGACGGCCACGCCCACCCCGGCCGGACCACCGGAGGCTGTGTACCCGTAGTAGCAGTGGATCAAGATGATCACGACCGCGAAGACCATAACCTTCACGAACGACCAGAAGACGTCCACGGGCGGCAAGAACAGGTGGAAGTAGTGGTCGTACGTCCCCGCTGACTGCCCGAAGTAGCTGGTAGTGATGAACCGGGTGGCGGCATAGGAGGACAACAGGCCCAGGACGTAGAGCGGCATTGCCGCGACGAAGCCGGCGATCATCCGTGTGGTCACCAGGAACGGAACACTCGGAATACCCATGACTTCGAGGGCGTCCACTTCCTCGCTGATGCGCATGGCACCCAGTTGCGCGGTGAAGCCACATCCCACCGTGGCGGCCAGCGCGAGGCCGGCGACCAGTGGTGCGATCTCGCGGGTGTTGAGGTACGCGGAGATGAAGCCGGTGAAGGCGCCCGTGCCCAACTGGTTCAGAGAGGAGTAGCCCTGCAGTCCCACCTCGGTGCCAGTGAAGAAGGCCAAGAAGGTGATGACCCCGACAGTGCCGCCGATCACTGAGAGGGCACCGGTCCCCAGACTCACCTCGGCCAGCAGACGAACGACCTCTTTCTTGTACCGACGCAGTGTTCGCCCGCTCCAGGCGAGGGAGGTGGCGTAGAAACGCAATTGACCTCCGAGATCGTCGAGGGCTGCGATGGGCCGGCCGGCCAGGGTCTTGAGACTGGTCATGGGTTCACCTCCTTGGGGCGAGATGTAGACAGGTATGGAGAAACAGGACAGATCAACGATCAGATTTTTTGAGGAACGACTTGGAAGTACACCGCGGTGGCCACGAAGTTGACGACGAACAGCAACATGAAGGTGATGACCACGCTCTGGTTGACCGCATCCCCGACACCCTTTGGACCGCCACCGGCTCGCAGGCCCTTGTACGCGGCGACCACAGCTGCGATGACACCGAAGATCAGGGCCTTGATCTCGCCGGCATACAGGTCTGGCACCTGGGCCAGCGCGGTGAACGAGGCAATGTACGCCCCCGGTGTGCCGCCCTGGATGATCACGTTGAAGAAGTAGCCGCCGCACACGCCAACCACAGAGACGAGGCCGTTGAGCAGGACAGCGACCAGCATCATGGCGAGCACGCGGGGCACGACCAGGCGCTGGATCGCGCTGATCCCGAGGACCTCCAGGGCGTCGATCTCCTCGCGGATCTTGCGCGAGCCAAGGTCTGCACAGATCGCCGACCCGCCGGCGCCGGCGATGAGCAACGCCGTCACGATCGGGGACGCCTCGCGGATGACCGCCAGGACGCTCGCTGCGCCGGTGTAGGACTGGGCGCCCAGCTGGCGGGTGAGGGTGCCGAGCTGCAGGGCGATGACGGCCCCGAACGGGATGGACACCAACGTGGTCGGCAGGATCGTGACGCTGGCAACGAACCAGGACTGCTGGAGGAACTCTTTTCCCTGGAACGGTCGCCGTGGAAGTGCCCGCAGAACGTCAAGTGCGAACGCGAACAGGGAACCCGCCTGCCTCAAGGCACCTGTGGCACCTGCGACCAGGCTCACTTCGGAGCCGGCTTGCCCGCGGTGTTCGAGGACTCGAAGGACCCCGGAGGCGGGGCAACGCCGTTGGCCCGACCCCACTCGCCGGGTGGACGTGCTGATGGGCGGGCCGCGCCGTTGCTCGCCTCGAGCTGCAGCGGGATGGGTGGCAACGGCGGCAGCTCCTGGCCTGACTCGGCGGCGAGCTCGTCGGCATCCTTCTCCTCCGACATGCCGATCGGACCGATCCGCTGCGCGTTGAGAAACTGACGGACCACGGGTTCCTCGCTGGACAGCAGCATCTCGCGGGGCCCGAACATGGCCAGGTGTTTGTGGTAGAGCAGGCCTATGTTGTCGGGCACGGTACGCGCCGTGTTGATGTCGTGAGTGACGATGAGCATGGTGGCAGTGATCTGGGCGTTGAGATCGACGATCAGCTGGTTGAGATAGCTCGTCCGAACCGGGTCGAGCCCGGAGTCCGGCTCGTCGAAGAGGATGATCTCGGGGTCGAGCACCAGGGCGCGGGCAAGGCCGGCCCGCTTACGCATGCCACCGGAGATCTCGCCCGGCAGCTTGGACTCCGCGCCCTGCAGGCCAACCAGCTCGATCTTCGCTCCGACGATCGACCGGATCGCCGCCTCGGTCTTCTTCGTGTGTTCGCGCAAGGGGAAGGCGATGTTGTCGTAGAGGTTCATCGACCCGAAGAGCGCGCCGTCCTGGAACAGGACGCCGAAGAGCTTTCGGACCGCGTAGAGGTCATGTTCGCGCAGCGTGGTCAGATCTCGGTCGTTGATCCAGATCGAGCCCTGCTCGGGCTTGAGCAGTCCAACCAGCGTCTTGAGGAACACTGACTTGCCCGTCCCGGACGGGCCGAGCATGACGGAGATCTCGCCGGCGGGAAGGGTCAGGCTGACGTCCCTCCAGATCACCTGGGACCCGAACGACTTGGTCAGTCCCTCGACCCTAATCTCGACACCCACTGCGACACCTTTCGCGTCGTTGTCCGTATGTTGTAGAGAAGAACGATAGGGGAGCCTCACAAGTTACGGTGCGGTTTCGGAACAAGCTCCGGCGCAGACGCAGACAAACCTTGCATTCTCGGGGAGACTGTGAAGACAAGGAGGTCAGTATCGGGTGGCATGAACGCACAGGCGGGGTGAGTTTGCCGACGCCGTTTGGTCATGCCGCGAATCTGACTGCTGGTGGAGCGGGTTTCCCTGGCCCCACCGCCCCTGAACTTTCGGTAGCTGGTCACGGCCTCCCCATGGCGGCTCGGGCGTTCCTGGACAGTCTCTGGATCGCCCTCTCGGTCAGCGACGACACGGCCACGTCCGAAGTTCCGGGCACCTCAGCTCAGGCCACAGCCGGCCCGCCAGTGGACATGGAGCGCGTCGCCGCCCTCGTGGAGCTCGCTCAGGGCGGAGACGCCGACGCCTTCGGACTGCTCTATGAACGGTACGTCGACCTTGTCTACCGCTACGTCTACGTGCGGGTCGGCTCCTCCCACCTGGCTGAGGACCTCACCTCCGAGACCTTCATCCGAGCCCTGCGCCGGATCGACACTTTCAGCTGGCAGGGCAAGGACATCGCGGCATGGTTCGTCACCATCGCGCGCAACCTGATCACCGACAACGTCAAGTCGGCGCGCTTTCGCATGGAGGTGACCACAGCGGACATGATCGACGCCGACCGGCGGGTCGATGGTCCGGAGAACGAGGTGCTCGCGCACCTGCGTGACTCCCGCCTGTTTGACGCGGTCAAGACCCTCAAACCCGAGCAGGCTGAATGCGTGGTCCTGCGGTTCATGCAGGGCCTGTCGCTTGCCGAGACCGCGCTGATCATCGGCAAGTCGGAGGGTGCGGTCAAGCAGCTCCAGCTGCGGGCGATGCGGGCCCTTCACCGCGAGCTGGGGGGCGAGATGCCGTGAGACGCGCCACGCCAACACCCACGTAACTTCGAGAACACCCGCTCGTTCTCAAAGCAGCAGTAACTACGTAACCGGATCCACGAGCCGTGAGCGTCCAGTCGTGGGCGTCATAGCAGCCCGAGAGTTTGAGAACTGATCGTCACAGAAGGAAGGAGGTCTCATCGGATGCGAATTGTCAGCAGGCGCGCAGACCTCCTAGAGCGGTCGCTCCAAGGCCCGCCGAGCAGGAATCGCGAGGTCCGAGGTCTCGTGGCGACCGCCCGTCGGATCCCCGCGCTGACCTCCCCCGCCTGCGCTCCTGGAGATGAGTTCGTCAGCGCGCTTGGGCTCCAGCTCCGCGCCGAGGCGCTGACCCTGCCCGCCCGCGACGCCCGCCGATCCTTATCGGCCCCGGTGGCACCTCGTACGGCCGCCAGACCCGTGGTCCTCGTGATCGGAAGGGGGCTGCGGGTCCTTGCCGGGGCCACTGCCTCCCTCTTACTGATCGGCGCCGTCCTCGGCGTCACCTCACGATCCGCCCTGCCCGGCGGTCTGCTCTATCCCATGAAGCAGATGCTCGACTCGGCTGCGGTTCAGCTGGCCGGCTCTGACTTCGACCGTGGAGCGACCCTGCTTTCCCAGGCCCAGGAACACATCGGCGACGCCCGAGCACTGGTCGAACGTGACAGAGGGCTGGCAGATCCGGCTTCGGTCGACCAGGCCCTGCTCAGCGCTCACGATGCGGTCAGCACTGGACAGCGAGCGCTGTTCGGCGACTTCGATCGCACCGGTAACCCTGCGGCAGTGATCGCTGTCCGAGACTTTGCCGTTCGCGCACTGCCTCAGTTGAGCGCACTGCGCACCCAGGTCCCGGCAGCATCCAGACCCGATGTCGACGCGCTCATCGCCCTGCTCAACCAGACCCGGGCCACGGTAGCCCACAAGATCGCCCTGTGCGGGCAGAAGTGTGCTGTGTTCGGGGGCCTCAAGCAGGGGAGCTCGCAACCTTCGATTCCCTCCATCGGCCCACCCATACCCGGCCGCACGGCCGGCGGCTTACCCCGCGGCCGCACGGCCGGCGGCCTGCCGGTCGCCGGCCTCACGGCGGCCATCACCGGACCTGGCGGAGTGGTGGTCGCTCCGGCCGCGCCCCCTTCGTCTGTCAGCACCGCAGGGATAGGAGGGGGTGTGATCCTGCCGCCAGTGACCGTCGGTCACAGCACCATCAAGCCGGCCCCGATCGTGATCCCACCTCCTCTCCCGCTGCCAGGGTTGACGCCGGCCCCGATCGTGATCCCACCCCTTCTCCCGCTGCCAGGGCTGACGCCGGCGCCGATACTGACTCCCCCGCCGACAGTACTTTCGGGCCTACCCTGACGTGTTCTCCAGAATTCGCAGCCGTTGCTGCGAAGTTGGTCACGTCGCGCCGCGCAGGCCCTGGACCCGTGACAACGAGGGCAAGGATGACGATGTCTGAGAAGGAAGACGAGGCCGCTCAGGTACTGCCGCAGCGATGACTGAGGCTGCCGAACCTCACGGTGGCCTCCAGGTAGGACTTCTGGACCACGCGCCAGAGGTCGCAAGGACCTTGATCGCTGCCATACCCGCCAACGCCACTGCGGGTACTGAGCTGCGGGTTGCGCTGGGAGTGCAACTGACGGGAACGACCCGTATGGGCAAGGACCTCAAAGCCGCGGTGCACCGCTACTCCCGGCCGTAGATCTGTCGACCCGATGGTTCTCGCCTGAGATCATCGATTCGCCTGGGACAGGGCAGCCAGCAGCTCGTCTTCACGCCGCGTGGACAGGCCGGCGGATCGTGGCCGATCCAGGCCCTGTTCACGTTCCCAGGCCAACAAGTCGGCGAGCAGGGCTTCCCGGGGGCGGTGACGCAGACCGACCCCGGCGGCGCTAGCTCCCGATCGGCTGGACCAGCCCTCCCAACCCGGCTCGACCATCCACATCGCCAGCGATTCCGGACCCATGTACTCGGCGACACCCTGCCCGAGCAACCAGTCGGCGGGGGCCGTGACGACCGGTCCCCGGTGTCCGCCCACCGCGCGTGACATCTGGATCCAGCGGGTGAACGGCAGACTCGGGCCAACGGCGTCGTAGGTGCCGGTGGTTCCGACCTGTGCCGCGTCGAGCAACCACGCAGCCAGGTCCCGGACGTCGATCACCTGCGTCGGCACGTTGGGGGTGTCCGGGATGAGCATCGGCCCGTGCCGGTCACGTGCTGCGCGCGCCACCCAGTAGCCGGAGCGGCCGGAGTGGTCACCCGGTCCACCGATCAGGCCAGCCCTGGCCACCAGCAACCGGTCACCGATCATGTCGTGGGACGCCTGCTCGCAGGCAACCTTGGCTTCGCCATACTGCTCGATGTCGACCTCGTCGCGATCGGTTGCCGGGAGCACCTGTGTGCTCTCGTCAGCTCCTGGTGCTGCGTGCGAGGCGTAGACGCTGCCTGAGGAGACATAGGTCCAGTGTCTGGCCCGCCCGTGCAGTGAGGCGAGCGCGCCACGGACCATGCCGGGCTGCCACGACACCTCGACCACAGCGTCCCAGCTCCGATCGGCCAGCGCGGTGTACGCGTCGGGCTCGCGCCGATCCGCGGATACCAGTACTGCACCGTCGGCGACCGGCCCGCTGCGGCCCCGGGCCAGGCAGGTCACCCGATGCCCACGTCCCACCGCCTGCCGGGCAAGCTCGCGCCCCAGCTACCCCGTACCACCAAGAACCAGCAACTCCATGCAATGCAGTCAATCAGATGCCACACGGATGGCTCTCAGCTTCGGTGTGCGCGCCCCCCGGAGGAAGACCTGGGCCTGGACGAGCCGACCCTTGCGCACCGTAATGGAGTCTGTGTTGCGGTAGCGGTCTGTGTTCTTCGGCTCATGGTCGCTCAGAATGAACACGTCATCTTCACCCGCCCTGACGATTTCCAGTATCTCCTGAGAGTTGAGCCGGTCGACCGTGGGGAAACAGGGCTCCAGGAATGCCGTCTTGTCGATGTGGTCGTCTTGCGGGCTGGTGAAGGAGAAGTCGTCCGCCAGGAGCCGCTCTGCCTTCTGCCGATCTTGAGCCAGGCACGTCTCGAAGAAAGCACCGGTGATGTTCGAGGCCGACCTCAGATGCGATTGGTCACCAGTGTGCAGGGGGTTCGGTCATTGCTCGCCGTCCGCTCGCTGTGTGACCCGGAGCCCGACCATTCCTTTGATGAGGCCGCACGGAATGGGCCTTGAGAGAGGGAACCTCACAGTGCTCCTGGCTGCCCTGCAGGACGCGATCTCACGCTCGAAGGCTTCATCGCCTGCGGGTAGAGGCCGAGGTGGTCCTTGCCCGCCGCGTGGTGCACCACGTTTTGGCCGTTGAGGGTGATGGTGGGCATCTGCCAGCTGATCTTCTCGTCGGCTCCGGGCGCAGCGTCCCGGATCGTCCGTCGAACCTCCTGAAGGATGATCTGGATGTCCCCGGGCAATGAGCTGATGTAGTTCTGGACTGTCGCAGACTTCTCCGCCATGAACTGCCTTTCGACCCGGCGGCCACCAGATGTCTGCATCTTCCGGCGCATCCGCTTGCCAGGTGAGGTTAGACCGCGACCCCATCGACCAGCGCGAGAATCGCGAGGGCGAACCGTCGCGCCTCCTCCAGGGTGGCTGACCTGCCGGGCGCCTCGTTGTAGCCGATGAAGACCCGGGACGCTGTGTCGTCGGCGAGGCGCATCAGGTACGTGTTGAGGTACTGCTGCTGTGTGCTTCCGTTGCCTATGAGCTCGGTCGGTTCGCTCGACAGTGGCACCCGGTGCTCAAGGCCGAAGCAGCACTGGTCCTCGCGCAACCTCTGATTGGGGTGTCCGTCGTTGGCCTGGCACCACGGTTGACAGGTGATCGGAGCCGGTGAGGGCAGGGCGCGCGCGGTCGCGACGTCGCCGTCGTCCTCTGGTGACACGGTCCAGGCCCGAACCGGGAAAGGGGAATTGGTTGACGTGTCTGCCTGCGTACTCGCGCTCATGATCGCCCTTCCTCCGGTTGAGCTCGATCTGTCGGGGACCCGGTTGTTTCGCACGGAGTGGTCCCCTCCATCGCACCGTATGTCCGATATGTGCCGGATGAGCGAATCGACACGGTGCCCTGACGAATCCCTTGCCTGGCCATGCAGGATGCGTGCGTATCGAGGGCAGCTCTTCTGGCGGCGACTCGGTCTGCGCCCGGCCGGGCGAACGAGTCAGAGAATGGCTGGCTGGGTCTTCCGACTAGGTGCGCACTCGGAAGGTCCGTGTCCCGGACAAGACCTGACGAAGATCCTGCTCATGGTGATGCCCCGTGACGTCGTCATCGGCCTATCGTGGATCGCAGGACGCTCATGTGACATATCGGGGGGACTTGTCATGGCTCAGATTGATCGCCTGGAACCGTCGTCGGCGAAGACTGCGCCATCGGATGGCACGCATCGTCAGAAGGAGGACTATCCGTGGGCGATCCAGCTGGTGGATCATCCGCCGCGCTTTGAGTCAAAGGCATTCCGTGCGGCCAAGGAAGCGGCCAAGGCAATCCTCGATGAGATCAGCCTTGCTGAGTTGCCGTATGGTCCCGGGCCGTGGGAGATGCATCACGGCAGCAGTTACTGGGTGAAGGGCGAAAAGGGCTGGCGGCTGTACAGAGGGCGCGAGGGGATCGAATGGAGCACCCAGTTCTGCGCCGATCCCGCAAAAGTTGACCGGCTGCGTGAGGACGCCCGAGAGCTTGTTGAGGCCTTCCCGCTCACCCTTCCGGCTCTTGTCGAACTGGGTTACAAGGATGCCGGCTACCTGCTCGAGCACAAGATCACGACGGCAGACGACGTCGCCGCCTGGACGGACTCGCTGTTCAACGCGTGTGTCCCACTCAGCCGCGGCGACCACCAGGGAATCCTGCCGCACGCGGCGGGCGAGCACCACTATCCGAGGCCGATCAAGGACGCCGACTTCATCAAGTACGACGACTTCCAGCTGTGGGTGACACTGCCGGACCAGACCCACGCTGCCGTTACGCCGTTGATGCCGCGGGGTTCGGGTGACGGCCGGCTGCGTCTTGCCTATGCACGCCACGGCAGCAAGGCGGGCGATGCCCTCGCGGATGCCCAGGACAGCGGAAAGATGGCAATCTTCCCCCTGACAGTGATCTGGCATTGCAGGCCTTCGCGCAGCAGATCGAGCCGGGCAGCCGCACCGCCGATGGGCCTGCGTCGCAGCACTGAATCCGATATCTCACGGGTATGTGGCTCCTCGCGACGGTGCGTCCCTTTACCTGCCAGGTGGCCGTGCGGGCCAGCAGGGCGCTAGCATCGCGGCATGCCCAACGTCGCCACCGTCGAAACCGTTGCCCTCAAAGAGCTCCTTGACTTCTTGCGTCCCCGGCACAAGGGGATCTATGTGGCCACCCGCGGTGACGGGAGGCCTCAGCTTTCCCCGGTGAGCTGCGGCGTGGACCCAGAGGGCCGCATCGTGGTGTCGACGTACCCGCAGCGGGCGAAGACCAGCAATACCCGGCGCGACCCGGAGGTGAGCATCTGCGTGCTCTCCGACGACTTCGGCGGGCCCTGGGTGCAGGTTTATGGCACGGCCGAGGTACTCGACATGCCGGAAGCCGCTGAGCCGTTCGTCGACTACTTCCGCTCGATCGCCGGCGAGCACCCCGACTGGGACGAGTACAAGCAGGCCATGGCCGACCAGGGCAAGTCGCTGATCCGAATAACGCCCACGAGCTGGGGTCCGGTGGCCACCGGTGGGTTCCCGCCCGAGGTCGCCGAGCGCATGGTCTGAGAACGCTCAGTCGTTGACGCCGATAGCCCTGTGGCGCTGGTTGGCGGCGGCCCTGCCGTAGGGGTAGTCCGAGACGACGGGGGCGCTCACCTCGTCGAGGCGCCCGAGCTCGCCGGGTGTGAGCGCAACGGATGAGGCGCCCAGGTTGTCGGCTAGCTGTCCGACGTTGCGTGCGCCCAGGATCACCGAAGTGACCGCGGGCTGAGCCTCCAGCCACGCGAGCGAAACCTGTGCCTGGTTGACATCCTTGGCCTGTGCGATCTCCTGGACCACGTTCAGGATCCGCCACGTTCGTTCCTGCTTGTTGCGAGGCTCCCATGCCTCCATTCCACGCTCGGGATTCTCGCCCAGGCGAGTGGCGCCCGTCGGGTCCGCGTCGCGACGGTACTTGCCGGTGAGCCAGCCGCCCGCCAACGGCGACCACGGCAGCAAACCGATGTCGGCATCCAGGCAGGCCGGGACTATCTCGGACTCGATCTCTCGCACGAGCAAGCTGTACTGCGGTTGAAGAGTCACGGGCGGGGTGAAACCGTTGGCGCGCGCCACGTGCACGGCCTTGGTCAGCTGCCAGCCGAGAAAGTTGGAGAACCCGTAGTAGGCGATCTTGCCGCTGCGCACGGCGTCGTCCAGGAATCGCAGCGTTTCCTCCAGAGGCGTCACAGGGTCCCAGGCGTGCATCTGATAGAGGTCGATCTGCTCCACGCCGAGGCGCCGCAGCGACGCGTCGAGTGCGCGACCAAGATGGCGCCGGGACGTGCCGAGGTCGTTGGTACCGCCGCCCATCGGGAAGCGTCCCTTCGTGGCGGTCACGACTTGCTTGCTTTGGCTCGGATGAGCAGCAAGCCATCGACCGATGATCTCCTCTGAGACTCCCGCGCTGTACACGTCGGCCGTGTCGATGAAGTTGCCGCCGGCCGCCACGTAGCCGTCAAGGATGGCATGGGAGGTCTCCTCGTCGGCCTCTGCGCCGAAGGTCATGGTTCCCAGAGCGAACGTCGAGACGACGACTCCGCTGTTTCCAAGGGTGCGATAGCGCATGAGTGTCCTTCTCGTTGAAGCGAAGTCGTTCGGGCCTTGATGGCGGCACCAACCTGTCGACCATCTTGCCCTAGTGGTCGGGGAGCTGCGCGGGCAGGCTGCAGCCGGATGACATGACTGCGGGGTCTTGGTCAGAGGCCATCGCCGGGTCGGCCCGTCGCACCGAGTTGTAGGTGTTCGGCGTGGTAGATCGCCTGGTCGATGAGTTCGGCGACGTGGTTGTCGTAGAGGCTGTAGTGGATGTGGCGGCCCTGACGTTGTCCCTGCACGAGGCCGAGGTTGCGCAGCAGCCGTAGCTGGTGAGAGACGGCGGACTGCTCCATGCCGACCGATGCAGCCAGATCGCCCACGGTCGCGGGCCCGTCCTGGAGTGTCGCCAGGATCAGCAGACGGCTCGGTGTGGCAAGGGCCTGCAGGGTCGTTGCGACCGACTTGGCGCTCGCAAGGTCCATCGTCGGCTTTGCGACGCGACCGTTGACTCCGTGACCCATCCGCCTATCATACGCAGGATTGAATGAACATGTCTTCATGTGTCTACACTGGTCGACGGCTCAGAGCCCGCCGGAAAGAAAGACTCATGACGACCACCATGCAGAACCTCACGACCGCGCTGGCTCCTGAACGGGGCGGCCGCGGATCGCCCTCAGCTGCCCTTGCGCTCCCGCAGGTCCGATGGGCTGTCTCGGCAACTGGGCTCTTCGTGCTTGGCGGACTCGCTCAGCTCGCCGGTATGCCGGGCTGGGTGTGGTGGTCGCTCTACTTGGCCTGTTATGCCGCCGGCGGCTGGGAGCCGGCATTGGCGGGCATCCAGGCGCTGCGCGAGAAGACGTTGGACGTCGACATCCTGATGATCGTTGCGGCATTGGTCGCCGCCACCATCGGGCAGGTCTTCGATGGGGCGTTGCTGATCGTCATCTTCGCCACCTCTGGGGCATTGGAGGCGTTCGCGACCAGGCGCACCCAGGACTCGGTTCAGGCGTTGCTCACACTTGCTCCTGAACGTGCCACCCGCCTTACCCCCGCCGGCATCGAGGAGGAGGTCGACACCGGTGACCTGGCGGTGGGCGATCTGGTCCTGGTTCGCCCCGGTGAGCGGATCGGTGCGGACGGTGAGGTTCTGGACGGGCTGAGCGAGGTCGATCAGGCCTCAATCACCGGGGAGCCGATGCCGGTTACCAAACAGGTCGGCGACGAAGTGTTCGCCGGCACGCTCAACGGAGCGGGAGCCCTTTCGATGGTCGTGAACCGGGCGGCACGTGACACCGTCGTCGCCAGGATCGTGGCGCTAGTGCAAGAGGCTTCGGCGACCAAGGCGAAGACGCAGCTGTTCATCGAGAAGGTCGAGCAGCGGTACTCGATGGGCGTCGTCACAGCGACCCTGCTGCTGTTCGCTGTGCCGCTGCTCTTCGGCGCCGGGTTCGAACCGACATTGCTGCGTGCGATGACCTTCATGATCGTGGCTTCTCCGTGTGCGGTCGTGCTGGCCACGATGCCGCCCCTTCTGGCCACGATCGCCAATGCCGGCCGCCACGGTGTTCTGGTGAAGTCCGCGGTCGCCCTGGAAGAGCTCAGCAAGGTGACCCTGGTTGCGTTCGACAAGACCGGCACCCTGACCCTGGGCACCCCGAGAGTCGCGGCCCTCGAACCAGTTGCCACCTTGGAACCAGACGAGATACTGCGTTTCGCGGCAGCAGCCGAACGCCCCAGTGAACACCCTGTAGGTCGCGCCATCGTGGCGGCCGCCCACGGAAGGGCCATCGAGGTTCCGCATGCAACAGCATTCACGTCCACCCCGGGACGAGGCGTGAGCGCCAGCGTCGACGGACACGCTGTCGTCGTGGGCGCGCCGGCTCTGATGCCGAAGGCGACGCAGGGCCCAGCGGCGAGCACGGTCGAGCGGATGGAAGACTCAGGCCATACGGTCGTGGTCGTGGACGGCGCGGTAGCCGGGGTCATCGCGCTGACCGACCGGGTCCGGGACCACTCCCCCGCCACCGTGGCCAAGCTGACTGCACTGACCGGCACCCACCCGGTCCTGCTGACGGGCGACAACCGGCACGCCGCCGCCAGGCTCGGCACCGAGGTCGGCATCAGCCGCATTGAAGCCGAGCTCCTTCCTGCCGACAAGGCCCGCCACGTCCGCGCACTCAGGGACGAGGGGCATCACGTGCTGCTGGTCGGCGACGGGGTCAACGACGCCCCGGCGATGGCCTCCGCTCACGTGGGTGTCGCAATGGGGCGCAAGGGATCGGACCTGGCTATGGAGACCTCCGACATCATCCTGGTGCGCGATGATCTCGACGCCCTGCCCAAGCTCATCGACCTGTCTCGCCGGGCACACCGAGTCGTCAAGGCCAACCTCATCGTCGCCGCGACGGTGATCACCACTTTGATCGTGTGGGACATCCTCGGCACCCTCCCCCTGCCGCTCGGTGTGGCCGGGCACGAAGGCTCCACCATCATCGTCGCCCTCAACGGCCTGCGACTGCTCCGCAACCCCGTCTGGCGCAACGCTGCCCGGACACCGCTGACCTAGAAGCGGTGCGCCACACACCAGTGGTCGCGAGCCTGCGGTTCGCCGGGCTTCCAGCGCGCATGCACCGGTGGTGGGGAAGCGCTACCCCACCTGGGAAGCAGCCCTGGGTTACGCAGGTGCGCCCGCTGACCTCGACGGCAGGCGGATGGCCAGGTCAGACGCCCCGGCCGCGTGAGCCGCGTGAGAATGTCTGCCTTGCACGGCCCCTCCAACAACCGATGCGTGCAACTTCGGCTACGACAAGTTCCAGCCGCTGTTGTACACATCAAGGCCGAATCTTTGGAGTCCGGGAGTCTGGGCATAGCCCAGGTAGGGCAGCCGGAAGATGTCCTCGAGGGAGCCCAGCAGCGAGTAGTGGTTGTAGGAGGTGGTGCTCCACGTGTTGGGGCTGACCCAGCGGGACAGCACGAGCGCGCCGATCCGGCCCCCACCCGAGCCGGCGATGCCGGGAAGCGGCGAGTTCGGCCCTATGCCTTCCCCGCAGCACGCGGTGGCGTCTTTCTGCGGTCCGTCGGACTCGTCCGCAGTGATGACCAGGGCGCCGTCGGTCTTGAACGCCGGGGAGCTGAGAATCTTGGGCACCCAGATCTTAAGCCAGGCGTCGACGCTGACCAGGCCGCCGGGCTGGCCGTCCACGCACGGTGAGTCGTGGCCGTCGTGGCACAGGTTCGGGGTGATGTAGCTCAGGTTGGGCGTCGTGCTGACCTTGCCCAGGTCCGTGCTGAGCTGGGTGAGGTCGACGACCTTGTGGGCACAGCCCGGCGAGCCCGTGATGGCCGCGAAGTACATGAAGGGGTTGTGACGCATGGCGTACTGGTCACCGACTTGTGCGGACTGGGTCGGGTCCTGCGCGTTCAGCGCCGGGTGGCGACACGGGGTGGCCATGTCCTCCATGTAGCCCTTCCACGACAGCTTCTTGGACTCCAGCTGTCGGGTCAGGTCCGGCACCGAGGTGGGAAACACGCACCCGTTGCCGACCGCTTGTCCGGGCGGGGAAGTGGCGGCCCCAGCGAACGCGGAGTACAACTGGCAGTCGGCCTGCATCTGGGGGTTCGGGCCCTGGCCGGAGATCTGCGCGATGTAGTTCGGCTGGGAGTTGTGGGCGGTGCCGTAGTACGTGTTCAGCAATACGCCCTTGCCTCGCAGGGTCTGGGCCAGATACGGAGCCGCCGACCCGGGGCCCCAGGTCCGGTCATACCCCTTGTTCTCGAGGTTGATGACGAACACGTGCTTGACGGGCGGCACGTATGCCGCGATACCAGTGCGTGCCTGGCTGCTCATCGCCGGCGCGGCAGCCGCGACAGTCAGAAGCAGTGCGATCGAGGTCACGGCTAGCAACACCCGTCGGGTCGCGGGGGTTGTGGTGGTAATCCTCACGGCAGGCTCCATCCGTCGGCCTTGGCTTTGGTTCTCAGGGCGGTCCATTCGGACTCCTCAGGTCCAGCGACCGGTGAGGGCACGCAGGCGGCGGCAGCGAACGGCGGAACGAGGAACTGCGGCGCGCTGGTCTGTGCCGGGGTGGTGAAGTCCAACACCTCGGCGATGTTGCGCGCCGCGGCGTCTCTGGGGGTCATTGCCCCAAGGCCCCAACGCCATTGGATGGTCTTCAGGACAGAGGTGTGGTCATAGGTGTTGTGCGCCACGAACCCGCGACGCGCCCGTGGGGAGATGACCAGGGCGGGAACGCGGAACCCGCGCAAGGTGGTGTCAGGACGCGCATCCGGGGCGCTGCCCGGCGCAACGTGGTCATAGAAGCCGCCCCATTCGTCGAAGTTGATCACCAGCAGTGTCCGTGACCAGTTCGGGCTGCTGGTGACCGCTTGGTACACCTGGTTGAGAAACTGTTCACCGGCGCGGATGTCCGCGTGCGGGTGGTCATCCTGGGAGGTTCCGGAGCCTTCGTCCTCGAAACGGGGGTCGATGAAGCTGACCTGCGGCAGTTGCCCCGTGGCGGCGTCGGACAGGAAGGTCGCGAATGGGTGCGAGATGGGCAGGTACTTGGTGCCCCACAGCGCCAGGAAGGGGATGTCTGAAAAGTAGTACCGCCCGGTCAACGACGCCGCCGCCAGCTGATCCCAGATCGTCGGCATGCTCGCCGTGGCCGTCGAGTTGTGCAGCCGGTCGGTCTTCGCCGAATGCATGTAAAAGCGGTTCGGGTAGGTCTCCGCCATCACGGCGGAGAAGTACTGGTCGCAGACCGTCCACCGCGGCCCGGCCTGCCCCAGGAACGCGAGGTCAGGCTGCTGGTAATACCCGACCGGGAGCAGATCGTCCTCACCGGCCTTCAGCCATCCGTCGACCCGGCCATTGTTCAGCTGGATCCGGCCACCCTCGTACGAGTGATCCGGGTCGGTATGCCCGCAGGAGCTGAAGCTAGTCATGTGGTGCGTCGGGCGCGCGACGCCGGAACGGTCGACGTAGGTCAGGCCTGCCTGTTTCCCGTTGGCGCCCGGCAGCCAACCCAGGAAATGGTCGAAGGACCGGTTCTCCATCATGACCACCACGACGTGGTCGATGCCCGAAGCCGACGGTGCGGGAAGCCCGGTAACGGCCGCCCCGGCGGCTAGTGCGTTGCGCGCCGCGAAGGTGCCACCGGCCACGATGCCTGTCGCCCCCATCAAAGCAGTCGTTCCCAAGAATGCGCGCCTGGTCAGAGTCATTGGGGAACCCTAACCACTGGTTATGTCGGCCTCAGACCAGGATCGGGCGATTTGCCCACAGAAAGAGAAGCGTTCATTCAATGTTCAGCTTCGGGTAGCCGACGTAACTTCTGCCTTGTCCCCTCGTTGAATCAACGTCAAATCGGATCCCCCAATGAAGGGTCGAGCATCGTGCATCAGCACCACCTCAGATCAGGCAAGCGCCGCAGTCGCCGCCGCCTCGGTACGCATGCGCTGACCGTGATCGGCGCCGCGTTGCTGCTCGGAGCAGTGCCGGCTGCCAACGCGCAGGCAATGACAACTGGCGATGGCGCGTCCGTCGGCAACGTCCTCAGCCATCCGTACCGGCACGGCCTCGTGCAGACCCTCGGGACGAATCTTCCGGGCCTGATGGGGCTCACCAACCTCAGCTACGGCGGGGGTACCGCCGGAGTAGGGGTGACCACCGGCGCGCCGCGGGTCGTTCTGGTGTTCTGGGGGTCCCAGTGGGGCACCGCAGGAACCGATGCCAACGGCTACACCACGCTGACCGGGGACCCGCAGGCCAGCGCCGCGCGGTTGCAAGGCTTCTTCAAAGGCCTTGGCACCGGTGCCGAGTCGTGGTCCGGGGTGATGACCCAGTACTGCGAGGGCGTTGCCTCCGGTGCGACTTCCTGTGCGGCGGGCGCTGCCCACGTGGGCTACCCGACCGGCGGTGCGCTCGCCGGTGTCTGGGTGGACCCGTCGGCCGCCGCGCCGGCCCAGGCCACCGGGAACCAGATCGGCGCCGAGGCCGTCAAAGCGTCCGGGCACTTCGGCAACACCACGGCCGCGTCCAACCGGAACGTGCAGTACATCGTGTTGTCGCCGCCCAGCACTCACCCGGACGGCTTCAACACCACCGGCAGCCAGTTCTGCGCGTGGCATGACTACACCGGCGACACGTCGCTGTCCGGGGGTGCACCTAACTCCCCGTACGGTCCGTTGGCGTTCACCAACGAGCCCTACGTCACCGACGCAGGGTCCAACTGCGGCGCGAACTTCGTCAACGCTGGGGCCGGCGGTGTCGCCGACGGCGTCACCATCGTGGAAGGTCACGAGTACGCCGAGACGATCAGCGACCAGTTCCCGGCTGGCGGCTGGACGGATATCCAAGGCAGTGAGAACGGCGACAAGTGTGCCTGGATCTCATCGGGGCAGGGCGCAGCTCAGAACATCGCACTGACCACCGGCAGCTACCCCGTGCAGTCCACCTGGGCCAACGACTACAACGGCAGCTCCGGTGGCTGCGAGATCGGGCACCCGACTGTCAAGTAACACGGACAACCGTCCGAAGCCCTTTGTCCAGGACCGCGCACGTCCTGGACAAAGGAGCGGTCCCTGACCTGCGGTTCGCGGGTCAGGGACCGCTTCGGGCTGGTGGTGTTTCAGGGATTGAACCGGTGATCCTTTCGGCTTCAGGTGCTGCAGGGTGCCCCCGGGCGGAAGGGCGAGTTCTGTTCTGTCTGATAGCCAATGACATACATCCGCCTATCACGGATCGATGCGCCAACAGATCAAGGATCAGGTGTCACAGGTCCGTTGGGCAGGGCGTGTTCCTCGAACGGGACAACGACGCCGGCTCGGGCCAGTCTCCGGCGCAGCGCGCAGACAAAAAGGCCTTGGCCCGGGCAGGTGCTGGCAGCGACGACGTCTTCGTTGACGGTCCGGCGATCAAGTCGCGCGCACGGGTATCGGGTCAGGACGTTGACCGCCGTGGGCAGATCGAGCGTTGTCCGAACGCATGAGGGCGAGCCGCCAATGCCGACGATGCCAACTACCTCGACGCCAGCGCGGCGGTAGTCCAGGACGTCGCGGGTGACAGCACGCGCGAGCTGCGCAAAGACGATCTTGGTATATCGA
>CABDZX010000366.1_pt1 | contig 31169 bp, 26 predicted proteins | sample 3421941 | NCBI WGS metagenome assembly CABDZX01 (sample SAMEA5534341, study PRJEB31848) | metagenome | biome: tundra; feature: field; material: soil | place: USA | collected 2013-05 | depth 0.45 m
CCCGTCTTCGCCGGAAAGCTGTTCCCGTTCGTGTTCATCACGATCGCCTGCGGCGCCTTGTCCGGGTTCCATGCCCTGATCGCCTCGGGCACCACCCCCAAGATGATCAACAAGGAGAGCCATGTCCGGATGATCGGCTACGGCGGCATGCTGACGGAGTCGTTCGTCGCGATCAGCGCCCTGATCGCTGCCTCCGTCATCAACCAGGGGATCTACTTCGCCATCAACAGCCCGGCCGCCGCCACGGGCGGCCAACCAGGCGCCGCCGCGGAGTTCATCCGCACCCTCGGCTTCACGATCAGCCCGGCCGACCTCACCGCCGCGGCACACTCCATTCACGAGATCACCCTGATCTCCCGCACCGGTGGCGCGCCCACCCTCGCCTTCGGGATCTCGCTGATCTTCACCAAGGCGTTCGGCGGAGGCCTCGCTGCGTTCTGGTACCACTTCGCGATCATGTTCGAGGCGCTGTTCATCCTCACCGCCGTCGACGCCGGAACCCGCGTCGGCCGCTTCATGCTGCAGGACACGATCGGCAACGTCTGGCCCAAGTACGCCGACATCTCCTGGAAACCGGCTTCCTGGTCCGCCAGCGCCGTGGTCGTCTCGTTGTGGGGCTACATGCTGTACGTCGGCGTGAATGACCCGATCGGTGGCATCTACCAGCTGTTCCCGCTGTTCGGCATCTCCAACCAGCTTCTCGCGGCAATCGCGCTTGCCTTGTGCGTGACCCTGCTGTTCAAGCACGGCAAGGCCAAGTATGTCTGGGTTCCCGGCATCGCCCTGGCCTGGGACCTGATCATCACGATGACCGCGAGCTGGCAGAAGGTGTTCTCCGGCGACGTGAAGATCGGCTTCTTCCAGCAGCGGTCGGTCTTTCAGGCGGCACTTGACAAGGGCGCCCTGATCAAGCCTGCGAAGACCTTGGACCAGATGCAGCAGGTCATCTCGAACGTGACGGTTGACGGTGTCCTTCAGGCCCTCTTCGCGTTGCTCACCCTCACCGTGATCGCCAGCGCGATCCCCGTCTGGATCAAGGCGGCCAAGAGTGGCGGACTCCCGACCACCGAGGTCCCGCCCCAGCCCTCGCACCTCGTCGCGCCTGCGGAGTTGTTCGCCACCGCGCAGGAGAAGCAAGCCGTCCGTGAGTTCGAAGACTCCCAGCGCGAGCTGGCTGCCTCCGGTAGATCGCGATGAGGTCCCCCGCCCTCAAGGTGGGGCGCGGGATCCGCTGGTATCTCAAGCAGGTGAGCGGCGAGGCCAAGTGGGACGAGTACCTCGAGCGCGCTCGCAGCGAAGACGTCGAGCCGATGTCGCGCCGGGACTTCGAGCGGCACCGGACCGAGCACAAGGAGAACAACCCGCAGGCCCGATGCTGCTGACCCCGGGCCGCAACGCAGGGTCAGTCTGCCGGTGGCACGTTGGTGCCGCGCAGATGCCGGAAGACCAGGCTCGTCTCCGAGGTCGGGTTGATCGCACGGCAAGATGGCCGCCACCCCGGCCATGACCTCGCTCATACGGGGGGGGACAGGGTCACAGGGGTTGCTCACACCGTGAGTATCCAGTAGCTCCACCGCGACGGGATCGCCGCCACGCGAAGGTCAACAATGTTCGGACGCCCCCGGTTAAACAGGTTGAGTCTCTGTTCTTGACACCCATCCGGACGGCGAGGAAGGTGGAGATGATTGATGGACTCGTCGAATGGGCTGGGGAGGTCGTTATGTCTGCGTCGAATGGAGCTTCATCAACCAAAGGAACAACGAGTCTTGAGGTCGCATTCAAAGGTGATCCCGATATCGCTGTTCTCAAGCGCCAACTCAAGAAGGTGCCTCTGACGCAGTCCCGTTCAGGCGAGTTGCTCGATGTGAGGATCATCGACAAGATGATGGCTAAGTCACGTCGCCGACTGGTTGGCGTGTACCTCATCAGTCTTGGGATTGCGTTACTGGCAGTCATCCCGTGGGCGTGGTCGTTCGCATCTCGCGCGGTAGCAGCGCAGCAGGCGGTCTCAGCAAGCTTCCTTGGCCAGCAGTTTAATGCCACGCCCGAGTTCAGCATGGTGCTGATCGTGCTATTGACAGCGACCCTGGGGAGCGTCTCGGTGCTCGCCATGACGTTCTCAGCGCGAACCGGGCGCGAAACCCTCGAGCGCGGCTTCTTCTGGTGGTACCTGACCAGGCCAATCAGCGCAGCTGGGCTGGGCCTTGTGTTCTACCTGGCTTTCGTCAGTGGGTTCTTGGCTGCGACCACTTCCACGGGTCAACCGACGCTCATCGTTGCCGCCACCATCGGAGGCTTGGCGGGTCTTTTCACCGACCAAGTGTATAAGAAGCTATTCAGCGTTCTCGGCCTTGTGGACTCGGGAAAGCGGGCATCCGGCACTAACACCGCCGGCGCTGACGTCGCCGACTCCGCAGGTTGAGGTGGACAGAACAAAGCGAAGAAGACCATGTTCATGCACTTCGATCCTGAGGGGACCTCGACTGGTCCGGCGACGGGGAATTGTGCGAGGCTTTCGTGCAATGACCGCCGACCCCCCATTAGTTTCACCCTAGTGGCCTGTCACTGAACCGTCTTGGGTGTGTGCGTTTCTTGGGGTGGACGGCTTTGGCAAGGATGGTATCGGCGTCCTTGGTCCAGGTGAATGTTCGCAGCGGTCGTTCCACGCGCGAGCAGGCGGTGCGAACGCTGAGTCGCGCACTCGATTACCGAGGGGAGAACGTGTGGGTGAATTACCTGGCGAGGCCGGTCTGGATCTGGCGTCTTTGCAGCTGGACGTCTACGAGAGTCGTGACGGGTGGTGGAACCCTGCGCACGAAGTCGTGGTCCCGCCGCAGGACTGGGAATTCCTGGCGACCGGGCAGGCGTTCGTGACCCGCAGCGTCAAGGCCGCCGGTGTGTTCTGGCTGGCCTGGGCGCCTCGTAGTCGGACGCGACAGCATCGTCGCTTGCTGGGGCTGTGGGCCCCAGCGGCTGCCATCCAGAGGGCGCAGCGGGCTGAGGCAGACACCGCCTCAGCGCGGGCAGTGAGGCGTGAAGCCGCCGCTCGCAGCCGGGCGCGGCAGGAGGCCCGCTACCAGGACGAGCTCGCTGCGGCCATTGTCGAGTACCTGCACTTCGCTGCCAGACACGAAGCCTTGGCGGAAACCATCGCTCGGTCGGCTGCCGAGCGCGCTGCTGTGGTGGGTAGCGGCCGGGTGGGGCGCACCCGCCTTCTGGCGCTCGACGAACGCGCTGCGCTGGCAGCGCGAGCGCAGATCCGGCACGCGCACACCGACTATCACGACCGGCTCGATGAACTCCCGTTCCTGGGCGAGGACGACGATCTCTACCGAGACATTAAGGCTGGAGCCCATGATGCTGTCGACGCCTTCATCCACGCCCACCGCCAGGAGCTGCCCTGACATAGAGAGCCCGCGTTATTCGATACCTCACCGAACCGGGGCCGTGGATCCGGGCTATGCGCGATACAACCAAGGTGTCGGCGTGTTGAGTGCGCGTGCATCGCAGCCCGATGACGTGCTGAAGAGCTCGCGGTGCGAAGGACGCGACTGACGCTGAAAGGCCGTGGGTGTCCAGCCGTTTTCGATGGATGCTGCCTGTGCGTGTAGTCGCTCAGTACGACGGTTTCGCCGGACGGTTGTGAGAATCAGTCGAGATCGAAGGCGGCTAAAATGGCTCGAGTGAGTTCCGGTTCCTGTTCGGAAGCAGGTAGCACAGGAGGCGGCCGAGCGCGGAGACGGGGACCGTGACGATGTCGTCACAGCTGACGACGCTGCTGTGCTCGAGCCCGTTCGCTGGTCCGACCGGCACTTCGGTCGACAGACCTCGGATGGTGCTCGTGATCGGTGCGACCGTCACTCGGCCCCAGTGGGGTCGCACGAGCTCACGAGTCAGGACCAGGACCGGCCTCGTCATGTCGAGCTTGGCTGTGTGAATCGGTCGCATCAGTCGAGGGCTTCCATCGGGACGTGCATCGCGTAGTCGGCCAGGTCGTCCATCTCGTGGTCGCCCCTGGCCTTCGCCAGGATCGCTGGGTCTTTGGCCGCGAGCTGCCTGCGTCGTTCACGCTCCAGCGCGTGAGTTACGACGGCTGCTCGACTCGTCGCGTCGCCGTTGCTGATTCGCCGGCCGATGCAAGACCTCGGTTCACCGCACACATCCGTGTGCCTCTATGCAGTTCCGGTGCGCTTGCTCATCAAGCATGTGCAGATGTCACGTTGGCGTCGTATATCGGTCTGTAGAACCCCAGTGGTATGCCGGTGTCCGGCCACCGATGTGCGGGTGGTGACCCGCTTGACTAATAGTGTGATAACGGGCGCGGATTCGAGTGGATATTGGGGGACGTCCACGAATCTGTTTTTGTGACCAGCGACGCAGAGCTGAGAACAGTGATTATGCCTGACGCGGAAGAGGCTACTGGTTAGATCCGAGTATCGGGTAACAGCACGAAAAGGGCACCTGAGCAGCGGAGATGCAACTCAGTGGCCCTTTCGTATCAGCTTCTCTCAGGATCCGTTGGTCGTTGATGTCGTCCCCGGACAACTGAACCCAAGGCTGTTTTTGTGCCGCCGCGAGGCCCCCCGAATGGGGATATCGGCAATTATGTAAAGAGGCCTGTGAGCATTGCTTTACACTTGATCTCCGCGCCACCGATTCTTCTAGATCAGAGACATTTTGGTCCATCAGGGACATTTGGGTGCGCGATGATCAAAGGCCGATCATCGTTTCCCTACCCTATATAGGAGGACGCAGGACCTTGTCGAATTTGTACATAAATGGTCAGTGGTTAGAAGCCGAAGCTGGCGGCCTGCGCGAGATCCGGTGTCCCGCGGACGGAACGCTTGTAGCGACGGTGTCTGAGGGGACCCGGCCAGACGCCGTCAAGGCGATCCGCGCAGCACGAGGAGCGTTCGACCAGGGCACTTGGCCCGGCACCAGCGAGCGTGAGCGGGGTGCTCTTCTCCTGCGCGTGGCCGATCTGCTGGTACGCGACAAGGCCGCTGCCGCCCGCGCCGAGTCCCTGGACACGGGCAAGCGGTTGGTCGAGGCTGAGTACGACATCGATGACGTCGTCAGCTGTTTTCGCTACTACGGCGGCATTGCCGGCACCGACGCCGGACGTGTCATCGACACCGGCCGCGATGACGCGATCAGCCGGGTGGTGCACGAGGCGGTTGGTGTCTGCGCGCTGATCACCCCCTGGAACTACCCGCTGATGCAAACCGCGTGGAAGGTGGCTCCGGCGCTGTTGGCCGGTAACACCTTCGTCCTAAAGCCCAGCGAGCTCACGCCTTCCACCGCCATACTTCTCATGCACGTGCTCCAGGAGGTGGGACTGCCCGCTGGCGTCGCCAACCTCGTGTTGGGCGCAGGCGCAGAGGTCGGCGCGGTGCTGGCGGAGCACCGCGATGTCGACATGGTCTCGTTCACCGGCGGCCTGGAGACCGGACGGTCTGTGATGTCCGCAGCTGCGTTGAGCGTCAAGAATGTCGCACTTGAGCTGGGCGGGAAGAACCCCAACATCATCTTTGCCGACGCTGACTTCGATACGGCGGTCGACTTTGCCCTCACCGCCGTGTTCCTACACTCCGGTCAGGTGTGCTCGGCCGGCGCGCGGCTTCTGGTGCAGGATCAGCTGCACGACCGATTCGTGGACGAAGTCGTGCGCCGCGCCGAGCTCATCCGCCTCGGTGGCCCTTTCGACGAGTCGGCCGAGTCCGGCACGCTCATCTCGGCAGCACACCTGGAGAAGGTCGCCAGCTATGTCAAGGAAGGGTTGGCGGAGGGTGCAGTTCTGCGGTGCGGTGGTTCAAGGGCGGAGGCCGGAGAGCTGGCCAAAGGTTTCTTCTACCTACCGACCGTGCTCGACGAATGCCACACCGGTATGCGCGTCGTGCAGGAGGAGTCGTTCGGCCCGGTCATGACGGTCGAGCGTTTCACTGATGAGGACGACGCCGTGCGTCTCGCCAACGACACGAGCTACGGGCTGGCCGGTGCGGTCTGGACCCAGGACGCAGGCAAGGCCCAGCGGGTGGCAGGGCGGCTGCGGCACGGGACGATCTGGATCAACGACTACCACCCCTACGTGGCGCAGGCCGAGTGGGGTGGCTTCAAGCAGTCCGGGGTCGGTCGAGAGCTTGGCCAGGCTGGCCTCGCAGAGTACCGAGAGACCAAGCACATCTGGCAGAACACCCGCCCCCAGGCGCAGCGATGGTTCAGCGGATGACGATCTCGACAGACACGATGCCTACGAACCCAGAAGGAGACACCATGTCAATCGATACCCAGGAACAGGTTCTTCAGCAGGAAGTGGTCACCGAGACCCTGCAGAGTGCTCCGCCCGTCGTGGAACCGGTGATCTCCGTCCGCAACCTGTGGAAGGTCTTCGGGCCCGGTGCAGCGGACGTGCCCGGTTCCTCGGAGCTGGCCGCGCTCTCGCCTCGCGAGCTGATGGAACAGACCTCTTGCGTCGCCGCAGTGCGTGACCTGAGCTTCGACGTCGCCCCCGGCGAGGTATTTGTCGTGATGGGGCTGTCGGGCTCCGGCAAGTCGTCCCTCGTGCGCTGCCTCACCCGCCTGATCGAGCCGACCGCCGGCCAGATCCTCCTACAGGGTGAGGACGTCCTGGCCGCCAACGAGAAGTCGCTGCGTGAGCTGAGGCGGCACAAGGTCGCCATGGTGTTCCAGCACTTCGGCCTGCTGCCACATCGACGGGTCATCGACAACGTCGCCTACGGTCTGGAGATCCGAGGAGCCGGAAAGGCCGAACGGACCAAGCGGGCCCGCGAGGTTATCGACCTGGTGGGTCTTTCGGGGAACGAGCACTCCTATCCCGACCAGCTCTCCGGTGGCATGCAGCAACGCGTGGGTCTGGCCAGGGCCTTGGCCGGCGACCCCGACGTCCTACTCTTCGACGAGCCGTTCTCGGCTCTGGATCCGTTGATCCGGCGGGAGATGCAGGACGAGATCATCCGGCTGCACCGCGAGGTCGGCAAGACGATGGTCTTCATCACCCACGACCTGTCCGAGGCGATCAAGCTCGGCGACCGCATCCTGATCATGCGCGACGGTCAGATGGTCCAGGTGGGGACCGGACCTGAGCTGATTGGTGCACCCGCCGACGAGTACGTCCGCGACTTCGTCAAGGAGATCCCGTTCTCGGGCGTCCTGACCCTGCGATGGATCATGCGTCCGGCACGAGCCGGAGAGCTCCTCGACGGTCCGGAGCTTGGTCCGGACGTCGTGGTCCACGAAGCCGTGCGGCTGGTGCTCGAAGCCGACCGCGCGGTGAAGGTCGTGGACAACGGGGTCCTGCTCGGCGTCGTAGGCGACCACGAGATCCTGCGCGTGGTGGCTGGCTGATGACAGCCATAGCCCGCGCATCGCTTCGGATACGTCTTCCACGCTGGGGCGTGGCGCTGCTGGTGGTGCTCTGCTGGCTGATCGGCTACGCGGCCTTTCACGGACGCGACACGATGGCCCTAGCCCAGGCCGATCTCACCCCGCTGCATGATCGGCTCAACAGCCTGAACGACGCCGTGGGCGCCCAGCGCAGCAGCAACCCCCTGTTCCTGTACTTCTTCGACCAGATTCGTGGGGCCATCAACGTCCTGGCGACCTTCATCCAGAGCCTCATCTCCCAGCCAGCCTTCGGGCGCCCAGTTCCGGTGATCGGGTGGCTCGGAGTGGTGGCAGTCGCGACGTTCGCGTCGTGGGCCTTCGGCAACATCAAGGTGGCCGTCCTGGCCGCCGTCGGCTTCACTGTGCTGGGCATGCAGGGACTGTGGACCGAGAGCATGGACACCCTGGCCCTGACCACGACGGCTGTGCTGCTCTCGCTTATGATCGGGATCCCGCTGGGTATCTGGGCCGGGCTCTCGGACCGCGTCAACGCGGTCATGACCCCCTTCCTGGATTTCATGCAGACGATGCCCACCTTCGTCTATCTCGCGCCTCTGACGCTGGTCTTCTTGATCGGCCCAGCCTCAGCGACCATAGCCACCCTCATCTACGCGGCGCCGCCGGTCATCCGGATCACCACCCACGGCATCCGCGGTGTTCCCCGCGAGACCCTCGAGGCGGCTGAGTCGATGGGATCGACCCGGTTCCAACTGCTGACCAAGGTCATGCTCCCGATGACCAAACGCACGATCGTCATCGGGATCAACCAGACGATCATGGCGGCGTTGTCGATGGTGACCATCGCGGCACTGATCGACGCGCCGGGGCTCGGGCAGGTGGTCCTTACCGCGCTGCAGTCCCTGGATGTCGGAACAGCCTTCAACGCAGGGCTCTCGATCGTGATCCTGGCAATCGTGCTGGACCGCGTGACCACCGCGGCCAGTGTCCGCGGTGAGCTGGCGCGCCGTAAACCCACAAGCCGCTCTCACCGGCTTCGTCGCCCGGCCCTCGTGGTCGGGGCGGCGGCCACCGCGGCCTGCCTGTACATGTCCAACACGTATCTGTGGGCGGCGCAGTTCCCGGCAAACCCCGATCTGGGCGGCCCGATCAGACGGACGGCCGATGCGCTTGCCAGCTGGGTACAGCTGAACTTCAGCGGGGCCACGAACTCTTTCAAAGACAGGCTGACCAACGGCGCCCTCAACCCGTTCCAGAGTCTGTTGACCGACTCACCGTGGTGGCTGGTATGTGCCGTCATCGTCGCGCTGGCCGTGATTGTCGGCAGCCGCCGGGCGGCCGTCGGAGCAGCCATCTGTCTCGCACTGCTCGTCGCCACCGGCCTGTGGGCAGACGCCATGAGCACGCTGGCCGCGACCCTGGTAGCCACGGTGGTGGTGATGGCGCTCGGCCTGGTCCTCGGAGTCTTGATGGGTCGTAGCCGTCGGGCCGACCGGTTGATCCGACCCACTCTGGACGCGGCTCAGACGATGCCCGCCTTCGTCTATCTCGTGCCGTTCGTCGCGCTCTTCGCTGCCAGCAGGTTCACCGCAATCGTGGCAGCGGTCGTATTCGCGGCTCCAGTCACGACCAAGATCATCGCCGACGGGATAGCGGGCGTGCCCGCGGAGACGATCGAGGCGGCCACCGCCGCCGGGTCGAGCCCGTGGCAGATCATCACCAAGGTCCAGCTTCCGATGTCCTTGCGCACGATTGCGCTGGCCACCAACCAGGGATTGATCTACGTGCTCTCCATGGTCGTGGTCGGCGGACTGGTCGGCGCCGGCGCTCTGGGATACGACGTTGTGGCCGGTTTCCGGCAGAACAGCCTGTTCGGCAAGGGCCTTGCCGCGGGACTGGCCATCGTGATGCTCGGCATCCTGCTCGACCGGGTCACCCAGTCCGCAGCCAGGCGGGGGGACGTTACGAGCCACGGGCACCATTGATGGCCGAGAGATGACCACCCATGACTCGCGCCGGGCGATGAGACCACTCGCCTGCACAAATTCGCAGTTTCAACCGGAAAGAGACAGTACAAAATGAACCGATTGCTTACCAAGATGTCCACACCCACCCGGACCGTCGCGGTGCTGGCGGCCGTATCCCTATCGCTGAGCGCGTGCGGGGCCAAGGTCAGTGATGCCGCAACCGGCGGCGCCAAAGGTTCTGCAGCAAAGTGCGGCACGTTCAACCTCGCAGTCAACGCGTGGGTGGGCTACGCAGCCAATGCCGCTGTCGTCGCCTACCTGGCGCACAACAAGCTCGGATGCACTGTCAAGCTGCAGAACCTCGACGAGCAGATCTCGTGGCAGGGCTTCGCCTCCGGTCAGGTCGATGCCGTCCTGGAGAACTGGGGTCACGCCGACTTGGCCAAGAAGTACATCACCGAGCAGAAGGTGGCCCAGGACGCCGGCCCGACCGGCAATATCGGCAAGATCGGTTGGTACGTTCCGCCGTTCCTGGCCAAGGCGCACCCCGACATCCTCGCTTGGAAGAACCTCGACAAGTATGCCGCTCTGTTCAAGACCAGCGAGTCCGGCGGCAAGGGCCAACTGCTCGATGGCGACCCGGGATTTGTCACCAACGACGCCGCACTGGTCAAGAACCTGAAGCTGAACTACAAGGTGGTCTACTCCGGTTCAGAGGCAGCACTGATCCAGAGCTTCCGGCAGGCCGAGCAGAGCAAGAAGCCGCTGATCGGGTACTTCTACGAGCCGCAGTGGTTCACCGCCGAGGTCCCGCTGAAGAAGGTCAACCTGCCTGCCTACACCCTTGGGTGTGACGCCGACGTCGCCAAGGTGGCCTGCGACTACCCGCTGTACAACCTGAACAAGGTGGTCAGCACCAAGTTCGCGACCTCAGGCAGCCCAGCCTTCACTCTGGTCAAGAACTTCAGGTGGACCAACGCCGATCAGAACCTCGTCGCGAAGTACATCGCCAAGGACAAGATGTCACCCGACCAGGCTGCCAAGAAGTGGATCGACGCCAACCCCGACAAGGTCAAGGCCTGGCTTGCCGGAACTGGCGTGAGCTGAGCGATGACGTCCGTCCCAAACGACTTCGTCATCGTCGGAGGCGGCTCGGCTGGCTGCGCGTTGGCGAACCGACTTTCTGCGGATCCGGCCAACAAGGTTCTCGTCCTTGAGGCTGGACGCAGCGACTCGCTGTGGGATGTCCTCATCCACATGCCGGCGGCGCTCCCCTTCCCCATCGGCAGTCGCTTCTACGACTGGAAGTACAAGTCCGAGGCCGAGCCGCACATGGGTGGTCGCAAGGTCTTCCACGCCCGCGGCAAGGTACTGGGTGGCTCCAGCAGTATCAACGGGATGATTTTCCAGAGGGGCAACCCGCTGGACTTCGAACGCTGGGGTGATGACAAGGGCATGGGGTCCTGGGACTACGCCCACTGCCTGCCGTACTTCAATCGCATGGAGAACTGTCTGGCGGCCGACCCTGGCGATCAGTTCCGCGGTCATGACGGACCCCTCGTCCTGGAGCGGGGGCCGGCCACCAGCCCGCTCTTCGAGGCCTTCTTCAGGGCGGCCGAGCAGGCCGGTTACCCGCGCACCGATGACGTGAACGGATACCGCCAGGAGGGCTTCGCGCGCTTCGACCGAAACATCCACAGGGGGCGCCGGCTGTCCGCTGCCAGGGCCTATCTGCACCCGGTGATGAACCGTCCAAACCTCAATGTCATCACCCGGGCGCTCGTGACCAGGGTGCTCTTCGAAGGCAAGACCGCGGTCGGCGTCGAGTATCGCCGGAGAAGGGGTCCCGCCCAACAGGTCAGAGCCACGACCGTCATTCTGTGCGGAGGCGCCATCAACTCCCCACAGCTGTTGCAGCTCTCTGGGGTGGGCAACGCGGCGGATCTGTCCAAGCTCGGAATCAACGTGGTGCACGACCTGCCGGGGGTCGGGGAGAACCTGCAAGATCACCTGGAGGTGTACATCCAGTACGCCTGCAAGCAGAAGGTAACCATGCAGAAGTACCTGAAACACCGGTACAAACCCTGGATCGGCGCCAACTGGCTGTTCCGGCGCAAGGGCCCGGGCGCGACCAACCACTTCGAGGGCGGCGGTTTCGTCCGAAGCAACGAGGACGTCAGCTACCCGAACCTTATGTTCCACTTCCTGCCCATTGCAGTTCGATATGACGGATCGTCTCCTGACGGAGGGGAGGGGTACCAGGTGCACGTCGGACCGATGTACTCCGATGCCATCGGATCGGTCAAGATCACGAGCACGGACCCGAAGACGCACCCGGCCCTGCGGTTCAACTATCTGTCGACCGACCAGGACCGCCGTGAGTGGGTCGAGGCGGTACACGTAGCCCGCAACATCCTGACTCAGCACGCCCTGGACGACTTCAATGCCGGCGAGATCTCGCCCGGCTCATCGGTGAAGACCGACGCGGAGATTCTCGACTGGGTGGCCACGGACGCAGAGACGGCTCTGCACCCATCCTGTTCCCTGCGGATGGGCGTAGACGCGATGTCTGTGGTCGACCCGTTGACCATGGGCGTACACGGACTCGAGGGGCTCAAAGTCGTGGACGCCTCGGTGATGCCGTACGTGACCAACGGCAACATCTATGCACCGGTGATGATGCTGGCCGAGAAGGCTGCCGATCTGATACTGGGCAGAGCCCCATTGCCGCCGAGCGAGGCCGAGTTCTACCGGCACCCTGTGTCCTCGTGACGCTTGCGTTATCTCAAGGCCTGATTCAGGCCCCGGATGGGCTATTCGCAGTTGGAGTGTGATTTTGCCAGCCTGAAGTTGCTTGCTGGCGCCGTGCTGTGGGGCTGAGTGCGGGATGACGCGTTGTTCACCCTCTACGGCGTCACCTGACGGTCGCAGGGTTGCTGGCGTCGGATGCGGCCATGGCGAAGGCGTCCGGAATCAACATCAACTTGTGGATGGGTGTGGCCGTGCTGGCCCTTGGCGTGCTCTTCTTTGTGTGGTGGCGACTGCGTCCCCTTCATCGCCAGCTTCCCCCCTCAGAATGACGTCGGCACCCGCTCAGCCAAGAACTCGCTCGTCCAAGCACTGCGGGTCCCGCAGCTGAGCGGTACCGTTGGGTGCGGACCCAGGCCCGAGGTCGGAGGCAGCAGCCATGACGTCAGACACCTCACCGTTGCGGGAAGGCGACCCGGGGAGTAGCCCGCCGCAGAAACCGGGTGAGGCCACGCCCGAGGCGAGCGCACCGCCAAAGAGCCCGGGTGCTGGCCCCTCGCCCAAACCAACGAGTGCCGTCAGACCACCGAAGAGCACGGGTGCGCAGGCCCCCTCACCGAGTGCTCCCGCAACTACACGCGCAGCCGCTGCCTGGTTCGCTACGGCGGTGGCGCTCGTGCTCCTGGTGCTGCTCATCATCCTGATCCTGCAGAACCAGAACGTCGTCGACGTGCACTACCTCGGCCTCACCGGATCAATCCCGCTCGGGACGGCGCTGCTCATTGCCGCGGTCGCCGGCGCCGCTTTGGTCACGATCGTGGGCGTCATCCGGCTCACACAGTTGCGCTTCACCGTCCGTCGGGCACGGCGCCTGGAAGCCGAGCATGAGAAGAAGCCCTGATCAATGTGGGCTGGCATAGTGACTGGCTTTCGCCAAGCCCCGTCTTCGCCTCGGCCTAGCCTGTCCGGCGTCGTTGGGTCTACGTGGGTCGCTGGCCGTGGCCTGAAAGGTCTCGCTATGGTGTGAGCCTTATCACTCGCGGAGGTCCCACCATGTCCCGTCGAATCTCCCTGCCATTGATCCTGTCGGCAACGGTCGCCGCCGGATTGCTGGCCCCGAGTATGGGCGCGGCACATGCCTCGGGCCAAGGGGGCAGTGCCAATTCCGCGGGTGTGGCGCGTGCTCTGGAGCTGTCTACCGACACCAGACTCGCCGACCGCAGGTCCTACGTGATCGGCGACCGGTTCTACGAAGTCGGTGCCGAGGACGGTACCTATCCCGCGCAGGGGTGGCATACGCAAGGCGAGATGGGCGGCTTCTGGAGCATGCCAATCAAGCTGCTCGACGGTGTCTAGTTCGGCGTCAACGGATCGTGGCTTAAGGCCACGCGCTACACGTCCGGCGCGGGTTATGCGCGAATGGATCTGGCCAGTTCGGATGGCGTCCAGGTGAGCCGGACCGATTTCGCGCCAGACGGCATGCGCGCCGGCTTGATCGGCCTGACCTTCTCATCGCCGAAGCCTCGCACCGTGCAGCTGAGCATGGACGCACACTCCGAGTTGATGAGCTCCTACCCCTGGGGAGGGACGAAGCCGACCAACCAACTCGACTTCAATCTCCCCGACATGGGTTTCTACGCCGACGGCCGGTTGGTGTTTCGTGAACAGGGCACGCCCGCCGCAGCCAATGCCGCGCCGCACGACTGGGCTGCCGTAGTCAGCTCTTCGCTGACCCCCACCGGGCACCGGCTCGGCGCGAACTTCCGCGGGCCGCAGGACCCGGCGGTGATCTGCCCGGCGTCCGGCACTACTCCGCCACGTTGCGATGACACGGCGTACGGCAAGGAAAATGGCGGTGAGCTGAACTACCGGCTGCAGCTCCCATCGGGTTCACGGACGGTGTGGTTCGCCGTCTCCGGCTCCGACAACGGACTCGCCGAGGCGTTGGCGATGCAACGCAGCGCCCTGAATGACCCGGCCGGACTGCTAGCCGACAAGACGGCGCGGCGAAAGACGGTAGATCAGAACACTCATGTCACCCTCCCGGGCGACCCTCAACTGGCGAGCAGCGTCGCGTGGAGCAAGCAGAACCTTGCTGACTCGCGCCAGGAGGCTCGCAATCTCCAGCTGCGGGTGACGAATGCGGGCACGGCATACCCAGCGCCGATTGGCACTCTCGGCGTTGCGCGATGGACTGGAGCGGGCTGGCCTGACTACCCGTGGATCTTTGGGACGGACGGCGAGTACACCGCTTTCGCATCGGTGGCAGCAGGTCAGTTCGACGCGATCAAGAACCACCTGCAAACGCTGCGCGCGGTCAGCGATGTGGTGAACAGCCGCAGCGGGAAGGTTGTGCACGAGGTGGTGCCGGACGGCTCGGTGTACTACGGAGCGAACTCCGATCCGGGAAATACGGACGAGACCGTGAAGTTCCCCAGCGCGGTGGCACTCGTGTGGCGCTGGACCGGGGACAACCGGTTCCGCGACGACATGTACGACTTCACCGTCCGCAATCTCAAGTACGCGTTCGCCAATCTGGATGCCGACCACGACGGTTGGCTTGAGGGCCCGGGCAACGTCGAGCGCCAGGGGATGGGTCAGGAGAAGCTCGACAACACCGTGTACGCCATCCGTGGCCTGCTCGACCTGGCCGACATGGCGGCCAGCAAGAACGACCCCGCGACGCGGCACTGGGCCACCACCAAGGCTCAGGGCTTGCAGACGCGGTTCGAGACAGCCTGGTGGTACGGCAACGGAACCAGCTCCTACGCCGACTCGCTGTGTGATCCCAACAACGTTCAACTGTTCCAGAAGTACTGGATCGGGCTGACCCCGGTCGAGGCGGAGCTGCCCGCACACGGTGGGATCGCAGCCGGACCGCTGGCCGCGCTCGATCACGCCACGTCGACGGTGGCCGCGCACGAGTCGTCTGTTTTCACGGGTACGAACGGGTTGTTCCACAACGGTACGGGCTTGTCCTCCGGGACCTGCGATCCCGCCGTTGCGCCGCCGACCGGCGATCAGACCGTCTTCACCTTGGGCACCTCGATCGCCGCGGTTGCCGAAGCGGCGGTCGGTCGCACCGGGTCGACCCAGCTCGGCCAGTACACCAGCGACCTGGCGCGGGTGCAGCTCAACCCCGCCGTGTGGGAGGTGCCGGGCGCAATGCCTGAGATCTCCCCGTCGCCAGCCTTCGGTGCCAACATCGACAAGAAGTTCACCGAACGATCCATGGGCCTGCAGGCCTGGGGAACGTATGGCGTGCTGTGGCCGGTCGTGCATTTCGAGCTCGGGGTGTCACCCGATCTCGGCCGCAACGCCGTAGCCGTGATACCGCAGATTCCGGTCGGGCAGAGCGCTGTCTCGGGCTCTGACATCAAGTTGGGCCAGGGCTCCATCGACGTAGACGCCGTGCGCAGCGCTTCAATGCTGACCACGACGGTTGCCTCGCACGATCTCAGCGCCGCCGAGGCGGTTGGCGCGATGCTGCCCACCGGAACGCAGGCCGCGACGGTTCGGCTCAACGGCGTCGATGCCAGCTACCACACCGTGGCGACCGCACGGGGCACCGAGATCGTGGTCGACGTTCCAAGCGGCATACAAACGGCGAAGCTGCAGGTGTCCTTCCGCCGGTAAAGAGGCTTGGACGGTGAACCAAGCAAGTTCGAACGACCGCTCATCCATACGATCGAGCGTTCCATCAGCGGCATAGAACGGAGGTCGGCCATCCCGAGCCCGTGGCGGATCGGTCAGGTGTTCAGCGATCGACGACGCATCCCGCCCGGCGCCCATCGACCAGGTTCAGGCCTATCGGGGCCAGCATTTTGGGGCAGCGCGCGTCGCCGGCGCCGGCCTGGCGGCCTTGGCCAACACGTGGTCGAGGGCTCAACGCCCGTGATGGTTGGCTCCAGGACCAGGTGGCCTCAATAGCGCTGGACCAGGCAATGGCAGTCCAGACAGTGGGGAAACAATGACGCAAACTCTCCCGCCAACGACTCTTCGACTTCCACGGCAACCGGCATAGCACAACCGTGACACTCAAGAACGCATAAGTGCAGGTTATTTGCTTACCTGCCCTAAGTAGAGAGTGCGGGTCGCTGAGAAGCCAGAATCGACAGCGTCCGGGGGACTGCTGGGCTGTGTCGGGTGTCCCAGTTGCCCCGCTCAGGCTCCCTGGGCGTCTGCGCGAGGCCGTTGCAGGGTGAAGGTCTCGAAGGCCTGGAGTTGGCCGCCGGGTCCGAGGACGTCGTAGTAGGTGACCGTCATGGTGGTCCGGCCCTGGTGGCGGGAACCTGGGTCCACGGTGAACGCGGCAAAGCCGTAGGAGTGTGCTGCGTCCCGCACCGCCGACCACTCAGCCGGCTCGGTGACGTACACGGGTGGGCGCTTGCCGGTCGCGGGGTCGGGGAGCCCGACCTGGGTGATGACCCGGCACTGCGGCGGGTTGAAGAAGAGCTGGTTGGAGGGCACCGACGTGCCGCCGCCACCGAGCACCATGTGCACGGTGCCCTGGCTGGTGTCCACGATGTCGGTTCGCTTCGATGCGGGGATGGGGGTGAGTGTGTGGTTGGGTTCCTGGCCGCGTATCGGGTGTGAGCGCTCGTAGTGGTGCTCGTGGCCGCAGACGACGAGGTCGACCCCGTACTTGTCGAACAGGGGCACCCATTCCTGGCGCAGGCCCAGGTCGGCCCCGTTGAACTGGTCGGCCGTGCTCACGACGACCTGGTGCATGCAGACGACTACCCAGTCCACGCCCGGGTCCTGGCGGCTGGCGGCCAGCTCGGCCTCCAGCCATGCCTTCTGGGCTCCGTGGGAGTAGCCGCGGACGTAGCTGTTGCCGCCGTCTTGATAGCAGACGTCGTCGTTGGCCACGCTGATCACCCGGACCGAGCCGACGGTGAAGGAGTACCACAGTCCGCGCGTGACGTCCGTCTGTCCGGCTGCCTCGGGGACGGCGAAGTACGTCTGGTAGGCGGCGTACCCTATCGGCCCGTTGCCCAGCTCGTTCTCGTGGTTTCCGGCGGCGGGCATCCACGGTCGGTTGCGGGCGCTTCGGCTGTTGTTCTCCCAGAAGTCCGACCAGGTGCGCACCCGGTCGGACGCCAAGTTGGCGTAGCACAGGTCCCCGTTGAACAGATGGAAAAGGGGTTGGATGCGCTCGACCCCGGCGGTCACGTCCCCGGCGGCCGGCGAGCCGAGGTTGTCGTTGACATAGGGCGGGTTGGCGATCGTTACCCCGGCTGGCGGGGTGTACCGCTTGCCCAGCGTCGGCGTGCCCTGGTCACCGAAGCTGGTGAAGGTAAAGGGCGCCCGGCCGCGCGGCCCGGTGCGAAAGGAGCCGAACTCCGGCTGGGCGCCGTCGTGCACCGCGGCATACAGGTACTCCCGGTCGGGACTCAGAGAGTTGACGCGGACATGGTGGGCGTAGACCACCTTCCCGGACTTGGCGTCGGTGTAGGTGCGGGTCTGGCCGGTCAGGGCGCGCTCGTAGGCACCGTCCGGCCGGCCGAGGAAGACCTGTGGTCTCTTCACCGGCTGCAAGGTGGACCAGGACACGACCGCCTCGCGGGAGGCGTCGGCGCCGAACTGCAGGTGCAGACCCTCCACATTGGGCGTCAGCGTCGGATCACCAACACCACGCCCGGTCAGTGCGGCGGACCGTGCCTCGGCGGCCTGGGCGCTACCGGAGCCAACGACCGATGCAGCGGCTGCCGCGGTGGCGGTGAAACCTGCAGCGGCCAGCAGCTTTCGACGACTGACCTGCGTCTGGGGGCTTTCGTTCTCCTCGTTCATGGGTAAGGACGTTGGCGCCCCGCCGTGTCACTAGATCGCTGTTGGGATGAACTGCAGGCGAACATCTCCCCACAAGCAGGCTCGTAGCCGGGGCCGTGTTCGGTGCGGCTGGGCCTTTGACCGGGCCATCCCACCCTTCGCCGGCGTACGCCCCTGCGGGGCCCCGAAATCACGTCCCACGGCTGAGGCCGACGTGAACTCACGCACCTCGAAGTCGATGTTCGCCGCCCCGGTCCGGTTCACCGTGACTGCTCGTTTGGCACCTTCGGGCTGCCCTGGCCTTGGCTGTCTACCGACGTGCCAACCTGGGACCGCCGCCCCCGGCTGGTACGGTGCCGACCGTCATGGGCTGGTCTGCAGAGACCGGGATTGCCGCCGCGACCGTGCTCTTTGAAATCTGACTCGGCCGTACAGTCCTGGACAATGTTGCCTGCGCCATCGTCGTCCCACCCGACACATCTGCCTGGAGAATCCTCATGGAACTGCGCCCGTTGACAGACACTGGCCTTCTCAGTTCCCGCCTTGTGCTCGGCACGATGACCTTCGGTTCGCAGGTCGACCAACAGAGCGCCACGGCAATGGTCGCCCGGGGCATGGCTGCCGGCATAAACCACTTCGATACGGCGAACGCATACAACGGCGGTGAGTCGGAACAAATGCTTGGACGCGCACTCGGTGCGCGTCGCAACGAGGTCCTTATCGCAACCAAGGTGTTCAACCCCATGGGCGACGGGCCCAACGACCGCGGCTTATCCGCAGCGGCGGTTAGAAAGGCGATCGATGCAAGCCTGCGCCGGTTGGGCACTGACTACGTCGACCTGTACTACCTGCACCAACCCGACAACAGCGTGCCGCTGGAAGAGACCCTCCAGGCAATGTCCGATCTGGTGCAGATGGGAAAAGTCCGTCACGTCGCCGCATCCAACTACGCAGCTTGGCAGATGTGTCAGATGACCCACCTATCGGCGCAGCACGCGTGGTCACCCGTGCGGGTATCCCAGTCGATGTACAACCTCATCAGCCGCAGCCTTGACGACGAGTGCCTGGCCTTCTCGCAGGCATACCGTCTGGCCACGATCGTCTACAACCCTCTGGCTGGTGGTCTGCTGACGGGCAAGCACCGGCGGGAGGCCGCCGTGGCCGAGGGAAGCCGCTTCACCAACCCTCAGTACCGCGACCGGTACTGGACGGCGCGGCAGTTCAGCGCAGTCGATCAGCTACGTGCGGTCGCCGAGCGAGCAGGACTGTCGATGGTCGAACTATCTCTTCGCTGGCTGCTCACCCGCCCGCCGGTCGATGCCGTGCTCATCGGGGCCTCAGACATATCCCAGCTCGAGGCCAACATCGCGGCCGCTGACGGGCCGACACTCGATATGGAGACCATGGCGGCATGTGACGAGGTCTGGAATGAGCTGCGCGGACCGGTGCCACACTATAATCGCTGATCGCCACGGACACGGCGGTCCGTGCCAGACCCATATTGGATCAGCTCTTCCTTCGTATCCTCGCGGGAACCCACGCAACCGAGCCACCTGGGAGTCTTGTTGATTCGTGAAGTCGACCTGCTGGCGGGTTTCCCGGCCGAGGTTCCTGTCAGCGCCGCAGCGGTCGCCGCGTCCGTGGCCGCCTCGGACCGCGTACTCGTAGTGCTGGACGACGACCCAACGGGCACGCAATCCGTGTCCAACGTTCCGGTGCTCACCCGGTGGGAAGAGGAGGACTTCCGCTGGGCATTTCGGCACATGGTGGGAACGAAACCGGCCCCGGCCGTGTATGTGCTGACCAATACCCGCAGCTTGGAACCGATCGAGGCCGCGGCGCGGAACCGCGAAATCGTCACCAACGCACTGGCGGCTGCCGTGCAAACGGGCACCACGCTGGGTTTCGTGAGCCGCAGCGACTCGACATTGCGCGGGCACTACCCCTTGGAACCGGACGTTATTGCGGCAACACTTAAGGAAGCGGCCGGGCAGAGGACCGACGGCGTTGTCATCGTCCCCGCCTTTCCCGACGCGGGGCGCATCACTGTAGGTGGCGTGCACTACATGCGTAACGGCCGAACTCTGACTCCCGTGGCGGAAACCGAGTTCGCCAAGGACGCCAGCTTCGGGTACCGGAACTCGGAACTCGCCAGGTACGTCGAAGAGAAGTCTTCCGGCCGGTTCAAGGCAGCCGATGTCACCGTTCTGGATCTGAACATCATCCGTGGTGGAGCGGACCTCATAGCGGGCGCCATCGCCGGGGCCACAGACTCGAAACCGATTGTGGTCGACGTTGTCACCGAGAATGACCTGCGCGCCTTGGCGCTGGGCCTGGCGCAAGCGGAGTCAGGGGGAAAGAAGCTGCTGTATCGCGTGGGTCCGCCTTTTGTCCGGGCCCGCATCGGCCAGGAGGAGCGCGCGCCGCTGTCCGGCGACGAGGCCTTTGCCGGGACCAGCCCTGCCACACACGGTGGCCTGATCGTCGTCGGTTCCCACGTCGACCTCACGACCCGTCAGCTCAAAGTGCTCATCGACCGACAAGGGTCCGCCAGGATTGTGGAGATCCAAGTCGAGGCTCTGTTGGATGAAACGCTGGCCTCGGACCATGTTGGAGCCGTCGTATCGGCCGTCGTCACCGCTCTGGCGGACGGGGATGTAGTCGTCCATACCAGTCGGCTGCTCGTCAAGACGGATGATACGGCCGAGAGTCTGCGGATTGCCCGTACCGTCTCCGCTGCCGTCGTCGACGTTGTCAGCCGGACACTCAAGGCGCGGCCGCCGCGCTTCGTTATCGCCAAGTGCGGCATCACGTCCTCTGACGTCGCAGCGCACGGACTGGAAATCCGCCACGCTATCGTTCGAGGCCCGATGCTGCCCGGCATCGTCTCCCTCTGGGAACCGGTGGACGGCCCGGCCAAGGGCATCCCCTTCATCGTCTTCGCGGGCAACGTGGGCGATGACGAGTCCCTGTTCGACGTCGTTCGCAAGCTCAGCAATACCTTCTAACCCAGCTCCAACGAAGGAGACTTCAGCATGTCGACGCAGGGGGATTCCCAAACCAGCGGCTACACCGTCACAGTCTTGGGTCTTGGCGCCATGGGCCTACCCATGGCCACCCGCCTGGCCGGCAGACTCACCGTCCACGGTTTCGATATCGTCGAGAACCGCCTCAAGCTTGCCGCCGACGCGGGCGTCGTCCGCTTTGATTCTGCCCGCGCGGCAGCGATCGGAGCGGATGCGGTGCTGCTCGCGGTCCGTAACAGCGAACAGCTGGGCGATGTTCTGTTCGGTGCGAATGGCGTCGCGGAGGTGCTTGCGCAAGGCTCCGTCGTGATCTTGACCAGCACGGTCGGGGCCGAGGCGATCCCCGGGACGGTCGATAGGCTGGCCGCCTACGGTGTCGCACTGATAGACGCGCCACTGTCGGGTGGGCCGGTTCGAGCCGGCCAGGGTGATCTGTTGATTGTGGTGGGTGCCCAGCCTGAGGCGCTCGAGCGGGCTCGACCGGTCCTGGAACGGTTGGCGTCCACGTTGACGGTTGTTGGAGACAGGCCCGGTGACGGTCAGGCCCTCAAGACGGTCAACCAGCTGCTCTGCGGGGTGCACATTGCGGCGGCAGCCGAAGCGCTGGCGCTGGCCGACGCCCTCGGGCTGGACGCAGCCAAGACACTCGCGGCACTGGAGGCCGGGGCTGCGGGCTCGTTCATGCTGTCGAACCGCGGTCCACGCATCCTTGAGGCCTACGAGGAAGACGGCGCCGAGGTGCTGAGCCGGCTGGACATATTCGTCAAGGACATGGGCATCGTCGGCAAGGCCACCCGCGCGGCCGGGCTTCCTTCCCCGTTGGCTGCCGCAGCGGAACAGCTCTACCTGCTGGGTCAGGCCCAGGGTCTGGGGTCCGCGGACGATTCCGCCGTCATCAAGGTTGTGGCGCCGCACAAACGTTCCGACTAAGGCTCCCCGGTCCAGAACTGGTGTGCCAGCGATCGATCCATGATCGGCGTACTTCCGTAGGCGCTCCTATAGGATTGGTCTATGTCCGTTCGAGCCGCAAAACTCCGGGGGGTCGGCCGGCAAGTTCTCGCCGACCACGTCTACGAGGAGATCTTCGCCTCGCTGATGGACGGCCGACTTGAGGCGGGGGCCGGAATCAGCATTGACGGAATGGCCCGCGACCTGAACGTTTCCCCGACGCCCGTCCGCGAGGCGCTGGCCCGCCTGGAGGCGACGGGAATGGTCCGGCGGGTGGCACTCAAGGGGTACCGGGTTGCTCCGCTGTTCAGCACGGACGAACTGGCCGAGCTCATGGACGCCCGCCTTGTGATTGAGCCGGTGAACGCGCTGCGCGCCTGCGAGCGAGCAACTCCGGAGCTGAACAAGGCCCTTGAGCAGTCGATCACGGACTTGCGCAACGCTCCCCGCGGTGCGGCCTTCGCCGAGTTCCGTGACTCCTGGGAAGCCGATGAACGGTTTCACCGGTTGATTGCAGAGAGCGGCGCAAACCAGTTCATCCTTTCGGCGTACCACGCTCTGGGCGGACAGATTCAGCGCTTTCGGTTCTTCGGCGGCCTGGGGGTGACCGACGCCGACTTTGCCATCAAGGAGCACACCGCGGTTTTGGAGGCGTTCAAAGGAGGGGATCCGGAGAAGGCCCGGGACGCCATGATCGCCCACCTCTTGGGTGTCAAGCAGCGTGCGATCAGGGACATCGTCGAACGCGCTTAGCTATTGCCCGGTGCCCAAGCGGCACTGTTTCGCAGCGCGGCAGCTTCCATGGGTCGACCCCAGTTGACAGACATCTCTTGTTCGTAGATCGTATAGGAAACACGATTTACACATTGGAGTGAAGATGGTTGTCGCGGCCCCCCAGTACACCGCCCAGACGTGGCCCATATCTGGCGCCCTGCTGCAGTTCCCTGGGGTCGATGCCTTGGGCCGCAGCGTCAATGACGCGGATGCCAGCGTATGGGAGGGCGTGTTCGGCCAGGTTGCAGATGCCGGCTTCGCCGACGTTGACCTGACCGACAGCTGGGTCCGCCCGGGGGACCTGTCCGGCAAGCGGCTGGACGAGCTCAAGCTGGCGGCCGACAACGCCGGCACCGGCCTGCCCGTGATCTCAGCGATCCGCCGCAGTGTCATCGACGCGAAGAACTGGGAAGAGAACCTGGCCTATAGCCATCGCACCATCGATGCGGCGGTCTGGCTTGGTTGCGAGGTCGTCTCCTTCGGCCTGCACCAGGCCCTGACGGCCGAGCAGCAGAAGCAACTCTGGTTCTGGACCGTCGTGGGGCACAAAGACCCGGTAGGGGACAAGGAAACCTGGGGCAAGGCGGTGTCACGGCTACAGGAACTGGGTCGCCACGCGGCGGAAGTCGGTGTTCTCTTGTCTTTGGAACTGTACGAGGACACCTACCTGGGCAGCGCGGACTCAGCTGTCCAGCTGGTCCAGGATATTGGTCTGAGCAACGTAGGTCTGAACCCCGACATCGGCAACCTGATCCGCCTCCACCGGCCCGTCGAGTCCTGGCAGGAGCTGGTCCAAAAGACTCTCCCATATGCCAACTACTGGCATGTGAAGAACTACTCCCGGGACGAGAACGCGGCTCGTGGCTCCTATATGGCCGTTCCGGCCCCGATGGAGAGCGGGCTGATTAACTACCGCGAGGCCTTCCGGACTGCGATCTCGGTGGGCTTCCAGGGCATCATCTGCACCGAGCACTACGGCGGAGACGGCCTGAGCGTGTCCGCCACCAACCAGGACTACTTGCGCAGCCGCGTGCTGCCCAAGACGGAGGATTACGTCCTGGGCAACAGCATGGTCGCGCAGCGCCGTCAGACTCCGAAGGCAGCTTCCACCCTGGCTGGCGTCTAATCATCGATTCGCGATCCAGAATCGATGAGGGACCATGACCTCCATATTTGATGATCCATCGGCCTTCGCGGATGAAGCTCTGGACGGTTTCGTCGCGGCGAACAGGCAGTATGTCGCAAGGGTCGACGGCGGCGTGGTCCGTTCCACCGAGATGACCCCTGGCCAGGTGGCCCTTGTCGTCGGCGGAGGTTCCGGGCACTACCCGGCGTTCGCCGGCCTGGTGGGCGCTGGTCTGGCTGCTGCGTCGGCCTGCGGGAACATGTTCGCCTCTCCTGCGGCTGGCCAGGTCTATCGGGTGGCCAAGTCTGTCCAGACGGGCGGGGGCGTGCTCCTGTGCTACGGCAACTATGGCGGCGACGTACTGCATTTCGGCCAGGCCCAGCAGCGCCTGAACGCCGAGGGCATTGAAACCCGCACCGTCGTGGTCACTGATGACATTGCCAGCGCGCCGACTGACCAGCAGGACAAGCGCCGTGGCATCGCTGGGGACCTGACCGTCTTCAAGATCTCCGGGGCCGGCGCCGAAGCGGGGTTGACCCTGGACGACGTCGAACGCCTGGCCATCAAGGCCAACTCTCGCACTCGCTCGCTGGGCGTAGCCTTTGACGGCTGCACGCTGCCCGGGGCCGCCGAGCCGCTCTTCACCGTGCCGAAGGGGCGGATGTCACTGGGCCTGGGGATTCACGGCGAACCGGGCATCTCTGAACACGAGATGCCGACCGCGTCCGAGCTGGCTGAGTTGCTGGTCAGCCGGCTGCTGGCCGACAAGCCCGAGGAAGCGGGCACCCGGGTCGTGCCCATCGTCAACGGCCTGGGGACGGTCAAGTACGAAGAGCTGTTTCTGCTCTTCGGCAGGATCGAGAAGCTGCTGATTGCTGCCGGCCTGGAGATTGTTGAACCCGAATGCGGCGAACTGGTGACCAGCCTGGACATGTCCGGACTGTCGCTGACGCTGCTCTGGCTCGACGATGAGCTTGAGGCCTACTGGTCTGCCCCGGCCGATACCCCCGCCTACCGCAAAGGCAACCTGACCCGGCGCGCCGACCGCAATCCCAAACAGCTCACCGAAGTCGTCGCTGGAACCGAACAGGGAACCGCGGCGGCGATCCGGCTTGGACAGCTCGCAACTGCAGCGCTGGAGACGGTGCGCGCTGTCATCATCGAACATGAGGATTCTCTGGGCAAGCTGGATGCTATTGCCGGTGATGGTGATCACGGCATCGGCATGCGCCGCGGAGCCGACGCTGCCGCGGACGCAGGTGAAGCTGCCGCCGGCACCGGCGTTCGCAACATCCTGACCCGTGCCGGCGACACGTGGAGCGAAAGGGCCGGCGGAACCTCGGGTGCCCTGTGGGGGACGGCGCTGATCGCCACCGGTAACGCACTGGGCAACAAAGAGATCTACGACGAGAGCGACGCAGCGGCCGCGGTTTCAGCCTTCGTGGCGGCAATCACCGAACTGGGCAAAGCCGAGCCGGGGGACAAGACCATGGTGGATGCCCTGGTTCCGTTCGCGGATGTCTTCACGGCGGAGATCGGCCGCGGCGCACCCGTGGAACGCGCACTCACGGTGGCCGCGTCTGTAGCCATGATCGCTGCGGACCACACAGCCGAGCTCAACCCGAAGAAGGGCCGCGCCAGGCCGCTGGCCGAGAAGAGCCTCGGGCACCCAGACCCCGGTGCAGTGTCCTTCGGGCTGATCGTCCAAGGTCTGGCAGACACTTTCGCACCGCTCGCCGCTGAAGAAGGAGAATGAGCATGACCAAAGGATGGCGCATCGTCATAGGCAACGACGAAGCCGGTGTCGAGTATAAGAATGCCCTGAAAGCTTTGCTAGCCGCCGACCAGAGGGTGGCCTCCGTCGAGGATATCGGCGTTGCAGCCCATGACTCGACGGCGTATCCACACGTTGCTGTTGCCGCGGCCCGCAAGGTGGCAGCCGGAGAAGCGGACCGTGCGCTGCTGATCTGCGGCACCGGACTGGGCGTGGCCATATCGGCCAACAAGGTGCCGGGAATCCGCGCGGTCACGGCCCATGACAGCTACTCCGTGGAGCGGTCCGTCCTCAGCAACAACGCCCAGGTGTTAGCAATGGGACAGCGGGTGATCGGGCTGGAACTGGCCAAGAGGCTGGTCACCGAATGGCTGGGCTACCGCTTTGACACGAACTCTTCGTCTGCCCGGAAAGTTGATGCAATTGGCTCCTATGAGCCAATACCCGTCGCCGAGCCGGTATTGATTCCCAAACCGAAAGCGAGCTAGGACCATGACCAGGAACATCGCAGTAGTTGGCTCAGGCTACATGGGCGGCGGCATCGCGCAGGTGCTCGCCCTCGCGGGTGCCCGAGTTGCCCTCGCTGACACCACCGCGGAAATCGCACAGAAGAGCTACCAGCGCCTGATCGCGGAGTCTCGGGATTTCGTATCGGACGGACTCTTCCCTGAAGGCGCCACCGAAATCCTCGTGAAGAACCTTTGGGCAGCCCCAAGCTTGGCCGAAGCCGTCGCGAACGCAGACTTCATCGAAGAGGCCGTTCCCGAAGTCCTGGCCATCAAGCACGACATATTGGGCCAGATCAGCGCCATCGCTCGTCCAGATGCCATCATCGCCTCCAACACCTCAACCATCTCCATCGGCGCAATAGCCACAGCTGTCGTGAATCCGGGGCGCTTCCTGGGCGTCCACTTCAGCAACCCGTCACCGTTCGTTCCCGGCGTCGAAATCATTCCTCACGCCGGCACCGATGAGGCCACCGTCCAAGCGGCCAGGGTGATTGTGCACGAGGCAGGCAAGTCCACGGCTGTCGTGAAGGACGTCACCGGCTTTGTCCTCAATCGCCTGCAGTACGCCCTCTTCCATGAGGCCACCCAACTGGTCGAGGACGGAACTGCCACTGCCGAGGACATCGACACACTGGTGCGCACCACCTTTGGGTTCCGGTTGCCGTTCTTCGGCCCGTTCGCCATCGCAGATATGGCTGGCCTGGACGTCTACGACTTCTGCTACAAATCGCTGCAGACCGGATTCCCGGAACGCTTCGCGACCCCAAAGATCCTCACCGACCTGGTCTCTGCGGGAAAACTCGGCACCAAGACCGGATCGGGTTTCTTGGATGTCCCCGCCGAGCGGATTCCGGAGCTGATCGCGTACCGGAACAAGGCCTATGTGCTCATGCAGAAGCTCATCGAAGATCTTGGCCCGGCCCCGATCAAATAGCACCGCTGACATCAAAACGTCAACCCGATCGCTGCACCAAAGATCCAGAGGATCGAACATGGATGAGTTTCCCGCAGAACGCACCGTAATTGTCACCGGAGCAGTCTCTCCCCGAGGCATCGGCCGTGCGACCGTTGACTACTTGGCCGAACGCGGGTGGAACATCGGTGTCATCGATCTCGATGACGCTGCCAGCAAACGTGTAGCACAGGAAGTGATCCAAGAACATGGTGTCAAGGCCGCCGGGGCCGGCGCGAACGTGGCCAACGAGGCGTCTGTTCGGGCCGCCATCGACGAGCTAGAGGCTGCGTTGCCGCAGATCGTGGCTCTGGCCAATGTGGCCGGTGTCAGCTCCCCGGTTCCGTACATGGAACTGGACGCTGCCGAATGGGACCGGGTGATGAACATCAACCTCAACGGTGTTCACTACGCCACCCGGCGCGTGGCCGAGACTCTGGTGAGGAACCGCATCGGCCGGATCGTCAACATCTCCTCTGTGTCAGCCCAGCGCGGAGGTGGCACCTTCAGCAAGACTCCGTACTCCGTGGCCAAGGCAGGCGTTATCGGCCTGACCCGCTCAGTGGCCCGCGAACTTGGCCCGTTCAACATCACGGTCAATGCCATCTCACCCGGCCCCATCGACACTGACATCATGGGCGGCACGCTGAGCCAGGAACGCAAAGACGAGATGGTCAAAGACCTCGTCGTGAACAGGGTGGGGACACCCCGCGACATCGCGGCAGCCATCTCCTTCCTCATCAGCGAGGAGACTGGTTACATCTCGGGCCAGACTCTGAACGTTGACGGCGGTCTCTACATGCACTAAAGGCTCAATGATGAGATTCCGAAACTCAACGGAATGGAACCGAGAGCGTCTTGTATATCTCGCCGTCGGTGTCTTCGTCTGCGGCGTTGGCGTGATCATGATGATTAAGTCCCGATAGACACGGGATCTCGCTGGACACGTATTGTTCGCTCACCTATCAGTGAAACCACTCAATGAGGAGTGCCAATGGCTATTGCTACCACCACGACGAATGAGCTGCTGGAAACGGTGGTTCTAAAGTCGGCCATTTCTAAAGCTGCGCGGCATCTCATGCCGATGCTCGTCATCCTGTACGTCGTATCTTTCCTGGACCGCACGAATGTGGGGTTTGCCGCTGACGCTTTGGGCACCGACAGGGGGGTCTCGGCCGGTGCGTTCGCACTCGGAGCCGGAATCTTCTTCATCGGTTATGCGCTCTTCGAAGTTCCGAGCAACCTGCTGCTTAGGAAAGTGGGTGCCAAGATATGGCTGGCCCGGATTGCGATAACGTGGGGCATCGTTGAGGCGAGTTTTGCTCTTGTGCAGGGAGAGACGTCATTTATTCTTCTGCGTTTCCTGCTCGGCGTGACTGAAGCTGGCTTGTTCCCAGGGGTTATCATGTACCTCGCGGAATGGTTCCCCAACAAGACTCGCGTGAGGATGTTCGCGATCTTCTATCTGGCGCAGCCGTTCTCGCAAATGATTGGCAATCCGCTGTCAGGCTGGCTCATCAACATCGGTGACAAGATTCCCGGGGTCCATGGCTGGCAAGTTATGTTCTTTACCGAGGGCGTGCTGGCGATCATCGCGGGGATCGCCTGTTTCTTCTTCTTGATCAACGGTCCTGAAAAGGCAAAGTTCCTCAGCACTGAAGAGAAATATGCTCTCGAGGAAGTCATGGGGCTTGAGGACTCAGTTAAGAACGAGACGGGTCCGAATGGCGTCTTCGCAGCCTTGCGCAATGGCCGGGTCTGGTACTTCACCCTGATCTACTTCTGCCTGCAGATCGCTGTGTATGGTGTCACGTTCTTCCTGCCGCAGCAGGTTGCCGAACTCACGGGTCAGAAGGTGGGTCTGGCGGTTGGCTTGCTGGTAGGTGTGCCTTGGTTCTTCGGGATATTTGCCTGCTACTTCATCGGACGTGCCGCCACAACAGTGGACCGCCGCCGCTCGCTCGGAACCTGGCTCTTCGTGTCGACCGGAGTCTGCATCTTCGGATCCGCGTGGGCGGGCACCAACCATCTGCCGTTCCTTGGCATGGTCTTCATCACCCTGGCAGTCTGCAGTTTCCTGGCTGTCGGACCTATCACCTGGTCCTACCCCACCGCGTTTCTGACGGGTACCGCGGCCGCGGCTGGCATCGGTCTGATCAACTCGCTCGGAAACTTGGGCGGTTTTGTGGCTCCCATCATGCGCACCGCGGTGAACGGATATGCCAATTCTCCGACGGGCTCTGCGGGTATCTACGCCCTGGGGGTCCTGCCGTTCCTGGGAGCACTCCTGATGTTTGGCACACGCAGGCTCAAGAACAAGGCAGATGACCTACTCGACTGACCCGACCGCTCCCGAGACTGAATAGCAGTGATTTCCAGCGTGTTCACCGAAGGCCCGTCCAATTCCGTCTACATCGGCGTCAGCACCAAGATGTATCTGGGGTATCAGGCGAGCCTTCGGTGGCTGGAACAGGTCCGCGAGGTTGTCGATGCCCGGCCGACCCTGATGGCGGACGGTCCGGTACAGCTTTTCGTGATGCCGTCCTTCCCCCTACTGGAGAGTGCACGGCGGATACTTGCTGGGTCGCCCGTTCGGCTTGGCGCCCAGAACTGCAGTTGGGGCGACGGACCGCTAACGGGAGAAGTCAGCGCCGGGATGCTGGTCGAACTGGGGGTCAGCCTGGTGGAAGTGGGCCACGCCGAACGCCGCTTGCTCTTCGGCGAAGATGGCGCCGTCGTCGCGCGCAAGTTGAGCGCTGTACGCAAAGCAGGGATCACGCCGCTGTTGTGCCTCGGGGAACACAGGCGCGGGGCGCCCGACGACGCCGCCCTCTTCTGTGCCACACCAAAGCAGGGGGACGAGTTCCAAAAACATGAATCTGCTGGTCAACGAGCCGCCGCGGCGCCCAGGCCAACCGCTATGTCAGGAGCCCTGGGGTCAGGGCGACACCGCAGTGGCCGAACTCGCACCGGCAACGGGCTTTCAGCTATAGACCGGTGCCACCCTCGAGCCGCTGCAGCCCAGTGGCGTTGGCGCCGCTGAGCTCATCCTCGCCGCGATAGCTGACCCTGCACACCGACCGCGGCTCGTCGATGACCTCGAAACCAGTCGCGTTCCTGCTCGCCGACCTCGGCGTCACCCAGTCCCACTCGCGTCCGCACTTGTCCGACGTCAGCCCGTTCTTTGAGGCGCAGTTCAAGGCCCTGAAGTGCCGGCCCGACTTCGGCGCCAACGCCACTGGGCTCCCAGACAGTTCGAAAATAAGGCCCAGCGCGCAAGCCGAAGAGATCGGGGCGTCACCGGTCGGGACGATCAGGGAGGGATCAACTACGAACAGTCCAACTCAAACTATTGACAAGCGTTTACCATCGAGCGTAGGCCTGTCAGTCAACACCGCACCACCTGAAGGCGACGATCATGAGTGCAACTATGGGGGAAAGAGCCATCCAAGCGCACGTTGAGTTCTCTCAAAGATACGCAAAGGGTGAGCTTGAGGAAATGGGCTCATGCGAACTGCTTGAAGCTGCCTCCCGCAGCGTGAACTTCATCAGTGGAATCGTCGACAATTACGCCGCCCTGGACGGGGGCCGCAAGCAAAGGCTCATCGACTACTCGATTCACCTGGTCGAGGAGCAACGCGAAGCGAGTTGACGGCACGCACAGCAGCGCCTGTGCGCGATGTCCGGGGTGCTGTCGGCCTTGCAGCCGTGGCACCATGCTGACCACGCACAATATGATCATCGGTGGGGTGGCGAAATGCATGTTCTTGTCCATGTTGCGGGCGACGTCGCGATGGCAGGAGCCCGTGGTGTCGAGCAGGGTGTGACCAGTGGGTGCGGCGTCGTCGACGACGCCGCACGTTCCCTAGGCCCCTGACGACGTTCGCCGCCGGAATGACGCTCGGCACGGGAGTGCTGTGCACTCCCGTGCCAGAGGCTGCCGTTGTCCCATCACCGCATGTGGTGACCGCTTTCGGACGTGGCCGCGTGGTGCATCGGCATCGGCGCACTGGGGGTGACCGCGTGGTGCGCTGGCATCGGCGCACTGGGGGTGACCCAGGGCCCCGGCAAAGTCGTAGTTGACGGCGTGTCGCACGACGACACGCCGGTAGTGGTGTAGAAGCAGCGCGGACACGGCGCGGCCGGTGATCATCAAGGGTTCTTGACATCCGTAACGATCCCTGGAGCCGTCGCCGTGTCCGCTTGTGTAT
>CABDZX010000424.1_pt1 | contig 28237 bp, 26 predicted proteins | sample 3421941 | NCBI WGS metagenome assembly CABDZX01 (sample SAMEA5534341, study PRJEB31848) | metagenome | biome: tundra; feature: field; material: soil | place: USA | collected 2013-05 | depth 0.45 m
CGCGGCCGGAGACCTAGTCGACCACACCTACCGGCAGGCGATCACCGCCGCAGGCTCAGGCTGCGCCGCGGCCCTGGACGCCGAGCACTACCTACGCGACCTGGAACCCACCCCACCACAGGCCCAGAGCGACGCGAAGCCATCCGTGCACACGGTTGGTGTCGGCTCGTAGCCAGGACCTCGACCGCGTTCCGACTACTCAGCACTCCACCAATCCGCAGTTCAGGAATCAGCATCGAACAGGAAGGACCCCCGCCGTGGGAGCTACCAAGGAGACCACCGACTCGACGTTCGACACGGACGTACTGATGAGCGACGTGCCGGTCATTGTCGACTTCTGGGCGCCGTGGTGTGGGCCTTGCCGTTTGGTTGCCCCCATCCTCGAGGAGCTGGCCACCGAACACGCCGGCAAGGTGACCATCGTCAAGCTCAACACCGACGAGAATCCCGAGATCACCGCGCGCTACGGCATCACCGGGATCCCCACGATGAACGTCTACGTCAAGGGTCAGGTCGTCAAGACTCTCGTGGGTGCACTCCCCAAGCCCAAGCTGGTCCGCGAGCTGTCCGACTACCTCAGCTGATCCCCTGGGGGGGATAACGAAGCCGGGAGTGCCGTTTCGTGCACCCTCAGCCTTCTCATTGCCGGTATGCTCCACTCTTACTGTCGTCCCTGACGGCTCCACTCCCGAAGGGTAGGTATGTCGGACCAACCCGTTGCGCTCTTTCGCTTTGGCGACCAGGGCGCAGCCGTGCGTTCCATTCGCGCACTGCTACAGGCCACTGGCGACCTTGCTCCATCGACCGCCGAGGCCTCCGATGTCTACGACGCAGAGGTAGCCCAGGCGGTCCGGGCCTTCCAGCAACGGCGAGGCCTGATCGTGGACGGGGTGCTCGGACCTCACACTCATATCGCTCTGGACGGGGCTCACTGGAAGCTTGGCGACCGAATGCTCTCGCATATCCCAGGCCACATGCTTCAGGGCGATGACGTGGCCGAGCTGCAGGAGCGTCTCCTGTCGCTCGGGTTTACCCCCGACCGGGTCGACGGCGTCTTCGGGACCAACACCGAGCAGGCAGTTCGACGGTTCCAGAGTGGGGTTGGACTGGCTGTGGACGGCAGCGTCGGGCCCCAGACCTTGCGGGCTTTCGCAGATCTGACCCGCTCGGTTTCCGGCGGCTCGCCGCACACTCTGCGCGAAGAAGAGCTGATCAGAACCTCCGGCCATCGTCTGCTCGGCCGGATAGTCGTGCTGGATCCCGGCCATGGCGGCGACGACCCCGGGACCGTTGCCCATGGACTGACCGAGTCCGAGGTCACACTCGACCTGGCTCGCCGAATCGAAGGCAGGCTCAGCGCCATCGGCGTGACCGTGTTGTTCACCCGATCGGCGACGACCGGGCCTGAAGACCTCTTCCGGGCATCGATGGCCAATCAGGCCCGGGCAGACATCATGCTGTCGCTGCACTGCGACTCCACCGATCAGTCCCGGGCAAGCGGAGTCGCCACGTTTTTCTGGGGGCTGGAGCGCTTCGGGGCCTGGTCAGCCGTCGGTGAGCATCTTGCCAATCTGATCCAGCGCGAGATTGTGTCCCGCACGGGTCTGGCCGACTGTCGTTCGCACCCCCGTGGTTGGCAGCTGCTGCAACGCACGCAGATGCCCACAGTACGGATCGAGGCGGGCTACCTCAGCCACCCGGAAGACGCAGCACGACTGGCTGACCCGGCGTTCCTGGACACTCTCGCTGAGGCGATCGTCATCGCACTCCAACGGATGTATCTCGGTGAGGACGACACGAATGCCACCGGCGTCCTACACCTGGGAGACCTGGGGGCTTACAACGCGAAGCAACGAGCATCAACGGAGTGAGATCTCTCTGGATGGTGTGAGACGGCTAAGCCGCGGCATGGCTCAGGCAGACGACGCTTTGGGCGTACCGACATCAGCCTCAGAGGCGCGCCTGCCTTGGCTCAGGCTCGGTGACCTGACTGCAGCCAGGAGCCGCTCCACCGCCGCTTCCATGTCCACGCGCCAGGTCAGAGCCGTGCGTAGGTCCAGACGCAGGCGAGGGTAGGTGCGATGTTCGCGCACGGTCTTGAAACCCACAGCCGTGAGGAACCGGGTCGGGATGACACACGCTGCCTTCGGCGAGTCAGGGTCCCCGAGATATCCAAAGGCCTCGACCGCCCGGACCCCACGACGCATCACGTCCTTGGCCGCGACCTGGATGAGTACCCGCCCAAGTCCCTGACCCGCATACTCAGGGATCACCCGGGCCGTCATCAGCATCACGGCATCGGCACCGATAGGGGCCGTCGGGAAGGCGGTCGCGCGCGGCACCAAATACGGTGGGGCATACGTGATATAGCCGGCTGAAACCCCGTCAACGTACACGATCTGGCCCACGCTGCCCCACTCCAGCAGCGCCGAGGACAGCCACGACTCTTTATCTAGACCAGGCTCACCCCCGGCAATCGATCCTGCTGCCAGCGCGGGGTCAAGCTCCCAGAAGACACATGAGACGCAGGGTTCCGGCAGATCTTGGAGGCGATCGAGTGTAAGCGAGAAGACTTCGCGTCCAACCCCTTTCACGACGAATCACCACCGCCATGGCACCGCCGGCACAGTCCAGCCAAGCGACATGTCATGAGACCCACATCGCGATCACAGGACAATTCGCCATAAGAGGCAATGTGGCATGGGAGACTTTCACCACGCGTTGTGCAACACGGCATACCTTATGGTTCCACTTATTCGCGACCGCCGGGAGAGGAGGCTGGTCATGACCTCACCAGGAGGCCAGCATGGGTCACGACTCGACCCGTGGACGAAGTCCTATGCCCAACGCACGGCTGGCATGACCACCTCGGAGATCCGTGCTCTTTTTGCCGTCGCCTCGCGGCCCGAGGTCGTTTCCCTCGCAGGCGGTATGCCGTGCCTTACGGCGCTGCCCATGGAAACGGTCGCCGACACGGTCTCACACATGTTAAGAACTCAGGGGCTCACTGCCCTGCAATATGGTTCCGGACAGGGCGACCCCACGCTGCGCGAACAGATCCTGGAAGTGATGGCCCAAGAGGGGATCTCTGCCCACGCCGACGACGTCGTCGTGACGACCGGATCCCAGCAGGCACTCGATCTGGTCACCCGCATCTTCATCGACCCTGGTGACGTGGTGCTCGCCGAAGCGCCCAGCTATGTCGGCGCTCTGGGGGTCTTCGCGGCCTACCAGGCCGAGGTCGCCCACGTCGCCTCCGATGACAACGGCCTCGTCCCGCAGGCCCTTGAGGAGCGGATCCTCGGCCTCAAGGCTGCCGGCAAGCGGATCAAGTTCCTGTACACGGTCCCCAACTTCCACAACCCCGCCGGGACCACGATGTCCCTGGAGCGCCGGCCGCAGATCGTCGAGATCTGTCACCGGCACGCCATCCTGGTGCTGGAGGACAACCCCTATGGATTACTGGGGTTCGACCGTGAACCATATGACGCGCTACGCACTTTGACCGACGACGGCGTCGTCTACCTCGGCTCCTTCTCGAAGACATTCGCGCCGGGGCTTCGGGTTGGCTGGGCGCTGGCACCACATGCCGTGCGCGAGAAACTGGTCTTGGCCAGCGAGTCGGCAATCCTGTGTCCATCGGCCTACTCGCAGATGACCGTGTCGACCTATCTGGCCACATCCGACTGGATGGCTCAGATCAAGGTCTACCGCGAGCTCTACCGCGAGCGTCGCGACGCCATGATCGAGTCCTTGGGCGCCCTGTTGCCCCAGGCGACCTGGACCCACCCTGACGGCGGCTTCTACGTCTGGGTCACCCTCCCCGAGGGGCTGAACGCCAAGGCGATGCTGCCGCGAGCGGTCACCGAGCGAGTGGCTTATGTGCCCGGCACGGCGTTCTTCGCTGATGGCACGGGACAACGCAACGTCAGACTCTCCTACTGCTATCCGGACCCGGACCGTATCCGTGAAGGTGTTCGTCGTTTTGCCGCTGTGGTGCAGTCCGAGCTGGAGCTGCTCGAGACGTTCGGACCGTATGATGCCACCGGCCGTGGCTCCGGTCCGTCCACAGGTGTGCAGTTCCCCGCTCCCGACCTCTCGTGATGCACTGCGTGAGATTCCCCATGGGCTCTGCGGTGTCCGCTGTCACGGTGCCTGTCATTGCCTGCGCCCCCTTATTAGTGAGGATTCTGACATGAGACAAATCCTGGTTCTGGCCGGAGGTCTCAGTCACGAACGCGACGTCTCGCTGCGCTCAGGCCGGCGGGTGGCTGACTCGTTGACTCATTCCGGTTACGAGGCCTATGTACGAGACGTGGACCCGACGCTGCTCGGAGCGATCAGGAGTTCGCGTCCCGAGGTCATCTGGCCGGTGCTGCATGGAGCTAGCGGTGAGGATGGGGCGCTGCGGGATGTGTTGGGAGCATTGGAGATTCCATACATCGGCTCCCGTCCGGCTTCGTGCCGGCTGACCTGGGACAAGCCGGTTGCCAAGGCGTTGGTGGGCGCAGCCGGCATTTCGACCCCGGCCGGGATGGCGCTCTCCCATGCCACCTTCCGCGAGCTTGGAGCGCCCGCCCTGATGGAGTCAGTCATTGACTCACTAGGTCTGCCGCTGGCAGTGAAGCCCGCTCGAGGTGGCTCATCCCTGGGACTGACCATCGTCAGGTCCGCAGCCGAGCTCCCCTCAGCAATGGTCAGCGCTTATGCATACGGTGATATCACTCTGATTGAGCGCTTCGTCGAGGGCACTGAGGTTGCGTTGTCGATCATCGAGGACGCCCAGGGCCACGCTCAAACCCTTCCCGCCGTCGAGATTGTGCCCGACGGAGGCGTCTACAACTACGAGGCCCGCTACACCGCTGGTTCGACCGAGTTCTTCACGCCAGCTCGCCTAAGCAGCTCGGCGGCCGACTCAGCAGCGGCCGTCGGCCTCACCGCCTATCGCACGCTCGGCCACCAGCACCTGAGCCGGGTTGATCTCATCATCGACTCGGACGAGCGCCCGTGGTTCCTGGAGGCCAACGTCTCCCCCGGTATGACGGAGACATCCTTGCTCCCCATGGCAGTGGAGGCGGCCGGCAGGGATGCCTCCGGGGTCTACGGCGCCATCGTGGAGCGGGCGCTCAGCACGACCTGACGACGACGCCCTGATCAGGTGATGCCTGATCAGGTGAGCTCTGCGTCGTGGGACTACGCGCATGCGTCACCCACACTGAGTTGAAGTGATCAGGTGGCCGTGATCTCATCAAGCTGCGCCAGTGTCACCGACCAGGTCGCCGCCCATCATCATGACGATGCGGTCGAGGTCTTCTACCGAGGCGAACTCGAACGTCAGCTTGCCTTTCCGCTGACCGAGGTTGATTCGCACACGCGTGTCGAAACGGTCAGAGAGCCGAGCGGCCTGACCATCCAGCTGCGGGTGGAGGGCGCCGGCACGCGGCTTGCGGGCACGCGGCGCCTGTTCATCCCCAAGCGCAACAATCTCCTCGACGGTACGTACTGATAAGCCCTCGGCCACGATCCGTTGTGCAAGACGCTCCATGGCTTCTCGATCATCGAGTCCGAGCAGTGCACGTGCGTGACCAGCGCTCAGCACGCCGGCAGCAACCCGGCGTTGCACCAGCGGCGGGAGCTTGAGCAGACGTAGGGTGTTCGAGATCTGCGGACGTGAGCGGCCTATCCGGGTGGCCAGCTCGTCGTGGGTGCAACCGAAGTCGTCCAGCAGCTGCTGATAGGCCGCTGCCTCCTCGAGGGCGTTGAGCTCACTGCGGTGCAGGTTCTCCAGGAGTGCGTCACGAAGAAGATCATCGTCATGGGTGTCCTTGATGATGGCTGGAATGGCCGCCAGTCCGGCAGCCTGAGTCGCTCGCCAACGACGTTCACCCATGACGAGCTCAAACAGCGGCTGTTCGACCCCGTCCGTGTCGTGACCTGCAGCGTGGGCCAGTTCCTCGGTCCGAATGGGCCGCACCACCACAGGCTGAAGAACGCCGATCTCACGGATCGAGTGGACCAGCTCGGCCATCTCATCATCGCCAAAAGCCTTGCGTGGCTGCTTGGGATTCGGACGGATGGAGAGCACCGGGAGCTCCGCGTAACGCGCTCCGGGAACTGGCGCCAGGTCCATCAGCGCCGTGGCAGTGACGCTGTTCGATCCATTCTCCCGAGCCGACTCATCACCGCCTGTTTCACGTGAAACAGGCGGTACACCCTCCGGCCGAGCGGCCGAGTTGCCCTTGAAGAACACATCCATGGGACGGCTCGTTCCATTGCCTTCCGGGGATGTGGGGATCAGCGCTCCCAGCCCACGACCTAATGCGCGCCGCTTCTCACTCATGCCCATCGACCTCTCTGATGCAAACACGACCGACGCGAGGTACTCGCCCGGGCTGGATCCACGTTCCCAACTCTTCGACTAAGGCCTCTCCCCAGAGCTGCCTCGTGCGACCATGAGCTAACCGGAAGCGCCACGGTCTGCCACCTCGACGGCCACGCTACCGTCTGCCACCTCGACGGCCACGCCACGGTCCGCAAGCTCGCTGGCGGCCTCCAGGTAGGACAGCGCCCCGCTGCTGGTGGGGTCGTAGGTCATCACCGTCTGCCCGAAACTGGGCGCCTCGGAGATCCGCACGGAACGAGGCACCGACGTGCGCAGAACCTGCGCAGGGAAGTGTGTACGTACTTCTTCGGCAACCTGGGCCGACAGGCGGGTGCGACCGTCGTACATGGTCAACAAGATGGTTGAGACATGCAGACCAGGGTTCAGGTGACTCTTGATCAACTCAATGTTCTTGAGAAGCTGGGAGAGCCCCTCAAGGGCGTAGTACTCGCATTGGATCGGAATGAACACTTCATCGGCTGCAACGAACGCGTTAACGGTGAGAAGCCCGAGACTTGGTGGGCAATCGACCAACACGTAGTCAAATCGTTCCTCGCCGCGATCCGCAGCACCAGCGACATAGGCACTCAAGGCCCTTTCCATCCGCGTCTCACGAGCCACTAGCGAAACCAGTTCGATCTCAGCTCCCGCCAGGTCGATCGTCGCGGGAACGCACCACAGGTTGGGAATGTCCACGCACTCCTGCACGACATCAACGATGGCCTTACCGTCCACCAGCACGTCATAGATACTCGCGACGTCCGCATGATGGTCGATCCCCAAAGCGGTGCTCGCGTTCCCCTGCGGGTCGATGTCGACGACGAGAACCCGAAGACCAGCTTGAGCCAGGGCTGCCGCAACATTCACCGTCGTCGTCGTCTTACCCACGCCACCCTTCTGGTTGGCCACCGTCAAGATTCGGGTGTGGTCAGGCTTGGGAAAAATCTTGCCGCTCAATGAGAGACGACGACGGGCGTCCTCAGCCACCGCTTGAGCCAGGGGCGTCTCTGAGTCTGGATCCGGTAGGGACGCCACCAACTGATCGCATTCTGACAAGTGCTCCACACCACCTTGATTAGCTGTTTCACGTGAAACGGCGTCTGCCGTTGGAAGGTCGTCGACCTCAGTGGCTTCCCTCTGATCCACTTCCGGCCGGAAATGTGACTCGGGAGCTCCCCCAGAAGCCGAACCATGAGCCAGCTCGGGAAGTGCCTCAGGAACAGGCCGGGGAACCGAAGATGGCCACCCCAGACCCGACGACAAGTTGTCATCCTCTCCTTCGCCATCTATTGGCCAACCCAGGCCCTTGTGGGCCAATCCGGACGCCGACACCTGCCACCTCAATCCCTCGTCGCAGTCAGGCTGCTGCCCACTGGGTCGCTCTACCGTACCGGCTGACACGGACTCCAGCCGGTGATCAACCTCGGCGCTTCGCCTTCGACTTGTTCCTTTTCGCCCCGACGCGTTGGATCGGCCGATCACCCATAACCACCCGAAGAACGGTTGTCTCCTGATCCACGATCCCACTCCCATAGCTCTCGATGACTTCATCAATAGCGCCCAACCGCCTCAGGAGTGCACGGTCGGTCTCCACCTCCTCAGTGACGCTCGATCCCTTGATCGCGAGCAGCGACCCGCCGGGCAACAGCAATGGCAGACACCACTTTGCAAGTTCACTCAGGCGTGCAACGGCGCGTGCCGTTACCACCGGCGCACGGAGGATCCCTGCGAACTCTTCGGCCCGACCGCGGTGCACGGTGACATTGGTCAGGGCGAGCTCATGAACCGCCATGGACAGCCAGCTGGTTCGGCGTAGCATCGGCTCAATAAGGTGTAGGTCAAGGTCTGGACGCGCAATGGCCAGGGCGAGCCCGGGCAGTCCTGCCCCCGACCCGACGTCGATCACCATCTGATCGACAGGTATGGCCAGATGGATCACCGCACAGTTCAGCACGTGTCGCTCCCACAGCCGCGGAACCTCACGAGGTCCGATGAGTCCGTGAGAGACGCCGCTATCGGCCAGAATCGCCGTAAACCGCTCGGCCAGTACGAGACGGTCGCCAAAGACCCGATCAGCACCGGCAGGTGGTGGCGGTGCCACTGGGTGCCCATCGTCAGAGGGAGCGCCCAAGCTGGTGCGCTCTTGCGCCTGGACGTCGCTTCGACCGGCGGTGTCCCCTGAGACGTCACTGCCAGGCGCGTCACTCATCGACGTGCTCATTGCTCGTCGTGGCGTCATCGCTCGCGACCGAAACTGCAAGATAGCCCGCACCTCAACGGCCCTTGATTGGCCGGTTTCACGTGAAACACGCCAGCATGGTCGTGAGTCACGCGGGCAGGATCACCACGTGACGTTCAGGCTCAACGCCTTCTGACTCCGACACCAGGCCGCCCGCGAGGACCTCGTCGTGCACAACCTTCCGTTCGAAGGCGGTCATCGGGTCCATCGCAATTTTGGCGTCGGTGGACTTCACTGTGGCTATGGCGGTCTGGGCGACGGCTACCACTGCTGCACGACGCTCGGCCCGGTATCCCGCCACATCAAGCATGAGCCGACTGCGCTCCCCGGTGGAGGATTGAACCGCAAGGCGGGTCAGTTCCTGCAGTGCCTCGAGGACCTTGCCATCACTGCCCACGAGGCGGCGGGAGACGCGGCCCTCTTCAGAATCCACGATCGCCACCGCTGCACGGTCGCCATCGACGTCCACGTCGATGTCACCATCCATGTCGGCAATATCCAGAAGCTGCTCCAGGAAGTCGGCAGCAACCTCACCCTCACGCTCGAGGAGCGATGTCGGCGTGCTCGCACGTGACTCACCGCCGCCAGTCACCTCGGCCGCCACATTCTTCGTGACATCCCGGGACGGCACGCCTTGCTCCAAGCCCTCATCTACTGGGGATGAGTCCTGCGCTGCAGATGAGTCCTGCTCGACTGGTGAAGTGTCCTGCTCGGTCATGTCCATCTCCTGATCTTGCTGTATGCCGGACCCGGTTCGGTCCACGAAGTGTGCGGTGCTCGTGCCACTCTCGAGGGTCTCGAAGATGCCATCATCGCCGGTCAGCAACCTACCGCTCACCGACCTTGGTGGCGCTGCTAGGCGTCGCCGTCTGCAGTTGCCGACGGTTTGGCACCCGGCTTCTGCCTGGGGCCCGGCTGCTGCGTCGGGCCCGTCTTGGCATCGCCCTGCCCGGTGGGCTTCACCCGTTTCTTGCGTTTGGGTTGTTGGCGTTGACCCGACTTGGGCTTAGCCTCTGCGACCGGAGTGTCCTGGATGTCCTCAGCGTCAGCGTCATGACTCAGCCCAGGGATGGTGAACTTCTTGTGCTCCTTGCCGCTCTTGATCCGGCGTGCCTCGAGAGCCTTCTCGGCAGGCGATCCGGGGGCCGGCATGCGCCGAATGGTGTAGAACTGCTGGCCCATCGACCAGAGGTTTGTGGTCAGCCAGTAGAGCAGGACGCCGATCGGGAAGTTGATCCCGGAGAAGGCGAAGAACAACGGCATCAGGTACAGCAGGACCTTCTGCTGCTTGGCGAACGGGTTGTCCATGGCGTTCGCTGGCATGTTCTTCATCATCAGCTGGCGCTGGGTGGTGAACGTCGTAGCCGACATGAGCACGATCAGCACCACCGTGACGATCTGGGTGCTCAGTACCCCATTCGCGTGCACGAAGGTGGCAGAGAGAGGGGCGCCGAAGATCGTGGAGTTGTTAGCCTGCCCGGCCAGTACCGCGGTCATCGGACCGATCGGCGACTTCTTGCCAGTAGCAATGGGCTGGAGGCTGTTGAGCACCCGGAAGAGCGCGAAGAAGATCGGGGACTGCAGAAGGATCGGCAGACAGGACGAGAACGGGTTGGTACCCGTGCGCTTGTAGAGGGCCATCGTCTCCTGGGTCATCGCCTGTCGAGACTCTGGATCGGTCTTGCCCTTGTACTTCTTCTGGATCTTCTGCATCTCGGGCTGGATCAGCTGCATCCGGCGAGACGCGTGAATCTGCTTGACAAACAAGGGGATCAGGATGATCCGGATCACGATCACCAGGCCCACGATCGATAACGCCCAGGTGAACCCGGACGCTTCGGGAAGGCCAATAAAGGTGAAGATCTGATGGAAACCGACCATCAACCAGGCGACGACCCACTCCAGTGGGTGGAGCACGGTATCTATCCATACCGACATATCGGGTCCTCTGTCATGGGGTGGGCTGGTCGCTCACCGCGGGCTGCGAATGGGATCAACCGGTATGCGGGCCGATCGCCATCGTGGTCAAGTCTGATGGGTGGGCTGTCCGGACATATGTTCGGGATGCGGGTGCGGAACGTGGTCGACTCCGCCGGGGTTCCATGGGTGACAGCGCAGCAAGCGGCGGGCCGCAAGCCAGGAGCCGCGAAAGAGTCCAAATCGCTCGATGGCGGTCAGTGCGTAGGCGGAGCAGGAGGGGTAGAACCGGCAGGCCGGCGGCCGCATCGGTGACCAGACCAGCTGATAGGCCCTGATCAGCCAGATCGCCGGAGCTGCCACCACTGAGCGCACCGATGGAAACGCCATAAGGCTTCAGTGTCCTTTCTGCGGGACGACCCGGCGCAGCACGGTGGACAGCAACCTGTCCAGGTCCTGTGCCAGCGTTGCCGTTGGCGTACCAGGCAGATCAGTCTTCGCACGGATGATCACATCAACGCCATCGGGAAGCTGACTGATCCGCGTGCTCATGAGAGCCCGCAGGATCCGCTTGGTGCGGTTGCGAACCACCGCGTTGCCCACGGTCTTAGAGACGACAAGACCGACCCGCGGCGGTTGACCCGCACGCGCGTCGGTCGAGTTGGCATGTACCACGATGAAGCGGCTACCTGAACGAGATCCACCTGCTCCGCGTGCCCCCCGAAATACTTCGGCGAAATCGGTGCTGCTTCGCAGACGATGACGCGCTGGAAGCACGCGTCGAGCCTCAGGCGGACAGTTCGGAGCGACCCTTGACGCGACGAGCAGCCAGGATGGCGCGGCCGGCGCGGGTACGCATGCGCAGACGGAAGCCGTGGGTCTTGGCCCGCCGACGGTTGTTCGGCTGGAAAGTACGCTTGCTCACGAGGTTCTCCGTTACTGCACAGCCATCCGGGGATCTGTGCTGAAGGTGGTGCGGGGTACAGGGTGCGACGAGTCAACTGGTGCGACGGGGCAATATCTGCCCACTGCTTTCGAGGCGCTGATCGGCCACAATCGGAAGCCCGCGGCCACGAAATACTCGAGTGAAAACACGGGCATGCGAAAAGGGCCCTCAACACAGGCATGCTCTAACGTACGGGAGCCAGCGGCGCACGGTCAAACTCGTGCGGTTTGCCCCGTCACTGTGCCACCAAATCGGCGGAAAACGGCCTATGGTGGTCCGGCGGGGCATCCCTGTCAGGCGACACGCCGATTAACAGTCGATGGTGTGAACATGAACACGACGATTTTGACCCTCGTACGGCTCCCCGTGAGGGCGGAACGCTCATAGGTATCGCGCGCCACACCCTCTTTCCACAGCGTATGCACAGTCTGTGGACAACCGTGTGGAGAAACGGACATACGATTCTCGGGCGTCGAGTGGGCCGATGCCGCTGGATCATGACAACGGGAGTGGAGATGTACCGATCGTGACGCAAGTACAGGTTGATTTCGGGCACGTCTGGCACAACACGTTGACCGCTCTGGACGCCAACGGACTACCACCAACCCAGCGTGCGTTCCTGCGCCAGGCCAAGTTCGTGGGCCTGCTGGAGAACACGGCACTGCTGGCCGTCCCAGACGAGTACACCAAGGACATCGTCGAGACCCGGATCCGCCAACAGGTCGTGATGGCGCTGTCCAGTCAGCTCGACATGGAGATCCGGCTCGCGGTCACCGTCGACCCGGCGTTACGCGCAGAGAATGCAGCCGAAAATCCCACCGAACCCGAGGCCGTCGCCGATCTGGCCAGCCTGACCGAGCTCGAAGCCGACGAGTTGCCGGACCTGAGCTCACCGTTCAGCACGATCCGGTCGACCGCCGCGAGCGGCCAGTCCAGTCGGCCGCGGATTGCCGACCGTGATGCCACCGAGGTCGAGGCCACCCGACTCAACCCCAAGTACACGTTCGACACGTTCGTCATCGGCGCCAGCAACCGCTTCGCCCACGCAGCCGCGGTGGCAGTGGCCGAGGCGCCGGCCAAGGCCTACAACCCTCTGTTCGTCTACGGCCAGTCCGGACTCGGTAAAACCCACCTGCTCCACGCGATCGGCCACTACGCGCGCAACCTGTATCCGAACGTGCGAGTGCGATACGTGAACTCCGAGGAGTTCACCAACGACTTCATCAACAGCATCCGTGACGACAAGGCCTCGGCTTTCCAGAGCCGGTACCGCAACGTTGACGTCCTCCTCATCGATGACATTCAGTTCTTGCAAGGCAAGGTGCAGACCCAGGAAGAGTTCTTCCACACCTTCAACACGCTGCACAATGCGAACAAACAGGTCGTGATCACCTCCGACCTGCCGCCCAAGCAACTGGGTGGCTTCGAAGAGCGGATGCGCAGCCGTTTCGAATGGGGTCTGCTCACCGACGTTCAGCCGCCCGACCTGGAGACCCGGATCGCCATCCTTCGCAAGAAGGCAATCCAGGACAAGATGACCACCCCCGATGAGGTGCTGGAGTTCATCGCCAGCCGGATCACGACGAACATTCGTGAGCTCGAGGGGGCGCTCATCCGGGTCACCGCGTTCGCCAGCCTCAACAGACAGTCCGTCGACCTCAATCTGGCCGAGATCGTGCTCAAGGACATCTTCCCGCAGGATCAGGGCAACCAGATCACGTCAGCGACGATCATGGCCCAGACCGCGGACTACTTCGGCCTGACCATGGAGGACCTGTGTGGCGCGTCGCGCTCCAGGGTCCTGGTCACCGCCAGACAAATCGCGATGTACCTCTGTCGTGAGCTCACCGAGCTGTCCCTACCCAAGATCGGCCAGCTGTTCGGGGGACGCGACCACACGACCGTCATGCACGCCGATCGCAAGATCCGTCAGCTGATGTCCGAACGCCGAGCGATCTACAACCAGGTCACCGAGCTGACCAACCGGATCCGCAACCAGTCTCGTTAGCAACACCGATTTTCATGCACAGGGTTGTGCACAACCCTGTGGCCTTGTTATCGGCCCGTGACCAGCCATACATCCCTACGTCATCTCCATCGTCCACAGCCTGGGGATAACTCTGTGGACGTTCGTTCCGCGCACTCACGCACAGGCCCGTGAACTCAGGGAGGACAAGGTGTGGATGACATCCCTTCAGCTGTTAGTAACCGCACTGTCGCGCCAGCCGTCCTGTGGACGGCTGGCGCTGGTGCACAAGGAGGTCCAGTTGTCCACAGCTCCTGTCCACGGGCCATCCACAGGGCTCCCGCGGCGTCACCAGCCACGACATGAGTTGTCCACACAATCCACAGGCCCTATGACGATGACGAGACCTGGAAGATATGAGTTCCGCCCCGAGTACCTGGGGACAAAAGACTCAGGATCGAGCCCCATGCCCTCAACCCCAAGAATCACAACCAACTCCAGACGCCAGATGTTGGCGCAGAGTCAAGGTGGCACTAGGGTCGATCCGCACCTGCGTAAAACGCAATACTGTGTCGCTGTCAACACCCATGCATGTCGAAGGGCGGGTTACCGATGAAGTTTCGGGTTGAGCGCGATGTTCTGGCCGAGGCCGTGACGTGGGTCGCTCGCGGCCTGCCGAACCATCCACCCGTCCCCGTTTTGGCCGGTGTCCTGATCGAGGCCAACGACGAGGGAACCCTCACCCTGTCGGCCTTCGACTATGAGGTCTCGGCCAAGATCACAGTTGCCGCCGAAGTGGGCGAGTCCGGTACCGTACTGGTGCTCGGACGCCTCCTGACCGATATCTCGCGTAACCTGCCAGACCGCCCGATAGATGTGGTCACCGAAGGCACCAAGGTCCAGGTCACTTGCGGTTCTACGCGTTTCAGCCTCTTAATGATGCCGGCTGACGACTACCCGACCTTGCCCACCGCCCCCGCTGCGAGCGGCACGATCGCAGGTGACGTCTTCACCCAGGCTGTGGCTCAGGTCTCGATCGCGGCTGATCGAGGCGACACGTTGCCCATCCTTACTGGCGTCCGAGTCGAGATCGAGGGTGACAAGATCACCCTTCTAGCGACTGACCGCTACCGCCTCGCGATGCGTGAGCTGACCTGGAACCCAGAGGCCACCGACGCAAGCCACGTCGCCTTGGTCCCAGCCCGGACTCTTTCCGATACCGCCAAAGCACTGGGCGCTCTGGGCTCAATTGAGATCCACCTCGGTACCGGTTCCACAGGCGAGGGTCTGATCGGTTTCGAGGCTGGGCAGCGCCTCGCAACCACCCGCCTGCTTGATGGCGCGTACCCAAAGGTCACTTCGATCTTCCCCTCCAGCGCAGACACCGAGGCGGTGATCGAGACAGCCCCACTTGTCGAGGCGGTCAAGCGGGTGGCGCTGGTTGCCGAGCGCAACACCCCTATCCGTTTGCGCTTCAGTGACGGTCAGGTGGCCATCGAAGCCGGCACCGGCGACGGCGCCCAGGCCAGTGAAGCGGTCGAGGCGATCCTTACCGGTCCCGAGATCGAGATCGCGTTCAACCCGCAGTTCCTGCTGGACGGGCTGGGAGCGGTGGGGACGACGTACAGCCGGCTGTCCTTCACCCAGAGCAGCCGCCCGGCGGTCCTCTCAGGTCAGGCCGAGCTCGACGGGCCTGCTGACACGTCCTACCGTTACGTTCTGATGCCGGTCCGCTTCGCCAGCTGAGTCGCATTTGCTGCGGCACACCGAACTGCACACCCACGCCGGCTAGACACACATCGCTATACATTCACTGCAACGGGAGCTATGCCATGCATATCGGACTCATCGGCCTCGGCAAGATGGGCGCCCACATGCGAGAGCGGATCCGGGCGGCAGGTCACGAGGTCAGCGGCTACAGCCGCACGTCACCCGACCGCGACGTCACGAGCCTCGTAGAACTGGTCGCTGCCCTGCCGACCCCCCGCATCGTCATCGTCATGGTGCCCGCCGGTGCTGCCACGGCCCAGACCATCACCGATCTGGGGGAGCTTCTCTCCGCGGGAGACCTGGTCGTCGATGGTGGCAACAGCAAGTTCACCGACGACATCGTGCACGCCCGCGAGCTCAAAGCCAAAGGCATCGGATTTGTAGACTGTGGCATCAGTGGCGGCATTTGGGGCCAGGAGAACGGCTACGGTCTAATGTGTGGCGGTGATGACGAGCACGTCAAGATGGTCATGCCGATCTTTGACGCCCTTCGCCCAGAGGGCCCTCGCGACGAAGGCTTCGTGCACGCCGGCGAGGTTGGGTCCGGGCACTACGTCAAAATGGTCCACAACGGTATCGAGTACGGCCTCATGCAGGCCTACGCTGAGGGCTTCGAGCTGCTCCTGGCCAAGGATAGCGTCAAGGATGTGCCGGGCAGCTTCAAGGCATGGACCCGCGGCACCGTCGTGCGTTCTTGGCTGCTCGATCTCATGGTCAAGGCACTCGAGGAGGACCACGACCTCGGCCAGATCAGGGGCTATGTCAACGACTCGGGGGAGGGCCGCTGGACCGTTGAGGAAGGCATCGCACACGCCGTGCCGATGCCGGTCATCACGGCCTCACTGTTCGCCCGGTTCTCCTCGCGCCAGGACGACTCTCCCCAGATGAAGGCCGTGGCCGCGTTGCGAAACCAGTTCGGTGGTCACGCAGTCACCAAAGCCGGCGAGTCCGGTGTACTGACCGATCACTGACATCGTGCCGCCGTGCACCTGAGGCACCTGAGCGTCACCGACTTTCGAAGCTACCCAAGCGCCGAACTGCCGCTGACACCAGGGGTCACCACGCTGATCGGGCTCAACGGTCAGGGCAAGACGAACCTTGTCGAGGCCGCTGGCTATCTGGCAACGCTCGGTTCACATCGGGTGGCAGCCGACGCGCCGCTGGTCCGTGCCGGCACCCAGCAGGCGATCATCCGCGGTGTCGTCATCCGTGACGGACGCGAGACGCTGATCGAGCTCGAGATCAACACCGGACGGGCAAGCGGCCGCAACAGGGCTCGACTCAACCACTCACCGGCCTCGCGCCCCCGAGAGGTTCTTGGGACACTACGCACGGTGTTGTTTGCCCCCGAGGACCTTGGGCTGGTCAAGGGGGATCCATCCGAGCGCCGCAGGTTCCTGGATGAGCTGCTCGTGGCCCGTCAGCCGCGGTGGGCAGGTGTCCGGTCCGAATATGACAAGGTGCTCAAACAGCGCAATGCACTGCTGAAGTCTGCAGCGCCGGTGTTGCGGCGCGGCGTCCGGCGTCCACACAGGCCGTCCACATCTTTATCCACAGGCACTGTGGATAAAGATGTGGACGCGACCGACAGAGCCGTGCACACCTTGGACGTGTGGAACAGCCACCTCGCCATGGTTGGCGCCCAGCTGCTGTATGCACGACTGCGACTTATGCGCGACCTCACTCCCTATCTCACCAGGGCGTATGACGAGGTCAGTGCTGCGCAGTCCGATGCGCACATCTCCTACAAGTCCTCACTTCGCGAGGAGACGTCCCTCGCCATCGCGGCCGGCGCGGTTCCCGAGATGCAGGAGCTGCATGACGAGCTCTTGGCTTCCCTCGCAGCGGTGCGGGTCAACGAGATCGAGCGTGGTATCTCACTGGTGGGCCCGCATCGCGATGATGTGGTGCTCACCCTGGGCGAGCTGCCGGCAAAGGGCTACGCGAGCCACGGCGAGTCTTGGTCCTTCGCGCTGGGCCTGCGGTTGGCTGCCTACCAGCTCCTGCGGCACGACCTTGGCGAGGACCCGGTGCTGATCCTGGACGACGTCTTCGCTGAGCTCGACTCGGGTCGCCGCGAACGGCTGGCCACGCTGATCGCCGACTGTGAGCAGGTGCTGATCACTGCTGCTTTCCCCGGCGACGTACCCACCGTTCTGTCAGACTACGGTACGACGTATCGAGTAACCCTGGGGAAGGTGGTTCGTGCCGACTAACCAGAGCGATGACGAACGCGCCGGAGACGAAGTCGACAGCGACGTCTCGGACGAATTGGCATCGGATGACATGGGGATCAGCCATCCGGCGGCGGACAACGCAGATACGGCAGCGGCATCGGCACTGGCGCGGGCGCGTGCAGCCGCACGGGTCAAGGGTCTGCGCCCGGGTAGCCGGCCAATGCGCAAACGAAACCAGAATGGTCAACCCGGCAGTGATCTGACTGGCTCGGGCCGCGACGGCCGCGACCCGTCGCTGCTTGGTGACCAGATGGACCGGCTGCTGCTCGATCGCGGGTGGAACGTTGACGTGGCAGTCGGATCAGTCATGGGCCGGTGGCCGGCGATCGTGGGCGTCGAAGTCGCCGCACACTGCACGCCGCTGACGTTCAGCGATGGAGTTCTGATTGTTCGGGCGGAATCGACGGCATGGGCCACCCAGTTGCGGTTGATGTCGTCGACGATCCTCGGGCGGCTCGAGATCGAGGTCGGAAAGGACGCGGTGACCGAGCTTCGGGTGCAGGGCCCGAGCGCGCCATCGTGGTCCCGGGGACTCCGAAAGTCGACCGGGCCTGGTCCGCGCGACACGTATGGATGATCTTGGATGACATCTCGTACATAGCGGCCATCTCCGGGCCGTGAGATACCCAGCCGCGTGGGGGGAGTAGGAACTGGCCACCTTTTTGCCGGGAAATGCCACTGACGGGCCTCCTGAGCACTTTCTTGTCGTTGCCGACAGGTAGACTGGGCAAAGATTCGGCGGCCTGCCTGATGAGGTGCCCGGGGGTTGCTTCACGTGAAACATCACGGAAGCTTCTTGGGAACACCTGACGTCTGGCGTGGCCGCTTCCATTGCCCGACCTTGGCCGATAGTCCCGCGATGCAGGTCCCGGGCCGCACTGACCACGGGATCACTGTATGAAAGCCAAAGGAGCACCGTGTCCGAGGTCAGCCCACAAAACGTGCCCGAACCCACATCAACGGCGAAAGCACTCAGACCAGCTGAACCGGCCTACGATGCGAGCGCGATCACCGTCCTCGAGGGTCTTGAGGCGGTCCGTAAACGCCCCAGCATGTACATCGGCTCCACCGGTGAGCGCGGTCTGCACCACCTGGTCTGGGAGGTTGTCGACAACTCGATCGATGAGGCACTGGCCGGGCACGCCGATCACATCGAGGTTACCCTGCAGTCTGACGGTGGGGTCAAGGTGGTGGACAACGGCCGTGGCATCCCGACGGACGTCATGGTCGGGGAGGGGAAGCCGGCCGTCGAGGTCGTGCTCACCCAACTACACGCCGGAGGCAAGTTCGGCGGCGGAGGCTACTCGGTCTCCGGTGGGTTGCACGGAGTTGGTATCTCTGTGGTCAACGCGCTCTCGGACAAGGTCGAGGTCGAGGTCCGCCAGCTCGGACACGTCTTCCGTCAGACATTCTTGGTGGGTGTGCCCGCGGCCGACCTGTCCAAGGACGAGGCCACCGACGAGACCGGCACCACGGTTACCTTCTGGGCCAGCCCCGACATCTTCGAAACCACGACGTATGAGTACGAGACTATACGTGCCCGGTTCCAGCAGATGGCTTTCCTGAACAAGGGCCTGACGATCACGCTGACCGACGAGCGCCCCCGAGCCATCGAGGCGGCCGACGAAGCCGATTCGGCCGAGGAGCTAGACGAAGCTGAAGTCGACGTCAAGCCGGTCAAGCCACGCACGGTTGCCTACCGATACGAAGATGGCCTGGTCGACTATGTGAAGCACCTTGTCTCTTCCAAGCGCGCCGAACCGGTGCACCCGGAGGTCATCTCTTTCGAGCTCGAGGACAGCACAAAGCACATGTCGCTCGAGGTGGCGTTGCAGTGGACCAGTGCCTACTCCGAGTCGGTTCATACGTACGCCAACACCATCAACACGCACGAGGGCGGCACCCACGAAGAGGGCTTCCGGGCGGCGATGACCAAGCTGGTCAACGACTTCGCAAGAGGCCAGAAGCTGCTCAAGGAGAAGGATGACAACCTCACCGGGGACGACATCCGTGAGGGTCTGACCGCGGTCATCTCGGTCAAGCTTGGTGAGCCCCAGTTCGAAGGCCAGACCAAGACGAAGCTCGGCAACTCCGAGGTCAAGGGGTTCGTCCAAAGGGCCATGACCGACGAACTCGGCCACTGGCTGAGTGCGCACCCGACCGAGGGGCGCGACATCGTCCGTAAGTCCGTGCAGGCGGCAGCAGCCAGGATGGCGGCACGGAAGGCTCGCGAGGCCACCCGTCGGAAGGGGCTGTTGGAGTCCGGCGGTCTGCCGGGCAAGCTGCGGGACTGCCAGAGCAGTGATCCCACCATCAGCGAGGTCTTCATCGTCGAGGGTGACTCCGCTGGTGGTTCGGCAGTGCGCGGCCGCAACCCACACAACCAAGCGATCCTGCCGATTCGGGGCAAGATCCTCAACGTCGAAAAAGCTCGGATCGACAAGGTTCTGGCCAACAACGAGGTTCAGGCTCTGATCTCAGGCTTTGGCACCGGCATCGGCGAGGACTTCGACCTGGCTAAGGCGCGATACCACAAGATCGTGCTCATGGCAGATGCCGACGTCGACGGTCTGCATATCCGGACGCTGTTGCTGACGCTGTTGTTCCGCTTCATGCGCCCGCTGATCGAGGCCGGCTATGTCTACCTGGCGCAGCCGCCGCTCTACCGTCTCAAGTGGAGCAACCACCCACACGAGTACGCCTACTCCGATCGCGAACGCGACGTCATGATCACGGCCGGCCAGAGCCATGGATGGCGGCTACCCAAGGAAGCCGGCATCCAGCGCTACAAGGGCCTGGGCGAGATGGATTACCAGGAGCTCTGGGAGACCACGATGGACCCCCATCACCGCATCCTGCTCCAGGTCACCCTGGACGATGCCGCGGCCGCGGACGAGATCTTCGCGATCCTGATGGGCGAGGACGTGGAGAGTCGACGCAGCTTCATCCAGCGCAACGCCCGCGACGTTCGCTTCCTTGATATCTAGCAGCAACCCGCACCGCGGGTTGCGCGTGGCAAGCGTTTTGAACGACACACAGTGGCTCTGCGCCATACAGACAGAAGCACCGGAAAGTAAGGACAGCGCGTGACTGAGCAGCCACCGATCACTGAGACCGACCGCATCGAGCCGGTCGACATCAACCTGGAGATGCAGCGCAGCTACATCGACTATGCGATGACGGTCATCGTCAGTCGGGCGCTACCGGACGTGCGAGATGGCATGAAGCCCGTGCACCGGCGAGTCGTCTATGCGATGTATGACGGGGGTTACCGTCCCGACCGCGGCTACAACAAGTGCTCGCGCGTCGTCGGCGAGGTCATGGGTCAGTACCACCCGCACGGCGACGCCTCGATCTACGACGCGCTGGTGCGACTCGTGCAGGACTGGTCGCTGCGTTACCCGCTGGTCGACGGGCAGGGCAACTTCGGCTCCCCCGGTGACGACCCGGCTGCTGCGCCGCGGTACACCGAGTGCCGGATGGCCGCACTTGCCATGGAGATGGTCCGCGACATCGACCAGGACACGGTCGATTTCAAAGACAACTACGACGGCAAGACCCAGGAACCAACGGTTCTGCCGAGCCGGTTCCCGAACCTGCTGGTCAACGGCTCAGCCGGTATCGCGGTCGGCATGGCCACCCAGATTCCACCGCACAACCTGCGAGAGGTCGCCGCCGGGGTCCAGTGGTTCCTGCAGAACCCTGAGGCTCTTCGCGAGGAGCTGCTCGCGTACCTGATGACCCAGATTCAGGGCCCGGACTTCCCCACCGGTGCACTCATCCTGGGACGCAAGGGCATCGAGGACGCGTATCGCACCGGGCGCGGTTCGATCATCATGCGCGCTGTGGTCGAGGTCGAAGAGATCCAGAACCGCATCTGCCTGGTCGTCACCGAACTGCCGTACCAGGTCAACCCGGACAGCCTCGCCCAGAAGATCGCCGAGCTGGTGAAGGAAGGTCGTCTGGCTGGGATCGCCGACATCCGTGACGAGACCTCAGGGCGCACCGGTCAGCGACTGGTGGTCGTGCTCAAACGTGACGCCGTGGCCAAGGTTGTGCTGAACAACCTGTACAAGCACACTCAGCTGCAGACCACGTTCGGCGCAAACATGCTGGCCCTAGTCGACGGCGTGCCGCGCACCCTGCCGCTCAGCGCGTTCATCCGACACTGGGTCGAGCACCAGATGGACGTCATCCGCAGGCGGACGGCTTTTCGGCTGCGCAAGGCCGAGGAGGAGGCCCACATCCTGCGTGGGCTACTCAAAGCCCTTGACGCGCTGGATGAGGTCATCGCCTTGATCCGAGCCTCGGCCACGGTCGAGGTCGCACGAGACGGACTGATCCAGCTGCTCGGCATCGATGAGCTCCAGGCGCAGGCGATCCTCAATATGCAGCTCCGCCGCCTGGCAGCCCTCGAGCGCCAGAAGCTGATCGACCGTCACGATGAGCTGCAGGCGATGATCGATGAGTTCAACGCCATCCTCGCCTCACCACTGCGTCAACGCACGATCGTCAGCGAGGAGCTCGCGGAGATCGTCGCCAAGTACGGTGACGACCGCCGCACCAAGATCGTGCCCTTCGACGGTGACATGTCGATGGAGGACCTCATTCCTCAGGAGGACGTGGTCGTCACGATCACCCGGGGTGGCTATGCCAAGCGCACCAAGGTTGACCTCTACCGCTCTCAACATCGCGGTGGAAAGGGAGTCAAGGGCGCCTCACTGCGCGGTGACGACATCGTGGAGCACTTCTTCATCACGACCACGCACCACTGGTTGTTGTTCTTCACCAACCTTGGCCGGGTATACCGTGCGAAGTCGTACGAGCTTCCCGAGGCCGGTCGTGACTCCAAGGGGCAACATGTCGCCAACCTCCTGGCCTTCCAGCCCGGTGAGCAGATTGCCCAGGTTCTGGCCCTGCGCGACTATGTCACCGACCCCTACCTGGTGCTGGCCACCCGCAAGGGCCTGGTCAAGAAGACTCGCCTCTCGGAGTACGACTCCAACCGCTCCGGAGGCCTGATCGCGGTCAACCTGCGCGACGGCGACGAGTTGGTGGGCGTGGGCGTGGCCTCGGCCATCGATGACCTGTTGCTCGTATCGGTCAAGGGCCAGTCGGTCCGGTTCACCGCTGACGACAAGACGCTGCGCCCGATGGGTCGTTCCACCAGCGGTGTCACCGGCATGAAGTTCCGCCGGGGCGACCACCTGCTGTCGATGAGTGTCATCGTGAACGGCTCAGACCCCGACGTGTTCGTGGTATTCGAGAACGGCCTTGCCAAGCGGTCTCTGGCCTCGGACTATACAGCCAAGGGCCGGGGCATCCTGGGCGTCAGGGTGGCCCAGCTCTCCGACAGGGGCGGCGACCTGGTTGGCGCGCTCACCGTGGATGGTGAAGACGAGGTCATGGTTGTGATGGAGAAGGGAAAGATAGTCCGTTCCCGGGTCGACGAGGTGCGACGGACCGGCCGCAACACCATGGGCGTGCAGTTCGCTACGCCTGACAAGCATGACTCGATCGTCGCGGTGGCACGCAACGCCGACCGTGGTATCGAGGTCGTGCTGGGAAGCGTCCTGGATGACGAAAAGCCCGGCAATCCCGCGACAACGGGCAATGCCGCGCCAACAGTGATCGACAGCGCGTCTGAAGGCGCAAAGGCGGCCGGTAGCGTAACGTTTGAACAAAATGCGGACGACGACAACACGGACGACGATCCAGGAGGTAGCGAGTGAGCACTGTTGGCCAGACTGGCACGGCAGTACGCGCTGACGGTTCACCCGGTCCCGCCCAGACGGCCGGCGGTTCGACGCTCCCCGGAGGCGACCGCCTTGTTTCACCTCGTCGGGTTAAGCTCAGCGTCTCGCGCGTCGACCCCTGGACGGCCATGAAGCTGTCGTTCCTGTTGTCGGTTGCCGTCGGTATTGCCGGAGTCGTGATGATCTCGGTGCTATGGCTGATCCTGTCCAGCATGGGCGTGTTCACAGACATGAACCGAACAGTTGAGGGTGTCCTGAATACCACCAACGGCGCGAAGTTCGACCTCATGAACTACATCGGGCTGGGTCGTGTGGTCTCACTGTCGATCGTCATCGCGGTCATCGACGTCATCTTGATGACTGCGATCTCCACGTTGGGGGCGTTCCTGTACAACGTCTGCTCGAGCCTTGTCGGCGGTCTGCAGATCACACTGACAGACGACTGAAGTCCCCCACTCCCCCGCAAGACAGGGGTACGTACCGGGCCGTTTTGCAGGGGACGACAGCGGTGGGGTAACGTCGGGCGTCGCGCGCCTGTGACTCACGACTTGAGTTTCTGGCGCGCTGGAGATGGCGAACGGGCCTATAGCTCAGACGGTTAGAGCGCTTCCCTGATAAGGAAGAGGTCAGAGGTTCAAGTCCTCTTAGGCCCACCACCTTCTCCTTGTCTTCCCGTGGCGGAGGGCGAGCGGCACAATGACTCTGCACGATGAGTTAGACGACTTGCACGATGAGCTGCACGAAGGAGCGTTGGTCATGAAGAAGATCCTGTTGCTGATCGCCGCCGTTGTCGGCGCCCTGGCCATCCAGAAGAAATTCAAGGACCAGCAGGCTGAGCAGGACCTGTGGGCCGAGGCCACGGACAAGGTCTAGTCTGGTTAGCACAAGTGAACGACCGTTCAGAACGGTCCAGTACCAACACAACAGTTGGACGCCCCTCGGGGACATAGCTCAATTGGTAGAGCGCCTGCTTTGCAAGCAGGAGGTCCGGGGTTCGATTCCCCGTGTCTCCACCCAAGAACGGCCAGGTCAGAGGCATGATCCCCTGATCTGGCCGTCCCCATTCCTGGTCACGCCAACCCCGACGTGCCATCTGCGTGCCACTAGCCGGCCAGATGAGCACTTCCGCCGGCCCCCTCGTCGCCTTGGTCATGCTCGCATCTGGACTTGTCTGCGAGCTTCTCTGTCGCTGTAATGAGCAGGTCAAGGGCGTCGGCTATCGCACGGTCCGCACCGGAGCTGGCGTGCTGGTAGATCAGCGCTGCGCGAGGGCTGTCATGGCCCATTCTTGTCATCAGATCACGGAGACTGGTGCCGGTCTGCGCCGCCAATGTGTTGCCGGTGTGCCGCAGATCGTGAAAATGCAGTCCTGGGAATCCGAGCGTCTTGCACGTCTCGCCCCACCGAGTGCCTCTGCGGAAGTTGGATCGCCGGAGCGCGCCGCCCCTTCCTCCAGTGAAGATCAACGCGTTATCTGCGGTTGGGGTGAACGTGGCCAAGTGATCCTTCAGGTACGGCACCACCAGCGATGGGAGGCTCACGATGCGCACCCCGGCTCGGGATTTCGTTGGTCCCACCACGAGGACTGATCCGTTCACCTCGCTGTAGGCCTTCGTCACACTGACTGTTCGAGCATCTAGGTCGATGTCATCTCGCTGTAAGGCGATGGCCTCCCCCCAGCGCAGACACGCGAACGTTGAGAGCATGATGATTGCCCTGTAGCGCTCTGGGACGGCCTTGGTGAGGCTGAGCACCTGGGCGATGGTGAGCACCGGCCTTTCCGCGCTGTGCTCCTTGTCGGCGCCCGGAATGCGGCAGGGGTTTACTCGGATTAGCTCATCCTCGCGGACGGCGGTGTTGAGAACGGCGCGCAGCAGTCGGTATGCCTTCGCTGCCATGATGTCCGAAGACTTCTGGGCCAGCTCGGCTCGCCAACTGCGCACCATCGGCGTGGAGAGTCGTCCGATTTCCACCCCGCCGAGGTATGGAGCGATGTGAAGCCGTAGTAGAAGGTGGTAGAGCTCCACGGTGCGGGGTCTGAGGTTGGGGCGTTGTTGAATCCACAGCCGTGCATAGTCCGCGACCATCACCTTTCCGTGGTCAGGGTCGATCCACTCGCCCCGGATCATCTGTGCTTGAGCGAAGATCAGCCAGCGCCCTGCCTCGTCCTTGCGTGGGAATGTCCGGGGCGCGGCCCGCATTTGCCCATCCGGGCCGAGATAGCGAACCTGAAACCGGCCAGAAGGCAGTTTGCGAATGTTGCCGAATTGACGTCGATGCTGAGCCACTAGGCCACCGTCCTGAGGTCATTCCACACCGAGGCTGATGTGATGGGTTCGACGCGACCGGACTCGATCAATGCGGTCAGGTCGGCGGGGTCGATGCGGATGGAGCGGCCGAGTCGGTAGAACACGATCCGGCGTTCGGCGATGAGGCGGCGGACATAGCGGGCGCTCATGCTGATCCGGTCGGCAGCCTCCTCGACCGTGAACAGTTCGCATGCGTGGCTGGGGAGTGGGATGGGCAGGGGTTTCATTGGGTTCCGTTCGCTGGGGTGTCGAGGCGATGCCGGTGCGTGGTCTGCGTTGTGGTTGCCGAACGGTTGTCCACAGGGGGTCCATCGCGTTCGAGGGCGGCTTGTTTGGCGGTGCCGTATTGGGCGCGCCATCGGCGGCGTTCCATGACGGAGGCGACGAGTACTTCTGTGTAGTCGGCTCCGGTGACGGGTAGGTCGTCCCAGACGAAGCGGGGCTGTCCGTCCTCGTGCAGCACGTCGACGCTGAGCCGGTCCGCGCGGCCCTCAACGGCGTGGATATAGCGCAGCGCAGCTGCTGAGGATGAGTGCCCCAATCGCTTCTTGAGGTCCACGACGGTCGCTCCTGTCGACGCGGCCATGCTCTGGCCCGTGTGCCGCAGATCGTGAAATGCGATCTCGACGCCAACTCGATTCCGTGCCCTGACGAATGCCTGGTAGATCGTGTTGCCTCGCATCCGCTTGCCGTCCCGACCCACGCAAAAGAACTCCGGGCCGGCGAATTCAGCGGCATGCTGGCGCAACAGCGGCAAGACGTGCGGTGGCACATTGACGGTCCGCTTGCCTGCCTCGCTCTTCGGGTCCTTCTCGTATTTCTCAGGCGACTCCAGCAGCTCGACCCAGTTCTTGGCTACCCGAACCAATCCAGTAGAGAGGTCGACGTCCTGTGTCCGGATGGCGCAGACCTCTCCTCGACGCAGACCACACCATGCCGCGAGAACCACCGCGGCCCGATATCGGGGAGTGATTTGCTCAAGCAACGCGGCCACTTGTTTAGGGGAGGCAATCTGCCGCTCGGGCACCTTTACAGTGCCAGCTCCGGGAATCTGACACGGATTGCGCAAGATCGCCTCATCCTGAACGGCGACGTTGAGCACCGAGCGCACCAGACGGTAAGACTGACTGATCGATGTGCGACCGCCATTGCCCCGCAGGACTTTCGCATGCCAGGCACGAACAACCGGGGCACTGACTGCCGAGATGGGCAGATCGAGCAGATCAACCAGGTGCAAGCGCATGTTCCGCCGACAGGTTTCAGCCCAGCGCTTACCGATGCGCGGATTCTCCTCTAGATATGCCTCGCAGCATTCCCGGAGTGTGCGGTTACCCAAGCCGCTCTCCTTCACCCAATGGCCACGCCTGATGTCGAGCTCGACGCGGTCCAGGTAGCGACTGGCGTCAGCGTTCGTTCGAAAGGTTGTGGTGGCCGCCTGGCGCTGTCCGCTTGGCGGAGTGAAGCTCGCTTGGTAACGGCCGGAGGGGAGCTTGCGCACATAGCCGAATCGACGACGCGGCATTACGCCACCCGCCCGGAGCGCCACGTGATGACAATCGGATCCACCGTTCCCTCCTTCACGAACTCCTCGAGAGCGGAGATAGGTATCCGAACGTGTCGCCCGACGCGTACGAACCTGATTCGCCGCTCGGCGATGAGCCGCCGTGGGAACCGGTCAGAGGTTCCCAAAACTCCGGCCACTTCATCAACGCTCAACAGCTTTTCCATGCTCGTCTCCACTGTCTCAGGGGTGAGGTCGCCTTCGAGATCCCCTATGCCCATGGGCATTTCAGGTCGTCGCTAGCGGTCATTGTCATCTCGCATATACGGATCCGGGTACATCATCGGCACTGGATGAGTGTCTGGGGCGTAGGCATCGCACACAGTGGTTTCAGAAAAGGTCGGGTCCACTGCGGCTTGTGGCTGCTTCGAGGTCTTGACTTGAGGGTCCGGCGGCCAGGGTCTGTGAAGGTAGCTCAGTTGTGGCCACGGCCCTCAGCGAGATTTCGAGAGTTGCCTGGGCGCGACGTGCGGCGCTGGATCCCTGCTCTGCGGTGTCGATGAGTTCGGTTCCCTCCTCGAGCTGCATGGCCACGTACCTTCCTAGGTTGCGGTCGCGCATGCGTTCCACCGTCGCTGGCAGGATCCGGGCGGGGGCGAAGATCAGGCCGGCGCGCAGGAGTGGCTCGGGCAGCTGCGCAGCTGTGTATGTCAGTTCGCTCAGATCGGTTGCGGTGAAACGAAGATCGGCCAGTGCCTGGTCCACGTTGATTCGCCCAGCGGAAAGGGTGTGGTTGCCCGGTGACAGGTTCTCTTGCTGGATGGAGGTCAGGCGGGTGTGCAGAGCCGTCGTGGCGGTGACGTACTCGTGGTTAGGCCTGGTGGCTGTGGTGACCGTCCTCCATTGTTCCTGGAGCCGGTGCATGACTTGGGCCGCCTCACGCAGGTCGCGGTGGATCAGCTTCGCATCGGGCCCGGAAAGGTTCCCAGCCGTGAAGGAGTGCGAAACCAGGGCGGTGGACACGGCGTATAGGTGGCGGGCTTGGTTGGCGACGTCACGCAGGACCTCGGTGCTTGGCACGGTCCTGGCCAGTTCGCTTCGCGCGTGGCTGGCCCAGCTGCGCAGCGCCACCTCGAGCTCCTCGTTCGGCCCGCGGGGCCGCGAGGGTGGTGCGAAGCTCGCGACCTGGGTAAGGGTGCTGGGCCGGTTGACGT
>CABDZX010000428.1_pt1 | contig 28023 bp, 23 predicted proteins | sample 3421941 | NCBI WGS metagenome assembly CABDZX01 (sample SAMEA5534341, study PRJEB31848) | metagenome | biome: tundra; feature: field; material: soil | place: USA | collected 2013-05 | depth 0.45 m
CTCGACCTGCGCACCGGACGGGTTCAGGCGCAGCTTCACGACCTGGGTCACGCCCAGGTCGGAACTGATGCGCACGGTCACGCTGTGCACAGTGCCAGGTGGGTCGGACAGTGCACGCGGGTCAGGCCAGTTTATACCCCGCGGGTACCCACCTGTTGCCGTACTGGGACCGACGGGGGGGGGGATTTCAAGCGGCCACATGCATCCACCCAACATCCCGAAGGCGATACCCACCGCCGGGCCGATCGCCGTTGCCTGCTCGGCCGTGCGGAAGAGCGTGCCGCTGACCATGCCCGCTCCGGTCCCCACCAGTGCCCATATCCCGATCAGAGCGGCAGCTGCGAAGGGGTTGCCCCAGCTCACCCCGAACATCACCGCTCCCACCAGTACGATGAGCAGGGCCTGGCCGAGCGCGAGGGTCAGGTAGCAGAGGGTCTCGCCCAGGACGAGGTCTCGTGGTCGGATCGGGGCCGCGAAGGCACGCGCGAAGACTCCGAACCTGCGGGTCTGGATCATTGCGGCGCCACCGGCCAGTGCATTGATGAACACGAACAGGACCAGCATCGTGGGAGCGCTGTAGTTGTAGCCCAGGGGTAGGAAGTTGGTTTTGCGGTTGACGACTTCGGTTCGGATCGGCACGACGGGAGTCTCTCGCTGGAGCAACCTGGCAGTTGCCAGGTTCTGCTCAAAGCTGCGGGACGAGTGATTGGTTGCGAACGTCGCGGCCTGGACCGTGGCGCCCTGGCGGGCCACGACCGAGGTCACCGCGGTCACGGCTGCCTGGCTGGACTGCACAGCCCCGGTGACCAAGACGGTAATCCGCGTGGTGGCACCGGTTCGAAGGTCGGCGTCAAGGGACGTCGGGACCACCACCACTGCCTCAACCTCACCCCGGCGCGGCGCATCGACGGCCTGGGCCCGACTGGTGCACCGCTGGGTCTTCAACGCGGGGCTGGCCTCCAGGCCATGGACGAGCTGCGTTGCCAGTGGAGAGGGTTGGCCCGCCACCACGGCAATGCGAATGCTGGTGGCGGCTGGCCGTGGTCAACCCGACGAGGAGGATGACCAGGATGGGAAGCACGACGAGGAAGAACAGGAACGTCCGGTCGCGGGTCACCCGCTTGAGCTCAGCGGCCGCAAGGGCGAGCGCGGTCATATGCCTGCCACCCGGCGCCGCAGAGAGAACGCCACGGCGCTGGCGCTCAGTGCGAAGGCAAGGATCGCCATCAGGGGGACCCCGGCGGCGGTCCAGGCAGCGCCGCCGGCGAGGTCGGTGAAGGCCCGCAGAGCCCAGCCATTGTGGGTCAGCAGCGCGAGGGTGCGGACCAGTGGCGGCGCGCCACCGATGAAGACGAAGTTGCCGCCGAGCAGGACCAGACCGAAAGTCAGCATCGATGCGAAGCCGTCGGCCTGGCGCTCGGTGCGCGCGACCGTGATCACCAATGCGGTCAGTCCCACCAGGGTCAGGGACAGGGCCACGATCAGCGCCAGCACGATCAGCGGCGGCCCTCAGTACGCATCTAAGGCCAAGGACGTGACGACCGCGACAGTGCCGAGACTGGCCACTCCGTAGACGAAGGTCGCCAGGGACTTGCCGGCCAGAATCGTACCTGGCCCGATCGGCGCCGCGGCGAGTCGCTCCATGGTCCCCCCGGTGCGCTCGAGGAAGTATCCGCGAGCCCCGAAACCGATGGCGAACAACATGAAGAAGATCCCCATTGCCGGGGCGTAGTAGCTCCTACCGGTCAGTGTCCGGGTACCCGCGGGCTGTGTCACCGTCTGCTCGGGGAGTCGCACAGCGGAAGCTTCAACCGCCAGCTTGCCAGTCGAGGAGTGGGGCCCCCGCGCGCACTGCGGACTCCACTGAGAGCTTGACTGCCTCGATCTGTGTCGTGAACGACTCGGCCAGGGAACGCGCCACCTGTTCTGCGACGGAGGAGTCGACACTGGCCAAGACTGTGATCGGACGGCCCTGTCCGGAGGTGACAGCCTCGGAGAATCCCTTGGGGATGACGAAGGCTGCGCTGAGATCGCTCTTGGCGACCTTTGCCCGGGCGTCCGCCTCGCTGGTCACCGGTTTCACGGTGAGCAGGTGGCCAGGTCCGGCCCTTTGACGAAGGATGAAAACCCGGCCGCCACTGGCCCCCCGTCGAGGTCGACCACTGCCACGTTGGCGTGGAAGGATCCCGCCGACCCGAAAGCCATGCTGATCAGTGCGGCGACGGCCACGGGCGCGATGACACCAAGCACGATGGCCGACCGCTCACGCAGCCGCTGTCGCAGGTCTTTGGCGGCGATGGCAAGGACAGCACTCATGTCTCACTCCCGTAGTGCGGTGCCGGTGAGGTGGAGGAAGACCGCTTCGAGGTCAGGCTCGTCGACCTCTACGGAGCGCACCGCAGTTCCGGTCCGGCTCGCCACCTCCAGTACCTGCGGCAACCGGCGTCTTCCGTCCATCGCCAGAAGTTGGACCGAGGAGCCCGTCACGTCGGCGCGCTCGATGCCCTCGAGCGAGCGGCACGACTGCGCGAAGGCTGCCAGAGAACCGTTGGCCGAAAGGGTGATCCGGTCCTTCTCGCCTACCTGTGCGACGAGTTCACGGCTGGTCCCTTCGGCTATCAGATGGCCGTGGTCGATGATGCCGATGCGGTCGCAGAGCCGCTCGGCCTCCTCCATGTAGTGCGTGGTGTACAGCACCGCGAGGCCCGCCGACCCCAGGGTCCGGATGCTCTCCAGGATGGCGTGTCGACTCTGCGGGTCGACCCCAACGGTCGGCTCGTCCAGGACGAGCGGGCGCGGTCGGTGCAGCAGGCTGGCGCCGATGTTGAGGCGCCGTTTCATGCCCCCGCTGTAGGACTCGACCCGATCGTTGCCGCGGTCCGTCAGGTCGATCAGTTCCAGGACCTCGTCCACCCGCTTACTCAGCGCCGCACCGCTGAGCCGATAGAGCCGGCCGAAGAAGGACAGGTTCTCCCGTGCGGTCAGGTCGGGATAGAGGGACACGTCCTGGGGCACGTATCCAATCTGGGCCTTGGCCGTTGTGGTCGACGCACTGACCGGCATCCCGCAGACGGTGACTTCGCCGGTGTTTGCGGACAGCAGGCCGCAAACCAGACGGATGGTCGTGGTCTTGCCGGCGCCGTTCGGGCCGAGCAGACCGTAGGTCTCCCCGGGTGCCACGTGGAAGGAGACGTCGTCCACCGCGAGACGCGAGCCGAAGCTTCGGCTGAGATGGGCGGCGTCCAGCATCGCAGGGGTCTCAACACCATGGCCAGGCGATGCCAGGCTTGTTGCGTCTGTCACGGTCATCCCTTCAGATGACTGAGGGTCCAGCTGAGTGATCGGTCCGGCGCGATTCCAGCCAAGACCATCCTGCCCGCTCCCGCGATCCGGTATACCGGATCGCCTGTCGGTGGTAGGTCGTAGCCTGCGTTCAGCACTGTCAAGGGTGCTCGGAGTCTGGGAGATGAGGCGCATGCAGCGCATCGAAGGTCAGCTGGTCCTGAGCCCCACGGATCTCACTAAGCACCTCGCCTGCCCGCACGTCACGACTCTGGACCTGGCCGCCCTGGATGGCCCTCCCGGCGATCGCGCTCCTGCCGATGGCCAAGCCCACGGCGCATCGAAGTCCGAGGACGACGCGCTCAACCTCGTGTTCAGCAAGGGCATGGATCATGAGAGGGCCTACCTGCAGAGCCTGCGCCAAGAGGGGCGGTCGGTCACCGAGATCCCCACGCGCTATGACGTTGCGGGCCGGATCGAGGCCGAGGAGCAGACCCTTGCCGCGATGCATGCCAGGGCGGAGGTGATCTACCAGGCGACCTTCTATGACGGGCAGTGGGGAGGTCAGGCCGACTTCCTGCTGCGCCGGGAGCGACCCAGCGACCTCGGTGACTGGTCGTACGACATCGCGGATACCAAACTCGCCCGCCGGCTCAAGGTCCCCGCGTTGCTCCAGATGGCCACGTACGCAGAGCGGCTCGCGCAGCTGCAAGGGGTGCACCCCGAGTTCCTCACCGTCGTCACCGGCGACGGCGTGGAACGGCCCTGGCGTCTGGCAGATGTCGCGTCCTACGCCAGACGTGCTCGAAGCCGTCTACGCCATGCTGTCGAAAGGCGGCCGGCTACGGAACCAGTGCCCGTGGCGCACTGCTCCCAATGTCGATGGAAGACCAGGTGCGGTGATCTGTGGGAAGCGGCCGACGACCTCTCGCTGGTCGCCGGGATGCGCAAGGACCATCGTCGAACCCTGGTCGAGGCGGGGATATCAACTGTGGCCGACCTCGGCAAGGCCGATTCCGCCGATCTGCCGCGGGCCATCGGCAAGCCGTCCCGCGAACGGCTTACCCAGCAGGCCCGCCTCCAGATGGCTGAGCGCGCCACGGGTGCGCCGACATACGAGCTGCTCTTTCCAGAGGCGGGAAAAGGGTTGCTCGGGCTGCCTGTACCCAGCCCGGGCGATGTCTATCTTGACTTCGAGGGTGACCCCTTTGCCCATGACGGGGCGGGTCGTGAGTACCTGGCCGGTCTGTGGGATCGCGAGGGCAACTTCACCTCGTGGTGGGCGCACAGCTTCGAGCGGGAGCAGAGGTTGACCGAGCAGCTCATCGATGATCTGATCGGCAGGCTCACGGCCGATCCCGAGATGCACGTCTTTCACTACGCGGCGTACGAGCAGAGCGCGCTCAAGCGCCTGACCGGTCGCCATGGGACGCGCGAGACCGAGCTCGACACCCTCCTGCGCGGGGAGCGGTTCGTGGACCTGTATGCAGCGGTGCGCAACGGGATCCGGATCAGCAAGCCGTCCTACTCGATCAAGAAGATAGAGGACTTCTACTGGGGCCATACCCGCAAGGCGGGTTCGGAGGCCGAGGTCGCGGACGCGATGACCAGTGTCGTTGAGTACGAACGGTTCCTGATCGAGGGGGACAACGGGATCCTTGACTCGATCGAGGCCTACAACCGCGAGGACGTCCGTTCGACACACGCCTTGCACACATGGCTGGAGGAGCGCCGCGATGAGCTCGAGACCGTCCATGGGGCGCAAGCCAGGCCCGAGGTGCGGGACGGCGCCGCCAGCGACGAGGCGTCGGCAGCCGAGCGGGCCGAAGGGGCTCTGGCCGAACGGCTGAGGCAAGCCGGGCAACCTCTGCTGGCAGGGCTGGTCGGCTGGCATCGGCGGGAGGAACGCCCCAAGTGGTGGGAGTTCTTCCGGGTCGAGGATCTGGACGACGAGATGCTGGCCGAGGATGGCTCGACGATCGGGGGGCTGTCGGCACCACGTCAAGTTGGTGAGATAAAGGCGTCGTGGCTGTGGCGCTATGACTTCGAACCGCAGGACTGCAAACTCCTGGTCGGCGACCGGGCCTGTGATGTCGACCCACCACATGCCGCCTTGGGCGAGGTGGTCGCGCTGGATCCCGTGGCCGGCTACATCGTGCTGAAGAGGGCCAAGCGCACTGATCCGGCTCATCCACGCGGGGTGGGTCCGAGCGGCCCGATCAACGTCACAGTGCTGCAGTCGTCCATCGCGCGCATCGGCACGCAGGTGCTGGCCGATGAATCACCTTTGGGCAGAAGACTTCTGGAGCGCCAGGTGCCACTGCAGCTGGTGGCCGACGCGGGGGAGTCACCATCGGAGCTAGTGGTCCGCGCGGGTCAGGCTCTGTCCGGGCAGGTTCTGGCTGTGCAGGGCCCCCCCGGCTCGGGCAAGACGACGACCGGTGCCGCGTTGATCCGGGCCCTGCTCGACGACGGGCTCACGGTTGGGGTCACTGCTCTGTCACACAAGGTCATCAACAATCTGCTCATTGCGGTGGATCGCCCGGCGTTGCAGAAGTGGGACGAGCTGAAGGACGGCGGTTCGGACCAGATCAGAGTCGCCGATGCCAACGACGACGTCGTCTCCGGCCTCACCAACGCCACAGCGAATCTCGTTGGCGGGACGGCCTGGCTCTGGGCACGCGAGGACATGCAAGGCCTGGTTGATGTGTTGGTCATCGACGAGGCCGGACAGTTCTCCTTGGCCAGCGCCGTCGCCGTCTCGTCCGCAGCCAGGTCCATGGTGCTGCTTGGCGACCCCCAGCAGCTGACCCAGCCGACGCAGGCGGTCCACCCCGATGGCGCGGGCATCTCCGCCCTTGATCACCTGCTTGACGGCCACGACACGATCCCCCCTGATCGCGGAGTGTTTCTTGACAAGACCTACCGGATGCATCCTGCGATCACGGCGTTCGTCTCGCAGACCTCCTACGATGGCCGGCTGGCTTCGGTCGAAGGCCTTGGAGCGCAACGTATTCAGGCCGGGGGAGTGCTGTCCGGGTCGGGGCTGCGGTGGCTTCCCGTCGCTCACAAGGGCAACACCTCGGCTAGTGACGAGGAGGCCTCAGTGGTCGCAGCTCTGGTCAAGGATGTCTGCGGCGGCACCTGGTTGGACGCCAAGGGAGTTGAGCGCCGGGTGACGCTGGACGACGTGCTGGTGGTGGCACCTTACAACCGGCAGGTCGCGCGACTGCTCGACAAACTGCCGGTCGGGGCGAGGGTGGGCACAGTGGACAAGTTCCAGGGGCAACAAGCGCCGGTGGTCATCTACTCGACTGCCAGCTCCAGCGCGGACGAGGCGCCGCGGGGGGTCGACTTCCTCTACGACCTGCACCGGCTCAACGTCGCTGTGTCGCGGGCCAAGGCGTTGATCGCCATCGTGGCCAGTCCGGATCTGTTGGACGCCGAGGTTCACAACCCTGAGCAGCTCCGCGCCGTCAATGCCCTGTGCCACTACGTCGAGGAAGCCACCGAAGGACACCGTCACATCGATGTGAGGAAATAGAGCCCCATCTGTCTAGTCAGCAGGGTCACGATGTGCTGAAGTTCGGGGCATGAGCCCGAGGAGCCGCGGCACCTTCGCCGCACGATTCCCTGGCGCGCCGGGGATGAGCGATCACACCGGCACGTGCGAGCAGCCGTTCGAGACCCTCCTGGCGGACCTCGACCCCACCTCGGCGGACCTGGCTCGGGAAGCCGTCGGCTGGATACTGCCCGAGGGCGCTGGCCTGCCCCAGCTCCGCCAGGCTGCGCTGCAGGATTTCCTCTGGTACCAGCTGCCGCTGAAGTGGCTGGCCGAGATAAGAGAGCTGCACGAGATCGCGTGGTCACTGGCGGACCTGTTCACCGCTGCGGGGCTCGAACGTTATGCCGCTGTGTGCCGGGCGCCTCAGACCCACCGGCTCCTGGATGCGTGGCAGGACAACGACCATGCGCAGGCGCGCAAGATGATGAAGGAGGCGATCAAGGCTTCGGGCGTGGACCCGCCGGACACGCCCGTGATGGGTTGGGGCTCAGTGATGGGTGAGGCCGAGCAGTCGGCCAGACGGCGAGTCAGCCAGGCACTGGAGCAGACTATCGATGTAGGCGAGTTAGTGCCCGGTGAGCGAGGGTGCAAGCAGCTGTCCGCTCGCATCACCGAGGTTTCGCTGATGATGCCACGGTTGGACCTGCGCGGGGCAACACTGCTTCAGGCTGTATTCCGGGAGCGCGGCGAGCGCTGGGCCGCCGGATACCCCGCATTGCGTCAGGACCTGCTGACCCAGATGCTGCCGCTGCTGGCGGGTGAGATTGCCGTCCCCGTGGGGGTGAGCGCCTCTTTGTTGCCTTTGCACTGGCTGCTCGAACACGTCGGTGACGGCGTCGTCCTGACCCAGGCCGGATGGTTACCCAAGGCCTTGGTGCTTGAGGCCAACGACAGGTTCGGCTGGTTTGACCTGTTTGACGTGACGGTCCGAACCGAGACCGACCTTCCCGAGCTCGGTGCCCTGAACGAGCTGGCCCGGCGAACCAGGCTGATAACCAAGAAGGGCCGCAAGGTGGCACTGTCCGCAACGGGGCGACGGGCACTGGGCGACCCGAACCTGCTGTGGCGCATCGCCTTGGCTGACATCTTCTCGGCCGGAACCTTTGAGGGTGAAGGCGCCGCCTTGGCTGCGGCGATTCTGGTCAAAGCCAACACGCCCGTGCCATACCCGACGTTGGAAGCCAGGGTTAGTGCAGGTCTGGTGGGTCGGTGGCGAACCGTCTCAGGTGAGGCACTTGAGGAGTGGTCGGGCTTGGACGCGACACGCGAATTCGGTTTGCTCGCGGACGTATTCGGCTGGATTGAGCGTGACGACGACGGGCAGAACCGCACGTGGACGCTAACCGCACACGGACGTGAGGCAGCCCTGATGGGTTTGCAGCTTCAGGCACGAGCACCGAGGAACCGCGACTGACGTGTCCTTCGGGTCAGTCGTTTCAGACGATGGTGGCCCGGACCGCCATAAGAGGCATCGGTGAGGTGTTGCGGGCCGGCGACTGAGACCTCGTCCTGGTCGAAGGCGGCTCCCGTGAACCAGCGCCACGGGCCGTACCCGAGAAGTTCGCGCTGACGGTTGGCAAGGTGCTCAAGCCCTCGCTCAGGCCCCAGCGCCCGGTGTTTGTCGCTGAGAGGTGCCAGCGGCCACCTGCGGCGAGGTCGACGTCAACCGATGTGCCAGTGTGTGCCTCGGCGCGGTCTTGGCGCCGCAGAGCCCGAACGAAGGTCCGCAGGACCGCCGGCAGGTAGGTGGCCTCGAAAACTCCCCAGCGGTTCAACGCCTCGCGCATCAAGGTTCTCCCCGGCGGTCTCCAGCCGCCCGCTGCTGTCGCCGTCCCTCCCGCGTGACAGCCATCCGAGGTCGTCGTCGAGCACGTGGAACGCGAGGTCCTTGACGGTCCAGCCAGGAACGGCGATCGGCTCGTCCCAGTCCGTGGGTGAGATCGTCTGTAGGAAGCTGAGCAGGTCGGCCCGCTCTCGGCAGAGCAGAGGTCGGACCTCCACGACCCTTGCCTGGTCAAGGTCAGTACTCATGGCGTCATCGCCTTGCCCGGCTACCTCTCAACGCGATTTGCTCTCATGGACTGCGGCACGGACCAGTGTCAGCGTCCGCTCGGTCACCGCGGCCAGCGATGCGCCCGATTCGACGGCGCCCATCGCAGCCTCAAGCACGCCGCCCAGCAACTGCGCAGTGAGCTGCAGCTCCGGGGCTCCAAGGTCCTTTAGCGCACGCAGGAAGGGCGCGGCCTGCTCGTGGTGCAGTTCCCTGAGCCGCGCCATGCATTCGTCAGGTAGCTGGGCTGCCGCGAGCGCCGCCGCGGGACGGTGTGCGCCCTCGTGCGCGAGGCGCAGAGACACTCGAACGTAGGTGTCCAGCTGCTCGGCAGGACCGTTGGCCGATTCGAGAGCAACCCGCAGTTCTTCATTCGCCCGGGGGAACGCGTCCTCGATCACGGCCGCGAGGATGTCGGCGCCCGAGGAGAAGTACTGGTAGACACTCGGCCGGGCCAACCCCGCCGCGGCTCCCACGGCCGCGGGCGTCACGGCGTTCACTCCTCCGTCAACAAGAAGCTTGGTCGCAGCGTGAAGGAGCGCCTTCCGCTGGCGCGAGCGGTGCTCGGCGACGGTCGGGGCAGAGATCTTGGGCATTCGTGTCCTCTCCGCCTGTGGGGATCGCGGGAATGGGTTGCAGGGCGGACCGTGTTACATGATACTGACAGGACTGTCAGTATCATGACGAGCAGTATCGATATCGAGAGACTAAGGAACCCACCGTGACTGACGTGCCCCCACGCACAACCGTCGAATCAACGCTGAATCCCAAGCGTTGGAAGGCGATGCCGATCATCGCGCTCGCCGTGTCCATCATCATTATGGATGCAACGGTCGTCAACGTGGTCCTTCCCGTGCTGATCCGGGACATCAACCTGACGGCCTCGGACGCCGAATGGGTCAACTCTGTGTACGCCCTGGTCTTCGCCTCGTTGCTCATCACCCTGGGCAGGATCGGTGACATCTTCGGACGCCGCCGGCTGCTCATCTTCGGCATTCTCATCTTTGGCGTGGCGAGCCTGTTGGCTGCCAGCTCATTCTCCGGCACCACCTTGATCGCGGCACGCCTGCTCCAGGGCGTCGGCGGGGCCATGATCCTGCCCGCGACACTCTCCACCGTCAACGCGCTTTTCACCGGGCGTGAGCGTGGCATCGCGTTCGCGATCTGGGGCTCGACCATCGGTGGTATGGCGGCTGTCGGGCCGGTCGTCGGCGGATGGCTGACCACTGACTTCAGCTGGCGTTGGGCATTCCTGATCAACATTCCGATCGTGCTGATCGTGCTGATCGGTGCCTTGGTCTGGGTGCCCGAGACAAAGGACCCACAGGTCGAGCGCAGCGTGGACATCCTGGGTGTCGTGCTCTCGGTCGTCGGACTGGCCGGCATCGTCTTCGCGTTCATCGAGGGTCAGCGCTACGGCTGGGGGATAGCCACCGCGCCGCTCACGATCGGCAGCCTCACCTGGACCTGGTCGGTCTCGCCGGTGCCTGTTTCCTTCATCCTGGGCCTGCTTCTGCTCACCACCTTCGTGGCCGTCGAACGGGCGAAGGCCCGGGCGGGCAAACCGGCGCTGCTCGCCCTGTCACTTCTGCGCATCCGAAGCTTCCGATACGGAGCCATCGCCGCGCTGATCGTGGCGCTTGGAGAGTTCGGGATGCTCTTCGCGCTGCCTCTCTTCCTGCAGGGCGCCCTCGGCTACTCGGCCCTGGAGACCGGGCTGCTGATACTGGCCCTGGCGGTCGGAACCTTCCTGATCTCGGGCGGTACACCTCAGCTCACCCAACGCCTGGGTGGTCGTTCAGTGGTGCGTATTGGGCTCTTCCTCGAAGCCGTCGCCATCACCGGGCTCGGCCTGAGCATCAGCCTCACCGCGAGTGGCTCGGTCCTGGCCGGCTGGCTGTTCCTCTACGGGGCGGGCGTGGGGATGGCCACGGCGCAGCTCACCAGCGTGATTCTCATCGATGTCCCGGTGTCCCAGAGCGGGCAGGCATCGGGTCTGCAGAGTACCGTTCGCCAGTTGGGTGCCGCCCTTGGCATCGCTGTGCTCGGCACGCTTCTCGTCTCGACGCTGGGTGCCTCGACAGCCAACAATCTCAGCTCGGTGCCAGGGCTCAGTGACTCGGCTCAGAAGCAGGTCGTGTCAGTCGTCAAGGGATCCGCTGGCGCGGCGATCCCCGAGCTCGGCTGGATGCCGGGTGGTCAGCCTGCCCAGGCCGCGGCCGAGTCTGCCATGGTGACCGCCGCACGGATCACGACCCTCAGCGCGGCCGCCATCATCCTTCTCGGCCTGCTCGCGACTTTGGCGTTGCCGCCGATGAAGCCACAGCATCAGGAGGATTCGGTGCAGGCTGCCCCAAGCCCCCAGGCTGCGCTGGAGTGATGACGGCTAACGCGCCAGGACCATGCCACCAGCCACGGCCAGGATGACCAAGGCCAGAGCCAGCCCAGCCTGCGCGGAATGCCGCTGGTGAGTGACCGCGGCCGGTTCAGGGACGTGCTTGGGCGCGGGGGACCGCCCGGCGTCGCTCCGTCCTCCGACACGTTTGGCTCTCACGGCATGCAGCACAGCGAAGACCAGCAGCGGCAGGAACGCGGCGAATGCGCCCACCACGAGCACCGAGACCAGGAGCCGCACCAGGTTGGGGACCGGTAGGACGCAGATCATGAGGCCGGCGTTGATGAGCACCGCACGCAAAGCGTTGCCACGGTCCATTCGCGCCTGGGTTCCGCGCAGTATGTTGGGTCCGCCGCCAAGGACGACGGGCACCAGGAAGGACAACGCGCCGAGCAGGACCTGTGCGGCGAACCCGGCGGCCAGGGGAATGATGAGCAGTCCCAGATGGTCGGTGACCGACCGCCAGGTCGAGCTGTTGGCCAGTATGGTGACCAGGCCCAGCAGAGACCCAACGAGCCAGATCAGCGCCGCCATGACCGACCACGTGGCATAGGCCGACGGCACCTTGGTGTGGGCAACCTGTGCCAGCGGCCGGATGGCCCAGAGGACTCCGCCCAGGTATGCCGCCACGCCGGCCGCCGCCAACGTCTGCAGTCCGAAGAGGGCACCAGCGGCGGCGACCACGACGGAGCCGACAAGGATCGGAAGAGCCTGTCGCGCGACCCGTTCGGCGCCCTGTGCGATGCGGGTGCGCAGCATCGTCGGCCACAGGGTGACCAGCGTGCCCATGACCGTCAGACCGATCCAGCCCAACAGGTTCAGGGTGATGTGTGCGACCACCAACCGTCCGTGCCACGGCTCGACCGGGTCACGGGCCAGCACAGCGCCCAGCCCGGCGCCGATCGGCAGCGCGAGCGAAGCGTAGATGTAGTAGCGGACGGTTGCCCCGAAACGCGACGCCAGTGCTGATCGGGCTTGCAGTGCCAGCGTGATGCCGTGCGCTGCGGCTGCGGTACCCACAACCACGGACCCCGCCAATGTGAGGATCCAGGCAGAGGTCACCATGCCGGCGACGACCGTGAGGACGCCTACGTTCAGGGCGAGCATGCGGGCGGCCTGCCAGCGCCGCGATCCGGGCGTGGCACGGCGCCGCAGCAGTGCGTCCGCGAAGTGGGAGCTCCAGACGAAGATCGCGTTGGTGACGGCGCCAAGCAACAGCAGGTGGACCAGCAACCAGGGTGACTCTGGGACGTAACGTCGGACCAAGGTGATCGCGAGCACAGCAGCGAGCCAGGCGGCAACCGGTGCGTTGGCGCCAAGGTGCCATCTGGTTCGGTCACGCAAGGCCATCGGGGCTGGCGGCTCGAGTGTCATGAGGCGGTCTCGCGACGCGGGAGCATGTCCAGACGACAGGCCCCGGGCTCGGAAAAAGGCTGCAGCGCAGTGCGTTCCGTTCGCTCAGGGTCGCTGCCCAGCTCTTGGAGAGCGCCGCGTACAACACCGAGGTGGACTCCACACACCACCTCCGGATACTGGTGGGCTGCCTCCAGCAGGGGGCAGTGGCGCAGCTTGACGACGCTGATGCGGGCATCTGGACTCGGCGCGAACCCGAGCTCCTCAAGCAGGGTGACCACCTCACGGCGGGCTGACTTGGCGCTGGCTGTGATCGCTGTGCGGGGTATCGAGTCCTCACCTGCAGGAACCGCCCCCACCGATGCTGCAGTTGCAGTCGTTGAGGATCGCCGGACGAGCTCACGACCCCACATCCGGCCCGCCTCGATGGAGTCGGCGCGGGGTTGCCGGCTGGTTCGGGCGATCTGCGCGGCAAGCGCGCAGGCAAGAGCGGCATACTCGCGGGCCCCCGGTTCGGAGCCGACCTCAGGCTCGGCGCCGTAGAGCCAGGCGGGGCGCCCACGCCCCTGGGCTGGAGCACGGGTTCGAACGGCCAGTCGGTCGTCCACCAGACCGTCCAGATGTTCGCGAATCGTGTTCGGGTGTTGGCGTGTCAGCGCCGAGAGGGCACTGACGGTGCAGGGCTCGGGCTGGTCGATCAGGACGTCCAGAACGCGGGCCCGCGGGGCCGAGAGGTGCCCTCGTCGCCAGCGCACCCGTGCAGTGGGTAGCGGACCGTATCCCGGCCGTGGGCCTGCCGTTGACGCCAGATTATTTTCCACGGAGCAAAGTGTAATAAACTTTGCCCACGCTTCGCCACACAGGGCGGGCAGGTGCCCAGAGGGTGCCTCATCGTGTTTGAGCCGGAGGAGTCCCATGAGCATGGTCGTTGTCGCAACAAGCGCCGCAGATGCCCAGGCCGTTGAGGCCGTCAAGAATCATCACGCGCAACTCGCCGGTGCCCTTGCCGTCCGGGTGGAGGCGCTGGTCCAAGCTGCGGCCCGTGGCGATCTGCCTGGGGCCGGCGCCGCCTCCGATGCCCTGGTCCGGTGGTGTGACGCCGAGCTCATCCCTCACGCGCTCGCAGAAGAGCAGGCCATGTACCCGCGGGCCCAACAGGACCCTCGAGCCCAGCTGTTGGTCGACGCCATGCTTGCCGAGCACCGGGACCTGGTCGCGCTGGTGGAGGCCCTTCGACAGCCCAGCGGCCCGGTGAGGGCTGCAGCCAACGCCCAGGCTCTCCGGTCGCTGTTCGCCTCGCACCTGGTCAAGGAGAACGAGCAGATACTGCCGCTGCTGGCCGAGTCCCCCGAGGTCTCACTGGCGGTCATTCTCGAGGGCATGCATGAGCTGCTCGGCGCCCAGGACCAGGGTGAGGGCGCCGACGCGGTCGACGAGGGCGGATGCGGGGTCGAGTGCGGCTGTGGCCATCAGGACCAGGCCGGGGCCCTGCCCGAGCTCGATGCGCGAGCGGTGCCACACGCCATACGGCATGCCACGATCTTCGGCGCGTTGGACTCGGTCAGCGCCGGGAGCGGTCTGGTGCTGGTGGCCCCGCACGACCCGCTGCCACTGCTGGCTCAGCTGGAGCAGCGCTCGCCGGGCCTGTTCAGCGTCGACTACCTCGAGCGTGGTCCCGACAGCTGGCGGGTCCGTTTCGTGCGCGCCTGAGGATCGCTCCGAAACCATTGTGAGGACCTTCAGCCCCGTCGATTCCCGCCCTGCCGTAGACGATGCGAATCTCGGCGTGTCAAGCGCCAGAACGGCTCAGCTCGCGACCGTCAGCGCTGCAGGATCGTCTTGTTGTCAGCCGCCAGCCGGACCGACTCGGCGATGCGTCTTGCTCTCGTCTGAGAACGCTTGGCGCTCTTGACCCACCACAGCGTGGCCCTTTGCGCCGAGGCAGTGAAACTGTCGTAGTTGTGCTGCGCCTGCGGAGTGTCGGCCAGAGCCTGAGCGAGGTCCTCTGGTACACGGAGCGCGTCGACATCCTCAAGTGCCGACCAGGATCCGTCCTGCTGTGCTGCGGTGACGGCGCGCAGGCCGGCCTCTGTCATCAGGCCCTGTGCTGTGAGGGACTCGACTCGGGCCTTGTTGGCCCGTGACCACGTGCCGCCACGGCGGCGGGGAGTGAACATCACGGCAAACCGAAGGTCGTCCAGAGGGCTGAGCCTGCTGTCGATCCAGCCGAAGCAGAGCGCTTCCTGGACGGCGTCGTCCAGGCAGAGCCGCTGCGACCCGGAGGCCTTCGTGTCCATGACCAGCAGCACCCCCTGGGCTGAACCATGGTTGGCCGCCAACCACTCGCGCCAGCCCGCCCGGCTCGTCGGATGCAGCTGCGCGACATCGGAGGTGGGCATAGGGCCTCAGGCTGAGCCGTACATCAGTGATCCGGGCGTGGTGAGTTGCTTTCCCGTCTCGAGCCAGGTCTTCAGTCCGGAAAGGATCATCGGCCAGCCGCCATAGAGCTGGGCGTTCGCACCTTGGCGCAGCCGGTCGTGGGTCACGGTCAGGTGGCAGCTGTCGCCAACGGGCTCGATCTCCCAGGTGATCCTCGAGGTGCCTTCGTTCTTCACGTCCTCCCCCCAGAGCGCGACCATGGTCTGGACCAGTCTGTGCGGGGGGTCGACCTCGAGGTTCTGGCCCTCACCCAGGGGACCAGGGGCGCCCTCGTGGGTCATCTCGAAGCGAGATCCTGGCGTGAAGTCCGAGCTGATCCGGTTGCCGAACTGGTACTTGCTCCTGATCTCGGGGTCGGTGATCGCCTCCCAGAGCCGCTCCGGGGTCGTGCGGATGTAGATCTCGAAGACCTTTTCCATGGGGCTTCTCCACTCTGTTCGGCGACGGCTCAGATGCGGATCTGAACACGTGTCGACCGGCGTTGCCTCGACGCTTCGAGAATAGGTGATCAACCTCGTTCAGGGGCCTCGACCGATCGGGGCAACGCTCACCCAATTTCTCGGAGGTGTCCAGCCGGCCGATCACTCGTCTTCGGGAAGGAGCATGCTCGTCATCATGGATACGACGTGGGACATCGAGGGCATTCGTTCGCAGTACCCGGCGCTCAAGAACGGCACGGTATATCTCGACGGTGCCGGTGGAACGCAGGTGCCCGAGTCTGTGATCGAGGCGATCTCTGATGCCCACCGTAGCGGGCTGAGCAATGTACACGGCCCCTTCGCGGCGAGCCGCCGCTCGGTGCAGCTGATCGCGGACGCCCGGGAGGCGGTCGCGGATCTGACCGGCGGGCCAGCCGGTGGGGTTGTCCTCGGACCCAACATGACCACGCTGACCTATCGCATGGCCGGAGCCCTGGCCAAGACCTGGTCGCCCGGCGACGAGATCGTGCTGTCAGAGCTCGACCACGACTCGAACGTCCGGCCGTGGGTGCAGGCCGCGGCCTCCGCCGGCGTGACGGTGCGCTGGGCGCGGGTGGATCCGCTGACCACGGATCTGCCCGCCGGTCAGTATGCCGAGCTGGTCACCTCGCGCACCAGACTCGTGGCCGTGGCCGCGGCCTCGAACCTGATCGGGACCATGACCGACGTCGCGGCGATCAGCGCGACAGCCCACGCCGCAGGGGCCATGGTCTATGTCGACGCGGTCGCCGCTGCCCCGCACTTCCGGCTGGACATGACGTCGCTCGGAGCCGATTTCATCGCCGTCTCGGCATACAAGTGGTGCGGTCCGCACGCCGGGGCCGTCGTGGCCTCGGTTGGACTGCTGGAAACCCTTCACCCCGACAAGCTCGAGCCGTCGTCCGACGACGTGCCCGAACGGTTTGAGCTCGGAACCGCGGGCCTGGCCAACATGGCGGGCATCACCGCGGCCGTTGATCACCTGGCGGATCTGGTCGCCGGAACCGGAGATCGGAGGCAGCGACTCGATCGTTCCTTCGCCGTGTTGAGGGCCCGGGAGAACACCACGGTGCGTGGCGCGATCGGCCGGCTCACCGCCATACCAGGGGTCCATATGGTCGGGGCACCAACTCTGCGCACGGGGACCATCTGCTTCACGGTGGACTCCCTCGCCCCCGGTGAGGTCGCGGCGCGACTGGGGGAGCGGGACATCTGCGTGTGGAGCGGTCACGCTTACGCGTGGGAGCTCACCAGGGCACTGGGGATCCGCGACACCGGTGGCGGGATCCGGGTCAGTCTTGCGCCATACACCGCGGAGTCGGATATCGAGCGGTTGGTCAGCGCCATGACCTCGATCGTGTCCGAGTCGGTCCACGACTGATCTTGTGGGCGCCGGCCTGCCAGCCGTGCTTGGACAACCGTGCGTGAGCATCTACGGGGTAGGCCAGGCTGCGACCCATGAGCCGCAGGAGCGCCACCAGTGTGGGCGGCGCCGCCACTTTGGCCAGCACCGTGACCTTCAGGAGCGAAACCCCGCCCGAGCCGGGTCAGGCCATCCAGGAGCTGATCGTTGCCCTGGACCTCGACGAGTTCACCAGCCGTTTCCTGGCCTCCCGTATCGACACCCTGTGCCCGGTGCGTCCCGCTCTGTTCGTCCTGATGCGTCCCGGCGGGGCATCGATCGTGCCGGTGTGCTCCACGATCCGGGCGCTGCGGATAGTGATGGGCAGCCACGACTGGTCTGCGCGCACGGGCGGGTCTGGTCGATCACCTTCTGGCTGGTGTCGGCGTTGTGATCGATGCCGGGTTGCCGCACCCCATCGCTGTGCCACCATCCGCTGAAGCCCGTTAATCTGATCTCCAAAGGTATTCAGTGTCTGAGCGCTGTTGAACTTCCGCGGTACGAAGGGTGTTACAGGCATGATGCAAAGATGGGGCCACTTTGTGGCCCGACGAGCATGGACCGTCCTCATCGCCGGATTAGTTCTGGTCGCCGCGGCCGCGGTGTTCGGCCTCGGGGTATTCGGCAGCCTCAGCAGCGGTGGCTACGACGACCCGGCCAGCGCCTCGGCCCGGTCCCTGGTCAAGGAGCATGCGACCTTCACCAGCCACGACGCCGACATCGTGGTTATCTACTCCAGCCCGTCGATGAAGGTCAGCGACCCGGGCTTCCAGTCGTCGGTTTCGAACGTCATCAAGGGGCTGCCCAAGGGGTCGATACAGCGTGTCACCAGCTGGTACCAGACCCCGTCGCCCGCGTTGATCAGCAAGGACCAGCACGCGACCCGGATCATCCTCGCCTTGAGCGGCACCTCGCAGAGTCACAAAGCCACTCTCTACGACCAGGTCAGCCCCCACCTTGACGCCAAGGGGCTGACCACGTCGGTCGGCGGACAATGGGCCGTCTTCCGCGACGTGAATCACAGAGTCTCCAGCGACATCGCCAAGGCCGAGGTGATCTCGATGCCGATCGTCATCATCTTGTGTCTGGTCTTCTTCGGTAGCGTCACGTCCGCCTTGATGCCGGCCTTTGTCGGTGGCGTGGCCATCTTCGGAGCCTTCGCTTTCGTGCGCGCCATCACCACGGTCACGGACGTCTCGGTCTTCTCCATCAACATCATCACCCTGATCGGGATGGGCCTGGCAATCGACTACGCGCTGTTCGTGGTGAGCAGGTTCCGCGAGGAGCTCGCCAAGCAGCCCGGCACCGAACGTGAGAAGGTCAACGCGGCCATCGCTGCCACCATGGCAACCGCCGGCCGGACCGTGTTGTTCTCCGGCCTGATCGTGGCGGCGTCCCTGGCCTCACTGCTGATCTTCAAGCAGAGTTTCCTGCGCTCGATGGGCTACGGCGGAGTCGCCGCGGTCCTCGCCGCGATGCTGGCAGCGCTGACCCTCCTGCCTGCGCTGCTCGCCGTCCTGGGACCGCGCATTGAAGCCGGTCGTATGCCGTGGCGCCGCGGCTCGCGCCTGCGGGCCGATGCGGGGCAGCCCGGCGCCGACACCGATGGCGTCGATGAGGATGGTGCGTGGGCGAGGCTGGCGCACAGCGTGATGCGCCGACCCGTCGCATACTTGCTGGTCATCACGGTCGCCTTGCTGGCCCTCGGTGCCCCCTTCCTGTCGGTCAGGTGGGGCAGTACCGACGAGCGGGTCCTGCCGGCCAGCGCACCGAGTCGGGTTGCCGCAGACCTGGGCGCCCGTGAGTTCGGTGGCGGGACCTCCAGTGCCAACATCGTGGTCGAGGGAGCGAGTCGCCCTCAGCTCGTTGCCTACCTCGGTCGGCTCGGCGCAGTCCGCGGGGTTCGGTCGGCTCAGGTGATCGACCAGGTCGTCACCGCCCCCGGCGGCGCCCGTACGACGAGCCTGGTCCAGGTCAGCTGGCCGGGGGAGAGCCAGAGCCAGCAGTCGCAGCAGTTGGTGCGGGACCTGCGAACGGTCGATCCTGGCGCCGGGGCCAACGCCCTGGTCGGTGGCGCATCGGCGAGTGCCGTTGACCTCGTCGACTCGATCGGTGCGCGTCTGCCGTGGATGGGCCTGTTCGTCGTCGCAGTCATGCTGATCCTGCTGTTCATTGCCTTCGGCTCCGTGGTCCTGCCCCTCAAGGCCGTCGTGATGAGCGCTCTGTCCCTCACCGCCTCGTTCGGGGTGGTCACCTGGGTCTTCCAGGACGGTCATCTGTCGGGGCCTCTCGGCTTCACCTCAACGGGCTACCTGGACGTCACCCAGCCGATCCTCATGCTTGCCATCATCTTCGGCCTGTCCATGGACTACGAGGTTTTTCTGATATCCCGAATCCGTGAGGAGTGGGACCGTACTGCAGACAACACGACGTCGGTGGCGAACGGATTGCAGCGCAGCGGGCGCATCATCACCAGCGCCGCGCTACTGCTCGCCGTGGTCATCGGCGGTTTCGCCACCTCCGGCATCGTGATCATGAAGATGATCGGGATCGGCATGCTCGTCGCCGTCCTGATCGATGCCACCGTGGTGCGTGCCCTGCTGGTTCCGGCCACGATGCGGTTGCTGGGCACCCTGAACTGGTGGGCCCCCGGTCCGCTGCGACGATGGTGGGAGCGTCACGGAGTAGCCGAGTCGCAGGGTGCCGTGCAGGGCTAGCTCTCGTTCCAGGTGTTCTGGACAAGGCGCGCGGCCTCTTGCGAGTTGAGGCCGAGATGTCTGACCGTGTGAACGTAGTCAGTGGCGGCTGCTTTTGCGAGGTCAGCGGCGCCGGAGTGGGCTCGTGGCTCGTCCAGGACGTCGCTGCGCACGAAGGTGCCACCGCGACCATGTGTCGCGATGACCCCATCGGCTTCGAGTTCGCGGTAGGCCCGCGCCACGGTGTTGTTCGCCAGCCCGAGATCGGCTGCGAGCCGGCGGACCGTGGGAAGCTTGGTCCCGGTGCTGAGCTGCCCCGCCGCCACCGCCGAGGCGATCTGGGTCCGCACCTGTTCGAAGGGCGCGGTGGCCGAATCAGCGTCGATGCTCAGGTGGAATGGGCTCACGGCGTACACCGTATGCCGTCTCGGTTCCTCACCATTGGTGTGGCCTCGAGGACCGCCGAATCACAGGGGTATTCGGCCCGGGGTATGTCCATATTGAGAGACAGGATTCCCGAGATCTGGTTATCGGTTCTACCCTTCTCCTAGGTCATGAGTGTCAGCGACAAGCCCCGGCTCGCTGGCCGGCAACCCTCCACCGCGGTGGGGTGCCCCGGGTGAAGACCTGGCAACGCGCCTTCGGGCGCCGCGCAAGCGCGGGTTCGCTGTTCGGTGTACCCGCTTTCACGTCACAGACTGAAAGGCAAGGGAATCCGATGAGTGACAACAACGCCAACTGGTCCTTCGAGACCCGCCAGGTTCACGCAGGCCAGGCCCCGGACACGGCCACGGGGGCCCGGGCGCTCCCGATCTACCAGACGACATCGTATGTCTTCAACGACTCCGAGCATGCCGAGAACCTTTTCGCGCTCAAGGAGTTCGGCAACATCTACACCCGCATCATGAACCCGACCCAGGATGCGGTCGAGCAGCGAATCGCCTCGCTCGAGGGTGGTGTGGCGGCTCTGCTCGTGGCCTCGGGCCAGGCAGCGGAGACGATCGCGATCCTGAACGTCGCGGAGGTCGGGGACCACATCGTCGCGAGCCCCCAGCTGTACGGCGGCACCTACAACCTGCTGAAGTACACGCTCAAGAAGCTCGGCATCGAGACGACGTTCGTGCAGGACGTGGATGACCTGGAGTCGTGGCGCGCCGCGGTCAGGCCGAACACCAAGGCGTTCTACGCCGAAACGATCAGCAACCCGTCGGCGAATGTCCTTGACATTGAAGGCGTTTCGGCAATTGCGCACGAGGTTGGCGTGCCGCTCATCGTTGACAACACCGTCGCCACTCCCTATCTGATCCGCCCGCTCGAATGGGGCGCCGACGTGGTTGTCCACTCGGCGACCAAGTACCTCGGCGGCCATGGCACGTCCATCGCTGGTGTCATCGTGGATGGCGGCACCTTCGACTACGCCAAGGACCCGGCCCGGTACCCGAGCTTCAACGAGCCTGACCCGAGCTACAACGGGCTGGTCTACGCCCGCGACCTCGGGGTGGGCAGCCCGCTGGGCGCCAACCTGGCCTACATCCTCAAGGCGCGGGTTCACCTGTTGCGCGACCTGGGGCCGGCCATCTCGCCGTTCAACGCGTTCCTCATCTCGCAAGGGGTCGAGACCCTGTCGCTGCGAATCGAGCGTCACGTGGAGAACGCGATCAAGGTGGCCAGTTGGCTCGAAGCACACGGCCAGGTCGAGTCCGTGGCCTACGCCTCGCTGCCCTCCAGCCCATGGAAGGCGTTGGCGGACAAGTACGCCCCCCGTGGTGCTGGTGCCGTCGTCGCCTTCGAGATCACCGGTGGTGTGGAGGCTGGAAAGAAATTCGTCGAGGCATTGAGCCTGCACAGCCACGTGGCCAACATCGGCGACGTGCGCTCGCTGGTCATCCACCCGGCGTCTACGACTCACTCCCAGCTCTCGGCTGAGGACCAGCTGTCGTCTGGGGTGACTCCCGGTCTGGTGCGACTGGCGGTCGGCATCGAGTTCATCGATGACATTCTGGCGGACCTCGAGCAGGGGTTCACCGCGGCCAAGGACTGAGTCAAGCCCGTATGACATAGTCGTTGCACCGATTTTGTGGCTGGGCTGGTGCTGCTCACTGTGGGCAGCACCAGCCTGACCTCAATCGCCCAGACTTCGTGAGTGGCGCCGATGCGCAATGGTGGGCACCATGTTGGTCATGGCAGGACAGGACGACGTAGCTGACTGACGCGATGGCTTTCGTGCCGGTTTGCCGGTCCTCATGACTGAGCGAAGGATCCTTAGTGCTCGGGCACCGAGAATCCTTCGCTGTGTACAGTCTGAGGGCCGGATACCCTGAATGTCATGTCATCCGAGCGCGTGTCGCAGCCTTTGCGCGTACGGACCCCCAGACGGCGTCCCTCCCGTAAGAAGTCGAGCGAGTCGCCGCAGGCGCACACAGCCCGTATCGCGTGTCGTCGGGATGCCATGCCCAAGGTCACTTACCCCGACGACCTGCCCGTCGCAGCCCGTAGAGATGACATCGCTGCGGCCATCCGGGACCACCAGGTCGTCATCGTGGCGGGGGAGACCGGCTCCGGCAAGACCACCCAGCTTCCCAAGATCTGTCTTGAGCTGGGGCGCGGCATCGAGGGTCTGATCGGCCACACCCAGCCCCGGCGCATCGCCGCCAGGTCAGTGGCCGAACGCATCGCCGAAGAGCTGCACACCGAGCTCGGGACGGCAGTGGGCTATCAGGTGCGCTTCACCGATCACTCCAGCAGCAGCACCCTGGTCAAGGTGATGACCGATGGCATCCTGCTAGCCGAGATGCAGCGGGACCGCGACCTGCGCCGCTACGACACGATCATCATCGACGAGGCGCACGAGCGAAGTCTCAACATCGACTTCATCCTGGGGTACCTCAAGCAGCTGCTGCCGCGTCGCCCTGACCTCAAGGTCATCATCACCTCGGCAACCATCGACCCGCAGAGATTCTCGAAGCATTTCGACAACGCTCCCATCATCGAGGTCTCCGGGCGCACGTATCCCGTCGAGGTGCGCTACCGACCTCTTGTCGGCGAAACGCCCGAGGATGACAGGGACCAGGTCACCGGGATCTGTGAGGCCGTTGAGGAGCTATGGACCGAACACCGCAGCCCGGACGGAGACGTGCTTGTCTTCCTTTCGGGCGAGCGTGAGATCCGGGACGCCGCGGAGGCGCTCACCGGGATGGCCATGCCGCACACCGAGATCCTGCCGCTCTATGCGCGTCTGTCGGCGGCCGAGCAGCACCGTGTCTTCGGCCAGCACACCGGCCGCCGGGTGGTCCTGGCCACGAACGTCGCCGAGACCTCCCTGACCGTGCCGGGCATCCGGTATGTGGTCGACGCCGGGACCGCCCGCATCTCCCGGTACAGCCAGCGCACCAAGGTGCAGCGCCTCCCGATCGAGCCGATCTCCCGGGCCAGTGCCAGCCAGCGCGCCGGGCGGTGTGGTCGGGTCGCGGACGGGATCTGCATCCGGTTGTACTCCGAGGAGGACTTCGAGGCTCGGCCCGAGTTCACCGACCCCGAGATCCTGCGTACCAACCTGGCCTCGGTCATTTTGCAGATGACGTCCCTCGGGCTGGGCGACATCGCCCGTTTCCCCTTCTTGGAGCCGCCCGACTCGCGCCAGATCAGCGACGGCGTCAGGCTGCTGGAGGAGCTCCAGGCCATCGACCCCGCCTCTGATCGGGCCAACGACCCGCGCAAGCGGCTCACGGCATACGGCCGCAAGATCGCCGCCCTACCCCTGGACCCGCGTCTGGCCCGGATGGTGCTGGAGTCCGAGGGCAACGGTGCGCTGCGCGAGGTCCTCATCATTGTCGCGGCCCTGTCCATCCAGGACCCGCGCGAGCGCCCGATGGACAAGCGGCAGCAGGCCGACGAGAGACACCGACGGTTCGCCGATGAACACAGCGACTTTGTGACATTCCTGAACCTGTGGAACTACCTCAAGGAACGGCAGCGGGAACTCTCCGGCAGTGCGTTTCGGCGGATGTGCAAGAGCGAGTACCTCCACTACCTGCGGGTGCGTGAGTGGCAGGATCTGCACAGCCAGCTCAAGAAGGCCTGCAGAACCCTTGACCTGCAACAGGACGCATCCGAGGCCGACCACGACGCCATCCACCGGTCGGTGCTGTCGGGACTGCTTTCCCATGTCGGTCTGCGAGACGTCGAGAAGCGTGAGTACATCGGAGCCCGGGGCGCGCGCTTCGGCATCTCACCGGGTTCCTCGCTCTTCAAGAAGCAGCCGCAGTGGGTCATGTCGGCCGAGCTGGTCGAGACCACCAGGTTGTGGGCACGCGTCAACGCCCGAACAGACCCGGCCGAGATCGAACGCCTCGCGCAGCACCTGGTCAAACGCAGCTACAGCGAACCGCACTGGGAGAAGAAGCGCGGCTCCGCCATGGCCCTGGAGAAGGTCACCTTGTATGGCGTGCCGCTGGTTGCCGGACGCAAGGTGGGCTACGCAAGTATTAACCCGCAGGAGTCGCGGGATCTGTTCATTCGTCACGCCTTGGTCGAAGGTGACTGGGAGACTCATCACCGTTTCTTCCACGACAACAGGGCCCTGCTCAAGCGCCTCACCGACCTCGAGGCCCGGGCAAGGCGCCGTGACATCCTGGTCGACGACGAGACTCTGGTCGACTTCTATGACGCGCTGATCCCGGCCGGGATCGTCTCGGCGCAACATTTCGACTCCTGGTGGAAGCAGGCGCGCCACGCTCAGCCCGATCTGCTCACCCTCACCGAGGACCTCCTGGTCAAGGACGATGCGGATGCGGTCAGCGCGTTGGACTACCCGCAGGTATGGGAGCAGAACGGCATCACACTGCCGGTGACGTACCAGTTCGAACCGGGAGGAGCCGCTGACGGTGTCACTGTTCATATCCCTCTCGAGGTCCTCAACCAGGTTGACGACGATGGGTTCGACTGGCAGGTGACGGGATTGCGCCAGGACCTCGCCGTTGCCCTGCTGAAGTCACTACCCAAGGCGACCCGCCGCAACTTCGTCCCCGCACCTGATCGGGCCCACGCCGCACTGGCATCGGCCGATCCCGCCGGCGGTTACCTCACCGATGAGCTCGGCCGCGCCCTATACGAGATGACCGGTGTCCGCATCCCTGCCGACGAGTGGGACTGGTCCCGGGTGCCCGACCATCTGCGCATCACATTTCGGGTCGAAGACCGCACTGGAGACGTTGTGGGGGAGGGCAAGGCGCTGGCCGCGCTCCAGCAGCAGCTGGCGCCCCAGCTCCTCCAGACCATGCGGCACGCAGCCAAGTCCGTGGAGCGAAAGGGCTTGCAGGAGTGGACTTTTGGGACGCTGCCGGCCACCTTCGCGCACGGGGTCGGTGACCGGGTCATCCAGGGCTTCCCCGCGGTGGTGGATCACGGTGACAGCGTTGCCCTCGAGGTACTCGCCTCGGCGCAGGAGCGCGACACGGCGACCAGGCTCGGTGTGCGACGTCTGCTGCTGCTCAACACCACGGCCCCCTGGAAACGGGTGCTGTCGCTGTTGACCAACGCCCAGCGGCTTGCGCTGGGTCACAACCCGCACGGCAGTGTCCCCGATCTCCTGCAGGACTGCCTTGCCGCAGCGGTCGACTCGATCGTGGCAGAACAACCTGGTGGCCAGGTGCTTGGTCCGCAGAAGTTCGAAGAAACGTTGCGTGTCGTTCGTTCGCAGGTCGTGGCACGGGTGATGGATGTCATCGACCGTGTCGAGCCGCTGATGGTCCGGTCGCGACAGGTTGAGCTCGCACTGGCCGCGATGACCAGCCCGGTGATGGCTCCCGCCAAGGCCGATATGCAGGCTCAGTTGCAGTCTCTTCTGTATGCGGGATTTGTTGCAGACACAGGGGTTTCGCGGCTCCGCCACATCGAGCGCTACCTGCGCGGCATACTCGTACGTTGTGATCGGGCGCCCTCGCAGGTGAGCCGCGACGCAGCACTCATGGAAACCGTCGCTCGCGTCCAGACCGAGTACGACGCCCTCGTGGCAGCACTCCCGGTGGCACGACGTGCAGGTGCTGACGTGCAGGCGCTCCGGTGGATGCTCGAGGAGCTGAGGGTCAGTCTCTTCGCCCAAACGTTGGGGACCGCGCACCCCGTATCGGAAAAGCGGATCTACAAGGCCATGGACCAGCTGGAGGCCCTCGGCTGACAGGCCCTGCCGGAGCGGTGACCTGAGCAGTGCCCCCGGTTAGTAGACGAGGAGGGAGGCGCCATCTCTTCGGCAAAGATCACGACGAGCACTCAATGTATGCCCCGGAAGACGGATGCCCCGGAAGGTTGCGTCGATGACAGCAACGGTGTGCGTGGCCGATGACGTGACGCTCGACGGCCGACGACGATACGGCTGCAGTCACCACGTTGAGCCCGGCGGACAGGGCGCCAACGTGGCCGCCTGGGTGTGCGCACTGGGCGAGCGCCGGACTCTACTGGCCGCGCACCTCTGACGCGGCCGGGCAGGTCATTGACGGACAGCTGATAGCCCGCGGCATCCACCTGTATGCCTACGCCCGGGACGGGCACGGCGGCTCGATCGTCTCGCTGGCCACGTCAGGGCAACGCACCCTGGCCTCAGATCCGGGCGCCCTGACGTGGATCGATGACCGACTGGCGGACCCCAGGTGGTTGGCCGGCGCCGACTGGCTGCACCTCTTGGGCTATCTGCTGCTGCGCGCCCCGGATCCCGCCGTCGTGATCCGCGCAGCCAAGGCTGCGCGCCATCTGGGCGTCCGGGCGGCGATCGACCTGGCCTCTGCGGCGATGATCGACGTCTATGGGGCGCTGGCATTCCGGGCCTTGGTGGCCAAGCTTGACCCGGCCGTCGTCTTCGGCAACGAGGGTGAGTGGGGCATCCTCGGGGGATCGCCTGGCCAGGTTTGGGCCGATGCCACGGTCAAGCGCGGTTCGCTCGGGTCTACCTTCGTTGTTGGTGGGGTGCAGACGTCACTTGGGGTGGTCCCCGGTCCGGTGGTTGACGTCACCGGCGCCGGTGACGCCCTGGCAGCCGGGTACTTCGTGGGCGGCCCGCCGATGGCGATGGCGGCTGCGGTTTGGCGCATCGCGCAGACGGGCGCACAACCATCGTGTTGAGCCGGCAGCCAGGATTGGAGCCTGGGCGTGCCCCATTGGAATCCTTGAGGTGGCGATGGCGTTGAGACCCACAGAGACATGGAGACCGTAGAAAGATGGCGGTCGGGGCTCACTCATGGACGACATGAGGGATGCTTGACCTAAGAGGACATCTGAACATACGAGACCATCTGACTGAAAGAGGCGAATAGCGGTGCAAGACCCATCCGAGCTCTACTCGTTCGAGACAGACACCCCGCTGGGCGACATGCGCGCCTCGGTGTTGCTGGTTTCGCTCGGCGGATTCATGGATGCAGGTCAGACACAGCGACTGTTGACCGACCACGTTCTGGCCACTCTCCCGCACACCGTTGTGGCCTCCTTCGACGTCGACCAGCTGATGGACTACCGCGGTCGGCGCCCGGCGATGACGTTCGACCGTGACCGCTGGTCCAGCTACGCCGACCCCGAACTGGTTCTGTATCGCGTCACCGATGCCGATGGGGAGCCGTTCCTGGTTCTTTACGGTCCCGAGCCGGACTACCAGTGGGAGCGCGCCATTCAGGCGATCCAGAAGCTCAACCAGATGCTGGGCGTGACGCTGACGGTGAGCATCCATGGCATACCGATGGCGGTGCCGCACACCCGGCCCATCGGCCGGACGGCCCACGCGACCTCTCCCAAGCTGATTGGTGAGCACGAGTCCCTCTTCGGTACCGTGCAGGTGCCGGGCAGCATCACGGCGCTGCTGGAGATGCGCCTTGGCGAGTCCGGCCACGACGCGCTCGGGTTCGCGATCCATGTGCCCCATTACCTGGCTCAGGCGCAGTTCGCCGACGCTGCTGTCCTGGGGCTCGATTCCTTCGTGGCTACGACGGGGCTCAATATCCCCGCTGAGGATCTGGTCGCCACCGCAGGTCTTAACCGGGCCGAGATTCTTCAGGAGATCGCGGGCTCCGAGGAGGTCACCCAGGTCGTCGAGGCTTTGGAGCGTCAGTATGACGCCTACATCCAGGGTCGTGAGAAGCCGGGCCTGCTGGCCACGGACGTCCGAGACCTTCCGACCGCTGACGAGATCGGCGCTGAATTTGAAGAGTTCCTGCGCGCGCAGACCGACGAGGGCTAGACGGTATGTAGGTGCCCGCAACCAGCGGGCACCTACATACCGTCTAGGGCGCGCCGCGCCAGGTCGCTCCGGGCTGTTCAGCCCTTTGCGTCGGACCAGCGCTCGATGACGCTGGTGTCGCAGACGAACCTCACCGTGCTCGAGCCGGTCCAGCGCCGGGCGCTC
>CABDZX010000447.1_pt1 | contig 26877 bp, 19 predicted proteins | sample 3421941 | NCBI WGS metagenome assembly CABDZX01 (sample SAMEA5534341, study PRJEB31848) | metagenome | biome: tundra; feature: field; material: soil | place: USA | collected 2013-05 | depth 0.45 m
GACTTCACCATCACATCAATTTTGGCGCACCCAAGGCGAGAAGCAGCCGTCCCATAGCTACAAACAGCCAGGTCAAACGGTCAAGGCTGCCGGCTTGGCGCGCACCATGTCCGGAGCCCTGAACCACCTGACCGTCCTTCTTGAAGACCTGCAGGCAGTGGCGAACGCCTTCTCAGCCTCTGCGCTGGTGCCGCTGAACGAGATGAAACGGTGGTTCAAGGGGATTGCGCCGATCGAGAAGCCCTGCGACCTGAGCCAGCTGGTCACCTGGGCGACATCGGCCTCCGTCGGGGCGAATCGTGAACGCCACGCCGCGGCCGTCACGTAGTGGCCGTACTGCGCACTGGACGGATCGGAGACGGCGGTGGCCAGGGCCTCTGCAGCCGCGGCATCCCGAAGCCCCAGAACTGCTGTCAGCTGCTGCTTCTGAGCTGCGGGGATGGCGCCAACCCGGGGTGCCTGCGCGGTCCAGGCGGGAGCGTTCTCGATATGTGTTCGCGACGGTGAGTCCTTGGCGAAAGCAAACATAGGTGTAGTCAGGATGCGATGTCCGTTGACGGTTTCGTCGCGGGCCCCCAGCAGGACGCCGACACCCCGTTGGGCGTTGGCGGCGAACACCTGCACGACTGGGCGGTCCCACTGGCCGCGTGGCGCGAGCCGCATGGGCTCGAGGACGGCGAGGTCAACGAGAGCACCCCCGTGATCGAGGAGAGGCTGGCCAGGATCGGCGCGACCGTGATGGGGAGGAACATGTTTGGCGGCGGGACCGGACCGTGGGGCGACGACCCGTGGAACGGCTGGTGGGGCGACAACCCGCCGTTTCACCACCCGGTGTTCGTGCTGACCCACCATGCGCGCACGCCTTTGATGTGCGAGGGCGGCACCACGTTCACCTTTGTCACCGACGGCATCGAGTCGGCGCTCGAACAGGCGAAGGTTGCTGCGGCCGGGAAGGACGTGTCACCGGCGGGCGGCGCATATGCCGGCCGGCAGTACCTCCACGCAAACCTGGTCGACGAGATGGAGATCGATCTGGTGCCGATCTTCCTCGGCGACGGGGAACGACTCTTCGAAAACCTGGGCGCCGGCAACCCGCGGCTCACCCACGTCGCAACGGTGGCAGCGCCGGGCGTCACGCACCTGAAGTTCGAGCGGGCCTGAGCCTCGAGACGTTCCCTGTCGATGGGCTCGCGGTCAGCCTGGCAGAAGTGCCGAACGGGCACTTGCCGGGTCGGACAGAATGGACTCGAACGCAAGCTCCGCAGCGCCGATCATGAGCAGGTCGGACGCAAGCTGAGTACGAGTGATCGTGACCTCCTGCCTTGCTGCCAAGAGCGGCTGGTTGGCAAGCTTCTGGTCGAGGTAGGCCGGAGCAACCGAGTAGAGAGAGCCGAGGAATCCGCCCAGGACGATGAGCTGTGGGTTGAAGACGTTGATCGCGTTCCGAAGCGCGACGGCAAGATAGTCGAGCTGGCGCTCGACTTCAGCCTTGACCGCCGGCGAGCGTGATGTGGTGAGCGCCAGTTCGAGCTCATCTCCGTCCGCATCCGTCAGGCCGACGAGCCTGAGAAGCGGAGCCCTGGCCACCTCGGTCTCCAGACAGCCCTGAGCTCCGCAGTCACAGATCACTCCGGCACTGTTGACGAGCGTGTGACCGAACTCGCCTGCATAACCGGCGATGCCGGCTAGCGAAACACCCCCCGCGATCACCCCACCACCGATCCCGCTGGCGCCACCGTTGAGGTAGATCAGGTCGCTCACGTCGCGTCCAGAACCGAATGTGCTCTCGGCCAGCGCCCCCAGGCTCGCGTCATTTGCCGCCACAACCGGATACCCGGTGGCGTCGGTCAGCATTTGGGCGAGCGGTTCGTCGACCCAGCCCAGGTGAGGGGCCAGACGGACCAAGCCGTCCTGTTCCCGCACCAGACCGGGCACGGCAACTCCGATCCCAACGGTGAGGTAGCGGGTATCCAGCTCCGAACGCATTCCTTCAATCACGGCGGCGCAAATCGCGACGGCTTCCTTTGCGGAAATACTGTGCGGGGTTGGATAGCGAACGCGCTTGAGCACCTTGCCACCAAGCCCCACGACGCCGATGGTAATTGCATCGATCTCGGGGTTGATTGCCAGACCGACGGCCTGGGGATTGGGCCGCACGATGGGGCTCGGTCGGCCCACCTGGCCGGACAAACCCGGTTCCGCCTCAACGACAAGCTGTCGCTCGACCAGCTCACCGACCAAGTCCGCAACGGTCGACCGGTTGAGCCCCGTCTGCCTGGTCAGCTGGGCTCGGGACAGCCCACCGGTTCGATGGGCCAGACCCAGGACCACCGAGAGATTGTGACGTCGCACGTGATCGTTGTTACTACCACTGCCGGTCTGAGCCACCGCGCCCATCGCCATGTCAATGCGCTCCCTCTCCCGCTGAGCGAATGCTCCTGCCTAAGACCCTAATCGGGTAGTCGTTTGCTGGCCGCTAGCTCGGCGTACCAAAACGCGCTGTCCTTCTTCGTGCGCACAAGCGTGTCGTAGTCGACCCGCACGATTCCGAACCGCTTGGTGTAGCCGTAAGCCCATTCGAAGTTGTCGAACAGAGACCACACCAGGTAGCCGCGCAGGTCCACACCCCGATCGATACTGCGATGCACGGCCGTGATGTGGCGACGCAGGTAGTCAACCCTCTCGCCATCATGTACTCGACCGTCCTGCACGACATCGGGAAAAGCCGCCCCATTCTCGGTGATCATGAGCGGGAGACCAGGGAACTCGTGGTGGACGGCCAACAACCGTTCTTCGAAGCCGTCCGGGGCAATGTTCCAGCCCATGTCGGTATATGGCCCATCCTGTTGGACGAACTCGACACAGTCCGCGCCTGGCCAGGCAGTTCCGGAACCGGCCTTGTGCCCGTCGGCACTCAGCTTGTCGCTGATGCCGTCCCACAGCCGAACGGCCGTCGTGGCGTAGTAGTTGACGCCCAGTACATCGATGGGCTGGTGGATGAGCTCGACATCACCTTGCCTGACGAAGCCCCAGTCCGTCACCTCGGCAGTGTCGTCCAGCAGATCCGCCGGATACGCACCGTGCAGCATCGGGCCCGTAAAGGCCCTGTTGCCCAGCGCGTCGAGGCGACGGACAGCTTCGGCGCCGCTGTCCCCGACACCACGCAGGGCATGAAGGTTCAGGGTTATCGAGTACTTCGGATCGTTCGTCGCGACCCTGCGCAATTCGCAGAGTCCAAGCCCGTGCGCGAGATTGAGGTGGTGAACGGCCTTGAGGGCATCCTCGCCGCTGGTTCGCCCAGGGGCATGGACACCGGAACCGTAGCCGAGGTATGCCGAACACCACGGCTCGTTGAGGGTGGTCCAGGTTTCCACGCGATCCCCGAGCGCAGCGCCGATCACGGCAGCATACTCAGCGAAACGGTAGGCGGTCTCGCGATTCGGCCACCCGCCCGCATCCTCAAGAGGCTGCGGCAGATCCCAGTGATACAGCGTGGCGATGGGCTTGATGCCACGAGCGATCAGCCCGTCGACGAGCCGCGCGTAGAAGTCGATGCCGGCCTGGTTGACGGCCCCCGACCCTGCCGGAATGATCCGGGACCAGGAGATCGAGAATCGATAGGCCTCAAGGTTCAGACGCGCCATCAGGTCAAGATCCTGGTCGAGGCGATGATAGTGATCGTCGGCGACGTCTCCGGTGTCACCGCCCACCACAAGGCCCGGGGTGTGGCTGAATGTGTCCCAGATCGACGGGCCCCGGCCACCCTCGTTCCAGGCGCCCTCGATCTGATACGAGGCGGTCGCCGCACCGAAGATGAACTCCGGAGGAAATATCAGACCGGAGTCCCGGTAGTCCGCGTTGCCTGAGCTCACAGTGTTACTGCCGCCTCTCCCGTTGTCGTTGCCACGGTTTGTCCCCCGGCGACCCTGACCGACCACCTGCTGGCCGACGGCGAGCTGACGATGGCTCGCCCCTGCGATCGCTGGATCGTGAAGACGGCACTTTCACCGTCCGGGGTGGTGACCGTTACCTGGCGTGAACCGTCAAGAACGCCGGGCAGCGAGCTTGGGTACAGCTGCAGGACCAAGCCGTCCAGGTAGTTGTAGTCGGGACGGTCCTCCCGGGCGCCTATCGCGAGCACAGCGCCGTCACGAACGTACAGCGGAATGCTGTCGAAACCGTGCGTCTCCTTACGCCAGCCAGGACCTGTCACTGTCTCGCCGGTCAAGAAGCTGGTCCAGCTCCCGGCAGGCAGGTAGAACTCCACACTCCCGTCGGTGCTGAACACGGGAGCCACGAGTAGGTCGGCACCCAACATGTACTGGCGGTCGAGGTAGCCCGTTGCCGGATCCTCGTCGAACTCGAGCTGCATCGGACGCAACACGGGGGTGCCCGTCCGCGTCGCCTCGAGGCCCGCTGCGTACAGGTACGGCATCAGGCGAAGCTTGAGCTTGGTAAACGTGCGGGTCACGTCGACCGCTTCGTCGTCGAAGATCCATGGCACCCGATACGAGCTGCTGCCGTGGAAGCGGGAATGGCTGGAGAGCAGGCCGAAGGCAGTCCATCTCTTGAAGACTCCTGGGTCCGGAGTTCCCTCGAAACCGCCGATGTCGTGACTCCAGAAGGCGAAGCCGCTGAACGCGAGGGAGAGCCCGCCGCGCAGAGTCTCGGCCATCGACTCGTAGGTCGAGGTGGAGTCTCCACCCCAGTGCACCGGCAGCCGCTGGCCGCCGACGGTCGCCGATCGCGCGAAGAGCACCGCCTCGCCCTCGCCGCGCGCCTCCTTCAGCACGTCGAAAACGGCCTGGTTGTACAGCTGCGTGTAGTAGTTGTGCATACGCTCAGGACTCGAGCCGTCGAAGTAGTCGACGTCCACCGGGACCCGCTCGCCGAAGTCCGTCTTGAAGGCATCGACGCCTTGGTCGAGCAGCCGGCGTAGCTCACTCTGGTACCACCTGGTCGCCTCAGGGTTGGTGAAATCGACCAGGCCCATGCCCGCCTGCCAGAGGTCGGACTGCCAGATATCCCCGTTGGGGCGCTTGAGTAGGTAACCTGCTGCCTTCGCCGTGGCAAACAGCGGCGAGCGTTGCCCGATATAGGGGTTGATCCAGACGCAGACGTGTACGTCCTTCTCGTGCAGGCGCGCCAGCATGCCGTCCGGGTCTGGGAAGGTGCGCGGATCCCAGGTGAAGTCGCACCAGTTGAACTCGCGCATCCAGAAGCAGTCGAAGTGGAAGACCGACAGCGGCAGGTCACGCTCGGCCATCGCGTCGATGAAGCTGGAGACGGTCTGCTCGTCGTACTTCGCAGTGAAGCTGGTGGAGAGCCACAAGCCATAAGTCCAAGCAGGCACCGATGCCGGACGCCCGGTCAGCGCGGTGTACCGCTCCAGGATCTGCTTGGGTGTCGGCCCATAGATGACGAAGTACTCCAGGCTCTCCCCCGCAACTGAGAACTGCACGCGCTCGACCGACTCGGAGCCGATCTCGTAGGAGACGTGGCCTGGATGGTTGACCAGCACGCCATAGCCGCGGTTCGTCAGGTAGAACGGAACGTTCTTGTAGGCCTGCTCGCTGGAGGTACCGCCGTCGGCGTTCCATATGTCCACGACCTGGCCGTTCTTGACCAGCGGTCCGAAGCGCTCGCCGAGCCCGTAGACGAGCTCGCCCACGCCCAGGGTCAGCTGTTCATGAACGTAGGCGGCGGGCCTGCCCCGATGCTGGGCGGCGGCCAGGCGGGCGCTATCGACGATACTGCTGGTCGCCTCGAAGTCCGGCGCAACTTCCAGGTAGCCGATGGACTTGTGCCCGCTCGATGTCATGGTGCGACCCTGCACGCTGAACGACAGGCTCCACGGTGCGCCTGCTGCCACGGTCGCCGTGAGCTCCCCACTAGTCAGGGTGCCAGCGCGATCGGTGGCGGACACCGTGCCATGGCCGGCCTCGCTGCCCACCAGGTCGAAGCCGACCTCCTCGCCCAGCCCCTGGAAATGCTCGATTCTCACTCCGACGATGTTGGGCAGTGGCGAGCTGAGCGTGACCGTCAGAGTGGGACAGTTAAGGGTGTCGCCACGACCCTGGATGACCTTCGTCGGTGCCGTCACCGTGAGCGAGTTCTCCCCCGCCAAGATGTCGTACGCCTCCTGCGCATAAAGCGGCCTCACTCCGGGCCGCGTATGCCAGAATCCGTCGGTGAACTTCACTGTTTTGCCTTTCGGGGGGTCGCGCGGGCCGCTACTTGACCGCGCCAGCGGTGATGCCTCGCGTGAGTGTGCGCTGGAAGATGAGGAAGAAGATGAGGGTCGGAAGCAGGCCGAGCAGCGCCGATGCGCTGGTCGTCGTGACATCCATGAGCCGGTCGCCCTGAAGGACGCTGATCGCCACAGGCACGGTCTGGTTGTTGTTGCTCACCAGGAAGGTCAAGGGAATCAGGAACTCGTTCCAGGTCCAGATGAAGAAGAAGATCAGGAGCACACTCAGCGTCGGGCGGCTGATCGGCACGATCACGCGCCACAGTGTCGTCCACCGGCTCGCGCCGTCGAGGGCCGCCGCCTCCAGTATCTCTTTGGGGAAGGTTCCGTAGACGCTGGACAGGAGGTAGGTGCCGAACGCGCTCTGGATCACCGTGAAGATGATGATGACGCTCCACACGTTGTCGTAGAGCCCGACCAGCTTGAACATGGAGTACAGCGGATAGAGCAGGGCCTCCTGCGGCACCATGTTTGCCAGCAAGAAGAGCACGATGATCCACAGGCGGGCTTTCACGCGTCCGATACCGAGTGCATAGGCGTTGAGCACCGAGATGATGATGGCCAAGATGGCGACCGTCCCGCTGATGAAGATGCTGTTCCACAACTTCTGCGGGAAGTCGACGTACTTCCAGAACTTGACGATGCCGTCGAAGTAGAGGTGGGTCGGCAGCTGAAGCGGGCCACCGGTGTTGTAGTCGGCGGGCGACTTGAACGAGTTGATGACAATCAACAGGAACGGCACCGCGATGAGGATCCCGACGACGATGGCGGCGGCGAGGATGATCCAGTCAGACGGCTTCTTGCGATGCGGCTTCCGCCTCGCAACGGGGGGCCCTGAGCCAGTGCCGCGCGCCGCGTCATGGGCAGCCAGGGAGGTGGTCACTTAGCTCTCCCTGCGCTCTGCGCGGTTCTGGGCCATGATGAAGAAGAACGAGACGATGACGATCAGCACGGTCAGGGCGGTGGAGATCGTGGCGCCATAGCCCACCTGTTGCGTCTGGAAGAACTCGCTGTACGAGTAGTAGCTGGGCACGATCGTCGACGTGCCCGGCCCTCCGCGAGTCAGCGTGTAGATGGGGCCGAACACTTTCAGCGCCGCGATCGTGCACGTCAGGCTGACCACATAGATCTCGGGACGGATGATGCTGACGGTGATCCAGCGGAAACGCTGGAACCAGTTGGCACCGTCAAGCTCAGCGGCCTCGTACAGCTCGGGGTTCACGCGCTGCAGGGCCGCCATGAAGATGACGACCGGGTAACCGAGCTGCACCCAGACCATGATGACCATGATCGAGATCAACGCCGTGTCCGGGTTGCCGAGCCAGTTGTGTTGTAAGGAGCCCAGCCCGGCGGTCTTCAGGAAGACATTCAGCGCACCGTTCTCTGGGCGCAGTATCCAGCCAATGACGATGGCCGCGATCACCACAGGCAGGATCTGCGGCAGGTAGTAGGTCGCCCGCAAGAAGCTGGCGAGCCTGCCGCCGAACTTCTTGCCGATCAGGTCGAACAGCATCGCAGCCAGCACAAGCCCCACCAGCGTGGGGATGACGACCATCGCAACGATCATCGCGACGCTGTTGCCAAAGGACATCCAGAACTTGTCGTCACTGATGAGCGCGGACCAGTTCGCCAGCCCGATCCACTTTGGCGGCCGGATGCCGCGATACGACGTAAAGCTGAGATAGACGTTCCAGACCAGCGGAATCAGTATGATCGCGGTGAGCAAGACGAACCCGGGCAGCAGATACCACCAGAATCCGCCGCCACTGCTGGCCGGGAGCAGACTCTCGCTGTGGCGCTTCTTCAGCCGCGGCGATGAGACGGTCGAGGCAGCAGTCATCCGCCGTTCCTTTCCGCTGGAGGCAGCAGAGGTGAAGACCGGTCCATCGGGCGGCGGTCTTCACCTCTGCTCACCATGGTCGTTCTACTGTTGTTTGACGATGCTGTCGACGCCGGCCTGGTACTCGGTACCCAGCTCGGTGTTGACATCCTTGGCCGACTTCGTGCCGTTGACGAGCTCCTGCAGACCGGCGTTCAGCTGGTCGTAGAAGGTCGGCGTTGGCCAGTCGGGGTAGAAGGCTATGCCGTCTCTCTTGGTGAGAACGTTGAAGTTGTCAATCAGCACCTTGCTGCTGGGCACTGTGATGTCCGAAGCCTTCGCCGCAACCGGCACGCCACCGCTGTTACCCATCAGAGCCTGGATATCGGGGCGCATCGTGATGTCGATGAACTTGTACGCCAGGTCCTTGTTCTTGGCTTTGTCCGGAACCACCCACATGTTGCCGGCTGAGCCTGGTGACATGGTGGCTCCGGGGAACAGGAAGGTGCCCCATTTGAAGGACTTGACCTCAGTGGTGAACCGGTTGTACCACCAGCTGCCGGAGTAGAAGATCGGATACTTGCCGCTGATGAAGCTCGTGCCGGCATCCTCGGCTTTCGCACCAGTGACATCCTTGTTGATGTAACCCTTGTCGACCCAGTCCTTGATCGTCGTGGTCGCGTAGCTGAGCTCGGGTCCCTGCCAGTTCACTTTGCCCTTGTAGAGCTGGTAGTTGTTGACGAAGGCGCGGTCAGCTTTGTTCAGTGCGAGCTGGTACCAGAGCTGGCCCAGTGGGTACTCGGCTGCGGACTCAGCCAGAGGAGTGATGCCGGCACTCTTGAACTTCTGCAATGCGGCGACGAACTCGTCCTGTGTGGTCGGGATCGCGATGTGCTGTTTCGCGAACATGTCCTTGTTGTAGAAGACCTCGACGTACTCACCGTAGTTCGGGACGCCATACCAGTTCCCGGAGCCCATGATGCCCTTGGTGTCGTATATGGCGGTGGTCTGCAGCGACGGTGCGAGCTTCTTGTCCCAGCCGTACGCCTTCACCGCGGCGTCGAGGTTGGTCAGCAGGCCCTGGCTGGAGAGCAGGCCAGCGGTGGCGTTGCCCTTGTTGTACTCCAGAACGTCGGGGGCAGCGGCGGAGTTCAGCACCTGGCTTGACGTCGAGCGAATCTGCTCGAAGCTCTTCGGCTCGAACTTGACCTTGGCGCCCGTCTCCTTCTCGAACGTCTTGATCGCCTGGTTCCAGGCGATCCCCATCGCACTCGTGTCGCTTTCGTAGTGCCACAGGGTCAGGGTCTTGCCCTTACCGTCGACGTTCTTGTTCACGCCGGAACCGTTGCTGGTGCCGGTCGTTCCACTGGCGCAGCCCGCGAGCACCATGGCCCCCGCGACCACCATGCTCCCAAGGGCGAGATGCTTCTTATGCATCGGATACCTCCGTGTTAGGGAGCGGATGCGGGAGAGATTCGCGGCCACTCCATGTCATTTGTTGACATCAACAACATAACCACACTCGGTATGTATAGGCAAGCAACGATTCGGTCACGGCTCCGCAACCACCGAGGGCGTGCCAGCGGTGGGTCGCCGCGTCTGAGGGCGACGGGTCATCGACCACACCGTCGATGACGACCACCGGAGTGCCCGCGACCAACGCGCAGCGCTGGCAGATCGAGCTCGTCCTTGAGGGGCTCAAAGCCCACACGTGAACCCCCGACCGCGGCGCGCTCCACCTCCCCCGGGCCGGTCCCTGCGCCATGTGCGAAGACCTGTGCCGCCACGACGCCGTCCGCACCCTGATGGCAGGGCCAGCAACACCGTGCCCGCGACTCCGGCCACTTCAGCGTCGCCGCGGCGCCGCCGATGAGCCGCCAGAGCGTGGCTGCCCGGGGCACCTCTGTCCCTAACAGCCCCGGCCCAAGCGAGCATCCCTGGTGAACGTTCCTGCGCCGATTCGTCGCCTGCTTTCACCCCGCACGCCACCGGCGGACGGCGCGCCGTCAACGAGGCCCAGACGGCACATCAAAAGCCCCAGCACGGCGACCGGTCTCAACCCCAGCAGCAAGCCAGCTTCCCCGCCATCGCACCCTCTCTACACGGTGTTGGCGTGAGGTCCGACGAAAGCGGCGGGGTCGGCGACGAGCTTGTCAAAGACGAGCTCCGCGGCCCCCACCATGAGCTGATCCACCCCCAGTGCGGCATCCTGAATCCGCACGGTCTCACGCGCGGACCGGATGGCCTCCCCGACGAGCGCCTCGTCGTCGGGTGCCGCAGTGTGCAGGGCGGCGAGAAACCCGGAGAGCACCACGACGCTCGGGTTGAAGAGATTGACCGCGTTGCGCACGACGATGCCGAGCAGGTCCAGGGACTCTGCGACCAGTGCCGCCACCTCCGGGTCTGTGCTGTCGGCGAGCGCTGCAGCGAGCCGGTCCGCCTCGGCGGCATGCAGACCGACGGAATTGAGCAGTCGTTGCTGCGTAACCTCGGCCTCGAAGCATCCGCGCGCACCGCAGTGGCAGGCCGTGCCGCCGGACCGCACGAAGGTGTGGCCGAACTCTCCCGCGTAGCCGGCGGTCCCGGTGAGAAGTCGACCGCCGGTCAGCACACCACCGCCGATGCCGCTGGCCCCGCCGATGATGTAGACCAGATCTTCCACATCGCGGACGGCACCAAAGGTGCTTTCCGCGCGCATGGCGAGCATCGCGGCATTCGCCGCCCAGGCCGGCTGTCCGGTCGAGCGCTCGAACATCGCCGCGAGCGGCTGCTCTAGCCACCCCATGTGCGTCGCCTCGCGCAACCGGCCGTCAGAGAGCCGCACCTGGCCGGGGACGGCGATGCCGATGCCGACAACCCGCAGTGCGCGATCCTGCCCCGAGACCGTGTCGGCAATCGCGGCTGTCGCGAGTTCAACCACCTGTTCCGCACTCGGAGTGTCAGCCGCCTCAATGCGAACGTGTCTGAGGACTCGGCCGCCGAGGCCGACCAGTCCAACGTGAACGGCGTCGACCTCCGGGTTCACTGCGATTGCGACGGTGCGATGGTCAATGTGCACCATGGGGCTGGGTCGGCCAACTTTCGCGCCCTTCTCGGGCATCCCCTCGCGAACCAGCTGAAGGTCCGCGAGGTCGGTGACCACTGCGCCAACTGTCGAGCGGTTCAACCCGGTCATGTGGGTCAGTTCTGCACGCGAGAACGGTCCGCCCTGGTGAAGCAAGCCAAGGATCTTCGCGAGATTGTTCCGCCGCAGCTGGTCGGTCGTGCCGATGGAGGAGACGCGACGCCGCGCGGGCTCGGCGACGATCGGCATGTCACGACCTTAACGTGCTCAGCGAGCGCCAGGCCCTGATACCCGCTGGTGGAGGATCGTTGACCCCTCGATAAGTTCGGTTTCACAACACATCGCCATCCCCGCTGAGGACATCGCCTGGACGGCGATCTTCGCAGACAGCGATCTCCAGGGGCTCGGCCTCTACCGTGCCGCCCGCGAACTGGGACTGCGGAACCCCCGAACACCGCTCTGGCCCGGTCCGTGTTGGGGCCAGCAACCGCAATCTTGTGCCGGCCCGTCAGAGGGGGTACGCCGTCGTTCGTGAGTAGTGACAGCTCCGTCACCTGGCTCTTGATTTCTCCGCCCAACGGCGTCCAGGGCTGCGGAGACACGAGAGGAAACCACTGTGGCGAAGGCCACGACGCATGGCATATGACCAGAGGCGGAACTTCGAGTTCTCGAAGTGACTGTGACGTGGCACACGCTATGTTCAGTCAGCTAGCAAGGGCAAACTTCTTCGATTCTTCTCGCGAAAGTTTCTTTACTGGCCTTGCTCCCCCGGGCGGACTTCTTCGTGATCTCACGACTTGCCGGCAACGCCAACCGTTGACCCATGACCTGTGACCCATCCCCCAAGCACGCTGCAGCGCGCGCCGATCGCGGCCATCCCCTCCAGAAATCAAGCGTCATGGATGAGGCCGGCGGCCGCGACAAGGTCGGGAAACAACCCGCGTAGCGCCGGGTACATCCGGCGGTAGACACCGAAGAGCGCGTCATAACCGGCCGCCGTCAACGGGTCGGGCAACACCTCGTGTCCCAGCGGCGTACCCGCAGACACGACCCTCGAGCGCGCGCGGTTCTCCCGGTCCAGGAACCCCCGGGCCAGGGCGGCGGCGCCGGCGGCGCTGACCTCGGGGTCCGCGCACACCCGCACAGGGCGCTGGATGACGTCCGTGAGGATCTGGATCCACAACGTGCTGCGTGCTGCTCCCCCCACCGCGCGAATCGAATCGATCCTCTGGCCGGACACCTCCTCGAGCCGTTCCAGGTGCAGGCGCAGCTCGAATCCGACGCCCTCCAGGATCGAGCGATAAAGGTGAGCACGCGTGTGCCGACCGTGCCACCCGATGGTCGCCCCGCGCGCAAGAGGATCCCAGTACGGGGTCTGTGCCGCGTTCCAGTAGGGCAGCGTCAGCAGGCCCTCGGCTCCGATGGGCAGCCGCGCCGCCGCGGCCTCCAGCTCTGCTCCGCGGGCGCCCTGCGCCCCGGCTTCACCGAACTGCTCCCTGCACCACGTGGCAACGTAGGCGGCCGCGTTCAGGACGGTCTCCAGGGTGTAGGTTCCCGGCCGGATCCCGGCGAGGGTCCGGAACGCGGGATCCCACAGGTACTGCTCCGACTGGACACCCAGGACCATGGAGGTGCCCAGGTTCAGGTATGCGACGCCAGGGGCCGTCGCGCCCAGGCCCAGACCGGCGGCCTGGCCGTCGCCGATGCCGGCGACCAGGGGGACCGGCCCCGGCAGGCCGAGCAAGCGCGCGACCTCAGGAGCAACCGTGCCGAGCAGTTCGCCGGCAGGCACCAGATCGGGTAGCTGGTCGAGCCGGACCCCGGCGAGGTCGAGTAGCTCGGAGGACCAGTCCATGCGCTGCAGGTCGAATAGCCCGAGGGTGTCGGCCGACCCGTGGCTGGTCGCCCACCGGCCGGTCAACCGCCAGGCGAGGTAGGCCTGGACGTCTCCCACGAAGACGGCGTCGCGCAGGACTGCCGGCTCGTGGCGGGCCAGCCACGCCAGCTTGTAGATGGCGGGGGTGGTGTCCGGCGGCTTGCCCGACAACGCGTGGACCCGCGACGAGCCGAACTGTGCGATCTGCTCATGGGCCCGGCCGTCGAGCCAGAGGATCGCCGGGCGCAGCGGCTGCCCGGCGCCGTCCAGACACACGAACGACTCTCGCTGGTGGGTCAGGCACAGCGCGCCCACAGAGCCGGGGTCGGCCAGACTGGCCACCGCATCGGCGACGGCCCCCTGGGTGGCCACCCACCACTGTTCAGCGTCCTGCTCGTGCCAGGCCGGCCGGGGCTGCAGCGTGCGCAGGGGGCGCACGGCCTGCGCGACGACGCGGCCCACCTCGTCGTGAATGACCGCCTTGGCCGCGGTCGTCGAGCAGTCGACCGCGACGACCAGCGCGGCCCCGGTGCTCACGGGTTCGGCGACACGATGATCTTGAGGCCGACCCTGTCGCTGGCAGCCCGGAACGCCTCGTCGGCCCTGGCCAGCGGAAAGGTGTGCGAGACGATCGATGAGACGTCCACCAGACCACCGGCTGCCAGCCGCGTTGCCCTGGGATACATCTCCTTCATCCGCCGGGAGAGCTTGAGAGTAAGCCCCTTGCGGCGCGCCTCCGAGGCGGGGAACGTGGTGGTGTCCTGCCCCGGAATTCCGGCCAGCACGACCCGTCCCCCGGGCCTCGCGGCCGCGACGGCGAGCGCGACGGCCGCATCATTGCCGGCCGCCTCGAACGCCACATCAACGCCCCGGCCGCCCGTCGCCTCCGCCAGGGCCGCGCGGACGTCGTCGGCGCCGGAGTCCAGGACGACGTCCGCACCCATCGCAGCAGCAGCCTCACGACGGTGGCCCAACGGCTCGATCGCCACGACGTGCCGGGCGCCGGCGGCCCGGGCCACCTGGACCAGGCACAACCCGATGGGCCCGCAGCCAATGACGGCCACATCCCCGCCGGCCCGGGTCTTGCCCAGATCATGGGCGTGCAGTGCCACGCCGAGCGGTTCCAGCATGGCCGAGTCGGCGTCGCTCAAGGCGTCGGGCACCGTGTGCAGCAAAGCCGTAGGCCACGCGAGATAGTCGCGCAGAGCGCCGTCGTCCCCGCCGTGCCCGGCAAAACGGACCGACAGGCAGAGGTTGCGATTGCCTTCCAGGCACAGCTCACAAGTTCCGCACGGACGCGCAGGGTCGACCGCGACACGTCGCCCATCGTCCAGCCCGCCCTCGACGACGCCAGCGAACTCGTGCCCGAGCACGAGCGGATGCAGGAGCTGGGAGTCCCCGATGCCTCCTTCGGTGAACCAATGGAGGTCGGAGCCACACAGTCCCACCGCAGTCACGCGAACCAGGCTCTCGCCGGGACCCGGGGTTGGCTGGTCCTCATCGGCAATCCGAATGTCTCCCACGCCGTGCAGGCGGACCACCTTCACGAGTAGCTCACCTCCCCCGCGGTCTCCGGCGCCCGCCCGACACACGGCGCGACCTCACTTGAGGCGGCGCCCGACGCACGGACTCGCACAAATCCCGGATCCACCACCACGCCTGCTCCTTCGCATTGTCGCGTCACATTCACGGGCCCCGAGGCTACCGCTGTCCCGCCGGGTGTTCTACCGCCGGGTACTGCCGGGCGCTCGGGCCGAACCTGCCGGCACAAGCGCGCTCGGCCGCGGCCTGGTTGCGGGACGGGGTCAGGCCGGGATGAGGTCCGACGTGCTCCAGCGGGGATCGTCGACGGTGACCTGGTGGGTTTGGCCGGTGATCCGCAGGCGCGCCTCGGTCTCGCGCCCCTGACACGAGGGGCCGACCCACAGCTCGACGTCCCCCGGCTCGACCACCCGCACAAGGTCCCGGTCCGAGAACGCAAGCCGGGTCGTCGGGACCACGAACCGCACGACGGCCGACTCACCGGGTTCGAGCTCGAGCCGCCGGTAGCCAAGCAGCTGCGCCGTCGGCCGGGTGATCGACGCGACCACGTCGTGCCCGTACAGCTGGACGACGTCCGCCCCCGCGCGGGTGCCAGTGTTGGTCACGCGCACGGTCGCGACGAACGCCGCGCCCGCTTCGACATCACCTCCGATGGCCAGATCTGCGTGCTCGAACGTCGTGTATGAAAGGCCGTGCCCGAATGGCAGCGCGGGTGCGGTCGGCAGGTTGCTCACCGTGGTCGGGCCGCCGAGCGGCGGGTGCAGGTAGGAGTACGGCTGTGCGCCGGCCGAGCGCGGCAAGCTCACGGGAAGGTGCCCCGACGGGTTCACCCGCCCGGAGATAACGCCGGCGATGGCGCGGGCCCCCTCCTCGCCGGGGAAGAAGGCCTGGACGACGGCAGCGCACCGCTCCAGCGCCCACGACACGGCGTAGGGGCGGCCGGTGACGAACACGAGCACCACGGGGGTTCCAGTGGCCAGCACCGCCTCCACCAGCTCGCGCTGCACGCCCGGCAGCTCGAGGTCGTCACGGTCGCACCCCTCCCCCACAGTCCCTCGACCGAACAGCCCCGCTTGGTCGCCAACGATGAGAATCGCCACGTCGGCCTCCCGCGCGGCCTGGACGGCATCGGGGAAGCCCGACCGCTCGGCATCCTGTACGGCGCAGCCCGGGGCGAAGGTCACCTGCGCGCCGGCGAGCTCGGCTCGTAGCCCCTCCAGCACCGTCGGGGCCGCGAAGCCGAGCGGGAGGTCCGGATGGTGGTCGAGCACGTGGTTGGTGAACGAGTAGCAGCCGAACAACGCCTTGGCCCGGTCGGCGTTGGGGCCGACGACGGCGACGCGGCGCTGACCGGTCAGCGGAAGCACGCCGTCGTTGGCCAGCAGCACCACCGACTCCTGCGCCAGCATGGCCGCAATCTGCCGGTGGCCCGCCGGGTCGAGGTCAGCTTGTGCTGGCGGATCGGCCTCGAACGTCTCGTCGAGCAGCCCCAGCTCGCACTTCTGGCGCAGCACGCGCAGCACGGCCCGGTCCACGAGGGCCTGCTCGACCACCCCGGCCCGGACCCGCTCGAGCAGCGGGTCAAGGTAGGCCGTGCCGGTCGGCAGCTCGACATCCACCCCTGCGGTGAGCGCCTGCGCCGCTGCGTCGCCGAGATCGGCGGCGACGCCGTGCAGCGTATGCAGGAAAGCGACCCCGAAGTAGTCGGCCACCACGGTCCCATCGAAACCCCAGCGCCCGCGCAACAGGTCAGTCAGCAGCCGTGGGTCGGCTGCGACCGGCATGCCGTCGATCTCCGCGTAGGAGTGCATGACCGACCGCACGCCGCCGTCCAGCACGGCCATCTCGAACGGGATCAGCAACACGTCCGCGACCTCGCGCGGACCGGCATGGACGGGGGCCAGGTTGCGACCTGCCTGGGAGGCGGAGTAGCCGACGAAGTGCTTGAGCGTGGCGTGCACGCCGGCGCCCTGCAGTCCGCGGACGTAGGACGTGCCGACGGTGCCGACCAGATAGGGGTCCTCGCCGATGCACTCCTCGACGCGCCCCCAGCGCGCGTCGCGGATGACGTCCAGCACGGGCGCAAGGCCCTGGTGGACCCCGAGCATGTGCATCGATGACCCGATGGCGGCTCCCATGCTCTGGACCAGCTCCGGGTCGAAGGACGCACCCCAGGCCAGTGGCGTCGGGAAGGTCGCGGCCTGCCATGCCGCCAGCCCAGTCAGGCATTCCTCGTGCACGATCGCCGGGATGCCGAGCCTGGTCTGCGTGACGAGGCGGCGCTGCGCGTCCCGCAGCCACCGCGCCCGCACAACGGGGTCCACAGGGCGCGTCCCGTACACGCGCGTGAGGTGGCCGAGGCCGTGCTGTGCGAAGTCCTCGAGTTGCGCCGACGGCGCCATCTGGTCCTGCATCGGCGCGACGACCTCACCGCCCTGGTCCACCCAATAGCCGACAAGCTGAGCGACCTTCTCCTCCAGGCTCATCCGCGCGAGAACCTCGCCCGCGCGGGCCTCGTCCCGCGCCCGGGTGGCTGCGGTCGGGACCGCACCAACCGTGCCCGGGACCATGGCCATGGTGGAGGCCCGGACACCGTCGGAGGTCATGAGATTTCCTGTTCCCGTCGTCGACACCTGCACATCAGCCACGTCACCGTGCACGCCAAACCCTAGACCGCACCGCTCAGCCCACCTACGATCCGGCGCTCCAACATCAGAAGGAACACCGGCGCAGGCGGTATCAACAGCGACGCGTTGGCGAGGATCATCGCGGTGTCCGAAAAGTATGGCGCCCAAGATAGGTGCGTCCTACGTCGGCGTGTTACCGAATTCATCCCGGCCGGTGCATCCCATCCCGCAGTCCGGTTGTTCCTCGATCGTTCACGACGCCGGGGGCATGCTCTGGTTCACCGTGATGATCTTCAACGTGTAAATGAATGGGTGGAAGCCATACTCCGCAAGATATCACAGCAGCCTGTTCCTTGTCCGATCCCAACCTGGAAGGTGCTTCTTGAACGTGCCGATTATGGACCTCGACAATCCATATTCTCGCCCATAGGGAACACCCTTCGGCCGTTCAAAAACCGTTCACAGCCACGCCGTGAAATCTCCGGGATAGTTGCGTCGAGAATAGCGATGAGCAGAACGCCGATCCGTGAGCGATGCGGCTTGGAGGGTTTCGAAGCGGACGGCCCGCCTAGACTTGACAATATCTCGTGGTGGCATAAAACTACTGGGATGAGCGACTGTTCCACCAGTTAGGTGGATGTGGTCGGTATCTGTTCTATCAGGATAACTTCTTCGATTTGTCGTTCATGACTACGATCGTCATTTCTCCCAAGTAGACGGGGAGATAGTGTGGGCGAACTTGATTAAGATGGAGCGCCGTCGATGACAACAACGGAAACCAATTTCGAAACCGCGATCCAGCGAATTCGTTCGGGGGAAGACCACGCGACCGTGACCGAAGATCTGCTCGGTGCGCTCGCCCCGCAAGAGAAACTGCAACTCCTTGACGGCGATCTCGAGTTCTGGCCTGGCCTGGCTTCGATGATGCTCGACGGCTATAACCGCATACCGATCGTGCACGGGCGGATCGACCGCGTGGGAATCCCCGGGCTCCGCTTCAGCGACGGTCCCCGCGGTGTGGTCATGGGGGCATCCACCGCCTTCCCCGTCTCGATGGCCCGCGGAGCTACGTGGGACGTCGACCTCGAGGAACGCATCGGCCGGGCGATCGGCGCTGAGATGCGTGCCCAGGGAGCGAACTTCTTCGGGGGTGTCTGCATCAATCTCCCGCGGCATCCGGCTTGGGGGCGGGTGCAGGAAACCTATGGCGAGGACCCCATCATTCTGGGCGAGTTCGGCGCGGCTTTGGTGCGCGGCGTGCAGGAACACGCCATGGCCGTGGCCAAGCACTACGTGCTCAACTCGATGGAGAATGCTCGCTTCCGGGTAGATGTCACGGTGGACGACGCGGCTCTACACGAGGTCTACTTGGCGCACTTCCGCAGGGTTGTGGAGGAAGGCGTCAGCGCAATCATGACCTCGTACAATTCGGTCAATGGCCAGTGGGCCGGTCAGAACGAACCACTCATGGAGGGCGTGCTTCGCAAGCAATGGGGTTTTAGCGGGATCACGGTGTCGGACTTCATCTGGGGCCTGCGCGACGCGAGCCTCTCGCTGCACGCCGGCCTCGACGTCGAGGAGCCGTTCCGGCAACAACGTGCTCAGTATCTTGGGGCCGACCTCGACAGTGGCCGAGTCGGTTGGTCCGATGTCGATCGTGCCGCTCGTCGCATCCTGGGCACCCAACTCCATTTCTACGCGGGCCGGACTTCGGAAACCCCCAGCACGGACGTCATTGTCTGTGTCGCGCACCGGGAGCTCGCGCGAGAAGCTGCCGCGCTCTCGATGGTTCTGCTCAAGAACCAGGATGTCGACGGCTCACCGGTGCTCCCTCTCCAGTTGGAGGCCCTTTCGTCATTGGCCGTCATCGGACGACTCTCCGATGTGGCCAACACAGGAGACCACGGTTCTTCCGACGTTCGCTCGCCCTATGTGGTCACTCCTTTGCAGGGGATACGGCGGGCAGTCGGTTCGTCGAGGGTCTCCATAGCGCACGTTGCCGACGACGACCCCATCGCCGCGGCACGAGCGGCGGCGGCATCGGATGCCGCCGTGGTATTCGTGGGATACACCGCAGACGACGAGGGCGAATACATCGGCTCCGAGATCTTCAGCGATCCCAGACTTGTGGCGCTGTTTCCGCCTGCCAACGGGGCGCCGGAAGCGGCGCGGCTTGCAGCCGCCATGGCCGCGCCGGACGCCGACGAACCAGACATCGTTGGCGGCTCCAAGACCGGGGGCGACCGCGAAAGCCTGCGACTACGATCCATCGATGTCGAAATGATCCGGGCGGTTGCAGCCGCAAACCCGCGAACGGTCGTGGCAATTGTGACCGCGGGTGCGGTGATGACCGAGCAGTGGCGCAGCGAAGTGCCAGCCATTCTCCTGAGCTGGTACAGCGGGCTCGAGGGCGGCAATGCCTTGGCCGACGTGTTGTTTGGCCACGTTGACGCTTCCGGTCGACTTCCGTTCTCGATTCCCACCTCCGAGGATCACCTTCCCGCGTTCGACCGAAACGCGACCACGGTTCGCTACGACAAGTGGTTCGGTCAGCGTCTGCTTGATCGTCTGGGTGTCGAGCCGGCGTTCCCCCTGGGGCACGGGTTGTCCTACACCAGCTTCGCCCTCTCCGACGCCACAGTCTCCGCCGTGAACGGCGAGAACTTCACCGCCAGCGTCTCCGTCACGAACACCGGTCGCCGCGACGGCCGCCATGTCATCCAAATCTACGGATGCGCTGTCGATGCCGGAGATGACTTTCCCACGAGGGTGCTTCTCGGTTTCGCTCCCGTCACGCTCACGGCCGCAGAGACCCGCCGTGTCACGATTGGGTCATCGATCCGACCCTTGCAACGCTGGGAGCCGAGCCTCAGCGCATTCACGCCCGCGAGCTCACGGGCGATCATCGAGGTGGCATCCTTCGCCGGCGACCCAGAAGCGCTCTCCGCAACTATCGAACTCCCTGGGACGACCATCGAACTGTCTGGCTAGGCCTAGGCCCCTCGTCCCGTATTGACCAGCTGTCCTGCCTCGGGGCGCTGGCCGCCGCTGACCGGAAGCCGTGCAGGCCCCCTGCGCACCGACACCAAGCCCGCTACCCCGGCACCGACCTGACCATCGCCCACGACATCAAAGGCCACGCTGTCTTCGCATGACCCACTCAGCACGTCAGGAGTGTGGAACCAGCGCAGGTCGCTCGGCGGTGCTCGTGAGGTCGACCACCCGATGCTCGTGGCCCGCACGGATGATGGCGTCCATGATCTCGAGCACGTGAAAGGCAAGCTCACCGGATGCGCGGTGCGGGCGGCCCGTCTGGATCGCATGGGCCATGTCGGCAAGTCCGCAGCCGCGACCCGCGTCGGGGTAACCCGCGGAGACCGCAACTTCGCGCCAACTGCGCTCCTTGACGGTGTACACCTCGACGGGATCCGAGAACCGGTTGGGATCCGGCACCGCAATCGTGCCCCTGGTTCCATACAGTTCGAACCGCGGGATGCGGGAGGCCCAGACATCAAAACTCATGGTCACCGTCGACGAGACGCCGTTCGCATGCTCCAGGATTGCACTGATGTGGGTGTCGACGTCGACGCTGATCGGCGCTCCGGCAAGCGGCCCCGTCGCAACGGCGCGCGCCCGCCCCGACCTGCTGGTCGTTCCGGATACCCGCGCGACCGGGCCGAGAAGGGTGACCAGGCTCGTGAGGTAATACGGCCCCATATCGAACAAGGGCCCGCCACCTGGCTGATAGTAGAACTGCGGGTCCGGATGCCACAGCTCGTGACCAGGCGAGGTCCAGTGCGCGGCCGCGGCAACGGGCTCGCCGACCGAGCCGGCGTCGAGCAGCTGCCTGGCTGTCTGAATGCCCGTGCCGAGCACCGTATCCGGGGCGCTGCCTACCCGCAGACCGCGCGATCGGGCCAGTTCGAGCATGGGAGCAGCATCGGCAGGAGCCAGCGCGAGCGGCTTCTCACCGTAGACGTGCTTGCCTGCCGCAAGCGCGCGCATCGCGATGTCGACATGTGCCGCGGGGATAGTCAGGTTCAGCACCGCGTCGATGCGTGGATCCGTCAACAGCGCATCCACCGAGAGCGCCTCGACCCCCTGCTCGGCGGCGACCCAGGCCGCGCGTGCCTCGTTCAGGTCAGTAACCGCCAGCAGCCGCAGCCCAGGCAGCTTCGGGAACTGGGCGAAGTACTGCTCGCTGATCTTGCCGACACCGACGACTCCGACGGTCAGCGGGCCGCCCACAGCAGGCCCCTCTCGATGATGGTGCGCACGGTGGGGTTCTGAAGAACCTCGACGCGGTGGCCCGGTGTCGAGACGAAGATGCGCCCCTTGCCCCACTGCCTGGTCCAGAACGCCGGCGAGGTCACCGGGCGGTGCCATGGGTCCCAGGTGCGAACGGCCTGCGTCGTCGTTGCCAGCACGTCGATGTAGTCATCGTGCAGCACCCAGTACTGTTCGGTCACCAGCTCGAAGTCGGCGATGCCCTGTGTGATGGGATGAGCGGCAGCAGCAGGCAGCATGTTGACCGTATGGCGCATGTAGTTGTCCGACTGCTCCCCCGTGCGCTCCTGGGGATGCTTACCTGGATGCGCCGCAAACTGCCCCCCGATCAACTGTAGATAGTCGGCGCTGTTGCGGTACGAGTCGGCGATGCCGCCGTGCCAGCCCCCAAGACCAGTTCCGTTCTCGATTGCCTGGCGCAGCCCGGCGAACTCGTTGGGTTCGATCGTCGACATCGTGTTCGTCTGCACGATGAGGTCCACCGTGGCCATGTATTCCGCGTCCGCGTAAACCTTCGGAGACTCTTCGACGCGAACGCTGAATCCATGCTGCTCGAGAAACGGAATGAACAGCTCGGTGGCTTCGACGGGTTGGTGGCCGTCCCAGCCTCCTCGCACGATCAGCGCGTTGCGTGAGGATGGTGGGCCGGGAGGCGGGGCAGTGGTCATTCTGATCTTCCTGATCGGGGGCGGATGGCTCGATTTTCGCCGGTGGGCTGCGTCACTTGTTGAAGCCTGCCGTCATACCACTGACCAATTGCCGACGCCCGAAGATGTAGAGCACGAAAATAGGTAACGTCGACAGCACGACGGCGGCGAGAACGGCAGGAACATTCACAGTGAACTGGCCCTGGAAGGTCCAGAGTGATAGTGGCAGCACCCTCTTGTCCGGACTCTGCGTCAGAATGAGTGGGAACAGGAATGCGTTCCACACGTTCAACGCGTTGTAGACGCTGACCGTCACGATTGCCGGGCGAGAGAGCGGGATAACCAACGAGTACAGCATCCGCCAATTGCGTGCTCCGTCGACCCTCATCGATTCGAAGAGCTCGTTCGGGACGTCCCTGATGAAATTCGCGAGAATCAGCACGGTCAGCGGAATCGCGAACCCAATTGACGGCAGGATCAGCGCAAACAGAGTGTCATAAAGCCCCGCCTTGGTGAGCATGTAGAAGAGAGGGATGATGGTCGCCGGCAGGGGAATGGCAAGCCCGAGCAGGAACAGCGAGAAACTCGACCTCACAAACCGCGTACGCGACCGCACGATCGTGTACGCGGCCATGATCGAAATAAAGACAGTCACGACCACGCTCACGACCGTGACAATCACGCTGTTGGCCAGGTACAGAAGGAAATCACTCTTCAGAACGAGGACATACTGATCCAGGGTCGCGTTTGAAGGTGGCACCAACTGGTTGCCCGCGTAGAACCCCGCCTGAGGTCGCAGGCTCGTGATCACGATGTAGTAAATCGGTATGATAATGATGAAGAACCAGGCGAAACCCCCTATCCCGCCGATCACGTTCGGTCTCTGACCGGGCCGACGAACACGCACCGGCGGCCATCGCCGCGACCGACTGTCTTGCCCGCGAGCAGAGACAGGGGCCTGCCCGTCCGTTCGAACGTTCGAGGTTGACATCACAGACCTTCCTGCTGGCTGGCCATCTTGCTGAAACCGGTGAGCCTGGTCATGGCAAGGGCGAGCAAAAGCCCCATCACGACAAGGATCATGGCCATCACGCTCGCCTCCCCCATCTGATTGGCCGAGAACCCGGTCACATACATGTCGATGGGCAGAATTCGGATGCCCGAACTGGGCACACCCGCGGTCAGGACGAAGATGACATCGAAATAGGTCAGCGAACCCACGACCATCAACGTCGAGGACGTGACGATGGTGTAGCGCAACTGAGGCAGCGTGATGGACCAGAATTGCCGCAGCCGACCCGCGCCGTCGATCTCCGCGGCTTCATAGAGCGAGACCGGAATCTGGCGAACACCTCCTTGGTAGAGCAGCGTATGAAACGGCACGAACTGCCAGGCGATGATGAAGATGACCACGTAGAGGATCAGTTCCTGGTTCCCGAGCCAGTCCTGCTTGAGGAAGGGGAGACCGAATGACGCCGCGAGCCCGAAGTTGGGCTCAAGAATCGCCTTGAACGCGATCCCGATCGCCGCAGACGACAGGATAAGGGGCAGAAAGAAGATCGCCGCGAGCACTGCCCGATACCGCTGCCGGCCAGCCGTGAACACACCCAGGAGCAGGCTGATCGGCGTCTGCACGACCCAGGAGATCACGATCACCTTCAGGCTCAGCACGAGCGCGTTGATGGTCACGGGATCGGAGAGGACCTTCGGCCAGTTGGCCAGGCCAACCCACACGGGATCGCTGATCGCATCCCATTTGGTGAAGCTCAAATAGAGGGCAATTCCGAGTGGAATGATGGCGAAGACAAAAAAGAACACCAGGGCCGGCGCCACCATCCAACCGCTGGGGCCGGTGCGGCCACTGCTCGCCGCACCGTCCCCACGCGTTGTACTCACTCTGTCACTGGCCGATCGTCTTGTTCATGTTGTCGGAGAACTGCTGAGGGGTGATCTGCTTGTTGAAGAGCTGATCGAGGTTGCTCAGCAGCGCGGTCGCCTGTGCCGGCGGGAGCGCCTGATCCCACGACATCTGGAAATTCGGCGCCGCCTTGGTCAGCTGGTAGACGGTCACTCCGAAGTCGGATCCAGCCGCAGAAATCTTGGTGTCGAGATTCTTGATCGGCGGCACCTGCCCACTCTTCAGAATCCGATCCGTGTACCCGGTGTCGAAAACGCCCTTCGTCAGGTACGCGATCGCCGCAGTCTGCTGCTCCTTGGACGCAGCGGATGAGACGGAGAAGTAACCGGACGGGTTACCGACGATATCGGCAGGGTCGCCCTGGCCTGCGGCCACTGCGGGGAAGGTCGTGTATCCGAGACCGGACTTGACGAAGCTGGCCGCCTGCTGCTGGAAGGTGCCGTAGACCCATGCTCCCTGCAGCATCATGGCCGCCTTGCCGGTGTAGAGGAGCGCGACGTCGGCATTGCTGTCCGCGGTCACGGAGGCGAAGCCATCGATGAAGCCACCGGCATCCACGAGCTGCCGGATCATGGTGTTGGCTTTGATGATTCCCGGATTGGACCAGGAACCTGCCTTGCCTGCCATAACGTCATTGAAAGCCTGGGGGCCGGCAACGCGGTCCACGAGGTATTCCTCCCACATCAACTCCGGCCACTTGCTCGCACCCGCGAGCGAGAAGGCCGCCACGCCTGCCTTCTTCAGCTTCGGAACAGCGGCGAGAATGTCGTCCCATGTCTTCGGAACCTCGACGCCAGCCTTCTTCAGCACGTCCTTGTTGTAATAGAACATGATCGGTGTGACCGCGTTCATCGGAACGGCATAGGTTTTGCCGTCGACGATGCCCTGGCCCCAGACCGACGGCAAGAATTTGTCCTTCACGCCGGAGGTCGCGCTCGTCAGGTCAACGACCTTCTTCGCCTTGACATACGAGTTGAGCGTGCCACCAGCCCAGCTGTAGATGATGGTCGGCGAGGATCCGGCGCCGACCGCCGTACGAATCTTGGTCTTATACGCATCGTTGGCGAAATACGTGGCCTTGACCAGATCGTTCGGGTTGGCCTTGTTCCAGGCTGCCAGCGACGGCGCCAGGACGTTGTCCTGGTCCGTCCCGGTCAGACCCCAGAGAGTGGCACCTCCCGATGTGGATCCGCCCGAACCACTGGAGCACGCGGCCGCCCCGACGAGCATCGCGGCGACACCAGCCGCGACGGCAGTGGTGCGTAGTCTCGACCTGGAGTGTGCCGAGGTGCGCGCATCTGAGCCTCTGCTGTGAAGTGTCATGCTGTTTCCCTTCGGTTGGTGGGCGGTGCAGAGCACGAACTAACGGGAGGCGCCGAATGCCGCGTCCAATGACGCGGCCGATAGGTCGAAGGCTAGGGGCTTCACGAATGAAAAGAGGAGCAACCGCCTCGGACAGGATGTCAGCCCGCTGACCGTAAGCGGGGCGCGTCATGCCACTCCTTTGTCCGCATCAGAGCAGACCGTATCCGTCCAGACACTGCCACCTGCCGCGCTGCGCTCCACCGCGTCAAGCACCCGCTGAACCTGGAGGCCATCGGCGAAGGACGGCGTCGGCTGCCTGCCCTGCGCAACGTCCACCACCAGGTCCCGCACCTGGTGCGAGAACAGGTGCTCGTAGCCGATGGTGTGCCCCGTTGGCCACCATGCGGCCATGTAGGGATGCTCCGGCTCGGTCACCATGATGCGACGGAACCCCTGCTCCCCCTGCGTGTCACGTGCATCATAGAATTCGAGTTCATTCATCCGCTCCAGATCGAAGGCGATGGCCCCCTGCGAGCCGCTGAACTCCAGCCGGAAAGCATTCTTGCGACCGGTCGCGAACCGTGTGGCCTCGAACGAACCGAGTGCCCCACCGCTCAGACGCCCAGTGAAGAGCGCAACATCATCGACTGTGACCCGACCGCGTTCCGCCAAGGCGATTCCGCCCAAGCCGATCGACTCCCCGAGCAACGGCCGCTCCGTAACGAAGGTATGTAGGACGCCGCTGACCGAGGCGAGCGTCTGCCCCGTGATGAACTGCACCGCGTCGATCGCGTGCGCACCAATATCGCCCAGCGAACCCGATCCGGCCTTCTCCTTGTCCAGCCGCCACGTCATCGGGCTATTCGCGTCGACCAGCCAGTCCTGCAGATACTGTGCACGCACCTGCCGGATCTCGCCGATCCGACCGGAGGTCACCAGCTCGCGGGCAAACATGATGGCCGGCACCCGGCGATAGCTGAAGCCCACCATCGCCAACACGCCACGGAGGCCAGCCCGGTCAGCCGCGTCGACCATGAGCTCGGCCTCGGCAACGCTGTTGGCCAGCGGCTTCTCACACAGCACATGCTTGCCGGCCTCGAGCGCGGCAACAGCGATCTCGACATGTGTCGAGCCCGGCGAGCAGATGTCGATCAGATCGATGTCATCCCGCTCGACCACGCTGCGCCAGTTCGTCTCCGCACTGGCCCAACCCCACTTCTTCGCAGCCGCCGCGACACCCGCGGCATTGCGCCCGACGATCGTGGACATCCACGGGGTCAGGGGCAGGTCGAAGAAGCGCGGCGCCACACGCCACGCCTGCGAGTGGGCCGCGCCCATGAAACCGTGACCAACCATGGCCACGTTCAACCGTGGCGTGCCTGCCTTCGTCATCCGGGACCCCTTCGGCGCACCCTCGGGGCGCTAGGCTGAATCTGAAAACATTTCGTTGTGCCGAACAACGATTACCTTAGCCCGCCCAACAAGTAGGCAGGGGTCAATGCCGAAATAGGAGACAATTCGTTATACGCCGCCGGGAACCCG
>CABDZX010000042.1_pt1 | contig 22567 bp, 24 predicted proteins | sample 3421941 | NCBI WGS metagenome assembly CABDZX01 (sample SAMEA5534341, study PRJEB31848) | metagenome | biome: tundra; feature: field; material: soil | place: USA | collected 2013-05 | depth 0.45 m
CCCCTGCCCAGCCGCCGGCATACGGTCCACCGGCATACGGCCAGGCGCCGGCATACGGCCAACCGGCATACGGCCAGGCGCCGGTCTCCCCCAGTGACGCCCGCATGTGGGCGTTGATCGCCAACCTCGGCGGCTTTCTCTTCTACTTCATCGCGCCACTGGTGATCTACCTGATCTACAAGGACCGCGACCCCTTCATCCGTCGCCACGCAGCACAGGCGCTGAACTTCCAGATCATGGTGGTGATCGGCGCCGTGATCTCGGGGCTATTGACTATCGTCATCATTGGCTTCGCGACTGGGCTGGCGGTATTTATCTGCTGGATCATCTTCCCGATCATGGGCGCAATCGCCGCGAACAAGGGCGAGCCGTACGACTACCCGCTCATCCCTCAGATGATCACCTGAGACCCAACACCTGCAAACCCGGCACCTAGAAACCCAGTAGCCGCCGCACGACGGTGTCCGCGAGCAGGCGGCCGCGCAGGGTCAGGACGATCCGGCGCGGCCGCAGTGCGCTCGGCCCGTCGACCAGCCCATCGGCGATCAGGCCAGCGACCGCCGAGGCGCCCTCGGTTCGCAGGTCGTCGATCGGCAGCCCGTCCACCAGACGGATCCCGAGCAGCACCCGCTCGTCGTAGCGCTGCGCGTCTGTGAGCAGTTCGCGACCGGCGGCCGGCGAGAGTCCGGCGTTGAGTCGGGTCGCATAGGCGTTGGGGTGCTTGACGTTCCACCACCTGACACCGCCCACGTGGCTGTGCGCGCCAGGTCCCACACCCCACCAGTGCCCGTTAGACCAGTAGCCCTCGTTGTGCCGGCACCTATCGGCCTCCGTTCGCGCCCAGTTGCTCACTTCGTACCAGCCGTATCCAGCGGTGCCCAGAACCTCGTCAGCCAGCTCGTACTTGGCAGCCTCGTCGTCGTCCTCCGGTGCCGGCACCTGACCCCGCCGCACCTGGGCGCCCAGCTTGGTGCCCTCTTCGACGACGAGGGCGTAGGCCGAGATGTGGTCGGGCTCGAGGTCGATCGCCGCATCCAGGCTCGTACGCCAGTCCATCAGCGACTCCCCCGGCGTGCCGTAGATCAGGTCGAGGCTGACCTTGAGACCAGCGGACTTGGCAGCCTGGATCGCTTTGGCCACGTTGACCGGGTCGTGGGTGCGTTCCAGCGTGGCCAGCACGTGAGGCACGGCCGACTGCATGCCGATGCTGACCCTGGTGAACCCGCCGTCAGCCAGAGTCTGCAACGAGACTGGCGTGACCGAGTCCGGGTTGGCCTCCGTGGTCACCTCAACTCGTTCGGCCAGACCAAATCGGGTCCGTATTCCGTCCAGCACCTTCACCAGGTCGCTGGCCGCCAGCATTGTGGGGGTGCCCCCACCGAAGAACACCGTCTCGACGACGGGAGCGGCGGGGCCCAGCACCCGGGTGGCCAGCTCGAGCTCGCGCAGGGCAACGTCGGCGTAGGTCCCGACGCTGGCGCCGTCAACGCCGAGCTCGGTCAACGTGTAGGTGTTGAAGTCGCAGTAGCCGCACCGCACCGTACAGAACGGCACGTGGATGTAGACACCAAACGGCCCCGACCCCAATGCGTTGCGCGCATACCGGGGAAGCTCCCCAGACGGCGGAGCAGGTTCGCCCTCGGGCAAGGCACTTGGCATGCACCCATCCTCGCAGGGATCCGTGCTGACCCGGCCACCGTTTCCTTCAGGGTCCCGGCCGGGTCAGCCTGTGTGGGTGAGCACTCCGTAGCGTTCGCGGCTGCGCAGGGCCCAGTCGGCGGCCGGCACCATCAGAACGCTGGCCAGGGCGATCACCGCACCCAGGACGAACCAGCCGGGTCGCCCCCATTCGATGCACAGCAACGTGATGAGTGTGGGTGCGATCATCTGCGGCAGCGAGAATCCCATGCCTGCGAAGCCTTGGTACTGTCCCTGACGCTCCCGCGGAGCCAGACCCAGCTGCACACCCCACTGCCCTCCGGAGCCGATCATCTCCCCGACCACGTGCACCAAGCTGCCAGCACACAGAAGGGCGATCGCCAGCCACGCCGGCTGAGCGCTGGCGAAGGCGATCAACGCGAATCCTCCGGCGATCCAGAACCCCGATCGCGCCATGGCTCGCGCCGACGGGCCGACCCTGTCGATGTTGCGGGTCAGGCGTACCTGCAGCAGGGCCACGCACACGGTGTTGATCATCAAGGTGATCGCCACCAGGGACTTTGGTGCCGAGGTATACAGCGCGATCCATAGCGGCAACGCCAGCTCGATGACGACGAAGTGCATGGAAGCGACTCCGCTGAGCACCGTGACGACGACGAACGGCAGGTCGCGCAGCACCGCCATCCGAGGCTCACCGCGCTGGCGGGCCGGTGCAGGCGCGATGTGGGGCAGGCGGCCGAGCCAGATCGCGGTCACGATGCACGTTGCCGCGTCCAGGACGAACACAGCCAGGTAGGCCCAGCCCTGATCCACCCACAGCGCCAGCCCGCCGAGCATGGCCCCCAAGGAGATGCCGACGTTGGTCATCGCCCGCAGGTAGGCCTTGAACTGAACTCCCTGCCCTCCCTCAGCCAGACGGGCGACGTAACCGTTGCGAACGGCTCCCGCGCCGCGGTCGAAGACCTCGATGAGCGCCATGACGGCCACCAGCGCCCATACTGACCGGGCGAAGAGGAGACCGAGCATGGCGAAGCCAGCTCCAAAGGTGAGTATCTGAAACACTCTTCGGGGCCCGCGCACGTCCGCGACGTGTCCCGCAGGGACCTGGACCAGCAGTCCGGCCAAAGCTCCCGCCGAAAGGGCCAGACCGACCTGGGTCGGCCTCAGGCCCACCACTCGGGTGAAGTAGAGCGCGAACGTCGTCATCAGCGCGCCATTGCCGAAGGTGTTGACCAGGGTGGACATGGCCATGATCCGCAGGTTCGGGTCGACGGGGATTCCCCTGGGCGTGCGCGGACCTTGGGCGTGGTCACGATGTTGGCTGAGATCACCACCTGTGGTCATTCATCATCCCCTCGCAAAGTATTTAGACGTCAAAATAGTTTGACTGGATCACCGAGTCAAAGGTCCTGAGTCATTGGTCGAGTTCGGAAGGCGGGAAGTGCCCAGGCAAGTACCTGAAACACCGCCACGTCGGCGTGTCGGCGCGACACGCCGACGCGAGAAAAGTTGTTGTGCCAGAACCCTTGCGGGCGGCCCCATGAACACGTAGAAATCTGTCTACGCCCCGGCAACGGGAGCGGGATCGGTTGGAGATCGAGGTTCTTGCCCAGCCAGGCTTTGCCTGCTGGACCGCCGGGTGATGCGTGCGGAGGGAACCAGCGGACCACTGTGAGATTGTCGGTCCTCACCGTCGACGATCAGCCGTAGGCCCCGGAACCTCATACGTTCCGGGGCCTACGCCATGCTCAGGAGTCCACCCGCAGGTCGGTGACAGCTGGGATGCTCGGCGCGCTGACCATCGTCGATATCGAGTGATACAGCCCCGCCCAGCCTTGGCTCGGTGTCATCGCACAGTCGGCGCCGCAGGTCCCTAGGCCCGACGCAACTCAAGGTCATAGATGGTGCGCCCCGACGCCAAGGCCTTCTGCTCGAACCGCGTCATGACCCGACCCTCGAACCGCGGGGCAAAACCCGTCTCAAGGTCAACCGAGACGGCGCCACCGGGCGAAGGTGGTGTCAGCTCGGCATAAGGATTGGACAGCGACCCACACGCCGCCAGCACGTCACGCATCTGCCTGGCATAGTCCGCCCAGTCGGTCGCCAGCCGCAGCGTTCCGCCCAGCGCGAGACGAGAGGCCGTCAGCTCGGCAAAGCCCGGATTGACCAGGCGCCGCTTGTGGTGACGGTTCTTGTGCCACGGGTCGGCGAAGAAGACCCAGATCTCCGCAGCGCTCCCCCACCCCAACATGTGCTCCAGGACTTGCAGGGCGTCGGCGTGTACCAGCCGGATGTTGGTCAGGTCGTGGCGGACGATCTTGGCCACGGTGAGCGCCAGACCCGGGCGATAGACCTCCACGGCAAGAAAGTTCGTGCCCGGTCTGGCCAGGGCCCCCTGGACGATGGCGTCGCCGGTGCCCGAACCGATCTCGACAACCAGAGGAGCCACCCGGCCGAAGTCACGCACCGGGTCAAGGAGATAGCCCGGAGCCACCGACATGGAGGCTTGCACTCTGGGCACGTCCAGCACCCACCTCTGGTGGTGTGCGTCCCAGGTCCGCTGCAGCCGGGGGCGCAGCCGGTTGTCACGCCGGACGAAGGAGACCGTCCCGCGCTGGAACCGCTCGGTGGGCTGGCCCTGCATGACGGGGGCTACTTCTTGGTCCGGTCCCCACCGGACGCGGCGTCGTTGGACAGCGCGGCGATGAAGGCCTCCTGGGGCACTTCGACCCGACCGACCATCTTCATCCGCTTCTTGCCCACCTTCTGCTTCTCCAACAGCTTGCGCTTGCGGGAGATGTCACCGCCGTAGCACTTGGCCAGGACGTCTTTACGCATGGCGCGGATGGTCTCGCGGGCGATGATGCGCGCACCGATGGCGGCCTGGATCGGCACCTCGAACTGCTGGCGCGGGATCAGCTCGCGCAACCTGGACGCCATCATGAGGCCGTAGGCGTACGCCTTGTCCTTGTGAACGATCGAGCTGAAGGCATCGACGGCCTCACCTTGCAGAAGGATGTCGACCTTGACCAGGTCTGCGATCTGGTCGCCGGCAGGCTCATAGTCCAGAGAGGCATACCCACGCGTCTTGGACTTCAGGGCGTCGAAGAAGTCGAACACGATCTCGGCCAGAGGCAGCGTGTAGCGCATCTCGACGCGTTCCTCGGAGAGGTAGTCCATGCCAAGCAAGGTGCCGCGCCGGGCCTGACAGAGCTCCATGACGGCGCCGATGAACTCGCTCGGCGCCAAAATCGTCGCGCGCACGACTGGCTCCTTGATGTCGCCGATCTTGCCGCTGGGGAACTCGCTGGGGTTGGTCACGGTGATGACCTTGCCGTCGTCCAGGTTGACCTCGTAGACGACGTTGGGCAGCGTCGAGATCAGGTCGAGGTCGAACTCACGCTCGAGCCGCTCCCGCACGATCTCCAGGTGCAGCATGCCCAGGAAGCCGACCCGGAAGCCGAAACCGAGTGCGACCGACGTCTCGGGCTCGTAGACCAGGGCGGCATCGTTGAGCTTGAGCCGGTCCAGGGCATCGCGCAGGTCCGGGTAGTCCGAACCGTCGATGGGATAGAGACCGGAGAACACCATCGGCTTGGGGTCGCTGTAACCGCCGAGGTCCTGGGTGGCCGGCTTGGACGCGTTGGTGACCGTGTCGCCGACGCGCGACTGCCGCACGTCCTTCACCCCGGTGATGAGGTAGCCCACCTCGCCGACGCCGAGCCCCTTGCAGACCACGGGCTCCGGAGAGATGACACCGATCTCGAGGAGCTCGTGGGTTGCCTTGGTCGACATCATCACGATCCTCTCGCGCGGGTTGAGGTTGCCGTCAACGACACGCACGTACGTCACGACGCCGCGGTAGGTGTCATAGACCGAGTCGAAGATCATCGCCCTCGCCGGAGCGTTCGGGTCGCCCTCCGGTGCCGGCAGGTCGCGGACGATCTGGTTCAGCAGCGGTTCGACGCCGAGCCCCGACTTGCCCGACACCCGCAGGCAGTCCTCGGGCCGGCAGCCGATCAGCTTGGCGAGCTCCTCGGCATACTTCTCCGGCTGGGCAGCGGGCAGGTCGATCTTGTTCAGGACGGGGATGATCGTGAGGTCGTTCTCCATCGCCAGATACAGGTTCGCCAACGTCTGGGCCTCGATGCCCTGGGCTGCGTCCACGAGCAGAACCGCCCCCTCGCAGGCAGCCAGGGAGCGCGATACCTCATAGGTGAAGTCCACGTGCCCAGGGGTGTCGATCATGTTCAGGCAGTATGTGATGTCGTCGACCTCCCACGGCATGCGCACCGCCTGGGACTTGATGGTGATGCCCCGCTCGCGCTCGATGTCCATCCGGTCGAGGTATTGCGCGCGCATCGCGCGGGGGTCCACGACCCCAGTGATCTGCAGCATCCGGTCAGCCAGGGTCGACTTGCCATGGTCGATGTGGGCGATGATGCAGAAGTTGCGGATGAGGTCAGGCGGCGTCGCATGCGGCTCAAGGGCGGTACGGGCCATGGGTGACACGGGCGAGCTACCTCAGGATTCTCGACAACACGGGGACGCCCCGGACGCGGGCCTTTCTATCCTCCCACGGCCATGCCACGGCCGCGGACGGGCCGCGCCCGCGGCTCAACGCGCTCTGCGTGCCCCGACAGCGGGCTCTGAGCGTGACAGCACGCGTGAGACAGCCACCAGGACCACGCTCAGAACCAGGGGGAAGGCCATGGCGTGGCGAATGCCCACCTGCCCGATCAGTGCTCCGATGATCGCCGGACCGATGAGGAAGGCGCCGTATCCAAACGTCACGACAACTGCGAGCATGCGCCCGCCACCCATGTGACCGGCGGCGGCGTAGACCTGTGGAGCGATCAGGCCGACCCCGAGACCGACCAGCGCCCAGCCCGCCAGCAGAACCGGCAGCGGCTGGCCCAGGATCGCCACGAGATAGCCGGCAGCGGCCACCAGCGCGCCGAAGCGCACGACATTGACCCGACCGAATATGGCGACGGCCCGATCACCGGACAACCTGATCAGGACCATGAACGAACTGACTGCCACCAGCCCCAGTGCCCCCGTCGACGGCGCGACCCGGGCCACGTCAGTGACGTGGACCGATGACCAGTCGATGGCAGTGCCCTCCGCCAGACCGAAGCAGAACGCCATGGCCCCGAGCCACAAGGCGCCCGCCGGCACGCGTGACCCGCCGGCGCGCCGTTGGACGACAGCGACAGGTTTCGTCTGCGGGATCGAAGCCAAGATCGCCACACCGGCAACCACGGCGACCAGGGCGAGCGTGACAAGCGCCGGAGTGACCACTCCTTGGCCATCACCGCCGATCCGGGCGATGAGGATCACGGTCGCGGCACCGGCCAGGTTGCCGATGCTGAAACAGGCGTGCAGCCTGCTCATGACGGGCTTGGCGCGAGCCTGCTCGACCCGGACACCGAGGGCGTTCATGGAGACATCCATGGCCCCGTTACCAAGCCCCGCCAACGCCATGGCGCAAGCGGCAAGCGGCAAGGTCGGGGCGAAGGCCAAGGCCGCGACGCCCGCGATCAGCAGGGCACAGGCCGGCAGTGCCACGTTCCTCGCGCCACGACTGTCGGCCAGTCGCCCCCCCATCTGCATGGACACCACAGCCGCGACGGCCAGCGAGACGAGCAGCACCGCGAGCCCGCCCGCATCGACACCCAGCCGCTGGCGCATGGCCGGCAGCGTGCCCCCGATGCCACCGATGAGAAGACCGTTCACCGCGAACAGGCCTGCGACCGCCAGCAATGACCGTGTGCCGCGAAGGTCTTTGGCGCCGGCGCCCTCGATGTCGGTCACCTCAGGCAGCGCTCATCTGACGCCGGCCGACGAGCACCGAGATCGCGGCGATGCCCATGGAGGCAAGGGCGAGCACGACGCCAACCCGAGACGGCCACTCGTATCCGTATCCCGCTTCCAGCACAACGCTGCCCAGCCAGGCGCCCAGAGCGTTGGCCATGTTGAGCGTGGAGTGGTTGAGCGCTGCGGCCAGTGACTGCCCCTCGTGGGCTACGTCCATGAGCCTGGTCTGCAGCATCGGTACAAGAATCGTCGGCACCATGCCCAGAAGGAACACCACAAGGACCGCCGTCACCTTGTTGTGGGCTGCGTAGCCGAACAGCGCCAGAATGACTGCGATCATTGCCAGGCACAAGAAGATCCCCCGCATGAGCCCGTGTGCCGCGACGCGCCCGGACAAGAACGCCCCGGTGGTCATCCCGATCCCGTAGATCGCCAGGATGACCGGGACCGCGGCCGAGGGATAGCCGGTGAGCTCGGTCATCGTCGGGGCTATGTAGGCATAGGTCGCGAACATCCCACCGAACCCGACGGTGCCGATGAGCAACGCGAGCCACACCTGGAGGCGTCTGAGCGAGCGCAACTCGGCTCGCATGGAGGCGTCGCCGGCAGCGGGTCGGTGCGGCACCCAGGCCCAGATCGCTGCCACCGTGGCCAGGGCGATGACCCCGACCAGCGCGTAGGGCCACTGCCAGCCGAAGTGCTGGCCGACCCACGTCGTCAAGGGCACGCCGATGATGTTGGCCACGGTCAACCCAGCCAACATCATCGAGACGGCCCAGGTCCGCCGGTGAATCGGAACCAGGGAGGCTGCGACCACGGCGCCGATGCCGAAGAACGCCCCATGCGGCATACCCGACAGGAACCGCGCGAGCATCAGCTGCGGATAGCTGGCCGCCATCGAGGAGGCGATATTGCCGGCCGCGAAGGCGACCATGAGCCAGACCAGGACCGACTTGCGTTGCATCCGTGCGGCCAGCGTCGCAATCAGGGGGGCGCCCACAACGACTCCGAGGGCGTACGCCGAGACGACGTGGCCCGCCGCAGGTATCGTGATGCCAACGCCGCTGGCGATCTGCGGGAGCAGGCCCATGGTGACGAACTCGGTTGTGCCGATGGCGAATCCACCGATCGCGAGCGCGAAGATCGCGAGGTTGACATGCTGGTTGGACGCCGGGACCTCGACGTCGACAAGATCGATGTCCTGCACGATGGAGGCTTCGGTCACTGCTGAGTCACTGGTCAATGCTTGCAGTCGGACCGGGTATGCCGAAATCGCATGAGATGCCATCTGAATCAGAAGTACGAACGGGCGGACGCACGATGGGGCAGAAGCCAATGCATCGGAAGCACTCAGGCAGGCTGAGGCCCCATGAACCCCGCTGACCCTGCGAAACCCGAGCCGACCTCCCGGCTCACCCGGGCGGCGGGATCCGCGTGACCCTCATCGTGTGGTGGGTTGCTAACGAGGGACGGTCGCCGGGACGTGTGGCATTCAGCGGCTCCGTGGGGCCGCTGACCCGGTGGCATCGCCCACGGTGGCGGCCACCGCGCTACGCCAGGGCCATCGCCCCCTATGTGCTCGCTCTGATCGCTCTGTGCATAGCGTGACAAGAGCTTGCTGGAGGCAAAGTACCGCTGCAACCACCCCGCGCCCAGGCACCGGCGGCAGAGAATGCCACATGCCGGCGGCCCCGCCAGTGACCTGGAGTCATCAAGTGATGCCCGTCCACTCCAACTGGAGGGATCCTTCCTTCTGGCGGCCGGTGAGCGTGGCTGGACCATCGTTGCCGAGCGCGCCGACAACGACCTGTCCTCATTCACTGGGCGACGTCGACCCGGCTTCGAGGCGATGGTCAAAGCCATGGACGAGGAAGCCGAGATTGTCATTGCGTGGCCACTCGAGCGGTTGCAGCGAAACCGCCACGACGAGCTGAAGCTTCACGAGGTCTACAAAACATGGCGCGCGCACCGACTACGACTCCTTCCTGGCGGGAGTGCCGTCGGAAGTTTGTGCACATGTCAAACCCTTCCGTCGAACGGGTCAGCGGGGGTCTTCAGCCCAGTCAACACTCGTTACGCATCGAGGCGTCAGATCAACCCAGACAGAGAAGACTCATTTGATCAACCCAGCGCGAAAGTCCTTCTTTGGCGAGCCATCTCCTTGGTCTCCTCATCGAGGCCTTCGGCGGCCAGGATCGACGGGAGCAGAGCCGGCTCAAGGGTGACCGCCCGGAACACCTGGGCGACGGTGACCCCGTGTGCCGGACGGTGGAGCACGGTGACCGGATCGCCGGCACGGACCTGCCCAGGGCTGACCACGCTCAGGTAGGTGCCCGGCATGGCTGCTCGCGCGAAGGTGCGCAACCAGCCTTGCTCGGCTATCCAGCCGCGGAAGGTGCCACACGGTATTCGCGGGACCGTGACAGCCAGCTCGAGCTCGTCCCCGATCCGCCATCGCTCACCGATCACCGCTGCGTTGACGTCAACTCCCGTCGTGGTGAGGTTCTCACCAAACACACCGCCGGGCAGGTTCCGGCCCAGGACGGACTCCCAGTGATCGAGATCCTCCCTGGCATACGCATACACCGCCTGCGTGTCGCCCCCATGGTGGCGCCGGTCACAGACCGTGTCGCCGACCAGACCCCCGCCCAGCCCGTCACGTTTGGTGCCGGGGGCTCGCACGAGGACCGGATCGGACGTCGGGATCTTCTCGATGCCGGTGAGCGCCTCCCCGCGTTGGTGCGGATTCGGCTGGACGCGAGCCAGGTTCACCGAGAGCACCCGGCTCATGACCTCGACGCTCATAGGACGAGACTACGGTGTCGCCATGGTGAACTCGGGTCTGAGATGGCAGCTCGCACGGATCATTGGACGAGTTCTCGGCCGCGTCGGGCTCCGGCCGCCCCAAAGAACATATCCGGGCGACTTCCAGGGGACTCCCGCGATCAGCTACAACCGCAACGCCGGAATCGGCCAGGTGGCCGACCCTGGAGAGATCGTCTGGACCTGGGTGCCTTTCGAAGAGGACCATCGTCACGGCAAGGACCGCCCGGTGCTGGTGATCGGACACGACGGACCCTGGCTGCTGGCCCTGCCCCTGACCAGCAAGGACCACGCCCACGACAGCGTTCAGCAGGCCCGCAGCCGTCGCCAGTGGACGGACATAGGGTCCGGCCCCTGGGACAGGCGCGGCCGGCCAAGTTCGGTCCGGATCGACCGCATCCTGCGCGTCGACGCCGCAGAAGTGCGCCGCCAGGGAGCGGTCCTGGACAAGGGTCGCTTCAAGCAGGTCGCCGCCGCAGTAAGAGGCATTGACTGAACTTCCCTGACAAACCAGCGAAGGCCAGCTCCATGGGGTGAGCCGGCCTTCGCTGGTTTGTCAGGGGTGGTGTTCCCCGCGATGGCATCCGACTGCACGAAACTAGTCGGCGACCAGCACACCGTCCCCCGTTCCGTACCCGGGGACGCTGTGCTCGCCGCCCCGACCGGCGAGCTCCGCGCCCGCCTGTGCCGCCGGTCGGAGCACGGCGACCACGTCGTCTGCGCTCCTGCACTGCGCGATGGCGGCCAGGTGGCGGTCGATCATGAAGTCGTTCACCTTCCTGGCCCCGTCGTAGCCCTGGTCCCACAGAGCGATTGCCGGGCCAGTCACCCGGGCTCGCAGGGCATCAATCGTCTGTGCCGTCATGAGATCTCCCTTCGCGCAACGGAGCCCACCCATGGTGAGCCGTCGACCAGACCTCAACATTTGGAACCGACACCGTCGGGGGGACAACCGCGAACCACGTGACGTCCTACCGGACGGCGAAAGGTCAGATCTGGCAACCGTCTGACACCGATGCCGAGTTGTCACCAGGGGGGCGCGCCGGCCTATCCGTGCCTCAGCAGGAGTATCCAGCTGAGGGCAAAGGCCCCGTGGCATCTCTCCCAACACACGTCCAATGCTTGACATACCAAGCACCCGCTAGATACATTTCTCGTGTGGCAACGACGCTGTGCACCTTCCAACGCTTCAAGGAGTCCACCGTGGCAACACCCACCGTCAAGACCGAGGCCATAACCGAGATACCTGCCCTTGCCCAGAAAACACGTGAGCAGCTGATCTCGAGCCTCCAGCAGCGTCAGCAAATGTCCGTCGACGCTGCCCAGGGCTGGGTCAAGGCCGTGTCCGCGCTTCCCGTCATGGACCTTCCCAAGATTCCCGGCATTGCGGCCGTGTCCGACATCGAAGCCGCGACCAAGTACACCTTCGATTTCGCCGCTGACCTGCTCAACGCGCAGCGCGATTTCGACTTGCAGTTGACGAACGTGCTCGTCCCCGCAAAGACGAACTGACCCGATCACGGCTTCAACCTCCCCATTGCGCGGATACCGACGCAACTCCCAGGCGCGTCGATATCCGGGAAGACGAAGGGCGCCTGACCGATGGTCAGGCGCCCTTCGTCAAGGGGTTGACCACCTGGTGACGCTTTCGCTCATGCCTGCACGAGGTCTAGCGTCCAGAACGACAGACAGTCCGCTCGTCTAGTGACAGAGGAGAGGTCATGGCTCGCAACTCTGGACGGTTCTACTTCGATGGTGGGCCCGTTTCATACCTTTGCACCGGGATCATCGCTGCCCTCATCACCATCTGCACCTTCGGGATCTGCTTCCCGTACGCACTGGTCCTGCTCGAGCGTTGGCGTGCCAAGCACACCTACATCGACGGCCAGCGACTTATGTTCTCCGGCACCGGCATGGGTCTGTTCGCTCTGTTGATCAAGTCACTCGTGCTGTGCATCATCACCTTTGGCATCTACTCCTTCTGGGTTGTGCCGCGCATACAGGCGTGGAAAGTCGAACACACCGACTTCGACCCCACCTGGCGACCCAACACCCTCGGTGGGACCCTGTCGCGGCAGTGACAACCGGATATGGCAACGGCGCCTGACCTCCAGATCCCATTTCCCATGGACATAGTGCGGTTCTAGCCCTGCGCTTGGTGAAACATGACAGCCTGCACCAAATTAGGGTCACCAAAGCTGGCCAGCAGGGAGGACCCGCTGTTCCGGACCTTTCGAGACAAGCCAGGTCCAAACAACCGCGGCGAACCGATTTTCACTATGACGACACCTGAGCCATGTCGACGCGCAGTAGACCGGTGTCGAAGACCTGAATCCTGCCCTTGCCATTTGCCTTCGCCGTGTACATCGCCACGTCGGCGCGATGGATCAGCTGCTCGAGGTCGGTCTCGCCCTGCGCTGTGGCGACGCCGACGCTGGCACCGACGCGCACGACCCCGGCGTCGAGATGCGCGGGGGCGGCGACCGCCTCGACGATCCTTTGGGCGACGTCCGCGGCTGCCCCGCCGCCGGTGTCGCGGAGCAGGACGGCGAACTCGTCCCCCCCGATGCGTGCGCACAGGTCCCCCGGGCGGGTGGCCCGGCGCAGGCGTACTGCGACCTCGCGGAGCAGCTGGTCACCCGCTCCGTGACCGAAGGCGTCGTTGACGTCCTTGAAGTCGTCGAGGTCGACGAACAGGACAGTCGTGTTCTGCGTGGGCCCGTCGTCGAGGGCGCCCGACAGTGCGGCGTTGAACGACGCCCGGTTAACCAGACCCGTGAGGCTGTCCAGCGTGGCCTGCACCGTCAGCTCCTGGTGCACCTCGCCGTTGCGCAGCGCCAGTGCTACCTGGTTCGCCAGGCTGGCGACCGAGACGACCGCCTCAGTGGACACGCTCCCCGGAGAGCCGAGGAGCAGCCACGCGCGCCCGTGTTGGTCGTGTATGTCGGGCAGCAGTATGCAGGCCCAGGAGCACGGGGTGCCGGCTGCGGCGTCCAGCTCCACGCGCCTATGGACCGTCTGGCGGCCCGTTCCGCCGTCGCCGCCAAGTACCGACAGGACGGTTGCGGGCAGCGTCGCCGGGACGCCGGCGAACCCGCCGGTCGCCCCATCCACGCGTAGCGCCGCACCGTCGGTGACCACCTTCAACACTCGCAACCCCGGCATGGCCGCGCAGACCCGGGCATACGCCGCCCAAGCGATCCGACGGATCTCCACCGCGTCGGTGACACCCAACAGCTGTGAGCCCACCGACACGTGCACCGCGTCCAGGCGCGCCGCCTGCTCCCTCGCCCGCAGAATCCCGGCGAGGTGCCGCCCCACGATGACGGTCAGGAACATGGCCGGAAAAGTACCGACCAGCGGGGCGATCTCCGTACCCCCGGTGTGCCCGGGCACGTACGGCCACAACGGGAGGCTGGCGCCGAGCGCGCCCGCGTACAGGCCGCACCGCAGAACGGCGCGGCGGCCCGAACCGTACAGAGAGCGAAACCACAGCGCAGCGAACACCAATGGGAAGACGATGGTCGGCTCAGGGGAGGCCAGGGCGAAAGCCAACAGGGCCACCGCGTCCACCAGGTCCATCGCCAACGGTGCGCTCCGCCGTAGATACCCCGCGCCCCAGGACAGCCCGAGCACCACCGCACCGGCCACGGCAACCAGCCGCAGCGTGCCGTTGGCTGCAGTGAGGGGCGCAGGCAGCGTGAGCAGAAGGGACGCCAGGACCAGCACGACGAACAGCCAACGCGTCCCCTCGCCAATCTCCTCAGGCCGGCGAACCCGCATCCACACCCGAGCACGCAATGCGGACAGTCGCGCGGGGACCTCCAGCGGGTGTGTTCTGAACATGGACGTTCCCTCTCGTTCGGTAGCTCGGCTGACCGCGTGGGTCCCGTGGCTTTGCGTCCCCGCCTTACGGCGGGTTTGCCCTTTCGTCGAATCCTCCGGCCTGCACGTCGCACTGGATGACATGTACATCGCGGCCGAGCATTCCTACAGATCCATAATCCCATCCACTCACGCATCAGTTCATGCAAATGCAGAGATTGGTGGGCACTGTCAGTCGAACATGGAGGCGGCCCAACACGGGCCCGTGGATGGAGGCTTTGAGCACGCTGAGATGCAGATAGGTCGCGCAGCCCGCCAGGACACCGACTTGTCATCTTGCCCGGGCAGTGGCCGCCGACTGCTCCGAAGGACCCCCTTACGAATTGTGGCTACGTCACCGCGGACCTGCAGGAACGCGAAGAAGCCCGAGATCACCGACAGCCGCCGAGCCACCGTGGTGGCCGACACCCCGACAGAGTCACCCTCGACCTCCAGGGACTGCACCACGGCGCCGGCGTTTGGTGTCACCTTTGATACCATGGGAACATGCCCATGACCCTTCGTCTGTCCGAAGCCGAAGCGGCCGCTCTCCGTGCCCGCGCTAAGCGCGAGGCTCGCTCGATGCAGGACGTCGCCAGGCAGGCTGTGCGCGAGTACATCGAGAACCACAGCAAAGCTGATCTGCTCGACCGGGTTCTCGACGAGGAGCTACCGCGTTACGCCGAGGCTCTGGAGCGGCTTGGTCAGTGATCTACCTGACTGTTCCCGAGCTGATCTATATCGCCGGCAGAGTCCTTGACGGTGATGTCACCGTCCGGGACCACGGTCTACTCGAGTCGGCAACGGCACGACCTCGGGCCACAGTGTTCGGAACAGACGCGTACGAGACCGTAGAGGAGAAAGCCGCCGCCCTATTGCATTCGCTGTTGCGCAACCACGCGCTGATCGACGGGAATAAGCGATTGGCTTTGGCAGCCACCATCGCCTTCCTCGGCGTCAACGGACACAGACTGACCTTGTCGAACGACCAGGCCTACGAACTCGTCATCGAAGTCGCGACAGGTGAGTTGGACGAGGTTGCCAGCATCGCCGACCGCATAAGACGCGGAAGCGAGGCCCGCCGCCGGTGAAGACCAAACGGTCCCGCACTCCGATCGCTCGCCGAACAAGGACGCACGCCCGTTGCGGCATAGAAGTTGCGACGACGCCGTGCAGAGCACGGGCAAGACGACCGATGGCGCCTGAGGACTGAGGGGACCGAGTTCAGCGCAGGCCAGACCCCGGACATGACAGGCGACGGCTTACTGCTCGCAAGCCGTCGTCTTGGGTGGAGCTGAGGGGACTCGAACCCCTGACCCCCTGCATGCCATGCAGGTGCGCTACCAGCTGCGCCACAGCCCCGCACGATCGCTCGTGTGGCGCCCCCGTGGAGGGGACCGGGTGAGTTTATCGGGCACCCCCCGCCATTCACCAAATCGGGGTACTCATACAAGGTTTGCCCCGACGTTCCATGCCACGATCCGCCACGCTCTGGCATATTCGTGCACCTCGGCCCAATGGCAGTTGTGCAGTCCGGCGAAGGACTGCCAGGCCGTGTGCTGGTCCAGTCCGACCAGCCCCGCCACGACGGTACGACCGGCCACACCATGGGTGGCGATGACGGCACAGTCCCCCGGCCCCAGATCCGCCAGCAGCTCGTCGACCGCTGCCCGGGTGCGCCCGGCGACCTGCCCCATACTCTCCCCGTGCCCTCCGCGCTGGATGTCTTCACCTGCCATGAGCGCCGCCTGCTCCACGGGGAACTGCTCAGCCACGTCGCCAGCAGTCATCCCCTGCCACATGCCTGCGTGGATCTCGCGCAGCCGCTCGTCGAAGCGCACCTGCAGACCCACCCGTGAAGCCAGCGAGCGTGCGGTATCAGCAGCGCGCTGGAGGTCGCTGCTGAGGATCACTGACGGGCTGTATGACTCGAGCGCGGCTGCAGCCTTCAGTGCTTGCTCCCGGCCCTTGTCGGACAACGGGGTGTCGAGCTGGCCTTGCCAGATGCCGCTCGCGTTGTGGTCGGTCTCACCGTGACGCCAGACGATCAGCGTCCGGCCACCATCCCTGGCCGCCATATCAGAGGGCGAGGTCGATGGTGGGGCAGTCCTTCCAGAGGCGTTCAAGCTGGTAATAGGCCCGCTCCTCCTCGTGCTGGACGTGCACGACGATGTCCGAGAAGTCGATCAGGACCCATCGGCCGTCGCGCTCGCCCTCGCGGCGTATCGGCTTGACGCCGAGCTCGCGAAGCTTGTCCTCGACACCGTCGACGATCGCACTGACCTGACGGTCGTTGGGAGCCGACGCCAGAACGAAGATGTCAGTGAGCGCGAGCTGTTCACTGACGTCGATGGCGACGATCTTGCTGGCCAGCTTGTCCTCGGCAGCTGCGGCGACAGCCTTGGCGAGATCAATGGCACGTTGCGTGGCGGCCACGCGGTCCTCCTGGTGATAGTGCTGTTCAATGTGATACGGCTGCTAGCGGGACTGCGCTGCTCAATGAGACATGAGTCAGTGGGTGCGAGCAGGCTCTACGGCCGGATCTGGCCGATACAGCCTGTGCTTGGCGATGTACTGCACGACCCCGTCGGGCACGAGATACCAGACCGGTTCACCGGCGAAGACGCGGGCTCGGCAGTCGCTGGAGCTGATGGCCAGGGCCGGGACCACCTGCAGGGTCACCCTGTCCTCGGGTAGCCCATAGTCGCTCAGGACATGGCCTGGCCGGGTCACTCCGATGAAGTGGGCAAGGTCCCAGAGCTCATCGATGTCCTTCCACGACAGGATCTGGGCCAACGCATCGGCACCGGTGATGAAGAACAGCTCCGAGTCAGGGATCTGTGCACGCAGGTCCCGCAGGGTGTCGATGGTGTGGGTCGGGCCGGCGCGGTCGAGGTCGACGCGGCTGACGTTGAAGCCCGGGTTTGAGGCTGTGGCAATCACCGTCATCAGGTACCGGTGCTCGGCTGGGGACACCATGGCTGCGTCCTTCTGCCACGGCTGCCCAGTCGGCACGAACAGGACCTCATCAAGGTCGAAGAGCGCCTGGACCTCAGAGGCAGCCACAAGGTGACCGTTATGGATGGGATCGAAGGTCCCACCCATGACACCTATTCGCCTTGTCAGTGGTGCGCTCCGGGATCGGTTGACCCGTGCGAGTCGCCCGAGTCACCATGTTGTACCCGGACGGGCGTGTCGTACTTGGCCGCAGTGTTGCGGAAGGACCACAGCAGCCCCAGGAGCACCAGGAAGGATGCAAAGGAAATTGCCCAATAGGCATATGGGGACATCGGCAGCTCGCGCAGCTTCACGGTCCCTGCGGTGGCCAGCGCGACGACTGTTGGCATGAACGACATGAGCACAGCCTAGCCGGTGACCAAGCCCAACGTTCTGTCCGGGATCTGCATCCGTCACAGATCTTGATCAGCAACCGATCTCGCCCGTTGGCGAATCTGGATCATTGACGGATCTGACCATCGCCCTCGACAACCCATTTGGTCGTGGTCAGCTCAGACAGACCCATCGGGCCGCGGGCGTGCAGCTTCTGGGTGGAGATGCCAATCTCGGCGCCGAACCCGAACTCCCCGCCGTCGGTGAACCGCGTCGAGGCGTTGACCATCACAGCCGCCGCGTCAACTTCGGCGGTCCACCGGCGGGCGGCGCCGCGATCCTCGGTGACGATGGCCTCGGTGTGGCCGGTGCCGTAACGCTGGACGTGGGCCAACGCCTGATCGAGCGAGTCCACGATCCGCGCACTGATATCCAGTGAGAGGTACTCCCGGGCGAAGTCCTCGTCCGTGGCCAGGCTGTATGCCGCCCCGGCCTCTTTTGCCATCACTTCCATCTCGGCGTCACCGTGGACGGTGACCCCGGCCGACCCCAGCTGGGCCAAGACCATCGGCATGAACCTCGAGGCGATGGCGCGGTGGACAAGCAGCGACTCGGCTGCGTTGCAGACGCCGACCCGATGTGTCTTGGAGTTGACCGCGATGGCGAGCGCCTTGTCGAGATCGGCGCCAGCATCGACGTACACGTGGCAGTTGCCTACACCCGTCTCGATGACAGGAACGGTCGACTCACGGACGACCGTCTGGATCAGGTCTGCACCGCCCCGGGGGATGAGAACGTCGACCAGACCGCGTGCCGTCATCAGCGCCCGGACCGCGTCGCGCCCGCCCTCGTCAAGCAGACAGATCGCGCCGGGCGGCAACCCCTGAGCCTGCAGGGCCGCGCGCAGCACCGCCACCAGGGCACGATTGCTCTCACTGGCTGCCGAGCCTCCCCGGAGCACGACCGCGTTCCCGCTCTTGAGCGCCAGTCCTGCAGCGTCAACGGTGACGTTCGGACGGGCCTCGTAGATCATGGCGACGACGCCCATCGGCACGCGCACCTGCCGGATCTGCAGACCGTTGGCCAACGTCGACCCGCGCACCACCTCGCCGACCGGGTCCGGCAGCCCGGCGATGTCCCGCAGGGCCTGGGCAACGGCCTTGACCCGAGCCTGGTCCAGCGCCAGCCGGTCGAGCAGTCCCTCCGCCAGCCCCTGCGCCTGTCCTCGCGCGACGTCCTTCTCGTTGGCCGCGACGATCTCGCCCGAAGCTGAGTCGAGGGCATCAGCCATCGCCCGCAGGGCGGCATCCTTGTCGGCCCGCGACAACAGGGCAAGCCGTCGCGAGGCCTGGCGGGCCGCACCGGCCAGGTCAGCGACGTGCTCGGTGATCTCGGGATCAATCGACTCAGCCATGGGACCAGCCTAAGCCGCCATCAGAGCAGCACAAGGTCGTCGCGATGCACGACTTCACGCTCGTAGGTTGGTCCGAACTCGCGTGCCAGGTCGTGCGTGCTGCGACCCAGCAGCCCTGGGAGCTCGGCGGAGTCGTAGTTGACCAGGCCCCGGGCGACGCCGCGACCGGCGGGGTCGCACAGGTCGACGGGGTCCCCGTCGACGAAGTGGCCCTCCACCCGCATGATGCCGGCCGGCAGCAACGACTTTCGCCGCTCGACGACGGCTGCCACCGCTCCATCGTCCAGTATCAACCGGCCGCGCGCAGTCGTGGCGTGCGCAAGCCAGAGCAGTCGGCTGGCTCTTCGGGAGCCGGTTGGCACGAACATCGTGCCGACGTCCTGGCCGGCCATGGCCTGCCCGGCCTGCGCCGTCGAGGTCAGCATGGTGGCGATGCCACCCGCGGTGGCGATGGCCGCAGCTTCGATCTTGGTCGTCATTCCCCCGGTGCCGATGCCTGCGCCAGAACCGGAGCCACGGATCTTGATGTTCTTGAGGTCAACAGGCCCGCGCACCAACGGAATTCGCGATGTGCCCGCCCGAGAAGGGGGCCCGTCATACAGCGCATCGACGTCTGAGAGGAGGACCAGCCCATCCGCGTGGACGATATGGGCGACCAGCGCCGCAAGGCGGTCGTTGTCTCCGACCCGGATCTCATGGGTGCCAACGGTGTCGTTCTCGTTGACAACCGGGACGACGCCAAGGTCGAGCAGCCGGTTGAAGGTCCGTCGGGCGTTGGCATAGTGCGAACGGCGTGTGACGTCGTCGGCCGTCAGCAGGACCTGCCCCACGGTGAGGTCGTGCACCCCGAACGCGAGGCTGTACGCCGCAACGAGAGCCCCCTGACCAACGCTGGCTGCCGCCTGTTGGGTGGCAAGGTCACGTGGGCGACGGGGCAGACCCAGCGGCGCGAGGCCGGCCGCGATGGCGCCCGAGGAGACCAGGACGATCTGAGTGCCGAGGTTCCGGCGGGCCGCGATCACGTCCACGAGCGCGCCGAGCCGGGCGGCATCGAGTTCGCCACCGGCTGAGGTCAGCGAGCTGGAACCCACCTTGACGACAAGGCGCCGGGCGGTTCGAAGATCAGCGTGAGCGGGCGTGGGCACCCGCCGAGTCTATTGAAACTTGGTCAGTCGTCCTGATCCATCTCATCGTCGGCGTGGGCGCCGGCTTGGGTATCGCCCTCGGCAGTGGTGGCCGCGGTGGCCCAGTGCCCAGCCTTGCGCTCAGCCTGGAGCAGGTCGCGGGCTGCGGTCTTTGCCGCCCGGCGCTCCGCATAGTCGGACCGTTTCTCCTCGCGGGTAGGTCGGTGCAGGTTGTCCAGGCGCACGTCGCTTCCCCGAGGGCCGGTGAGCAGCTCGGCACCGGCGGCCATGGTGGGCTCCCAGTCGAAGACCACGGAGTTGTCGGCCGCACCGATGACCACTGTGGCGCCGGCCACGGCGCCCGCTTTGAACAGGGCCTGCTCGACGCCCGCCCGGGCCAGCCGGTCCGCGAGGTACCCGACGGCCTCGTCGTTGGAGAAGTCCGTCTGGTCAATCCAACGCCTGGTCCGCTCGCCGATCACCCTGAAGATCTCGCCGTCGGGGGTGTTCTCGCGCTTGACGACGAAGCCGCTGTCGTCAACGGCTTTGGGGCGCAGGACGGTGCGCGGAATCTCGATGGCAGCCAGTGCTGCGCGTGCTTGCAGGACGTGACGCGCCATCGCGTACGTCAGCTCCTTGAGCCCGGTGCGCGCAACGGCGGAGACGATGAAGACCTCGACCCCCCGAGCCTCTAGGTCGGGCTTGACCATCTCGGCGAGCTCGCGGGCCTCGGTCACGTCGGACTTGTTCAACACGACGATGCGCGTGCGCTCGGACAGGGGACGCCCACCCAGCGACTCGTCGGCGACATACTGCGAAAGTTCCTGCTCGATGACGTCGAGGTCGCTCAAGGGGTCGCGATCCGGCTCAAGGGTGGCGCAGTCGATGACGTGCACGAGGACCGAACAACGTTCCACGTGCCGCAGGAACTCAAGGCCCAGGCCCTTGCCCTCACTCGCGCCCGGGATCAGACCTGGCACGTCGGCCACGGTGAAACGCTGGTCCCCGGCGACCACCACACCGAGGTTCGGGGCCAAGGTCGTGAAGGGGTAGTCGGCGATCTTTGGCCGCGCAGCGCTCAGGACAGAGACGATGCTGGACTTGCCGGCCGACGGGTAGCCGATCAGTGCGACATCAGCCAGGGACTTCAGCTCCAGGACGATGTCGAGGCTGTCGCCGGTCTCGCCGAGCAGGGCGAACCCGGGAGCCTTGCGGGCCCGTGAGGACAACGCCCGGTTGCCGAGGCCTCCACGACCGCCGCGGGCAAGCACGAATGTCTCGCCAGGTGCGACAAGGTCAACGATGACCTCGCCGTCAACGCCCTTGACCACAGTTCCGGCGGGCACCGGAAGGATCAGGTCGCCGCCATCGGCACCGTTGCAGTCGTCGCCGCCACCCGGCTGACCCTTGGCGGCCCTGCGGTGCGGGCTGTGGTGGTAGTCCAGCAGGGTGGTCGACTGAGGGTCGACCTCCAGGATGATGTTGCCGCCACGGCCGCCGTTTCCCCCGTCCGGTCCGCCCAATGGCTTGAACTTCTCACGGCTCACAGAGGCGACCCCGTTACCTCCGTCGCCGGCGGCAACGTGAAGGACGACGCGGTCAACGAAGTTCGCCATTCTCTCTCCATCCGCGGCACTGTGAGCCGGGCGTTAGTCAGGTCATACACAAAAATACGCGAGGGGGCGGGCCATCCGGCCCACCCCCTCGTACATGAAGTCCATGTCACGTCAGGTTCTTGTCAGCTTCGTGACGTTTGAGGTCTATGCCACGCAACGCCCGTGTCACGTGCGGTTCGTGCTCTGCTGCTGTCAGGCAGATTCGGTGGTGGCAGCCGGCTCGATGATGTTGACCGTCTTGCGTCCACGCTTCTTGCCGAACTTCACCGCGCCCGCGACGAGCGCGAAAAGCGTGTCATCGCCCCCACGACCAACGCCGTCGCCGGGGTGGAAGTGCGTGCCACGCTGGCGGACGATGATCTCACCGGCGTTGACGGCCTGGCCGCCGAAACGCTTGACGCCAAGAAACTGGGAGTTCGAGTCGCGCCCGTTGCGCGTCGAAGATGCTCCCTTTTTGTGTGCCATGTCAGTGCCTGCCTTTGGTTCTGGGGCTTGTCAGATTGAGAGAACGACCGAACGAGAGAGGCTCAGGCCTCGATCGCGGTGACCTTGATCTGGGTTGAGTGCTGACGGTGACCCTGACGCTTGCGGTATCCGGTCTTGTTCTTGAACTTCATGATCGTGATCTTGGGACCTTTGGTGGCCTTGACCACCTCGGCGGTGACCTTGACCTTGGCGAGCTTGCTCGCGTCGGTGGTCACGGTGGATCCATCGACGAGCAGCAGCGGCGTGAGCTCGATGCTGTCGCCGCTCTCGCCCTTCACCTTGTCGATGATGAGGACGTCGCCGACGGACACCTTTTCCTGACGGCCGCCTGCGCGAACGATCGCGTACACGTTGGGCTCACTCTCTTACGTTTGTTCGGGGAGGTGGCCACTGGCAACCGGCACATAGTCTCCGAGGAGACACGAGCACGG
>CABDZX010000050.1_pt1 | contig 21915 bp, 21 predicted proteins | sample 3421941 | NCBI WGS metagenome assembly CABDZX01 (sample SAMEA5534341, study PRJEB31848) | metagenome | biome: tundra; feature: field; material: soil | place: USA | collected 2013-05 | depth 0.45 m
CGAGCCAGTCCATCGCCGCGTACACCTCATCGGTGGTGGCGTCGGCCACGCCCAAGTCCGCGGCCAGTGTGGTGTCGGTCCACCAGCGGGTGGTGGTCAGCGTCGAACCCGGCCGGCACACCCGGGCGATGATCAGGGCCAACGCGATGTCGCGGTGCCGCCCCGCCGGCCCCAGCAAGGCCGGCAGGCCGAGCGCTTTTGCCTGGGCGTGGACCGCCGCGACGTGCCCATGCGGTAGGGAACCGGTCACCTCCAGTCCCTCACCTGCGACCACCAGCGTCTTGCCCGCCAACGCGGCCCGGACTGCTTCGATCGCAGCCTGTGGCAATGGGGACAGGTTCGCCAGGGTCTCGTGCTTGACCTTGCTGCCGTCGCGGTAGGTCCGGCGCAGCAGGTGGCTGACGTACTCGCGCGGTTGACCGGACTTGTCGACGCGCCGATTCGTGATCGTGGCTACGTGCATCGCACCCGGTGTCTTCGTCATACCGGCCAGCGTAATGGCGATACCTCGATAATGCGATGACCACACGCCGTCAGTACTGGCTACATTTCAGGAGCGCAAAACAACCAACGGTGCAGGTCAGGGTGCAAGTCGAGGCTCAGACAGCTCGTAACTTCGGGCTAGAAGGGTCCCAAGGTCATCGTCGCCGAGGAGGGAGTATCCCCCCGGCCTGGATGCGACCCGCCTCACCCGCGGCGATCCCATCGAGCTCCTTTCGCAATTCGACCTTGGTGTCAGAACTTGCGGTCGGTGCCTGGGTAGGCATACGCCTCGGTTTCGGTGGCCTTGGCTGACAACCACACGCCGGTGCCGGGTCGCAGGGCCAGGTCGGCGACGGCGGCGGAGGACACGTCGACGAGCGCCGGCGGGGTCGCATCGACCTGGATACGAACGCGATCGGCAAGCAGTTCGAGGGAGGCCACGGTTCCCTGCCAGACGTTGCGGGGGCTGGCGTGGGTGGGTATCGCCGTATGGACGGTGATGGCCGATGGACGCAACCCGACCAGCACCCGGCGACTCGTCAGCGCGGCCCCCTGCGATGGCGCGAGGTCGTCGTCGCCCAGGGTGACGGTGAATACGCCGCCGTCGTCGAGGTGCACGCGGCGGGTGGCGGGGTCGAGCGTGCCGGTGTAGAGGTTCAGCCCGACGAGCCGTGCGACGTACTGGGTCGCCGGCTGGCGGGCGACCTGAGCTGGGGTGCCCTGTTGGACGACGCGGCCGTTCTCGATGACCAGGAGGCGATCGGCCATGATCATCGCCTCAAGGGGGTCGTGGGTAATGATCAGGACCGGCCCCGTGAACTGGTCGATGTGGCTGCGTAGCTGCGCGCGCACATCCAGACGGGTTTTGGCGTCCAGTGCGGACAGTGGTTCGTCCAGAAGCAGGAGTCTGGGTTCGGCGGCAAGAGCTCGAGCCAGGGCAACCTTTTGTGCCTGGCCCCCGGAGATCTCGTGGGGGCGCCGGGTAGCCAGGGCTGTCAGGTCGAGCCGTTGCAGCCACGTGTCAGCGGCCGCGCGGGCCTGCCGGCGGCCGGCTCCTTGGACGCGGGGGGCGTAAGCGACGTTGTCGCGAACGTTCAGGTGGGGAAACAGGCGGTAGTCCTGGAAGACCAGGCCTATCGGGCGGCGCTGCGCGGGTACGAACGTGTCAGTGTGGGCATCGTCCAGGGTCAGGTCGCCTAGGCGGATGGAGCCGCTGCTGAGAGCATCCAGCCCGGACAGCGCCCGCAGCAGTGTGGTCTTGCCGGCACCGTTGGGGCCCAGTACGCCCAGGACCTCGCCCGGAGCGGCGATCAGGTCGGCCTCAAGGTTGAAACTGCCGCGTTCGACGGTGCCCGACATGACCAGGGCGCCGGCGTGGTCGTCCGCCGACCTCTCGGGGTCGGTGCCCTCGTGGTGGCCACCAGAGAGAGGTGCGTCGCTGGGGCGCGGTCTCATGGGGTGGTTCCAGTGCTCAGCCATCGGTCGCGCAGGCCCGCCAGCACGGCGATGGACACAACGAGCAGAACCAGGGACAGGGCCACGGCCGCCTCGGGGTCGCTCTCCAGGGCGACGTAGACGGCCAACGGCATGGTCTGGGTGCGCCCGGGAAAGTTGCCTGCGAACGTGATCGTGGCGCCGAACTCCCCGAGCGCGCGAGCCCAGCACAGTACGGCCCCGGCGAGCAGGGACGGCGCGATCAGAGGGATCGTGACCGTTCGGAAGACGGTCAGGCGTGAGGCGCCGAGGGTGGCGGCTGCTTCCTCGTAGCCGCGGTCGGCAGCACGGAAGGCACCTTCGACAGTGATCACCAGGAATGGCATCGCGACGAACGTCTCGGCGATGATGACGCCGGCGGTGGTGAACGGCAACGTGACGCCGGTCCACTCGTCCAGGAGCCGACCCAGGATGCCTTGCCGGCCGAACGCCAGCAGCAGGGCAACCCCCCCGACCACCGGAGGTAGCACCAGCGGCAACGTCACCAGGGCGCGCAGCACTGAGATGCCGCGCGCCTGTGAGCGGGCCAGGACCCAGGCCAGGGGCACGCCGAACACCAGAGAAGCGGCCGTCGCGGCGCTTGCGCACACCAGCGACAGCCGCAACGCGTCGAGGACCTGGCTGTCCGCCAGGAGGTGCGGCAAGCCCCGCCAGGGTGCGCGGACCAAGAGGCCGGCTAGCGGCACGAGCAGGAATAGTGCCGCCAAGAGCGCCGGAATGCCGAGCGGCCATGGGATCGCGCCGCGGCCCTGAACGGCGCGGGCACCCTGTCGGGTCCGCTGTGCAGGCACCTGCCCGGCCGGTGGTGGGTCAGAGGATGTCATGCAAGCCCAGGTGTGTTGGGGTCAAGTCCGACGGCGGCGCCAGTCAGGGCTTGGCGAACCCGTCGGCGACCAGGACGCTGGTGCCCTCGGCGGACAGGACATAGTCGGTGAACGCCTGGGCGGTGGCCCTGTTCGGCGCCTTGGTCAAGGTGGCGATGGGGTACTTGGTCGAAGCGTTGACGTCGGCGGGGATCTCGATGCCCTTGACCTTGGCGCCAGCGGCCCGCACATCGGTGAGGTAGACGATCCCGGCGTCGACCTCACCGAGACTGACCTTGGTCAGGACGGCCTTGACGTCAATTTCCTGAGTCACGGGAGTCACGGTGAGCTTGGCATTGGTGAAAACCTTGGCGGCCGTTGCACCGCACGGTACGACGGGCTGACACAGGGCCACCTTCACCCCGGCCTTGGCCAGATCGGACAGCGCCGTGATGGCGGTCGGGTTCTTGGCTGGGACAGCGATCTCCATGACATTGCTGGCGAAGTTCGTCGGGGAGGTCGCATCTGCGGCTTTGACGACCTGGTTCATGTTCTTGGTGCTGGCCGAGGCAAACACGTCGGCGGGCGCGCCCTGGGTGATCTGGGCGGCGAGGCCGGAGCTGGGGCCGAAGTTGAAGACGATCTTGACGCCGGGGTGTGCGATCTCGAACTGGTGACCGAGCTTGGTGAACGCCTCCTTCAGGGAGGCAGCGGCGAACACGTTGACCGTTCCTGAGACAGGAGCCGGGCTCGACCCGGACGCCGGAGAGTGCGTGGACGATCCGTCGGCGACGCTCGACGAAGCGCACCCGCCCAACAGGAGCCCGGCCGCGATCACGGCAGTGAGGGTGGCGGTGATTCGACGCATCGGTTGCTCCAAGAGTCGGGTCGAGGGGGGTGTTGGCTCCTTGGCCGGAGCCGGTTTGCGCGGCTAAGGATGGACGGGTATCTCGATCACCACGTTGGTGGATTTCACCGCTGCGACTGCCAGGACGCCGGGTTCGAGCCGCAGGTCGTCGGCTGCTTCACGGCTCATCAGCGACACGATGCGGTGCGGGCCTGCCTGGATCTCGACCTGGGCCATGACAGTGTCACGGACGACCCGGGTGACCAGACCGACGAACCTGTTGCGGGCCGACTCGGAGACCACGGGGGCCGGTTCGGGTCGCTCAGTGGACGCGGCGAGCTCCTCGGCAAACCGGGCCAGGACTGCACCTTCGATGACCTTTCGGCCGGCATGGTCGGTAGCGGTGGCTAGGCGACCGCTGTCGGCCCACCGGCGCAGGGTGTCGTCGCTGACGCCCATCAGGTCGGCTGCTTCACGGATACGGAAGATGGACACAGCTGGAACTTTAGCCGCACTTGCGACTCGGATGCACCTATTGGTCGATATTCACGGGAGAACAAGGCACCCACATCAGCGATTGCGGTGATGGTTGGCTACCTGTGTTGCGAACTTGACACGACGGCGGGGGAGTTAGTCCCAATCGGCAAGTGATCGGGTCGAGGCTGACGCCTGGAGGCGATGCATCTGGTCAGGTGTCCGTCCCTGGTCGTCTATCACGGTGAGGCGGACCGGGCCGAGACCAAAGTAGCGTTGCCCTTCGATCCAGTGGTCGGGTTGCTCGACCCGTCGGCCCCACTCCAGCAGCCAGCCGGCAGAGTGGGACGAGCCACGCAGCTCGGGGATGGCCACATCCTTGGTCCCGGCCGGGTGTCCCAATCAGGGGCCGGTGACCATTGTGGGAGTGCGCCCGATCACCGCTGCATGCACTGGAGGGCGAGGTGGTAGGCCGGCGCCTCGATGCCACTGGGTCGGTGACCATGGGCGTGAGATCATGAGGGTTTCGATCTGGGTTATGACATCCTTGACGCGGGAGAGTTGAGGTACTGATGGCTTGGTTGGTGATGATGGCGCACGAGATCTCGTTCGGCTGGTCCTGGGGCACTGTGAACGTATCGAGGCCGGGGGCCCGCCATGCGTGACATCTTGGAGGATGTGCTGCCCTGGTACCGCGAGGGCGGGCGTTTCGCTGTGGCCACGGTGGTCCGGACTTGGAGTTCGTCGCCGAGGCCGATCGGGGCGGCGATGGCCGTCTCTGAGACCGGCGAGGTCATCGGTAGCGTTTCCGGGGGGTGCGTTGAAGGGGCGGTCTATGAGGTTGCGCAGGAGGTGTTGGAGTCCGGCCAGCCGCAGATGGTCACCTACGGGGTCAGCGACAGCGACGCTTTTCAGGTTGGGCTGACCTGCGGCGGGACACTGGAGCTGTTCGTGCAGCCGGTGGACGCTGCCTCCTTCGAGCACTTGGAGGTGTTGGCCGAAGCTGTCCAGGCTCGTCAACCCGTCGCGCTCGCCACGGTGGTGGCCGGTGCCGACGGGTTGGGCGGGCGCCTGCTCGTCACCGCTGACCAGACGTACGGTTCGCTGGGTGGCGGGCGCCTTGACCAGGCGGTCACCGATGATGCCAGGGGGATGCTGGGCCTTGGCAGGACCGGGCTGCTTCACCTTGGCCGTGACGGCGAACGGCGGGTTGAGGAGTTGTCGGTGTTTGTGGAGTCTTACGCCCCACCACCGCGGATGATCGTTTTTGGGGCTATTGACTTCGCGGCGGCGATGGCGCGTATCGGTAAGTTCCTGGGCTTCCATGTAACGGTCTGTGATGCCCGGCCGGTTTTCGCCACCCGCAGACGCTTCCCGGACGTCGACGAGGTCGTTGTTGCGTGGCCGCATAAGTACCTTGAGCAGGTTGAGGTCGACGAGCGCACCGTTCTTTGTGTGCTTACCCACGATCCCAAGTTCGATGTGCCGCTGTTGGCTCTCGCGTTGGGCACGAAGGCTTGTTATGTCGGGGCGATGGGTAGCCGGCGGACCCACCTTGACCGGTTGCAGCGGTTGCGTGAGGTGGGGGTCAGTGAGCAGGATCTGGCCAGGATGTCCTCCCCGATCGGCTTGGACCTGGGCGCACGTACACCCGAGGAGACGGCGGTCTCGATCGCCGCCGAGATCATCGCCCGGATGTGGGGAGGCACCGGCCAGCCGTTGACGTCGATGAGCGCCCCTATCCACGGGGAACCACTGGCAAGCGTCCCGACGCCGTGACTACCTCGGACCAAAGCTGCGGACAGCTCGACAGGACCGCTGCATCGGCTCGGCCGTGAGCGGTGGCGGGTTGGCTGCCTTCGCGGCGCGGGACGGCAATGCCGCGCGCTCGGGTCGGCGGACCCCTGAGACCTGGACCGTTGTCGACACCCCGGCTGGTCTGCCAGGGTCGTCATCGCGGGGGGAGGGTCACGTGGTGGGTGTTGGATCGTGGGGGTGGCGCAGAATCTCCGCGGGAAGTCAGATACCGTTTGCCGCAGCCCAGGACAGATCCAGGAGGTGATGATCGTGAGTATCCCGCCCCACATCGGCACGGGCCCGTTTTTGGACGGTGGTTCCCAGTCGGTGGTTGATACCCGGGACCGTCCGCTGCGGGATCTGCGGATCTCGGTCACGGATCGGTGTAACTTCCGCTGTGTGTATTGCATGCCGAAGGAGGTCTTCGGTAAGGACTTCGCGTTCATGGCCCGCGATGAGCTGCTGACTTTTGAGGAGATAACCCGGGTCGCCAGGATCGCTGTGGCACACGGGGTGCAGAAGATCCGTCTGACCGGTGGTGAGCCGTTGCTGCGCCATGGTCTTGAGGATCTGGTGGGTATGCTTGCCGCGCTCAGGACCCCTGATGGTCGCGATGTCGATATTGCGTTGACTACCAATGGTTCGGCGCTTGGCGCTAAGGCGCAGTCGTTGAAGGATGCTGGTCTGAAGCGGGTGAGTGTGTCCCTTGATTCGCTGGACGATGCGACGTTCAAGGCGATGAATGGGGTGAGTTTCCCGGTTGCGAAGGTTTTGCGGGGCATCGAGGTGGCTCATGAGGTGGGCCTGGGGCCGATCAAGGTCAACATGGTGGTCAAGCGTGCTCTCAATGACCAGGACATCGTGGCGATGGCGCGCCACTTCAAGGGTTCGCCGTACATCTTGCGTTTCATCGAGTTCATGGATGTCGGCAGCACCAACGGCTGGAAGATGGAACAGGTGGTGCCCTCGGCTGAGGTCATCGCCCGTATCGATGCGCAGCTGCCTCTGGAGGAGGTCGCACCGAACTACAGTGGCGAGACGAGTGCGCGGTGGCGTTACCGTGATGGTGGCGGCGAGGTCGGGGTGATCTCCAGTGTCACCAGGTCGTTCTGTCATTCCTGTACGCGGGTGCGGGTCTCTACCGAGGGCAAGCTGTTCACGTGCCTGTTTGCGACCCAAGGCCATGACCTGCGTGCCCTGATCCGTGGCGGTTGCTCGGACGAACAGCTCTCAACCGTCATGGCCGGTATCTGGGCGCAGCGCTCGGATCGTTACTCAGAGTTGCGTAGTGCCCAGACCGGCGAGCTTTCCGCGGCGGGGCGCAAGAAGATCGAGATGTCCTACATCGGCGGGTGAGCCGGTAGGAACATCAAGATCAGATACGCGAGGATCAGAGACTCGCTAGCGCCGAAGCCACACAGCGGCCGGCCAGCCAGCTCCAACCCGCTGCCCTGAACGCAGTCCCGCTCCCACCCACACGCGGACACCACACCGCCAGACCAAAGCTGAGCACACGCAACTAGGCCAACAGGACGAGCATGTAGATCATGGTGGCGCTCATCGCCAGCTGAGATCCCAGGCTGAGGCCCGGCGCCAGGAGCAGCCCACCCGAGCGTTGGCGCACGTCCGGTCTTCTGTTCAACGGCCACGCGACGTGCGACGTAACGGCAGCCCTCAGCTGGCGGGCGTGTAGGGCGGCGACGAGGCCGAGGAGGCCTACGAACACCAGTGAGGTCACGGCCACCGACGATGTGGAGGTGACCATGTCGTGACTTACCGGGCCACCGACGGCCATACCGGGCATATTCATCCCACCCGAGGCCGTCGACAAGGGTGCCGAAGCGGGCCTACCCGCGACAACCAGCATAAAAAGCATCGCGGCGCACATGAGTACCTGCTGCACTGGCGCCATCATCGCCTTCGCGCCGCCTGAGACCAGCGCCATCACGGCGCGAAGGATGAACCATAGCGTGGGCACGCCCACCACGACGGCCCACGCCGTGGCGAGGTGGGCACCGAAGGTCATGACGAGCATCGCGGCCATCGCTGTACACATCAGCAGATGCGCCAGGTCGATGTCGTACCCGTTGGGCCGTCCGCGCTGACCAGCCGTTACCAGCCGGACGCCATGGTAGAGCGCGAAGATGACCATAACGCCCGCGAAGGGCCAGTTCAGCCATATGGGTCCCGACACGGGCCGCTCCTTCCAACAGCCGAAGGCCCTGCCCGATCGCGGTGTGCAAGGCATGTCGATGTGGTCGCCCGGAGGCCACCATGAGAGGCAGCATCGGTGACGGTGAACAGGATGTCAAACAGGCCCCTGAGCGAAAGGCTTGCCCGGCTCGAGTGACCTAAGGGTTCCCTTAGGTAAGGCTTGACACGCCAAACGATGGCCCTCTCATACTGAGCGCACCGCCATTCGCATTCTGAGCGCTCGACGCATTCTGAGCGCTCGACGCATTCTGAGCGCCCCCAGCAGCGAGACACAGAGCAGCCAGACGCACCGAGCAGCGAGGAGTTGAGCATGCAGGTTCCTGCACCGTTCGAATACGAGCGGGCCACGAGCGTCGACCACGCCATCGGTCTTCTGGAGCGGCTGGGCAGCAGTTCTCGCCTGGTGGCCGGTGGGCACAGCCTGTTGCCCATGATGAAGCTCAGGCTGGCCAATCTCGAGTACCTCATCGACATCAACGACCTGCACGACGAGCTGGGGTACATCCACATCGAGTCGTCCCAGGTCCGCATCGGCTCCATGGCCCGCCACCGTGAGCTCCTGGATTCAGACGGGCTCGCCGCAGCCTTCCCGATCTTTCGCGACGCCGAGCGGGTGATCGCAGATCCTGTCGTCCGCAACCGGGGAACCCTGGGTGGATCCCTGTGCCAGGCGGACCCCTCGGAGGACCTGTCTGCCGTGTGCACCACCCTTGGTGCGAGCTGCGTGATTCGCGGTTCCTCAGGCGAGCGCGTGGTGACGATGGAGGAGTTCCACCGTGGCCCTTACGAGACGGCGGTGGGCGATGACGAGATGCTCGTCGAGATCCGGATCCCCATCAAGGCCAACGGTGCCAGCGCCTATGAGAAAGTCGAGCGCCGAGCCGGCGACTGGGCCGTCGTCTCAGCAGGTGCCGCCGTCTGGATGGACGGCGCGGTGATCTCGGACGCTCGCGTCGGGCTGGCAGCAGTGGGGCCGAACACGACAGGCATCCCTGCGATCTCGGAGGCGCTTCGAGGTAAGGCGCCGTCCGAGGAGCTCTATGACCAGGCCGGGGCGATCGCCGCCGAGAACTGCCGACCGGCCACGGACATGCGCGGCAGTGTCGAGTACAAGCGCCACCTGGCAGCAGAGCTGACGAAACGCGCCCTGCGCCGTTCGGTAGCGCGCATCCACAATGAGGAGATCTGACCATGCAGGTGACGATGAAGGTCAATGGCGAAGAGGTCGTCCGCGAGATCGAGGGACGGCTGCTGCTGGTGCACTTCCTGCGCGATCACCTGGGACTCACTGGCACCCACTGGGGGTGCGACACGAGCAACTGCGGCACCTGCGTGGTCTGGATGGACGGCGAACCCGTGAAGTCGTGCACGGTGCTGGCCGCTATGGCGGGCGGGCACGAGGTCCGCACCGTGGAGGACCTCGAGCAGAACGGTCAGCTTGACCCGGTGCAGCAGGGCTTCATGGAGTGCCACGGTCTGCAGTGCGGCTTCTGTACCCCCGGCATGATGATGACGGCTCGCGCGTTGCTCAACCGAGATCCCGATCCCAGCGAGCGTGAGATACGCGAGGCCATCTCGGGCCAGATCTGCCGGTGCACGGGCTACGCGACGATCGTGCGATCGATCCAGTGGGCGGCCGCCAACGAGGCTGCAGCAGCCGCTGAGGGCGAAGTCTCCGACGCCGTCGTCACCGCCGGAAGTGCGTCATGACCACAGTCGAGGACCGTCCCGCCCATGTGTTCGAGAACAACGACCAGAAGCCGGTTGGCCACGGCCGGATGCTGCGCAAGGAGGACCCGCGCTTCTTGCGCGGCAAGGGCCACTACATCGACGACATCCAGCTGCCAGGCATGCTGCACATGGCGATTCTGCGTTCCCCCGTGGCGCATGCCCGCATCGTCAGCATCGACACGAGCGCCGCCGAGGCGCACCCGAAGGTCAAGGCGGTCGTCACCGGCGAGGGGCTCGCGGCGCAGGGACTGGCGTGGATGCCGACGCTGTCCAATGACGTACAGGCCGTGCTGGCCACGGACAAGGTGCGCTTCCAGGGCCAAGAGGTCGCCTTCGTTGTAGCCGAGGACAGGTACACCGCTCGCGACGCGCTTGAGCTGATCGATGTCGAGTACGACATCCTCGACCCGGTGGTCGATGCGCGCCACGCGCTCGACCCCTCCGCGCCGGTGATTCGCGATGATCTGGAGGGCAAGACCGACAACCACTGCTTCGACTGGGAGACGGGTGACGAGGCGGCAACCGAGGCCGTGTTCGCGGCCGCCGACGTCGTCGTCAGCCAGGACCTTGTCTATCCGCGGGTGCACCCTGCGCCGATGGAGACCTGCGGAGCGGTCGCTGACTTCGAACGCATCGACGGCAAGCTGACGCTGTACTCGACGACCCAGGCGCCGCATGCGCACCGCACGCTCTACGCGATCGTGGCGGGCATACCGGAGCACAAGATACGCGTCGTCTCGCCGGACCTCGGCGGCGGTTTCGGCAACAAGGTGCCGATCTACCCGGGCTATGTCTGCGCGATCGTGGCGTCGATCGTCACCGGCAAGCCGGTGAAGTGGGTGGAGGACCGGTCGGAGAACCTGATCAGCACCGGATTTGCCCGTGACTACATCATGCGCGGCGAGATAGCTGCGACCAAAGAAGGCAAGATCCTTGCCATCCGCACCAACGTGCTTGCCGACCACGGAGCCTTCAACGGCACTGCTGCCCCGGTGAAGTACCCGGCGGGATTCTTCGGCGTCTTCACCGGCAGCTACGACATCGAGGCCGCTTACTGCAAGATGACCGCGGTCTACACCAACAAAGCGCCCGGCGGTGTGGCTTACGCCTGTTCCTTCCGGATCACCGAAGCCGTCTATCTCGTCGAGCGCATCGTCGACTGCCTGGCCTACGAGCTGAAGATGGACCCGGTCCAGCTACGGATCAAGAACTTCATCCAGCCCGAACAGTTCCCCTACACGACCAAGACCGGGTGGGTCTACGACTCAGGCAACTACGAGCCGACGATGCGTCTCGCCATGGAGATTGCTGGCTACGACGAGCTCCGACGTGAGCAGGCCGAAAAGCGCGAGCGCGGCGAGCTGATGGGCATCGGCGTCTCGTTCTTCACCGAGGCGGTCGGTGCAGGGCCGCGCAAGGACATGGACATCCTGGGCCTGGGCATGGCTGACGGTTGCGAGCTTCGCATCCACCCGACCGGCAAGGCAGTCGTGCGGCTCTCGGTGCAGTCCCAGGGACAGGGCCACGAGACGACCTTCGCCCAGATCGTGGCCGAGGAGATCGGCATCCCTCCGGCCGACATCGACGTCGTGCATGGCGATACGGACAACACGCCCTTCGGACTCGGCACCTACGGCAGCCGGTCGACGCCGGTGTCCGGTGCAGCCGCAGCCCTGGTGGCACGCAAGGTCCGCGACAAGGCACGGATCATCGCCTCCGGCATGCTCGAGGTGTCGGTAGCCGACCTGGAGTGGCAGAAGGGCTCGTTCAATGTCAAGGGTGACCCCTCCAAGTCCGTCACGATCCAGGACATCGCGATGCGGGCGCACGGCGCAGCTGACCTGCCCGAAGGCATCGAGGGTGGTCTGGAGGCGCAGATCTGCTACAACCCCGACAATCTCACCTATCCGTTCGGCGCATACATCTGCGTCGTCGACATCGACAAAGGCACCGCCGAGGTCAAGGTCCGTCGCTTCATCGCGGTTGATGATTGCGGGACCCGCATCAACCCGATGATCATCGAGGGGCAGGTGCACGGCGGCCTCACTGACGGGGTCGGTATGGCGCTGATGGAGATGATCGCCTTCGATGAAGACGGCAACTGTCTGGGCGCCTCGCTGATGGACTACCTGATCCCCACTGCGCTCGAGGTGCCTGACTGGGAGACCGGCTTCACCGTCACCCCGTCACCGCACCACCCGATCGGCGCCAAGGGCGTGGGCGAGTCGGCCACCGTCGGGTCGCCGCCGGCCATCGTCAACGCCGTCGTAGACGCCCTGAAGCCGTTCGGGGTTCGGCACGCCGACATGCCGCTGACACCCTCTCGGGTGTGGGACGCCATGCAGGGCCGGCCCACCCCCTCGTTCTGAGCCCGGGAGGTTCTATGGCACACCGAATGGCCGCACGCGTCGCCGAACTGACGACGGCGCGAGTGCCCTTCGTTCACGCGACTGTGGTCCGCGCCCAGGAGCCGACGTCGGCCATGCCAGGGGACGACGCAGTGATCCTGGGCGATGGGACGATCGAAGGCTTCGTCGGTGGTCACTGCGCCGAGGGATCTGTGCGGTCGGCTGCGCTCACCGCTCTAGCGGATGGTCAGACCTTGCTGCTGCGCGTGCTGCCGGAGGGCGAGGAGCCGTTCCCTGACTCTCCGAACGCTCGCGTAGTCGTGAACCCGTGTCTGTCCGGTGGCGCCCTCGAGATCTTCCTCGAGCCGTTACTGCCCGCGCCCTTGCTGGTGGCTGTTGGCGACACCCCCATAACGAACGCGCTGCTGGCGATGGCCGGACCGCTGGGGTTCGTCGGCGAGCGGGTGCCGCCAGGGCAGCCTCTGAACGGCGCCACCGCTGTAGTCGTGGCCAGCCACGGCCGCGGTGAGTCCGAATCGATCAGATCTGCCCTTGACTGTGGGGTCCCGTTCATCGGCTTGGTCGCGAGCCGGATTCGAGGTGCCGCGGTACTCGAGGAGATGGGTCTTACCCACGCGGAACGGGCTCGAGTGCGGACTCCCGTTGGGCTCGATATTGGTGCCCGCACAGCTGATGAGATTGCGTTGTCGATCATGGCCGAGGTCGTTCGCGCCGTCCGAGTCGACGGTGTCATGGCGGCGAATGCAGTGCCTGTCGCGCAACCGGTGCAGGTTATCGACCCGATCTGCGGAATGACCGTGGTGGTCGACCAGGACACACCGCACGTGATCGACGCCGAGGGTGACCACTGGTTCTGCGGAACCGGCTGCCGGGACCGCTACCAGGCTGAGCATCCGGCGCACGCGGAGAGCGGGTAGTAGAGGTTGTTCGTCACAGGTCTGGTCCTGGCCGCCGGTGCCTCACGTCGCCTCGGGCAGCCCAAACAGCTCCTCGCGTACAGGGGGGCCACTCTGCTGGACGCTACGTTGTCGGCCGCGCGAGCCTGCCAGTTCGATCAGCTGCTCGTGGCACTTGGTGCGGCCAGCGAGCAGGTGCGTTCGTCGGTGGACCTGGGAGCCGTTGAGGTCATTGAGAATCCCGAGTACTCGACGGGATGCCACTCGTCCATAACCGCTGCCCTGACCGCGGTCGACGATCGTGCGGATGGGCTGGTGCTGCTGTTAGGGGATCAGCCCGGCATCAGTCCCTCGGCCGTGGCTCGACTCGCCGCGGACGCGAGGTCGCCGATGGCGGTATGTCGCTACGACAACGGCTTGGGGCACCCGATGTGGTTTCGTCGGGACATGTTCGCCGAGCTGAGCCAGCTGCACGGTGACAAGGCCGTCTGGAAGCTGCTGAACTCCGGCCTGTTCGAGGTTCGGGAGGTACCCGTGGAAGGGGCAGTGCCTGTGGACGTCGACACCTGGCAGGACTACGAGGTGCTGATGGCCGGCGACCAGCCCCGAACACCGGACGAGAATCCCAGGCACGCCCAATCCCAGACACACGCATGAGCGCTGCGACCCGCGGGCCGATGGTCGACTCGGATGACGTTAGGCGGCGTCTGGACGAGATCGACTATCTGGTCGACGAAGGGATGGCCACGGCGCTCTTCCTGGCTCTGGCCCTCGAGCAACCTCTGTTGCTTGAGGGTGAGCCTGGCGTCGGCAAGACCACGGCGGCCAAAGCGCTGGCACAGGCTCTGGGGGCGCCGCTGGTCCGGCTGCAGTGCTACGAGGGCCTGACTGCCAGCGAGGCGCTCTACGAGTGGAACTACCAGCGTCAGCTGCTGGCGATCCGACTCGCGGAGTCCCGGCAGACGACCCTGGACGATGCCGATCTGTTCACTGCGGAGTTCCTTCAGGAGCGGCCGATCCTCAAGGCAATCCGGGCGGTGGGACCAGTGGCGCCGGTGCTGCTGATCGACGAGATCGACCGCGCGGACGACGAGTTTGAGGCCCTGTTGTTCGAGTTCCTGGGGGAGGCCTCGATCACCATCCCCGAAATCGGTACGTTCGTCGCAGAGCGCCGCCCCATTGTGGTTCTGACCTCCAACCGCAGCCGCGAGCTGCACGATGCGCTGCGCCGACGCTGCCTCTACCACTGGATCGAATTTCCGGCGCCGTCCAGGGTCGCCGAGATCCTGCGCAGGTCGGTGCCCGCCGCAAACGACGCACTGATCACCTCGGCCACCGACTTCATCGGCCGGGTCCGGGAACTGGACCTCGACAAGGCGCCAGGTATGGCCGAGACCATTGACTGGGTGTCGGCGCTTACTGCCCTGGGTGTCGCTGATCTGGTGGGCTCCGAGGTCGTGCGCACCCTCAGTGCGATCGCCAAGACACCGGATGATCGTATAGCCATCTCCGATGCGTTCGTCGGCCTCCAAGTAGCACAGAGCCCCTCTGTCGCGGCCGAACCCGAAAGGACCTCATGAAGATCGACAACGAGTTCACTGTAAGCGTGCCGATCGATCGGGCCTGGGAGGTGCTCACCGACCTGGAGGGGGTCTCCCTTTGCCTTCCGGGTGCTCGCCTGACTGGCGTCGAGGGTGACGTGTACCGCGGTGAGGTGCGGATCAAGGTAGGGCCTGTGATCTCGGACTACGCCGGCACGGCTCAGTTCCTGGAAAAGAACGACGCGGATCACCGGGCGGTTATCGACGCCAAGGGGCGGGACTCGCGGGGATCAGGCAACGCCTCTGCCATGATCACCCTCCAGCTGCGAGCCGATGGGGACCACACTGTGGTGACCGTGGACACCGACCTGAAGATCTCGGGAAAGATCGCGCAGCTGGGCGGGGGCATGATCAAGGATGTGTCCGAGAAGCTCCTCGGCCAGTTCGTCGAATGCCTCGAGGCCAAGCTCGCGGCGCCGGCGCCATCGCAGATACCAGTTGTCACCACTGAGCCCGAGGTGCCTGTTGGCGAACCGGCAGTGGTTGACCAACACGCCCCCGGTCCCGCGGCCAGTCCGGTTGAGGTCCCACCTGCCCAGGAACCACTGGATCTCATGGCCCTGGCAGGTGGCGCGATGACCAAGCGCCTCCTACCGGTGCTGGTTGTCATCGTCGTGGTAGTGGCGGTGGTGGTGTACCTCATTGTCAGGTGAGGCCCGGCCCTCGCCGGTGCTGCTGCGTGGCGTCGACCGCGCGTCGTTCGCGACCGCGTTCGCCGTCCGGCTGAGACAACACGGCGTTCAGGTAGGGCTGACGGGCATCGAGGATTTCACTCGCGCCCTGGTCGCCAGCCCGCCCCAGTCGATGTCCAGACTCTACTGGGCTGCCCGGATTGCGTTGGTACGACAGCAGTCCGAGCTCGCCGCGTTTGACGCAGTCTTCCAAGCAGTGTTCGCCCAGGCGGGCTTCTTGACCAACGAGCCCGCTCGGCGCGCGCCTGGGCTGAGCCCAAAGCCCGAGGATGCGTTCCTGTCTGTGCCCAAGACTGCCGGCGATCCGAGCGAGGGCAGTGGCTTGCCCTGGGTGACGCTGCCACCAGTGGTCGCGTCGTCGGAGGACTCCGACAGCAGCACCGGTGTGCCTGAGCGGTTACCGAGCGAGTTGGAGGGGTTGGCGGACCTACCCTTCGAGCAGCTGAGCGAGCCTGAGATGGAGCTGCTCGAAGGGTGGCTGGAGGCTGCGCTACTCACCTGGCCAACGCGCCGGTCGAGACGCCGCGCGTCTGGCCCGGCGGGCAGACACGTCGCCTTGCGCCCCACCATCGCTCGCGCGCGTCGCACGGGATGGGAACCCATTGAGCTCGTGCGGGTGCGCCCGGTGGCCAAGCCGCGCAAGGTCGTGATGCTCTGCGACGTCAGTCAGTCGATGCAGCCCCAGATCGCGGCGTACTTCCACCTCATGCGAGCACTCACGGTGGTAGCCGGCGGGGAGGCGTTCGCCTTTGCGACCTCACTGACGCGACTGACTTCCGTGCTGCGCCACAAGTCCACGGCCCAGGCCATTGAGCAGGCGACTGACAAGGTCACTGACCGATTCGGTGGGACCCGGATTGCGGCCAGTGTGAACGCACTCTTGCTCTCTCATCATGGCAACGCCGTGCGTGGTGGCATCGTGCTTCTCGGGTCCGATGGTTGGGACAGCGAACCGCCGCAGCAGATGGCCGTCGCAATGGCCCGGTTGCACCGCCGCGCTTACCGGGTGATCTGGATGAATCCGCGGGTGGCAGCCCCCGGCTTCGCGCCTCTGGTTGGCGCGATGGCTGCGGCGCTGCCGTTCTGCGATGAGCTGCTGGCGGCCAACGACTTCCGTTCACTCGCCGCCGTCGTCGCCGAGCTAGGCCGCTCAGTGCGCTAACTCCACAGTGTGACGTATACGGAGGGCTTGAAGTGGCTCACGTTGACGCCCGACCCGCGCAGCATGGCCTGGGTCGCTCGTGGAGTGGTGACGAACCGGGTCAACTCGGCGACGGCGGACGTTGGGCTGGGTTGGGGCAGCGTCAGCGCGCTCCATACTGCGTCGCTCTGCAGGCCCGGACCGGCCAGTTTCACCAGTTGGCCCGTCGACACGTCTTTGGTCACGACGAACGACACCGCCAGGCAGACGCCATTGTTGCGCCTTGTCTCCTCGAGCGCGGCTGCATCGCTCTGGAAGATCCGCTGGCGGTGTTCGGGCACCCGGATGCGGCGCAGCATCTGCGGAACCACTCCCACGTCCTCGGCAGCCGCAGGGCCGAGCAGCCAGGTGTTCGCCCGCAGTTGGTCCAGGGAAGCGTGTCCACCGGCGAGCGGGTGGGCTGGCCCAACAACCGCGACGACTTGATACTTCAGGAACGACGTGCAGACCAGCGAAGGGTCGACGTCCGCGGGCACCGGGCCAATGGCGACGTCCGAGGAACGTGTGAGCAGCAAGGTGCTGAACTGGCGCGGGCTGCAGACGCTCAGCTCGACGTCCAGGTCGTCGGCTCGGCTGGTGAACAACTCGATGAGTCCTGGTGCGGCATGTTCGGCGAACAGGTTCGAAGCAGCAACGCGCAGCAGGCGACGACCAGCTCCGGCTTGGCTCACCTCGAGGATGGTGCGGTCCTGCAGCCCGAGCAACTCGGCCGCTCGGCTGGCAAGCCGCAGTCCACCCGGGGTGAATGCCAGACCGGCCGGCGTACGCACGAACAACTGGTCTCCGAGCTCCTTGCGGAGTTGGGCGACGTGCAACGAGATCGCGGCACCCGAGACGCCGAGATCCACGCTTGCTTCCTTGACCGAACCGCGGCGGACCACGGCGGCGAAGGCGCGTAGCTGCGTGGGGGTCATCGTCGCACGTTAGTGCTCCAGTGGAAGTCATGTTCGTGCGGGGTGCGGACGACCCGATAGTCCTGGCGGTCCTCGAGGGTTAAGCCGAAGTCCTGGAGGGTGACGAGTTCGGTCGCCCAACCGGGCGGGAAGCCGCGCAACGCACGACGACCGCCGCGACCTCTGTCCGGGCGCCGCTGCGATCCGCGCGCGATTCTGCAGCAGAAGTCCTCAAGGTGAGCACAAGCCGCCGGCGGGGCCGTGGAGCCGATGTTGGCCAGTGGCCCGGACCTCAGGCCGGTGGGTCTTCTGACGGTGACTCATTCGACTGGTACAACCGCCGCTGAGGGTCAGAGGGTCGTGCTCGCTCCGGCACTTCCCGTGTTGATGGGCGGCAGGCGGTTAGGGGCCAGTCCTGACGTGCGGGAGTGTCGACTTCACCCTTACTTCACGGCGATGAGCTCTATCAACCGGATGTCAGGGTCCTTGGCAAGAAGGCTCGGGCCATACTCGCCAAGGGCCGCAGGTATGGCACCGTTCAGATGAGCCTGCCTGCCTTCCTCGGTCTCGAAGGTGTCGAAGATGCCAAAGGTGGCTTCATCGACCCGGAAGGCGTACCAGGTCTTGGTGTCCGGCTCGTTGGCCACAACGTCACGACCCCCGTTGAGGAAATCCCAGACCTCTTGCTCTTTTCCAGGCTTGGCTTCGACCAAGGCCAACAGACCAAATTTAAGAGCCACGTCAATCTCCTCAACAACAGCATCGGAATCGGCTGGTTAGCGGCCGTGCCTGGAGTCTAAGGAGTCGTTCCGATCAGAACAAGGCACCGCCGTGACCCGGCCGGATGCTCGGAGTGCATACGGATACCGCTCTCATTGGGGAAGCGGTCAGATCGCGTCCGTGCCGGTCCGTGCCGGTCCGTGCCGGTCCGTCCCGGTCCGTCCCGGTCCGCGCCGGTGCACGAACGGTGGGCAGGGCAGAAGGCTTCGGCGATGCTCCGTCACGGACCGACAAGGTGCTGGCGACAGGTCAAGAATGTTGGTCGCAGCGGCAGCGGCAGCGGCCGGCTCCGGTTCGTGCCCTCCTGAGTCGTGGGTCGCTGCCGTCAAGGACGCCGGCTTCTCCAACGTTCGCTATGAGAACGTCATCTCCGAGGCTGGCATCGTCGTCGCAACACGCTCGGTCTGACGTCGGTGGCCGGACGGTCCAGAGGCCTGGTACCGAGTCAGGTCCATGTGCACACTCGAGCGCGCGAGCGGTGTTCGGTAGGCGATGCGTGCTGAGCCCCGCCGGCGCGATACCGGTAGATCCATGGGGCACCGCGGACATTTGGGTCCGATATGAGGACCTCAGAGTACAGAGGTGTGCTCTCACATAGCTTCACCCTTCACTCGGGGGCCCCATGTCCGGCCGGCCTGTCAGCAACGTTCGTGGTCAGTACGGCTAGCCTGTCCGCATCAACCAGATCAAGAGTGACCCGAACCCAGGCCTGCGCTCGAGCGTCACATCTGCAGACGCGCGCGGTCTGGCACGGGACACCCGGACCATGGCCATCGGGACGGTTGCTTCGCGCGTCACCGGGTTCCTGCGTCTCGCGATGCTCGGCACGGTGTTGGGTGTCGGTGGTGTGCGACAGGCGTTCGAGGTGTCCAACACGATGCCGAACAGCCTGTACGACCTGTTGCTCGGCGGGGTTCTGGCTTCGACGCTGGTGCCTGTCCTGGTTCAGGCCCGAGCCAAGGACCAGGACGAGGCCTACGTTCAACGGCTCCTCACATTGGTCCTTTTGGCCCTGACCGCCCTGACGGCGCTGGCGATGGTGGCCGCGCCGTCGTTGGTGGGTTTGTACTCCACGACCACCGACCCCGCACAGCTGGACCTGGCCGTGGCCTGGGCGCGGTTCTTCCTGCCGCAGATCCTGTTCTATGGGTTGTCCGCCACGGTGAGCGCGGTCCTGAACACTCGAGGAAAGTTCGCCGCCCCGGTATGGGCGCCCGTGCTCAACAACGTGGTCGTCATCGCCACCCTTGCCCTGTTCGTGTTGGTGCCCGGACCCCAAGCTGCTACTCCCGCAAGCCTGTCGATCTCTCAACAGGTGTTCCTCGGTGTGGGCACCACCCTCGGAGTGGTGGCGATGACGGCTGCGCTGCTGCCGTCGCTGCGTGCGAGTGGGTTCCGCTGGCGCGTCCGGTTGGACCTGCGGGGAATGGGGCTACGTCGCCTCGGCCGGCTCGCCGCGTGGACTTTCGTCTATGTCGTAGCCACCCAACTCGCGTACCTGGTCCTTACCCGGCTCGCCACGGCTGTCGATCAGTTGCCGCAGTACGCCACTGCCTTCCTCATCTGGCAGCTCCCGTATGCAGTGGTCGCCGTCTCGGTGATCACCACGTTGCTCCCGCGCATGTCACGGCACGCCGTGAATGGACGACTGGACCTTATGCGCCATGATCTCGATCAGGGGCTGCGGCTGAGCGCATTGCTCCTGATCCCCGCGGCACTGGGACTCGTCGTGCTCGGCCAGCCCGTGGCCGTAGCGCTGTTCGCACACGGCCAGACCACGTACGCCCAAGCCGACCAGATCGGTGGCGTCCTGGCCGTGTTCGCCCTCGGTCTGTTGCCCTTCAGCATCTACCAAGTGCAGTCGCGGGCCTTCTATGCCCTCGGTGACACCAAGACCCCGGCTCTGGTCCAAGTCTTTGTCTCGGCCGCAATGGTTCTGGTCGACGTTGCGGTATCCGCGACACTGCCTGCCCACGTCCGGATCTACGGACTGGCCGCCGGCCTCGTCGCCGCCAACTGCGTCGGTGCCGCGGTCACCACCACTCTGGTGCGGCGGCGGCTCGGATCCTCACGCCCCACCGGCATCGGAGCCGATGGCGGGGGCCAGCACTCCATGATCGGCGCCCTGAGCCGGATGGCAGTCGCCGGACTGGCTGGGGCTGCCGCAGCTGCCGCAACCGCAGCAGCCCTGGCACCGCTTCTACCCAAAGGCTGGATCGGCGCAGCCCTTGTCGTTGCCATGGCAACTGTGGCCGAGCTCGGTACTTACGGTGCCGTCCTGTTGCTTCTGGGAGTGGACGAGGCGCGCGAAGCCATCGCTTCGAACACTCGCGCGCGGCGGGTGCCTCACAGCGAGGAAGATGTCATCTGATCAACCCAGAAGCGTGGAATCCGTCCCTCTTGACCACTCACGTCGGTGCCCCAGGCACTGAGAGGGTTGGCGCGGGCCGGCTCCCATTGACGGCGGGCTCAAGCTCTTTGCATACGCGCCTACGACGGTTAGTGTTCTCATCTCGTACGGGACGTTGACATTGACTTCTGCACGACCTCAGTGAGACCGAAGGACCACAGTGACACCGAACGATGCGCGCGAACGCACTCCCAAGACAGCGAGCCTCGGTTCCAGGAGCGCGATCCCGGTGAACTGGCGTGACGGCGCCGCCTGTTTGGACGGGGACCCCGAGCTGTTCTTCCCGACCGGGAATACCCACCCCGCGCTTCTCCAGATCGAAGAGGCGAAAGTCATCTGCTGTCGCTGCGAGGTGGCCCAGACCTGTTTGAGATGGGCCATGGAGTCCTGCCAGGACACCGGAGTCTGGGGCGGGGGTGAGGACGAACGCCGCATGCTGAAACTCCGAAATGGCCGTGCCAGTCGCGCAGGCTGAGCTACGCGGCGACTCTGCACACTGCCCGTCACGGGACTAGGGTGCTGGTAACGGTGCTGTCACCAGCACCAATCCGTAGGGTCCTACGACCGGGTTCGGGCGGTATCAGGTTCGCCGGCGCGTTGGACAGCGCGATAGACCGTCGATCGGCCGACGGAGAACAGTTCGGCTAGCTCTGCGGTGGTGTGCTGGCCGGCTCGGTACAGCCCGACCAGATGAGTCTCCTGAGTGGGGCTGAGCTTCGGTGGCTTGCCCCGCAGTCGGCCTTTTGCTTTGGCGACCTTCATGCCCTCCCTCGTCCTCATCCTGATGAGGTCCGACTCGAATTCGGCGATCATGGCCAGCACGTTGAACAGCAATCGCCCGATCGGGTCGTTCGGGTCGTGCAGCGACCCGCCAATGTTGAGTTTCACTTCGGCGGCAGTGAGCTCTTCGACAATGTCGCGGGCGTCGGGAAGGGAGCGGGCCAGGCGGTCGAGCTTGGTGACCACGAGGGTGTCACCGGAGCGGCAGGCGGCAAGCGCTTCGCGCAGTCCGGGTCGGTCCCGGTTCCGTCCGGTCAAGCCGTGATCGACGTAGATCCGCTTGGCCTTCACGCCGAGGGCGGTGAGTGCGTCGTGTTGGGCGGTGAGGTCCTGGGTGTCGGTCGAGCAACGGGCGTACCCGATCAGCATGTGGTCACGTCCCAGACTGTACCGCTTGAGGCCCCTTCACCGGGCATTAAAGCGGGCAGGTCTTACGGGAATCGGCAGGCC
>CABDZX010000085.1_pt1 | contig 19591 bp, 18 predicted proteins | sample 3421941 | NCBI WGS metagenome assembly CABDZX01 (sample SAMEA5534341, study PRJEB31848) | metagenome | biome: tundra; feature: field; material: soil | place: USA | collected 2013-05 | depth 0.45 m
CGGTATCGCGGCAACCGCCCCGCGGCTCGTCCCGGCCGGCACGTTGCTTATGTCCCGTGGGCTGCCATCGGTCATGATGAGCCGGTTCCTGCTGACCGCCTCCTTCAACGGCGCCCTGACGTTCATCCCGCTCATGCTCGTCAACGAGCGGCATCTCAACCTCACGACCGCCGGCATCATGCTCACCGTCGGAGCGCTCGGCTGGTCGTTCGGCTCCTTCGTCCAGGGTCACCATGCACTGAACAACCGCCGGTCCGAGCTCATCGTCGCAGGGGGCGCGTCGCTGGCTCTCGGCATCCTCCTGCTTGCCGCGATCGCCGCCTTCGGATTGCCCTCCTACCTGGTGGGGCTTGCTACCGCTCTGTCCGGCCTGGGCATGGGGCTGGCCATGTCATCGACCTCGGTGCTCTCCCTCTCCCTCTCACCGGTCAGCGACCACGGCCGCACCTCCTCGTCACTGCAGGTGTCCGACGTCCTCGGGAGCGTTCTGGGGATCTCGGCGGCAGGCGCGGTGTTCGCCGCGATGCACAACCCGCTCGGCTCGGACATCCGCGTGTTCGAGCTCATGTGGGTGTCCCTGGCAGCGGTCGCCGCCCTCGTGATGTTCGCCGGTCAACGCACCAGGACGTGACCAGTCGCGGTGGACAGCCGGGTCCAGCGACCATGGGCTGACACCCGCACACTCTCTTGTGTCAGGAAGCCAAGGGCGTATGCCCCGAAGGCAGCTCCCGATGGCACCGGCGGGACCGTCCGCGAGTCTCGCGCCCACACGCGTTCCCGCATGGCCGCGACGGCCTGCACACCCGAACCCGCGGGAACGCCCTCGGTGATCTCGGCAATACCTTGGGTGGCAACGGTTCTGAGCTCCTCGGCGGTCAGTTCCCCCACAACCTCCCACCCACTGCGCGGAGGTGCCACGGCCGCCCAGCCGACCTGCACCGTGGCCGGTGGGATCGACAAGACAAAGGACCGACCCCGCGCGAGACGGTCGGACAAGCTGGCCAGTGACACGGTGGCGTCCACGTCAGCGGGTCCGGCCAGAGCCATGACCCTCAGGCCGATGATCGCGCCCGTCCTCGCCGGGCCCTGTCCCGGAAGGACATCGACATAGGCGGCGAGCGCCATACCGTGGGACTGCAGGCGGATGGCGCCGTCGGAGTCCAGGGTCCGGGCACGCGCGACATACGTCCCCAGGTCCTCGAGCGTCTCGGAGTCATCGAACCTCAGCTCGACTATCACCTGGGCCGTTCGCGCCAGCGGAACGAGACCGGATCGCCAGACATGCCCTTGAGCACCGCCCGCTCGTCCGGACGCAGCCGGCGAGGGCTTGCCGTGGCAAAGTCATAGGCCACCACCGTGGTCTCGGCCCGGGCATACAGCGTCGAGCCCACCTCAGCCGGATCGCACACCTCGTAGGCGAGGTTGAAGCTGGAACCAGAGATCTTGGTGGCCCACATGTCCACGCTGATCGGCGCGTGCCGGAAGTCCAGCGGCGCCAGGTACTCGATCTCGTGACGCGCGACGATCACGCCTTCATCGAGCAGGGTGCGATCCTGACCGAACCACTCCTGGAAGCCGATCACCCGGGCGTCCTCCAGAAGGCGCAGGAACTGGACGTTGTTGATGTGCCCGTAGGCGTCCATGTCGGACCATCTCAGCGGGACGTCGACACGGTACGGGCGCAGGCTCATGACGCCATCATCGCAGCCGGGCAGATATGGTCCCTTGGGTGACCACCCCTGAGAACGGCGCCACCCTCGGCCCCCTCGAGGACCTGCTCGACGTCCTCGACCTCAAGCCTGTCGGCTCCGCCCACATCACGATCTCGGCGGCTGCCGGCGCCTTGTCGATGGAATCCGACATCGGCGAGTCCGAAGCCGAGGTCTTCATCGGGCGCAGCCAGCCGATGCCACACGGCCGCGTGTTCGGGGGGCAGGTCCTCGCGCAGTCCGTGATCGCCGCCGGCCGGACAGTCAACGACCTCGAGGGCGCCCCGCGCAGGATCCACTCGTTGCACGGGTACTTCCTGCGCCCCGGGGACCCCGAACACCGGATCCGCTTCGCCGTGGAGCGGCTGCGCGACGGGCACTCGTTCTCGGTTCGCCGGGTTCAGGCGATCCAGAGCGGCAGGCCCATCCTGTCAATGATCACCTCGTTCCAGACCGATGCCGTGGGACTGGACCACCAAGACCATATGCCGGCCGCGCCGGACCCCGAGCGCATGGAGACCCTGGCCGAGGTATTCGCCGGACTGGACAACCCCCAAGCCAACTTCTGGTCGAAGGACAAGGCCATCGACCTGCGCCACGTCGAAGGGGCCATCTACATCCGCCCGGGGCGACAGCTTGCATCACAGCAAAGTGTCTGGCTCAGGGCCATCGGCCAGATGCCCGACGATCCGCTGGTCAACGCCGCAGTGCTGGCCTACTGCTCGGACTACTCGCTTCTCGAGCCGGTGCTTCGCAAGCACGGCCTCGCCTGGTCCGACCGCCGGCTGCGCGTGGCCAGCCTGGACCACGCGATGTGGTTCCACCGGCCCGGACGGGCGGACGACTGGACGCTCTACACCCAGTCCTCTCCATCAGCCTCGGGCGGACGCGGACTGGCAACAGGACGAATGTTCAACTCTGACGGCGTCCTGCTCGCGACGGTCGCGCAGGAAGGCATGATGCGCCTCAAGGATTCGTGACGGGCGACACGGTGGGCCGGCCTCTCGGACTAAGCGATCGCTTAGTAGGCTCGCGACATGCTTGACGGACTCGACCTCGATGCGCTGACGGGCTATCTCGCGCCGTTCAGCCGTACTGCGGGCGACGCCACGTCAGGATCCGGAGCAGGCACCGCACCCGGCCCGGGGCTGGCGCTGCGCGCCGAGCTCATCCAAGGCGGCAAGTCCAACCTGACCTATCGGCTCACTGACGGCTCGCACAACTGGGTGCTGCGCAGACCCCCGCTCGGGCATGTTCTGGCAACCGCCCACGACATGGCCCGCGAGTATCGGGTGATGTCGGCACTGGCTCCGACGCCGGTGCCTGTTCCGGCGATGGTGACCCTGTGCGAGGACCCCAGCGTGATCGGGGCGCCGTTCTATGTCATGGAGTACGTCGAGGGCTCGATCCTGCGTCGGACCAGGGACACCGACCAGCTGTCGGACCGCCAGCGAACGGCGTTGGCACATCAGCTCATCGACACCCTGGCCGACCTGCACGAGGTCGACCCGGCCAACGTGGGGCTGAGTGACTTTGGCCACCCCGACGGTTTCCTGCAGCGGCAGGTGCGTCGCTGGACCCAGCAGCTGGAGCGGTCCCGATCCCGTGACATGCCAGGCTTTGACGACCTCGCAAATGGGCTGGCGACGAACATACCGGCGAGCCAGCGGGCCAGCGTGGTGCACGGGGACTACCGTCTCGACAACGTCCTGGTGGGACCTGATCAGGAGATCCTGGCCGTGCTGGACTGGGAGATGGCCACCTTGGGCGATCCGCTGTGCGACCTGGGCCTGCTGCCGGTCTATGCGGATCCGGTGCCCGGAGTCGTCGGCATCGTCTCGGATGGCATGGGCCCCCACAACGGCTTCCCGTCGATCGAGTCGCTCATCCAGAGGTATGCCGATCGTTCGGGTCTGGACGTCGGTCAGCTGTCCTGGTACACGGCCCTGGGATACTACAAGCTCGCTGTCATCTGCGAAGGCATCCACTATCGGTACGCCACCGGTCAGACCGTGGGCCCCGGCTTCGACCAGATCGGGACCATCGTCGCGCCGCTTGTCTCTGCCGGCCGCCGGGTCCTGACCTAATCCCATTGAGGGACCCAGTCCATTGACAGACCCCATCCCATTCATGCCAGCACAGTTCAACAATCCTTGGAGGCACCAGTGAACACCAAGAGCCAACGGACCGCGATCGTCACCGGCGCAGCCCGCGGCATCGGAGCCGCCACCGCCGTCCGCCTGGCAATGGACGGCAACGCCGTGGCCGTCCTGGACCTGGATGGGGCCGCGTGTGCGCAGACGGTATCGGCTATCACCTCAGCCGGCGGCCGTGCCATCGCAGTGGCGGTCGACGTCAGCTCCCCCGAAGGGGTCGACGCTGCCGTGGCACAGGTCACGGCCGAGCTCGGCGCCCCGACCATCCTGGTCAACAACGCCGGCATCATCCGCGACAACCTGCTCTTCAAGATGCCGCTGGAGGACTGGGACGCGGTCATGAACGTCCACCTGCGTGGCGCCTTCCTGATGACCAAGGCCGTCCAGGGGCACATGACCGCGGCGAACTACGGTCGGATCGTCAACCTGTCCTCCACGTCCGCACAGGGCAACCGGGGTCAGGTCAACTACTCCGCCGCCAAGGCAGGCGTGCAGGGTTTCACCAAGACCCTGGCGATCGAGCTCGGCCCCTACGGCGTGACGGCCAACGCTGTGGCTCCTGGCTTCATCGCCACCGCGATGACCCGAGCGACCGCCAAGCGGATGAACATCTCGTTCGAGGACTTCCTGGCTGGCGCCGCGTCACAGATCCCGGTCGGGCGCGTCGGCCAGCCCGAGGACGTCGCGGCCACCATCTCGTTCCTGGCCAGCGAAGAAGCCGGGTACGTCTCGGGTCAGATCATCTACGTAGCTGGCGGTCCGAAGGACTGAACGGCCCGCTCTCCTGAGCTGACTGTGCCGAAGACCCTTACGACGGCAAGGACCTGGCCTGCCGTCGCATCCCCCTCAGCCAACGATCGGGGTCGGCGGCGCGACCGGCATACATGGCACCGACCTCGGGGTGGGGCAGGACCAGGAACTGCTCGGTCTCGATGGCAGCCAGCAGCGCTGCTGCGACGTCGTCCGCATCAATGGCCGACTCCTGCATGAGCGCCTTGCCGGCCGGCCCCGAGTCCTCCAGCATCTGGGTTCGCACGCCCTGCGGGCACACGGCATGCACTCGCACGCCCGCATCGGCATAGGTCATGAAGAGCCATTCGGCGTAGGCGAAGGCGGCGTGCTTGGTCACGGCATAGGGGGCGGCGCCGGGTATCGAGAGCAAACCCGCAGCCGAGACTGTCGAGACGAACATGCCGCGTCCCTGCGAAACCCATTGCGGTATCAGCGCTCTGGAGGCTCGCACGTGTGCCATGACATTGACCTGCCAGGAGACCTCCCAGGCCTTCTCGGCCACATCGACGAGTCCGGGGCGGGCCACACCCGCGTTGGCGCAGAAGACGTCGATAGGCCCGGCGACCTCTCTAGCGGTGCCGATCAGCAAGTCGACGCCGGCCTCGGTCGAGGCATCGCAGGCAATGGCAACACCGCCAATCATCTGAGCGCTCTCACGCGCGGCATCGCCGTCCACGTCGTTGACGACGACCTTCGCGCCATGGGTCGCGAACATCCGGGCGTATGCGGCACCAATTCCGCGGCCGCCGCCAGTGACGACAACGACCTGGTTGTCGAAGAGGCTCACATGGGACCGCCCAGGCTGGCGCCGCCGTCAAGAACGACGGTCTGGCCCGTCATCCAGGACGAGTCGCCGGAGAGCAGGAACGAGACGGCCCCGGAGATGTCCGCAGGAACGCCCAGCCGCTTGAGCGGATACCTCTGGGCCACCTTCTCCTCACGGCCTTCGTACAGGGCCTGTGCAAACACCGTCTTGACCACGCCCGGAGCCACCGCGTTGACGCGCACGTCCGGGCCCAGCTGATAGCCCAGCTCGGTGGTGAGGTGGATCATCGCTGCCTTGCTCACGGCATACCAACCCAGTAGCCCTGTGGCCCCAAGGCCGGCGATCGAGGCGACGTTGACGATCGCTCCCCCCGGTGCCTCTGTGGTGCCCAGACCGGCGCCAACAGCCTTCTGGGTCCAGCTGAAAGCGCTGAGAACATTGACTTCCAGGATCTTGCGGGCGGCATCAATGTCCATCTCCAGCATGGGTCCGTAGGAGGGGTTGATGCCAGCGTTGTTGACCAGGTAGTCGAGGCGCCCGAAGGTCTCCCGCGCTGCGGCAACCACTTCGTCCTGGTGTGCCGCGTCATCGGCGTGACCTGCGATAGCCAGTGCATGCGCGGGACCGCCGAGGGCCTCGACAGCCTCCGCAAGCGCCTCAGGCTTGCGCGCGGTGACGACGACGCGTGCGCCATCGGCGACCAGCCGCTTCGCGATGCCCAGGCCGATCCCCCGGCTGGCTCCGGTGACGATTGCGACCTTGTTCTGGTGGGCAATGCTCACGTGGCTGATGCTCCTTCGCTGTTCAGATCTTCGCTGTCCAAATCTTGGACCTTGGTGGCGGAGCTCGGTGCCTGGATTGTGGTCACTATTGCTCACAGCCCAAGATCGCGACCGATGAGCTCCTTCATGATCTCGTTCGAGCCGGCCCAGATCTTGGTCACCCGGGCGTCTCGCCACGCCCGCGCAACGCGGTACTCGTTCATGTATCCGTAGCCGCCGTATAGCTGCACGCAGGCATCGAGCACCTCGTTCTGAACCTCGGCCGACCACCACTTGGCCTTGGCTGCATCAACCGCGCTGAGCTTGTGCTCGGCGTGGGCCTCGACGCAGTCGTCGACATATGCCTGGGTGACCTCGAGCTTGGTCACCAGTTCGGCCATCAAGAACTTGTTGTGTTGGAAGGTACCGATCGGCTGCCCGAAGGCCATGCGCTCCTTGGCATAGGCGATCGTCTCGAGCAGGATCTGCTGCGCATGAGCGGTGTTGGACACGGCCGCCCCCACCCGCTCCTGCGGAAGCCGCTCCATCATCGCAATGAAGCCTCGGTCCACCTCACCGATGATGTTGGCGCCGGGGACGCGCACGTCGGTGAAGAACAACTCAGCGGTATCGGACTCCTGTTGACCCACCTTGTCGAGCTTGCGGCCCCGTTCAAAGCCGGGCATGCCCGTTTCCACACCCAGCAGGGAGATGCCCTTGGCGCCCTTCTCCGGCGATGTCCTGGCCGCGACGACGACGAGGTCCGCCTGGTAACCGTTGGTGATGAAGGTCTTGGAACCATTGAGGATCCAGTCATCACCGTCGCGAACCGCCGTGCTCTTGAGCGCAGCAAGGTCGGAGCCACCACTGGGCTCTGTCATTGCGATGGCCGTGATGATCTGGCCGGAGCAGAAGCCGGGTAGCCAGCGTTCCTTCTGTTCACTGGTGCCCAGATCCACCAGGTATGGCGCCACACAGTCGGCGTGGATGCCGAAGCATGAGGACGCCGCGGCATTGAACTTGGACAGCTCCTCGCCCAGGACCGCGTTGAACCTGTAGTCTCCCGCCTCGGAGCCGCCATAGACCTCGGGGACCTCAAGCCCCAGCAGACCCTGTTTGCCCGCCTCAGTCCAGGCCTCGCGATCGATGACCCGGGCCTCGATGAACTGTTCGGCACGAGGCTTGAGGCTGCGTTCGACGAACTCACGAGCCGTCTTGCGGAACGCCTCGTGGTCGGCGCCGTACAGGTTGCGTGGCATGTCATCCTCCGGGTTACTAAGCGCTTGCTTAGTCTCGATCAGGTGCGGCATGCTGTCAACATGACCGTCCCGACCCCGACCACCAGCCGTCGGGCTGCCGGGGACTCAGCCCAACGCCTGATGGACGCTGCCGTGGATGCCTTCGCGGACAAGGGTTTTCATGCCACAAGTACGCGGGACATCGCTGCCCGCGCCCGCATGAGCCCGGCCGGGGTCTACGTCCATTTCGCGAGCAAGCAGGACCTGCTCTTCGAGCTGTGCCGTCGCGGCCATGTGCTGGCCCTGGATGTGGTGACCACCGCACGCAAGAGCGCAAACACTCCCCCCGGACCAGCTCACGGCAATTGTCTCGGCCTTCGCCTGCTGGCACGCCCGGCAGTTCCGCACGGCCCGGATCGTTCAGTACGAGTTCCCCCAGCTGACCGCCGAGCACCGTGAGGAGGTCTTGACCTTACGCAAGCAGATCGACGCTGTGGTCAAGGACGTCCTACAGGCAGGTGTTGCCAGTGGCGACTTCGACGTGCCGGACCTGGCAATGACCACCCTCGCCCTGCAGTCGCTGACCATCGACGTCGCGCGGTGGTACAAGCCGGGCATCCGTCGCACCCCCGAAGCGATCGGTACGGCGTACGGCAATCTGGCTTTGCGGCTGGTACGTGCCTGAACCTCAGCTGCGGGTCAGTTTGCGGTACGTCATGCGGTGCGGACGAGCCGCTTCGGGGCCCAGACGATCGACCTTGTTCGCTTCATAGGCCTCGAAGTTGCCCTCGAACCAATACCACTTGCCCGGGTTATCGTCGTCGCCCTCATAGGCGAGGATGTGCGTCACGACGCGGTCCAGGAACCACCGGTCGTGACTGATCACAACTGCGCAACCCGGGAACTCCAGGAGCGCGTTCTCGAGGGAACCCAGGGTCTCGACATCGAGGTCGTTGGTGGGCTCATCGAGCAGCAAAAGGTTGCCACCCTCCTTGAGGGTCAGCGCCAGGTTGAGACGGTTGCGCTCACCCCCGGAGAGCACGCCGGTCATCTTCTGCTGGTCCGGGCCTTTGAAGCCGAACTGCGACACGTAGGCACGCGAGGGTATCTCGACGTGGCCGACCTGAATGTAGTCCAACCCGTCCGACACCGTCTCCCAGAGGTTCTTGGTCGGGTCGAGGCCGGAGCGACTCTGGTCGACGTAGGAGATCTTGACCGTCTCGCCGATCTTGACGTTGCCGTCGTCCGGCGTCTCGAGACCAACGATGGTCTTGAACAGCGTGGTCTTACCGACACCGTTAGCGCCGATGACGCCCACGATGCCGTTGCGCGGCAGCGTGAACGAAAGGTCATCGATCAGCACGCGCCCGTCGTAGCCCTTCTTGAGGTTGTTGACCTCGATCACCGTGCTGCCCAGGCGCGGGCCCGGCGGAATCTGGATCTCCTCGAAGTCGAGCTTGCGGGTGCGGTCGGCTTCGGCGGCCATCTCCTCGTAGCGGGACAGCCGGGCCTTGGACTTGACCTGTCGGGCCTTGGCATTGGACCGGACCCACTCGAGCTCGGCGACCAGGCGCTTGGCGAGCTTGGCGTCCTTCTTGCCCTGCACGGTAAGGCGCTCACTCTTCTTCTGCAGGTAGGTCGAGTAGTTGCCCTCGTACGGATAGAGGCGGCCACGGTCGATCTCGGCGATCCACTGGGCGACGTGATCGAGGAAGTAGCGGTCGTGGGTCACTGCCAGCACGGCGCCGTGGTAGGCAGCCAGGTGCTGCTCAAGCCAGAGCACGCTCTCGGCGTCGAGGTGGTTGGTGGGCTCGTCGAGCAGCAGCAGGTCGGGCTTCTGCAGCAACAGCTTGCATAGCGCGACGCGACGACGCTCACCACCGGAGAGCACCGAGACGTCCGCGTCCGGCGGCGGACAGCGAAGGGCGTCCATGGCCTGTTCGAGCTGGGAGTCCAGGTCCCACGCGTCGGCCGCGTCAATCTTCTCCTGGAGCTGGCCCATCTCCTCCATCAGGGTGTCGAAATCCGCGTCCGGCTCGGCCATTTCGGCCGAGATGGCGTTGAACCGGTCTACATCGGCCTTGATCTGGCCCAACCCCTCCTCGACATTGCCGAGCACGGTCTTGTCTTCGTTGAGCGACGGTTCCTGCATCAGGATGCCCACGGAGTAGCCGGGCGACAGCCTCGCCTCACCGTTGGACGGCTGCTCCAGCCCGGCCATGATCTTCAGGATCGTCGACTTGCCGGCGCCGTTGGGCCCGACGACGCCGATCTTGGCGCCGGGAAAGAACGACATAGTAACGTCGTCGAGGATGACCTTGTCGCCGTGAGCCTTGCGCGCTTTGGTCATGGTGTAGATGAACTCAGCCATGGGGTCAGGTTATCCGCCACAGGCGGTTGATCCCTAACTCGCGCTCTGGCAGCAACACCCGAAGGCCTCCGGTTCGTGAAGTCGGCGCACTCCACATGACCCGGAGGTCCTCGCCCACGTCAAACCGTCTCCCAGAGCACAGCCACGTTCACCTAGCGGCTGCCCGTACCAACCCCCTCGTAGGCGTCGGTGTCGGCGGAGGCCAACTCCAGGCTCCCGCCTGCCGCGTCTGCGAAACCCTCGGTCGGCGAATTGTCACCAGCCGTCAGGAGTTCGTCATCGACCATCGCCGCATCGCGGTCCAGCTGGTCGGCTGCGTCCTGGACCTCGGGATCGGCCATCCGGTCGTTCTGATTGAGCTGGGGCTTGGCCACCTTGGTGAATGTCGTCTGACCCCATGACAGGTCATGGCCCACGTTGTAGGCGTCAATCTCCACACTGGTCCCACTCCTGTCGCCATTGACCCACTGGTTGATCCTCATCCGCCCGTAGACGATCACCGGCTCGCCCTTCTTCAGCGAGTTCGACAAGTTGACTCCCAGCGCTCGGAAGGCTGTCACGTTCAGGAAGTTCGTCCCCGCATCGATGTACTCCCCGGTCTTGAAGTCCGGCCGGCGCACGTTCGACGCCAACCGGAACGTCACGAAGGGCACGTTCGCTCTGGTCGCACGCACCACCGGGTCGCCGACCACATTGCCGCTGACCGTCACATAGGTCTCGTTCATCGTCATCACCTCATCGCTTCCATCGATTACTCGCCGCAACCGGCGAGAACCCCACGATGGCTATGCCGCAGGACTGGTGACAGTGACAGCCACCGGCCTGTGGACGGTGGGACGACGGCCTGGGCAGTTGTGGACAGCCGCAATTGTGGACGTTGCAGTCATGGGGGAAGGCTCCACGGCATACGTGCCGTAGTCCCGGATTGGTCGACATCCGCCGCCCGTATCCGCCCTACACCCCAGCTGATGCCAGGCAAAGCCCGGAGCAGCTATGAGAGCCTCAGACGGGCTTGAGCGCGATCGAGGTACTCCCGCGTCATACGGTGTCGATCCACGACTTGCTGGACCGGCGCGAAAATCCGATCTCGCGCCACCTGCGCCACCGACTCGTTCAGACGAGCAGCCACCAGCGCCTTGCGCCGCCTGCCGCCGACCCGGCCGAAGACACCGGTCAGTAGAGATTCCAGGAAGCCGAGGAGTAAGCCCCCGACGAACAAAAGGGCGGGATACGGCACAGGCCCCAGAGCCGGAGTGCCCATTGCCGGCAACCGCAGCCAGTCGAGCACCGTCAGGACAATGAGCCAGCTCAGGCCGACGGCAGCGGTCATCGCAAAGATCCACTGCACAAACCCGAAAGCAGTCCACCAAGATGGATCCCGTGCGCGCAGAGAAGTACCCATGACTGCCTGGTCCAAGGAGTCACCGAGGCCCCGTCCCGGCGGCATCGCGACATCGTTGACCGCATCGGTCCAGGCTTGCGGCAGTGCCCGGCCGGCCCGCTCCCCCAGGTCCCGAGTGGCCAGGGCCACAGCCGCACGCGCGGCCGGTGTCGCGGGCGGCAGCGACGACCGACCGAGCACCGCGCGGACGTCGGACTGCGAGATGGCGCCTGGGCGACTTGAGACGTCCTTGTGCAAACCGAGCAGCTTGAGCGGCGCAGGGCGCAGGGCCTTGGCCCAGCGGGTGACCGGCCAGCCGGTACAGACTCCGGTCTCACGCCGAAAGTCCCGTTCAACCGCGTCCAGGATCACCGGTATGCCGGCCGCGCGGGAAAGCGCATCAACCAGACTCGTGTCGGCATAGTCTTCGAGGCTGGGCTCAGATTCGGCAACGCTGGAGCGCAGATTTGTGGCTGCAGAACGCAAGTCGGAGTCGAGACGTTCAACAGCTGCGTTGTGACCGGAAACGACTGCATCGATCCGGTGGCGCAGATCGTCCACCCCGCTGCCGTCCTTGGCCGAGACGGCGATGACCTCGGCGTCAACGGCGCCATCTTCGCCGAGCAGCCGCAGAAGATCGGCACAACAGGCGGCAAGCGCCTCTGGAGTCAAACGATCGGCCTGATTCAAGACCGTGACGGTGACGGCGTCGTGGGCCGAAAGCTTGGCGATGTAGTCCTCGTGCAGACGCGCATCGGCATATTTCTGGGGGTCGGTGACCCAGATGAAGACGTCGGCCAGGTCGAGCACGCGGTCGGCCTCGACGCGATGCGCTGTAGCTTGGGAGTCGAAGTCAGGCAGGTCCAGCAGCACCAGCCCATCGAGCTCGAGTCCTTGATGTTGGGGCAGCTCAGGGTCCACCATGTGACGCGCCCCGACCATGAGCCAGTCGAGAAGAGCCGACGGGGACTCGCTCCCCCAGATCGCCGCTGTCGGCTTCGACGTGGTCGGCCGGCGAACCCCGACCTGGGCGACATCGGCACCCGCCAGTACGTTGAACAGGGTTGACTTGCCACTACCGGTGGCTCCGGCGAACGCGACCACCGTGCGTCCTCCGGCTATCGAGGTGCGCACCGCGGTTTTTGCGATGGCGGCCTGTGCCAGGGCAACGCCACCGGCGGGCAGGCAGCCTGCGCCGGACTCCAGTGCAGAGGTCAACGCGGCAACCCTGGCCTGGACTGACTCAGTTGACACCTCGGGCACCGAACCCACTGACAGAGCGCTGTTCGCAGCAGCTGGAGCCCACAACGCCTGCGGGGTCATCGCATCACTTGCCGACTCATCGCGCGGCCTCGACGGCAGCTGAGGCAGCCTTGATCCGGTCAGCCTGCCCCGCGCTGACCTGAACAGCTGACACAGCCGTGTGCAGGGGCACCTGCTCACGGGAATACATGTCGTGTGCCCTGGCCATCAGCTTGAGCCGCGCCTGGGCAGCAAGGCCCCGAACCACCTGGTCACCGAAAATGGCCTCCAGGATGCGCTGGGCCAGAGGCGCCGAACTGCCCGCGATGCCCACCTCGCCGCCGGAGACCCCGCGGGTCTGGCTGAAGACTAGGAGCATAAGGATCACGCCAACCCCGTTGACTCCGAAAGAGAGCACACGCGCTGAGGTGCGCCGATCGTTGGCCTCGGCGAGGACCAGGGCGAGAACCTCTCCCTGCCAGTCCCGGACCAGCCGCTCGGCGTTGGCCGCGCTATCTGGCGCAGGGTCGGCCAGCTCAGGGTGAGCAGCCACCAGCGCAGATCCCCCGGGCAACTGACGCCACCGCCTCAGAACGGTCGCCGAGGCCCCACGTGACAGAGCAGTCAAGAGCTCGACAACTCCCGATTGCAGGGCCTCCCCCAGCTCTGAGGTGGGCGGTGAATTGCTCTTGACTACAGCGGTAATACGATCGCGCAACCGCGTAGTCCCAGCTTCTACCTGGCGCAGGAACTGTCCCGTGCCGACGAACTCCTGCCAACGGGCGAGGACTTCACCGCGCAGCAGGGTCCCGTCCGTCATCGCGTGCTCCACCGACTGCATGGCATCGAGATACGCGGCCTTCACCTCGAGATGCAGCGCAGCCGCGGCCAGTTCTTGTTCGGCAGACGAACCCGACAGGGTGAGCACGGCGTCAGGTATTGATTTCAGCGCACCGGTGAGCGTGCGGCGTACCACGATCGAACGGGCCTTGGCGTCCCGGGCGAGCGCCGAGAGCCACGAACGCAGTCTCGCGATCTCGCGTTCAGAGAGCAGGCCTTCGGCCGTCACTGTGGTTTCAGCGACGGTAAAGATTGGCGCGCTGGAAAGACCATGCTCGCGCAGCATGGACGCCAGGTGAGTGCGAATCTCCTCCATAGCCTCCGGCGGCACGCGGTCCAGGACAATCGCCACCGACGTGCCATGATCGGAGGCTCCCCGAAGGAAGTCCCAAGGCACGGCATCGGCATAGCGCGCGGCGGTGGTGACGAAGAGCCACAGGTCAGCGGCAAGGAACAGCTGGCTGGCCAGATCGTGGTTGGCATGAACCACCGAGTCGATGTCAGGGGAATCGAGCAGGGCCAGGCCGGGCGGCAGCGTCTCGGAAGAGACGAGGCGAACCGCAGTGTGATCGTCGCGGGCTCCGCCAACGGCGGCGTCACCCCCCGTGATGCGAGCCAGGTCTGGCAGGATCCGACTCCCGTTGAACAGGCTCTCATCGTTCGGGTGGTGCACCAGCACCGGGCGCCTCGTGGTCGGACGGAGCACGCCGCACTGGCTGACGACGGAGCCGACCAGTGAGTTGACCAGGGTGGACTTCCCGGCGCCGGTCGATCCGCCGACGACCGCGAGCAAGGGTGCATCCAGCGAGCTCAGGCGCGGGATGAGATAGTCGTCGAGCTGCTTGATCAGAGCGGATTGGGACGCGTTGGCTTTGTCGACGCTGGGAGTATCAAGGGGGAACGTAGCATCGCGAACCTCGCTCCGAAGCTGCTCGATAGCGCTCAGCAGCACCTTGCCATCAACACCGACCATCACAAGCCGTGGCCTGCCCTTCCTTAAGTGCCCGCAGCTCAAACCCCCAGGGCGGGCATACAAACGTGGACTTGTCCGGCGTGGCCGATGTAACAACAATACCCAACCCAACCCCGGTAGGACCCGTGCTCCCCTACAATTCACGCGTTGCCCGCATCAGCCGCGGGTGCGTGCCCCCGTAGCTCAGCTGGATAGAGCAAGAGCCTTCTAATCTCTAGGTCGCAGGTTCGAGTCCTGCCGGGGGCGCCATAGTGTGCCAGCAGGCAGGTGCTGCTGCCCCTTAAGGTGGGGGCGTGGCCCAGAATAACAATCGACGCGCAACCAACGACCGAATCATCTGGATTGACTGCGAGATGACCGGCCTCAGCCTGACCACCGATGCCCTGATCGAGGTGGCAGCGTTGGTGACGGACTACGAACTGAACCAGCTGGGTGACGGCATCGACCTGGTCATCAAACCTCCGGCTGAGGCCCTTGAACAGATGGACGACTTCGTTCGCGACATGCACACCTCCAGCGGTCTGCTCGAGGAGCTACCCTCCGGGACCACGATGGCGGATGCCGAGGAACAGATTTTGGCCTATGTCCGCCAGTGGGCGCCGGACGCTTCGAAGGCACCGCTGGGCGGCAACACGGTGGGGACGGACCGCGGGTTCCTGGCGCGCGACATGCCCAAGCTCGAGTCACACCTGCACTACCGGATCATCGACGTCTCCTCGATCAAGGAGCTGGCCCTTCGGTGGTTCCCCCGGGCATTCTTCAACTCCCCGAAGAAGGCTGGTGGCCACCGGGCCCTGGCTGACATCCGCGAGAGCATTGCTGAGCTTCGCTACTACCGGGAGGCGATCTTCGTGGCGCCGCCCGGTCCGGACTCCGAGACCGCCAAGGCGATCGCCGCCCGTCACAAGATCGAGCCGGCCACCTCCTGATCCTCGTATTGCGCCCCTGTCGTCGGCGGACGCAACAGCCGGCTATGCGGGCCCCCCATGGTCCGAACCGGGTGTGAAAGCGGGTAGCATAAGCGCCGCTGAGAGCGCGGCTGCCGTCATGGTGGTCGCTTGGCGTGGTGGGTGTAGCTCAGCTGGTAGAGCGCCGCCTTGTGGTGGCGGATGTCGCGGGTTCAAGTCCCGTCACTCACCCCATGTTCGTGGGCCGGTCCCCCTGCGGGGGCACCGGCCCACGCGTGTCTTCCCACCTGACGGCGGGTGTGACGCAGAATATTTGGCGAGCGATTGCCGTGCTACGACGGGACCGGACGCTCCCGTCGTGCCCCGGCTCGACAAGACATCCGATGAAGACTCGGCTCCCGCGTTCGGGCTTCGTCTCGTCGTCTTGGGTCTGGCGGAGGTCGTCCGCGCTGGTGCCCTGGGCCGTCTGGGCCTGAGCGGCTGGCCGAGCCGCATAACCTTCTCGCGCGTTGCCTCGTTGTCGCTCTGTCCGGGTCCCGCCTGCCAAGGAGACGTCCAGTGTCGCTGAAGCCCCGCTCTGCTCTGGTCCTTGCCGCCGTCGTGGCAGCCGGCATGCTGGCGTGCGCCCCTGCGTCGTTGGCCGTGCACGCCACACCGCATGAGGCAGAAGGTCGCGCACAAGCCTTGACTTCCACCGCGCCGACGCAGGCGGGCACCGTGGCGCCGACCCGGTCTACGTCCCGGGCGTACCCGGCCGCCGTGGGGCCGCCGCGCACGGTTGCGGGGTCCACCGGCCAGTGGACGGCGCGACCCGCTACGTACGGCACGGTCATTGAGCGCGACGTGCCGATCACGATGTCCGACGGGGTGGTCCTACGCGCCGACGTCATCCGCCCTGCCCGGGACGGGCGACCGGCCCCAGGCCGGTTCCCGGTGGTCCTCACCCAGACCCCGTACAACAAGGCCGACCCCGCCATCCCGGCGGCGGAGACATACTTGGTGCAGCGCGGCTATGTCCAGGTCATCACCGACGTACGCGGCACCGGTGGCTCGCAGGGCACCTGGGACTCCTTCGGTACCCGCGAGCAGAGGGACGGCGCCGAGATCGTCGAGTGGACCGCGTCCCCTCAGCGGTCTTGGAGCGATGGCAAGGTCGCGACCTTCGGCGCCTCATACATGGCCATCAACCAGTTGTTCACGGCAGCCCAGCACCCTCGCGGCCTGAAAGCCGCATTCCCGATCGTGCCCGCCGACGACATCTACCGTGATGTGGTCGCCTCCGGCGGGCAGGTCGACGCCGGCTTCATCCCCCTGTGGCTCGGCCTGGTGACCGCGACCGGTGTGCTGCCGCCGACGAGCACCGGGGCTGACCCTGTCATGGCCTCAGGGGTTATGGCCGCGCATCTCGGTGGGGCGGGCGCCTTCCAGCTGCCGACGCTGATGTCGTCGCTGACTGGTGGCGACTTGGCTTACGACGGCCCGTTCTACCGGCTGCGGTCGCCGGCCTCGGTATTGGACCAGGTCCGGGTGCCGACTTTCGTCGTCGGCGGCTGGTACGACATCTTCCAAAGAGGCGAGCCGCTGGTCTACGAGCAGCTGCGCCGAAACGGCGTTCCTACCCGCCTCCTGATGGGGCCGTGGACCCATGTGCAGGCGGCGACCGGCACGCCCTCCCAGCTACCCGCACCGGGCTTCCCCAGCGTGGATGCCGCCGCGCTGCGGTGGTTCGACCATTACGTGCGTGGGGTGCCCGACCCCTGGCTCGACGGCGACATCGCACCAGTGACCTACTGGAAGCTGGGCACCGGCGGCTGGGCGACGGCCCCGTCGTGGATGCCGTCGTCGGTTCACGCCCGGACCCTCCAGCTGGCCGGAGCAGTCACCGGTCCGGCCACCGGTACGAACCCGGGACGGCTCACCTCGGCGACGGCCTCAGGTGCCGCGGATCCGATCGCGCCGGTCGCGATCTCCGGCCTGTGCAGCCGCTCGTCGTCGCAGTGGACCGCCGGCATAGTGCCCGAGACGCCGTGCGCCACGGACGATCGGGTCGACGACGCGACAGGGCCGGCCTACGACGTGCGGCTCACGAAGCCGCTGAGTCTGTTCGGGCCCGTCGCCTTGCGCGCCTTTGTGTCTACTACAGGCCGGGATGCCATGGTCGCCGCCCGGTTGGAGGACGTGGCTCCCGACGGCACGGTCACTCAACTCACCGGTGGCTGGCAGGTGCTGTCGTTGCGGGCGCTCGATCGCGCGCGCTCGCGGGTCGTCGACGGTCAGGTGTTGCAGCCGTTTCACCCGTTCACCCGCGCGTCTGTTCTGCCGGTGATGCCGGGAGCAGTCTACGAAGCCGATGTCGAGCTCTTTCCCACCGGTGCGGTTCTTGCGGCCGGTCACACGTTGCGGATCGCGCTGCACGCCTTCGACACCCCCCACCTGGTGGCGCCGGTGCCGCAGCTGACCGACAGCACGGGCGTGCTGAGCATCCACCACGACGCCACGTACCCCTCCCAGTTGGTGTTGCCGGTCCGTCAGGGCTGAGCGGGGCCTCGACCTCGTATCCGAAGGGGCAGTTGCCCGCGGGCGAGACGACCGCTTAGTGAGAGACGTACCAGTGGCGCCGGCTGAGGCCAACGACCTTTCAGCGAAAGTCCGTGCGCGCCGGAGGTCCCCGTTCAAGGCGATGGTGACTGACCTCGGGTCTATCCGGGAGCGACCGGGCCCATGCGCGTCTTCAGGGTTAGAAACGCTGTGAGAGAGACGGCCAGCGGCACAAGTCGTGACCCTCATCGGTGTGCAAACGACCACTCAGGCCCTGCTGGTCGTAGACCGCACGGACCGAGTTCGTCAGGCCGGGCGGCCCGCACAGAAATGTCTCGGCGTCGGCGTGCCACGGCGCAGCGGACTCGAGGTGCTCAGCACCGAAGAAACCGTGCAGATCACCGCCGCCATCCTGGTCGGTGCAGGCGAGCACAAGGCGCACATTGTCGTGCTGGGCGGCCAGGGCGAGCAGGTCGACGCGGTGGGCCACGTCGCTCTGGGTGCGGCCATAGTGCAAGAACGTCACGTCGCCGGCGTAGCCCTCGTCACACAGGGTACGCAGCATCGACAGTACGGGGGTGATGCCGCTACCACCGCTGATGAATAGCACCTTGGCAGGGCGCCGACTCGGAAGCCGGAAGGTGCCGTCGGCCTGGGCGAGGCCCACGACCAGACCCGCCGCCGCGAAGCCATGCAGGTACTGCGAGACGACACCATCAGGGCGGGCCTTGATGGTGAGTTCGATGCGGCCGTCGTCGCGGTGCTGCGAGCACACCGGCGAGTAACACCGGGTCCGGCGCACGCCGTCGACCTCGACTGTGACTGTGACGAACTGACCGGCCTGGAAGCCGCGCCATTGACGCGTGGGGCGCAGGGTCAGGGTGACGGTGTCGGCGCTCGAACGTGCGACCTCGGTGACCTTGGCGCGCATGTCCCGCACCGTGAGCATCGGGTTGACCAGTTCGAGGCAACGGTCGACCCCGTGCGGGGTAGCCAGCGCCTCGAACAGTGCGCGCGGCGACAGCCTTCTAGGTGTCGAGCGGGCAGGTGCCACAGGGGTCATCACTGCCTCCTTCAGAATCGATATCAAACCTTCAGTGCACGTTTGTACACTCAGTGCAGTGAAGCGGACCCTGTCGTCTAGTGTCAAGCCACACCGACTGTGACGTGGGAGACATTGGCGTCGCGATCAAGTCCGGTGAACACGCGTACTCTGTGTTTTATGAACGGGGCAGATATCCGCACGACGAGTCGGGCGCAACGCAAGGAGCGCACCCGACAGGCCCTGATGGATGTCACCCTGAGGCTGATAACTCAACGCAGTCTGGCCAGCATCAGCCTGCGTGAGGTGGCACGCGCCGCCGGCATCGTGCCAACGGCGTTCTACCGCCATTTCGAGTCCATCGACGCCCTCGGCGTCGAGCTTGTGGACGAGAGCATGCGCCCGCTGCGCCAGATGATCCGAGACACCCGACGCACCTCGGCGGCCAATGACGACATCATCAGAGCAACCGTCCAGATCCTCGGGCAGCAAGTGCGCGATAATCCGGCCCAGTTCCGATTCCTCAGCCGCGAACGCTACGGCGGCGTGCGCCCCGTTCGTCGTGCCATCGCGACCGAGCTACGCCTGTTCACCAGCGAACTCGCAATCGATCTGGCTCGGATGACCGCTGGCTTCGACTTGACGTCGGATGACTTGGAGAGGTCCGCCAACCTGATGGTGTCGGCGATGCTCGCGACCGTCATGGAACTGCTCGAGGTCGACAAGCGCCACGTGCAGGACGAGCAGGTCATCCTGGATCGGGCCGAATGGCAGCTGCGCCTCATCGTCCTCGGACTGAGCCTCTGGCACAGCGCCGGCCCCTCTCTACAAGAGCGTTGACTCAAAACGCTCGTAGAGCGCCCTTTGTGGGGCG
>CABDZX010000145.1_pt1 | contig 16805 bp, 18 predicted proteins | sample 3421941 | NCBI WGS metagenome assembly CABDZX01 (sample SAMEA5534341, study PRJEB31848) | metagenome | biome: tundra; feature: field; material: soil | place: USA | collected 2013-05 | depth 0.45 m
GGCAACCGACGACAGAGGCGGCCCCAGAATCGCCACAGCCATCTACGGAGACCGCGTGCCGGCTGACGGGGCTCATCGCGGCACGGGTGCAGCGAGAGCGCTGCCATGGGCCGTCGGCTGACCTTCGTGGCAGCGCCGACCCAATGTCGGCCGCTCCAGCTCGTGGATCGGATTGGGAAGGTCCGCTTCGCAACCCGCACCGTCACAGACCGGGACACTGGATGCGATCGCCGCCGCCAAGCTGGGCGCCTGGATCGGTCGGGGAGCCTCCCGCGACCAATACGGGCTGTGGGCGATGAGCAGGCGGGGATTGACCGTTCTGTCCCCCATGCGGGTATCCATCGCGCATGGGCCAGGCAGCAAGCCCGCCGCGTGGGTGTTCGGCCAAGAGCCGGATGAAGACGCGTGAGTGCGCGCTGTTGGTCACCAGACCCATCTGCGCGTCAGCGCACGGGTGGCGGTGACGGCCGTGCGTGAGGCCTGGTCGCGATGCAAGCCCTTCGCCGTCGGCCGTGGAAGAGGCCGCGATGAACCGGATCGGCGCGGCATCCGTTTCCCCGGGTAGTCCACTGGGAGGTCTCTCCCAGGTAGCCCATCGGGGAGGTCACCATGTCCGGTTCCACTTTCATCGTCCGCCTGCTCGGAGCCACCGCCACGCTCATGCTCGCGGCCGCTTGCGGCAACAGCACTGCCAGTCCCGTCAGCAGCCTCAGAACGGTCACCTCTGGCGCAGCGACGAGTGCCGCCACATCCGCGCCCGGTGGTGTCCTGGGCGTGGCCACGACCTCACTGGGCCCCGTTCTGGTCGACAGCAAGGGCCTCACGGTCTACATGCTCACGGCTGACACCTCGGGGCACTCGACCTGCTCGGCACAGTGCCTGACGTTCTGGCCCCTCGTGCCTGCCGCCGGGACTGGGGTGCCCCAAGTCCAGGGCATCAGCGCCGCGCTCGCAACCACGAAGGCGACCAGTGGCGCGTCCATGGTGACAGCTGGTGGCTGGCCCCTCTACACATTCGTCAAGGACAAGGGTCCTGGCGACGTCGCGGGGGAGGGAGTCAAGAAGTTCGGCGGGACCTGGTACGCGGTGTCGCCGTCGGGTCACCCCGTCATGGCGCCTGCCACGTCTGCTCCGGCCGCGACCAGCAGCGGTGGCTCGGGCGGCGGGGGCGGCTACGGCTACTGAGCCACATACGGAGGCGCACGACTGAGCGGCCGCTGAGCCGTAAGCGCCATAGCGAAGGATTGTGGGTCTGAGTACCCACAATCCTTCGCTATGACCAGACCCGTTCGCTACTCGCGACCCGAAGTCGTCTGCCTTCGTTTGGGGTGGACTGCTTGCCACGATTCGCGAGCGGCAGGCTCAGGTCGAGAGCCGCAATATCGTCTGCCCGTCCAAGGTTCGTATCTCCACGGCCCCGATGTCCCGGCGAGCCCGTGAGCTTGCACCCATCACCGTCAGCTCGCGGTTGGGCAGCGCGTTCCAGGTCGCAACCTGTTCGGCGGCGCCGTGGCGGTCGATGACGACCATTGCGTAGGGGACCCCGCTGGCCGGGTAGAGCCCCCGGCTGCGGTAGGAGCAGGTCATGTCAATTCGGGTGCCCCAGGCCATGTCGACCAACCGCGCGCTGGCGGCGACCGGCGAGGGAACGACGGCAGTCAGCGCCAGGTTCGCGGTGCCAGACGGGGTTGAGGCGGACGACGCGACCGGTGGTCGGGAGGGGGAGTCCGGCCGGCTTATCCCGACAGCGCCCACCGTGATCAGGCACGCGGCCGCTGCAGCCGCCGCCCCTACGGCCAGGCGATGTCGCGCGCGCTCGCGCCTTACCGCCCGGGCCAATGACGGTAGCAGCGTCTCGGGTACGGGTTCGGGCTCTGCCGTGAGCTGATCGATCGATACCCTGGACATCAGGCCGGGCAGACCCGCCAGCTCACTGACAGCGCTGGCACACGCCGCACAGACCTTGAGGTGCTCTTCGAACGCGCGTCGATCGGCCGGCGACAAGGCGCCCAGGACGTACGCCGCGTCAAACAGGGCAAATTCGTCCGTGGTCATGGTCCCACCCCCATCTCCTCCAGTGCCAGGCGTAAGGCCCGTAGTGCATAGTGTGTCCGAGATTTGACCGTTCCCTCAGGGATGTCGAGCCGTCGCGCCGCCTCGGCCACCGAGCGCCCCCTGTAGTAGCACTCCATCAGGACCAGCCGGTGGTCCTCGGATAGCCGGCTCAAGGCGTCAGCAACGACCCAGGACTGCAGAAGCTGGTCTGTCTCGTCCCCGACCGGCGCCCGCTCTGGGGGCTCAGCCGTGGTCACCTCGAGCTGCGCGCGGCGCGTGCGCCACTCGTCTATGACCAGGTTCCGCGCGACCGTGAAGAGCCAAGCCCGGGCCGATCCCTCAGTCTGGTCGAGGATCTTGGGGTTGCGCCAGGCGCGCAGCAGCGTCTCCTGGACGACGTCCTGAGCGCGCGGGCGGTCGCCGTTGGTCAGGCGCACGCAGTAGCCCCACAGAGCTGCCGCGTGCTCGTCGTGCAGCTCTTGCATGAGATCAGCCTGGCTGTTGGTCACTAGTCCTCCTGCCGGTAAAACGCAGGTCAGGTGCAGATGGTTCACCCGGCAGTGGTGTCTTCGCAAGGTTGGTCTGGTCGTCGAACCCTGAAGTACGTCCAGCAGGCAACGCGGTGGTCACCCTATTCGAGGATTGGCTGTGAACAGATGCACATGATGATCAGAACCGGCGAGATCTCTGTCACTGTCTGCCAATGACTTACATCAAGTAGCACTTCCTGTGACGATGCGCCGGGGGATGGCGCGCGCTCGCGGAATGACCCGGCTTCGGATTGCGGGTAGGCACGCGGAAGTATGGGGCCATGAACATTGCTCCCTCCGTTTCGAATTCGATCACCGTCCGGCTCGAACTGCCGGCCCGTGCCACCGCTGTGAGTGAGCTCACTACCGCGATCGAGGGCAGCGGTGGGCTCGTGACCGGTCTGGACGTCACGGCTTCCGGGCCGCGACGGCTGCAGGTGGATGTGACCGTAGCGACACGGGGAAGCGAGCACGTCGATGAGATCGTGGCCGAGATGCGCACGGTCGACGGGGTGGAGATCAGCAAGGTCAGTGACCGTACGTTCCTGATGCACCTGGGCGGAATGCTCAAGATCGAGTCCACCGTGCCGATCCGAACCCGTGACGACCTGTCCATGGTCTACACCCCGGGAGTCGCTCGCGTGTGCATGGCGATCGCCGAGAACCCCCAAGATGCCCGCCGGCTGACCATCAAGCGCAACATGGTCGCGGTGGTGACCGACGGGAGCGCGGTGCTGGGTCTGGGAAACATCGGCCCGCTGGCTGCGCTGCCGGTGATGGAGGGCAAGGCGGCCCTGTTCAAGCGGTTCGGGGACATCGACGCGTTCCCGATCTGTCTGGACACCCAGGACGTCGACGAGATCGTGGCTGCGGTCAAGGCCATTGCGCCCGTCTTTGCCGGCATCAACCTGGAGGACATCTCGGCCCCGCGTTGTTTCGAGGTCGAGGCCCGGCTGCGCGCCGAGCTGGACATCCCGGTCTTCCATGACGACCAGCACGGCACCGCGATCGTGGTGCTTGCCGCGTTACGCAATGCCTTGCGGGTGGTCGGCAAGAAGATGGCCGACGTCAAGATCGTCCAGAGCGGCGCCGGGGCCGCCGGCACCGCCATTCTGAAGCTGCTGATCAAGGCCGGTGCCACTGACATCGTGGTCTCGGATATTCACGGGGCAATTCACGCGGCCCGCGAGGACATCGTCCGTGACGGCGCAGAGAACCTGGTCTGGCTTTCCGAACGCACGAACAAGCGAGGGGTGACCGGCACACTCAAGGAGGCGATCGCCGGGGCGGATGTCTTCATCGGGGTTTCAGCGCCCGATCTCCTCACCGGTGATGACATCGCCACGATGAACCACGACTCGATCGTGTTCGCCCTCGCCAATCCCACCCCCGAGGTGAACATCGCAGCAGCCTCCAAGTACGCGGCCGTGGTGGCGTCCGGGCGTAGTGATGCCGCCAACCAGATCAACAACGTCCTGGTCTTTCCCGGCATTTTTCGGGGACTGCTCGATGCCCAGACCAATGTCGTGACAGACGATGTCCTGGTCGCGGCAGCCAACGCATTGGCGAACATCATCGGTCAGGACGAGCTCAACCCCACCTACATCATCCCCAGCGTATTCAACCCGAATGTCGCCAAGGTGGTTGCCGCGGCAGTTCGGGTTGCGGCGATCGAGGCCAAGAAGACTTCGGTCGAGTGATGAGACTGCCCGAGAGCGCGCCCGGCCGGGCTGTCGGGCCCTTTGACCGTATGCCAAACGTTTCGTGGCGAGTGGCCCTCGGGGTTGCCCTGGCCGTGTAGCTGATCGGCCCGTGGGCACTCGGCATACTCGCGATACAGGCACCCGTCGGCGAGCTTATCCAGCGCCATGGGGTGCCCCATGTCAGTAGTGACATGTCCGATGTAATGCCCGACTTGGGGGCATCGCGCCCGGTGGGTTGGCCTGTCTGGTCTGGAACCGTCGCCAGTCCTGATAAAGTTTGCCCATACCCGATGGCTACGGCGCGCACTAGCGTCACAGACACAGCAGTTGAGAATCATCGGGCCCTGCCGGATAACGACCGTTATCGTCGGCCCGCCGGGCGCAGTCAGACCATCGCGCCTGAGGTTCGTTCTCATTGTTGCCGTTGGACCGGTGATCCCGAGGCGTTCCTACCTCGAGCACCGAAGTGGATATCTCAGTGAATAAGCACATCAACAACTCCGGCGCGCCTAAGAAGGCTCGCTGGTCCACCGCAAAGAAGATCGACGCCAAGACGGGCCCCAAGAAGGCTCACCGCGGACAGACCCAGGTGCCTCGCGAATCTGACGACCGCGCACCTCGTACCTCCGATCGTCGTGACGACCGGGCACCCCGCACGTATGGGAACGATCGTCCGGCCCGGACATATGGCAACGATCGTCCTGCCCGTTCCAATGACAGTCGTGACGACCGGGCACCCCGCACGTATGGGAACGATCGTCCGGCCCGGACATATGGCAACGATCGTCCTGCCCGTTCCAATGACAGTCGTGATGACCGCGCTCCTCGGACGTTTGGCAACGATCGTCCGGCCCGGACATATGGTGCTCGTGATGACCGCCCGCCGCGCTCTTCTGATCGTCGTGACGACCGGGCACCGCGCACCAATAACGACCGCCCGGCGCGCACGTATGAGAAGCGCGAGCCGGGCGCAGCCCGCTCGGACTTCAAGCGTGACGCGAACTACGGCAAGCGCACGGATCGTCCAGCCCGCACCTATGAGAAGCACATCCCTGTGCCGGTCATCGACACGACGCCCGTGATCATTTCCCAGGACAACGGATTCGCGGCTCTCGGGCTGCCCGCTCCACTCGTCGAGCGCCTGGCGCGCGACGGGATCACGGCTCCGTTCGCGATCCAGACGGCGACCATCCCGGACGCACTGGCTGGGCGCGATGTGCTCGGTCGCGGCCAGACCGGCTCGGGCAAGACGTTCGCCTTCGGTCTGCCGACGCTGACCCGACTCGCTGCAGGTGATCGAGCCCTGGCTCGTCGCCCCCGCGCCCTGATCCTGACCCCGACCCGCGAGCTGGCGATGCAGATCAGTGACGCTCTCGAGCCGTTCGTACACGTCATGGGCCTGCGTCACAAACTGGTTGCGGGCGGTATGCCGTACCCGCCCCAGCTGATGGCTCTCGATCGTGGGGTCGATCTGCTGATCGCCACGCCGGGCCGGCTCAACGACCTTATAGACCGCGGAGCTGTCCAGCTCACCGATATCGCGATCATGATCCTCGACGAGGCCGACCACATGGCCGAGATGGGCTTCCTGCCCGAGATCACCGCCATCCTTGATGGCCTCCCCGAGGGCGGTCAGCGACTGCTCTTCTCCGCCACCCTGGACCGCGGCATCGACGTGGTCGTGAAGCGTTATCTCACGGACGCAGTCACCCACTCCACCGATGACGCGACCGCCAGCGTCACGACGATGGACCACCACATCCTGCTGATCGACCCGATGCACAAGAAGTCCATCACCGCAGAGGTCGCCAACCGCGAAGGCCGCACCCTGGTGTTTGTGCGCACCAAGCTGGGTGCCGACCGCGTGGCCGAGCAGCTGCGTGAGCAGGGAGTCTTCGCCGCCGCGCTGCACGGTGGCCTCAACCAGGGCGCTCGCAACCGGGTACTCAGTGCGTTCAAGGACGGCAGCCTGCCCGTTCTGGTCGCCACGGACGTTGCAGCCCGTGGTATCCACGTGGACGACGTGGGCGTTGTTCTGCAAGCCGACCCGCCGGCCGATCACAAGGACTACCTTCACCGTTCGGGCCGTACGGCTCGCGCGGGCGAGAGAGGCTCTGTCATCACGTTGGCTCTCCCGCACCAGAAGAAGGGCATGGAGCGACTGGCCCGTGACGCCGGGGTGGATGTCGTGGCGACCCGGGCAGTCCCGGGGGACGCGCTGCTGACCTCGACCGGTGCCTATCCGCCCAGTGGCGTGCCGATCCCGGCCAGCCAGTCACGTCGTCTGCTCGAGGCTCCGCAGCGGCCAAACCGTCGACCTTTCGGTGGTGGCGGTCGCGGAGGCCAGGGTGGCGGTCCGCGTCGCAACAACGACGGCGCGCGCGGATATCGTGGCTCGCGCGACTGATTGACCAAGCACTACCCAGAAGGTCCGACCGGCACCAGCGGGTCGGACCTTCTGGTTTCTCATGCCGACATGGGGATAGGGGTCATGAGCCACCCCGGGGAAGCCACGTCGATCCGACCTGAGCGAGAATGGCGACGTGAGCACCGACAACGCCACTGGCAAACTGCTGGTTGCGACGCCGCGGACCGGGGGTACGGTCTTCCGGCGAAGTGTGGTGCTCGTACTGCAGCATGATGAGGCAGGCGCGCAGGGCGTCGTCCTCAACCACCCTTTGCATGCTCCCGTCTCGGCGGTGTTGCCTTCGTGGCAGGACTACGTCACCGATCCGCCGAACGTCTTCCAGGGCGGCCCGGTGGCGCTGGACTCGGCCCTCGGGCTGGTGACAGTGCCCGGAGATCAGCAGGAGCCGGTAGGTGTGCGGCGGCTGTTCGGCGGGCTAGGACTGGTCGACCTCGACGTTCCGCCGCAGGTGGTGATGCCCGGGGTGGCCGGGCTGAGGATCTTCGCCGGGTACGCCGGTTGGTCCGATGGTCAGCTTGAGCAGGAGATCCGCGAGGGGGGCTGGTATGTCGTGGAGTCCGAGGCGCGAGACGCGTTCACGTCGGAGCCGCAGACGCTGTGGGCCACCGTTCTGCGTCGACAACGCGGCAATCTCGCATTTGCCGCGACTCTGCCCGAAGACCCCACGATGAACTGAAGGCGGCGGCATACCGGCGTTGGCTAGACTTGATGCATGAGCGACTTGTGGATTCCTGTCAACGGACTCGATGACCCGAACGACCCTCTCGCACCTCAGAGGGAGCCCTCTGGTCCCTCGACATCAACTACGGTGATCGAGCGCGAGCAGGTCGAGGAAGAAACTGAGCCCGGGGACCACGAGCGCTTCTCGCACTACGTTCGCAAGAACAAGATCATGGACAGCGCCATGTCGGGAGAGCCGGTGGTGGCGCTCTGCGGCAAGGTCTGGGTGCCGGGACGCGACCCCAAGAAGTTCCCGGTGTGTCCCACCTGCAAGGAGATCTTCGAGGGCCTGCGCGCCCCGCAGGACGGCCAGAAGTAAGCACGAAGGCACCGTTGCGGCGGGCGCTAGCACATCGCGGCGACGGTTGGACGCCATCGCCTCAGGAACATTGCCCGGGCATGTCGTCGGCCGGATCCCGTTACTGTTAGCGGCCTATGAGCACCGCGGCGGCATCCCATCTCTCACCAGCATTCCCGGAACGAGCCGCATGGGGGACAGCGTCCAAGCTGCGCGCCTGGCAGGCGGACGCCCTGACGCAGTACCTACGTTCCACTCCTCGTGACTTCTTGGCCGTGGCGACCCCAGGGGCAGGCAAGACCACCTACGCACTGCGTCTGGCGACCGAGCTCTTCGCCATGGGCCTGATCAGCCGGGTCACCGTGGTCGCCCCCACGGAGCACCTGAAGACCCAGTGGGCCGATGCGGCCTCCCGGGTCGGCATCCGGATTGACCCGAACTTCACCAACGCGGCAGGCCGTCACGGCGCGGAGTTCCACGGGGTGGCCGTGACCTACGCCCAGGTGGCCAGCAAGCCGCTGTTGCACCGTGCGCGCACCAAGGCCGCGCCCACCCTGGTCATCCTCGACGAGATCCACCACGGCGGCGACAACCTGTCGTGGGGCGATGCGATCCGCGAGGCTTTCGAGCCGGCCACCCATCGCCTCGGGCTGACCGGCACACCGTTTCGTTCCGACACCAGCCCCATCCCATTCGTGCGCTATGAGATGGGAAAGGACTCGATCCGCCGGAGCGAGGCCGACTACACCTACGGTTACGCCGAAGCGTTGCGTGACGGGGTTGTCCGCCCCGTGCTATTCCTCGCCTATGGCGGTTCGATGCGTTGGCGCACCAAGGCTGGCGACGAGGTGTCGGCCCGGCTGGGGGAGCCGATGACCAAGGATGCCAGCGCCCAGGCATGGCGCACCGCACTGGACGTCAAGGGCGAGTGGATCCCGTCGGTCCTGGCGGCAGCTGACAAGCGGCTGACACAGGTGCGGCGCGGAGTGCCGGACGCAGGGGGTCTGGTGATCGCGTCGAACCAGACCCAGGCCCGGGCCTACGCCGCGATCCTGCACGGCATCTCGGGCGAGAATCCCATCGTCGTGCTCTCGGACTATGCCGGTTCCTCGGGCAAGATCGAGGAGTTCGCAGAGGGCAAGCAACGCTGGATGGTTGCGGTCCGGATGGTCTCTGAGGGCGTTGACGTTCCGCGGTTGTGTGTCGGCGTCTACGCCACGTCAACGTCCACGCCGCTCTACTTCGCCCAGGCCGTCGGCCGCTTCGTTCGCGCGCGACGTCGTGGCGAGCTGGCGTCGATCTTCCTACCGAGCGTGCCGCTGATCCTCGAGCATGCAGCTCGACTGGAGGATGAGCGCGACCACGCTCTGGACCGGGTCACCAAGCCGGGCGACGAAGTCTCCCTCTGGTCAGCCGAGGATGGCCTCATGGCTGCAGCCAACCGGACCGGGTCGACGCCAGACCTGGATGAGCTGTCGTTCGAGGCGCTGGAGTCCGATGCCGAGTTCGACCACGTGCTCTTCGACGCCCAGCAGTTCGGTCTCAACGCCGAGGTGGGCAGCGCTGACGAGCAGGAGTTCCTGGGGCTGCCCGGACTGCTCGAGCTCGACCAAGTGGCCACGTTGTTGCGGGCGCGCCAATCGGCGCAGAAAGGGTCTTCTCGCAGGAAGGCTGATCCCGAAATGGCGACTCACCGTGCCATGGCGGCCTCTCGCAAGGAACTCAACTCGCTGGTGTCCGCGTACGCCCGCAAGTCCGGCGCACCGCACGCCGTCGTCCACGCTGACCTACGTCAGAGCTGTGGCGGGCCGGCGCTGGACCAGGCTAGTGCCGCGCAGGTCGCCCAGCGGGTCGAGATGATCCGGCGTTGGTTCGTCGGCCGTCGCTGAGGCTCTGGGTCCCCGGCCCCTGGGCCCTCTGAAAACGTGACCTCTGGCCCTACCCTCTGGCTGCTGCTCGGTGCGAAACTGCATCTGAGAACTAGGTGCTGGGAGTGCGCGATGTCTGAGCGACGATCCATCGGACCGGTGGACATCATGTGGCTGAACAGGGACCAGCCCACCAACCTGATGGTCATCGACGGGGTGATGTGGTTCGACGAGATGATCGACCTCGAACGGCTGGGCCCGGTCATCCAGCGCCGGCTTCTCAACCGCTACCCCGTGTTCTCACAGCGGCCGGTGGCGCCTTCCATCCCGTTCGGGATGCCGCACTGGGAGGATGACCCAGATTTCGACCTCAGCCGGCACCTGAGACGGGCCACCTTGCCCGCGCCCGGAGACCAGGTGGCGCTGCAACGCTTCGTCGAGAATCGGATGAGCGTGCCGTTCGACCGCGCCCACCCGATGTGGGAGTTCTTACTTGTCGATGGCTACCTCGGTGGCTGTGCGCTGGTGTCCCGGTTCCACCACTCACTCGCCGATGGCATCGCTCTTTCGCAGGTGCTGCTCTCGTTGACCGACGCCTCACCCACGGTCGACCTCGAGGAGCTCGAGGCGCATGAGTCATCCTCGCAGCACGCAGGCGGCTTCATGGGCGCGGCACGGGCGCTGCGGGACACGGGAGTGGACACAGTCCGCGGCGGCCTGCACGCGATCTCCCTGCTCCCCGAGCTGGCCAACCCGTCCCGGGCCGCGGACATGCTGGAGCTCGGCTGGCGAACAGGAAAGGTCGTGAACACGCTGTTGTTGGGCCACAACCCCCCGAACCTGTTCTCGGGGGGGAAGCCGGGCGTCGACAAGCGTGCGGTCTGGTCCGGGCCGCGGACGATCAGGGAGGTCAAGGCCGTGAGTCGGCTCACCGGGGCCACCGTCAATGACGTGATCGTTGCGGCGGTCTCGGGAGCCGTCAACACCTATCTGCGCGACCGCGGCGCCGATCCGGTCGATCTCACCACCATGATCCCGGTCAATGTGCGCCCCCCCGACCAGCCACTGCCACGCGAGCTGGGCAACATGTTCGCCCTGGTCTATCTGAAGATGCCGACCGGGGTGAGGGCACCGCTAGAGCGGGTTTCTGAGACCAAGAGACGGATGGACTGGATCAAGGTCTCCCCCGAGGCGATCATCACGTTCGGTCTCAACAGGGTGATCGGGAGCATCGAGCCGCATGTGGCGAACTCCATCGTCGGCTTCTTCTCGGACAAGGCCATCGGGGTGACGACCAATGTCATCGGCCCCCAGAAGCAGCGCTACATCGCCGGCGTGCCGATCGCCGGCGCCGTCGGCTGGGTGCCCGGCTCTGGCCAGCACACCCTGGGAGTCTGCATCTTCAGCTTGGCCGGAGTCGTGCGCGTTGGCTTCAAGGTCGACGCCGCCATGGTGCCGGACGTCGAGAAGCTAGTACACGCCTTCGACGAGGACCTGGACCAGCTCTTACGTATCGCGGCTAACGGCGCCTGACGGGTGGAAAGGAGGAGACCATGCCGACTGACCATGCAGCTTTGACGGTTGTCGTGGCCGCACCGATGAAGCGGGTGCTGACCACCATCCGGGATGTGGAGAGCCAACCGAAATGGGTCAAGGAGATCCTCGAGGCCGAGGTCCTGCAGGAGTACCCCGACGGCACGCCCGCCCTGGCGCACTTCTCGGCCACCTCACCGGTCGGCAAGGACACGTACACGCTGACTTACCAGCACGCCTCCGATGCCATGAGCTGGAGCCTGGTCAAGGGTCGGCTGCAGACTGGTCAGGACGCCACATACACACTCCGGAGCCTCGGCCGCAGCAAGACCGAGGTGACGTTTGACCTGACGATCCACCACAACCTGCCCTTGCCCGGTTTCCTGCGAGGGCGCGTTATCAAGGGCCTCGTCCACAGCACGGTCGATGGTCTCAAAGCGTATGTCGAGGCCTGACCTTCCGGCTGGTTCGGGTGGCGTGGCTTGTTGTCAACTCGTGGCAAGGTAGATCCCATGACGCAGCCAGCCGGATGGTACGACGACCCTCAGGACGCTAGTCAGCTCCGCTACTGGGATGGGGTCGTCTGGTCCGAGCACGTCTCGCCGAAGATCTCGCCGACCGTGGGGCAGTCCACCATTGGTTTGCCGTACGGCGTCATCCCGGCTTCAGCACGTCCGCAGTCCTCCGGCTCACAGGGGGCCCAAGGCGCCCCCACTGTCCAAGACGGCTACGGCTCACCCCAACGGGGCCAGGGAGAACCTGGCGGGCGATCGCCATACGGGCAAAGCCCGGGGCAGCAAGACCTGGGCTGGCAGTCGCACCCTGCGACCACCCCGGACGGTGTTGTGCTATCCGGTTGGTGGAAGCGCGTCCTCGCTCGGATCCTGGACGGCATCATCATCGGGATCGTAGCTCTACCGTTGACGTTTGCCCCGATGAAGCAGGCGGCCAACATCTTCGGCGACTACATCCAGCAAGTGATGACCGCCACACAGGCCGGTAGTACGACGATGCCCGTGCAGCCCACAGCCCAGCTCACCGGCCCGATAATGCAGGCAAGCTTGATCACGCTGGCCCTTTACCTGGTCTATGAGATCACGTTTCTCACCCGGACCGGTGCGACGATCGGCAGGATGGTCGTCGGCATCAGCGTCCGGTTGCGGGACAAGGCCGGCCCGCCGCCGCTGGTCGCCGTCCTGAAGAGGACGTTGGTCAAGGAGGGCGGCAACCTCTTCGGGTCAGTACCGGTTCTTGGCACCTTGGCGTCGTTGTTCGGGATGCTCGACAGCTTGTGGCCTTTGAGGGACGACGAGAAGCAGGCCATCCACGACAAGGTGGCAGCCACCAATGTCGTCGTCGGACCCCAGCCTAAGCGCGACACCTAGACACTCAGGCCAGTGAGAGGAAGAGCTTCTCCATGGTCTTGATGTCCACAGACTCCTGACCGCCGGACTCCGTCAGGCACTGCTTGAGACCGCTGCTGATGATCGCGAAACCAGCCCGGTCCAAGGCATGGTTCACCGCCGCGAGCTGGGTGACGACGTCCTTGCAGTCGCGTCCCTCCTCGATCATGCGCAGGACGCCGCCGATCTGACCTTGGGCGCGACGAAGCCGGTTGATCACGGCGCCCATCTCTTCGGGGTTCAGCTCAACCATGATTGCTCCTTGGGATTTGAGTGGGTCCTTGCGCGAGGTGCTTGTCCATCTCGCGGCCTCAGCTTTCTGCGAGTGCGGGCGTCAGTGTGTCCAGAGCCGCGGCGAGCCGGCGCCCGGCCTCATCAGCGACCACGGACAATGCCTCATTCTGGGTCAGGGTCACCATCACCTTCGGGTCGAGGGCCTCGACGGCAGTCGTCTCATCGTCCAGGTATCGGACGACGACGTTGCACGGCAGCAGGAGCCCGACCGAGGGTTCCGCCTGAAGTGCGGCGTACGCCAGCGGTGGTCGGCAGGCCCCGAGGATCACCTGTGCGGGAACGTCGACGTCCAGCTTGGCTTTCATCGTGGCCTGGATGTCGATCTCGGTCAGGACGCCGAAGCCCTGGTCGGTCAGCGACGCGCGCGTGGCGTCGAGGGTGTCGGCGAAGGAACGGCGGACTGTCGTGGTCAGTGCGTAGGACACGCTGGTTCTCGTTTCTGTTGGGGCGTCAGGACGTGGCGCTGGCGGCCGGTGGCTCGCCGGCGTGGGACTCGGCGGTCTGGGCCCGCAGGTCATCCATGTTCAGCTCGCGAATGCCGGCGATGACCTGCTCAAGGGAGGCAGCAGGCAGTGCGCCTGGCTGGCTGAAGACAAGGATTCCCTCTCGAAAGGCCATCAGCGTGGGGATGGACGTGATGCGTGCTGCGCCCGCCAACGACTGTTCGGCCTCAGTGTCGACCTTGCCGAAGACAATATCGGGATGAGTGGCGCTGGCCTTCTCGAAGATCGGGCCGAACGTGCGGCACGGTCCGCACCAGGACGCCCAGAAGTCCACCAGCACGATGTCATTGTCGAGCACGGTTTGCTCGAAGGCCGCTGCGGTCAGCGTTTGGGTGGCCATGAGGCTCCTTTTCGATGTCTGGATAATACCTCGTGGGGTATCAACGCGTTATCGATGACCGACATTCCTGCCAGGTCCACCGATCTCAGCGTCCAGTGTGGGCGCAGCACAGCCCGTCGCCCTTCTCAACTGGATGGCGGGCTGCCCGTTGACGAGATGAAGCTGGCTGGACGAACTCACTAGATGAAGAGGAGCTGGGCGCCCTCGGTCTTCTCGATGAAGTCGCTGGCGCTGATGATGTCCTCGACCTCGTCGTACAGGTCTTCCATAGTGAGCTTGTTCATGTCCGCAGACATGCGGCAGGCCCAGAGATGGCCGCCGGAGGCCACGATCTGTTCGAGGAACTCGGGGACCTCGGGCACATCAAGGTCCGCAATGGACTTCTTCAGCTTTGAGGTTGCCATGCCAGTCATTCCCGGGAGCCCGCCCAGGCCCTGAGGCATGTGGGTGGCGGTGTTGCCGAGCATGGTGAACTTCAGGTCTCCCATGGTCTTCTTGTTGATCATGTCGAAGCCCCAGAAGGTGAAGAACAGGTGGACCTCGGCGCCTTCGCCGAGGGCTGCGTTGGCCAGGATCAGCCCGGGGTACGCCATATCGAGGCTTCCCTTGGAGCAGATGATTGCTAGTTTGCGGCCGGGGCCGACCTCGGAGTCGAAGCTGGGGACGATCGCCGGGGTGGCGTCTGTGCTGGTCATGTCAGTGTGTTCCTTTGTGTTCGGGGGTGGGCTTATACGCAGCCGACCGGCTTGGGCAGGCCGGCGACGTAGGCCATCTTCTTCGCAGGCTTCTGCGGGAACAGGCCAAACAGCGTCTTGATCGGGATGCCGCCGACGGTGGACACCCGGCGCAGGGTCGGGGTCTCGCCCACTTCCTCGAAGTCTTTGCGCAGGAATCGGATCACGTTCCAGTGCTCGTCGGTCAGCGTGATGCCGATCTGGGTGGCCAGAGTGCTCGCGAGTCCTTCGTCCCACTCGGTCGGGTCGGTGAGGAAGCCCTCTTCGGTGACGTGGATCTCATGGCCGTTGAGAGTGGTCACGGGCATGGCGCTGTCTCCTCCTACTTTGTGGTGGTGTTGTTGGTCTTGCCGACCATGGACATGTGGGTCGAGATCGGCATCGGGCGGCCGCGCAGCAGGATGTTCCAGTAGATCCAGCGGAAGGCGACCTTGCCGAGGTGGTTCGCTCGGGTCTCCTTGAGCAGGTCCATCGGGCCGACTACCGGCAGAGGGAACTTGCCCTTGAGCGGCTCTGTGTCGTAGTTGAAATCGATCAGCAGGCCCTTGCGGTTGCCGGTCTCGATGAAGCAGTTGGCGTGGCCGTCGAAGGAACCGGTCATTGGTTTGCCGGAGATGAGCTCCAGAAAGTTGTCTGTGAAGACCTCCACCGAGAAGTGCGCGACCGACCCTGCTTTGGATGTCGGGATATCGGAGGCGTCGCCCAAGGCGAAGATGTTCGGGTAGGTCTTGGACTGCTGGGTGTGCTTGTCGACCGGGACATAGTTGAGGTCGTCACCCAGACCGGAGCGGGCGACGAAGTCGGCGCCCATATTGAGCGGGATCGTGACCAGCAGGTCGAAGGGCACTTCGCGCTCGTCGTAGGAGACCAAAGCCTTGTTCTCGACGTCGATCCGCTCGACGAGGAAGTCAGTTTCCACTGCGATCTTGCGTTCGTCGAGCATCGAACCGAGGGCATCGGACGCGATCGGCTTGGTGAACGCGCCGGGCAGTGGCGTCACGTAGACCATCTCGACGCGGTCTCGCAGACCGCGTTCGCGCAGCCACGCGTCCGCCAGGAAGGTGAACTCCAGTGGGGCGACTGGGCACTTGATCGGCATGTCGGTGATGTGCACGACGAGCCGGCCATGGTCGAACGTCTGCAGTGCCTTGGCCAGCGCCTTGGCTCCCTCAAAGGTGTAGAACTCGAAGATGCTGCGCTGCCACTCTTCGCCGAGCATGCCCGGGGTCTGGTCAGGTCGGGGCGTGGTGCCTGAGGCGATGACCAGGTAGTCGTAACCCAGGTGTCGTCCGTCGGTCAGCGTCACGGTGTTCGTCGGCGCGTCGACGCGGTCGACGTCGCCGATCACGTATTCGACCCCATCGGGCAGCGTGGCGTGGCGCGAGCGGGTGATCTGTTCGGGGGCGAGGATGTTGAACGGCAAGAACAGGTACCCCGGCTGGTAAGGGTGGACGTCGTCCTGGTCCACCACCGTGATGTTCCATTCGCCCGCGCTCAGGCGGCGCCTCAGTCTGTTGACGATCATCGTTCCTGCTGTTCCGGCACCCAGCACGAGCAACTTCTTCACGGACTGCTCCTCAGCTCTTTCGTAGTGGTGTTACTTAGGCATCCACCACGCTAGGAAGCATTCTCACCTTGGTACAGTGCCATAGGTCCCGTTTACCCCGGCAGGTATGTCACACCAGCTGATCGAGCTCCGGTCGCAGTCACGGCCCGCCAGTTGTCATGGGGCCGCCGATGTTCTGCCAGGCGCCGATTCCGCCGGCGAGGTCGTAGACGTGTGGAAGCCGGCGGCAGTCATCTGTTCTAGCACGGCGCCCGACCGGTTCCCGCTGCGGCAGTACACGGCAATGGTCGCGTTCTTGTCGAGTGCGCCGATCCGTGTTGTGAAGTCTGGGGCCTCGATGTCGATGTTCTGGGCTGCAGGTAGGTGCCCGCTGGCGTACTCGGCCGGTGTGCGCACGTCGAGCACGATCGTGCCGGGTGCTTTCATGGCGGTGGAGAAGTCGCTGGCGGTCATGTGCTGTCCGGTCGCGGGGGATGTCGTGCTGCCGGCCGACTTGCTGGAAGAGCAGGCACTGACTCCGGCGGTGGTCGCCACAGCCACTATGGCCAGTGCGGCGGCAGCGATCCAGCGGACCATGATCGGGTGGGGTGCGTTCGCATGCTGCCTGCTCCTTGTGTGGACCAAGGGGCTGCAAACAGTTGCCAGTCGTGTGCACTTTAGAGAGCAGTACAGAGCTTTAGTCGGCCATGCCCTCGTGTGGGCCCGGGTGTTGTTGTTGCGGGCGTTGTCGGTGCCCGGTGACACCGTGTAGCCCATGCTACGGGTGCTGGCGGAGTCGTTCGTGGTCTCACCCCCGTCGGGGGTGACGATCAAGACACGTCTGCGCCCG
>CABDZX010000157.1_pt1 | contig 16301 bp, 14 predicted proteins | sample 3421941 | NCBI WGS metagenome assembly CABDZX01 (sample SAMEA5534341, study PRJEB31848) | metagenome | biome: tundra; feature: field; material: soil | place: USA | collected 2013-05 | depth 0.45 m
GACCAGTGCGTGGCATTGCGCGGCGTCTCCTCCAGCGTGGCGACCACGACCGCCTCCACCGCCTCGACGCTGATCGTGGCCGGCCGCCCGGGCCGGGGCTCGTCCACCAGCCCGTCCAGGCGCTCGGCCACAAACCGGCTTCGCCACTTACCCACCGTCGCAACCGCGCAGTTCAGCTGTGCTGCAACGCTCTTGTTGTCCGTGCCCTTCGCGCAGGCGAGCACGATCTTGGAACGCAGCGCCAAGGCCTGGGAGGACTTTGCCCGGCGCGACCACCGCACCAGCTGCTCACCCTCCTGCTCGGTCAGGGTCAGCTCGGTCTTGGGTCGCCCAGTTCTCGCCATACCAACAGTCTACGATTTATGGCATGAATTAACGGTGCGCCACACTAGTTGGACGCCATGCTGGGCATTCATCTATCGAGCTCAGATCTGGTGCCGCGGTTTTGGTCATTAGCAGGGACTGTCTGCTGGCGATATGGAACCTGTCTGACTTACGTGCAGGTGCTCGAATCTGCTGTTCCTGAGCCTGATGGAAGAGGTGATGTAATCACGGTTGACCTACAGGGTGTGAGATGGTGCACGCTCGGTTTCCGTGACTAGTAACCGGGACTGCGAAGATCGCCGGGACGGCGCGGGCGCACCCGAGGTCCCCCGGCAGGGATGGGTCTACCTGGGCAGTGAGTCGAGCGGGTCTGCCGGGATAAGACGACGGCGCAGGGCGGCGTCTCGCTGAAGTCGGATGGTGTCGCGTCGGCGACGATCGGCGATGACCGCAGCGAGCACGAGCTCGGGGTGGATGCCCGCCGGGGGCTGTGGAGCCAGATAGGCGACCACCTCGTCGTGCAGTTCGACGCCGAGGGTCGCACGCGACTGGGGGCTCAGCAGCGGCGCGCGCATGAGGAACTGCCGGACGGCCATTGCCAGGCCGTCAGGCAGTCGCGCGATGTCTGCACCGTCCGCCCAGTCAGCTAGGGCGGGGGGCATCATCGGCGGCGCTGGCAAGGTCAGGTGGACCCGTTCTCGCACCACATAGGTGCCGGCTGCATGGTCGCCCACCCGTTTGCCCTTGCTGCTCATCAACCCACTGACCAGGGCGGGCACCCCGAACAGAACCCAGATCTCCACGAATCCGACGAGCGTGCGGGTCAGGGCATGGCGAAACCCGATTGGCCCGGCATCGTCGCGGACGGTCCGCAACCCGGTGGCGAACTTGCCCACCGAACGGCCGCGGGTCAGGGTCTCCAGCGCCGTCGGGAGGACGACGAAGACCAGGACCAGGAGGACGGTCTCCGCGGCGCCGATGATGGCGTCGTCGGCACCTTGGGTCACCAGCGGAACGATGAGCAGTCCGATCACCAGGGCCAGAACCGTCGTCAACACGTCCAGGATGCCGGAGAGGGCGCGCATGGCGATGCCAGCCGCGGGTAGTTCCAGTGCGACGGCCTCGCCAGTGACGAGGTCGTCGACACCGACACCCACTGTGCTGCTGCTCATGCTGTGTTGCTGTTCATGCCTGTACTGCCCTCCATGACAGGTTCAGCGTAGCGGGCCAGCCCTGCGGCCGGGGGTGGCCGCGAATACAGTGTGGACGTGGATCTGGACGCTTTTGTTGCAGCGCACCAGGGCGAGTGGAGCCGCCTTGAGTATCTGGCACGCCACGGATCGCCCAGCGGCGCCGAGGCCGACGAGATCCTTGACCTCTATCAACGTGTGGCCACGCACCTGTCGGTAGTGCGTTCCTCGGCTCCGGACCCCAGCTTGGTGACATATCTGTCGTCGCTGCTTGCGCGAGCCCGGGCGCGTTTTGCCGGAACGAGATCGGTGGCGTGGGCGGATCTCGGCGGCTTCTTCACGGACACCTTTCCCGCGGCGTTGTACCGGACCCGGCAATGGTGGATCGTCACCGCCGTTGTCAACGTCGGGGTGTCGCTGGTCATTGGGTGGTGGTTCCTGTCGCACCCGCAGTTCGAGTCGTCGCTGATGTCCCCCTCCGAGATCAACAAGCTGGTCAACACCGATTTCGAGCACTACTACAGCGAGTTCGCGGCGTCGCATTTCGCGGCACTGGTCTGGACGCACAATGCCTGGCTGACTGCCATCTGTATTGCGCTGGGTGTCTTCGGCGTTCCGGTGGTCTACCTGCTTTTCCAGAACGCTCTCAACCTGGGGGTCATCGGCGCGATCATGATTAACCACGACAAAGGCGCCCTCTTCTTCGGCCTGATCCTGCCGCATGGGCTGCTGGAGCTCACGGCAGTCTTCGTAGCCGGCGCGACCGGACTGCGGTTGTTCTGGGCCTGGATCGAACCTGGCCCGAGAACTCGATCGCGGGCACTCGCCGAAGAAGGTCGCTCCGCCATGGCGGTGGCTCTCGGGCTCGTGGTCGTGCTGGCCGTCTCAGGTGTCGTCGAGGCGTTCGTGACGCCCTCGCCGTTGCCCACGTGGGCCAGGATCAGCCTCGGCATGCTCGTCGAGGTGGCCTTCCTCACATACGTTTTCACGGTCGGTCGCTGGGCCTGTCAACGCGGGGCGACCGGAGATGTATCGGCACACGACGCCGGCGACATGGCGCCCGTCGCCTGAGTCCGGCGGTCACACCCGGGGACGGCGGGCTGATCCAGTTGCCGGCTACAACAAGCCCCGGCTCTTGAGCAGCAGGTAGTGATCGGTCAAGGCCATCGAAAGGTGCTCGGGCTCGGCATCGATCACGTGGACCCCGAGGTGTTCCAGGACCTCCGCGGTGCGTTCGCGCAGGCCGATGGTGCGCTCGGCGGCCGCCGCGTCGTACACCCGGGAAGTGCTGCTGACGTCGGCGGCCATCGCATTGAGGGCCGGATCGGCGACCGAGGCCAGGATCACCCGGTGACGACGGGTCAGGGCCGCGAGAGTCGGCAACAGGCTCTCCTCGATGGCTGCAGGCTCGAGGGGAGTCAGCAGCACGACCAGTGATCGGCGCCGGCTCAGGTCTGCGATTGCCCCCGTCATCAGAGACCAGTCCGCCTCGAGCAGGGCGGGCTCCAACGGGGCCATCGCCGTGACGAGGTCGCTCAAGAGGGTCTTGCGACTTGAGCCGCTCAGGCGAGCGCGCACCTGTCGGTCGCCGGCAATGAAGTCCACCCGGTCACCCGCACGGGAGGCCAACGCCGCCAACAGCAGCGAGGCGTCCATCGCCGCGTCCAGCCTGGGCATGTCACCGACCCGTCCGGCCGAGGTTCGTGACGTGTCCAGGACAAGGATCAGACGCCGATCGCGCTCGGGCTGCCAGGTGCGTACGACGACTGCGCCGCGGCGAGCCGTCGCCCGCCAGTCGATGCTTCGCACGTCGTCACCGATCACGTAGTCGCGCAGGGAGTCGAACTCCGTGCCGGCACCACGAACGCGAACCGCCGAACGACCGTCGAGCTGGCGCAGGACGGCCAGCCGGCTGGGCAGGTGCTTGCGGGAGGTGAACGGCGGCAGTGCCCGGATGACCCCCTCGACCCCGAAGGAGCGCTGTCGGGCGGCCAGCCCGAGTGGTCCGACGCTTCGCACGGTTACCCGGTCGGCACGCCGGTCGCCGCGCCGGGTCGGAGTCAAAGAGGTCTGCAGTACAACCCGCTCACCGCCACCGACAGTGACCGCATGCCGGTCGCGCGCCGCTCCCGCGGAAGGTTGCCAGGCGTCGCGAACGGCGCCACGCAGACGTCGCCGCGCCGGGTTGGTCAGTCGCAGCGTCGTGGAGCCGCTCACCCCGAGTCGGACCTGGTGGACGACGTCGCGGCTGATGACGAGCTTGCGGGGGCTCAGCGCCAGCAGCAGGTCGAGCGCGATGGCGCACAAGGTGACGAGCCACCAGATCCGGACGGTGGTCATGGTCGGCTGGAGCACGACGGCGACCAGCCCCAGTAGCAAGAGCGCTGGCGCGCGTCCTGTCAGCGCCACCTGGGCCACCCCCTGGAGCTGAGGCGCAGGGGGTCGATGGGTGCCGCCTGGCAGAGTCGGGTAATCCGGATGGCTGTGTGCATGGCAGGGTTCAGCGGGGGACCGGCACCGAGGACAGGGCGCTGGCCAGCACCGAGCCGACACTGACGCCCTCCAGCTCAGCCTCCGGGCGCAGTGCGAGACGATGAGCCAGGGTTGCGTGGGCGAGCGCCTTGACATCGTCGGGGGTTACGAAGTCCCGGCTGCTCAACCAGGCCCAGACCCGGCTGGTCGCCATCAGTGCTGTGGCTCCGCGTGGGCTGGCGCCCAGGGACAGCGACGGAGACTGACGGGTGGCTCGGGCGATATCGACGATGTATCCGGTGACCTCCGGCGAGACGGTCACCGTCCGAACTGCCGCCACCGCCGCATCGAGGTCGCGCGGCCCGGCGACCGCGCGCAGGCCGGCTTCAGCCAGGTTGCGCGGGTCGAAGCCGGCGGCGTGCCGGTGAACCACGCGGATCTCGTCCTCGCGTGGAGGCAGGGGGAGCTCGACCTTGAGCAGGAACCGGTCCAGCTGTGCTTCGGGCAGAGGGTAGGTGCCTTCGTACTCGACCGGGTTCTGGGTCGCGGCGACCATGAAGGGCCACGGCAGGGGCCTTGGCGCGCCGTCAACTGAGACCTGACGCTCTTCCATGGACTCCAAGAGTGCGGACTGCGTCTTGGGCGGCGTCCGGTTGATCTCGTCGGCCAGCAGCAGGTTGGTGAACACCGGCCCCTGGCGGAAGGAGAACTCTGCGCTGTGCGGGTCGTAGATCAAGGAGCCGGTGAGGTCGCCAGGCATCAGGTCGGGGGTGAACTGCACTCGCTTGGTCTCGATGTCCAGTGAGGCCGCCACGGCGCGCACGAGCAGGGTCTTGGCCACCCCCGGCACCCCTTCGAGCAGGATGTGGCCACGGCACAGCAGCGTGATGATGATGCCGGACACGGCGGCGTCTTGCCCCACGACCGCTTTGGCGACCTCCTGGCGTACGGCGAGCAGCGCGGCGCGCGCTTGCTCCGAGGAACGGGCGTGCTCTGAGGAAGGACGATCCTGGGTTGGCTGGCTGACGTCAGTCATATGCCGTGTACTTCTTTCTCGAGTGCCAAGAGGCTGTTGGCTAGTTGCAGGAGGGACGAGTCGTCATGGACCGCGGGGGAGTCCAGGAGATGCAGCACGTCAAGGTGGTCGCGGCCGCTGACCGCGGCAGAGGCAGCAGCCACGCTGCCGACCGCAGACGAGGCGGACAGGCCCAGGGATGAGGCAAGGCGCTTTCGCGTCGCCTGCTGCAGAACGGCCAGGGCCCGGGTGCGGTCGCGGGACTTGCGGTACATCCGTCCGCGGCTCTCGGTCGTCTCCACCGCCCGGACGATGACCGGCAGCGGTTCGGTGACCAGACGTCCAAGCCGGCGTCCCCGCCAGAGGCACAGCAGGACCACGGCGGAGGTCCCCAGTGCCAGGCCGGGCTCGAACCACGCCGGCGTGATGGACCGTGAGGTGCTGTCGCCTGCTGCGATGTCGGCCATGGAGGGGACGTACCAGACCAGGCGGTTGGTATGCCCGAACAGATGCAGGGCGATCGCGGCGTTGTCGGAGTCGAGGATGTTCCCGTTGGAGATCAGGCCTTCGTCTCCGAGCAGGATCACTGGCGGTCGCCCCGCGGCAGCAGGCAGGCTGACCATCGCGCCGCCCCCGTCGATCTTGTCGGGGAAGCAGGTCGTGGCGGCCGAGCCGCCGGCGGTCGGGACGTACGCCAGATCTGCGTGGGCAAGCCGGAAGTCCTCGCCCACATCCGTGCCCGCGCAGCCGGCTCTCACGTCGCTCTGATCCGCGAGGTGGGGGTGGACCGGCAGGCCCATTCCCCCGGTGACCTCCGGGTCGGGATCGAGCAGGACCAGGCTGGCGGCCGGCGCAGCGTGGGTCAGCGCCGTATGCGCTGTCCGCCCCGACAGTTTGTTCGTGCCGGTGATCGCAACAGTCGTGGCGCCGTCGACCCTCTGGTCGAGCAGCTCGCGTTGGCTACGAACCACGATCACCGTGACGCCGTGGTCGCTCAGCACGCGGGCCAGGCCCCGGGCTCCGGAGTAGCCGGGGTTTGCCGGGTCGAGGTCACCGGTGTTGCCTTGCGAGCCCCGGGTCAGCACCGTCACTGCCAGGGCGCTCGCCATCAGCACCAGTACCACGACAGAAGGTGTGAGCCATCGGTGACGCCTGCGGGTCAGGGGTTTTGGGTCAGCCTCAGCTGTGGTCGTCATACCGGCAGTTCCTTGAGCGACGACGCCATCAGCACCGGGCGGGAGGTGACCAGCTCCGCGTCCAGCTCCCCGATCTGGCCGGCTTGGTACGCGCTCGCCCGACGATGTCCGTAACGCACGGAATCGAACAGGTCGGCAGCCTGCGCGAGCCGGTCTGCGTGGTCAGGGAAAGGGGCCCCCAACGCCAGGCTGACCTCGTGGGCGGTGCGGCCGGGGGCGTCGTTGAGCACCCTGCGATCGCTCATATCCTTGGCGATGGCTCGGAATCCGTCCAGAACGGCGTCGTCGTAGCGTCCATCGCGCACAGCCTGGGCAGCCAGATCGCGGTAGTGGCGGGGGGTGATCGTCACGTCGTCCAGCACTGCCCCCTCCGAAGCAGCAACCCCCGGCTCGCGCCTCAACCTGGGCAGGACCCAGACGAGCAGAGCGATCACCACCAGAGCAATCAACACCGTGATGAGCGGAGAGAGCCCGGCCAGGTGGCGGGCGCCGTCCAGGAGATTGCGCACGTGGTCGACGATCCACCGGATCGCCGAGTCCAGCCAGGGGCTCTGGTAGTCGGGGCCACGCAGCTCCTGCCTCAGCCAGCTCCGCGCCTGCGGAGGGGTGGGGCTCAGGCCGCGAACAAGTGACCAGCTCGCCAATGTCATGACATGTCGTTCAGAGCGGCGGTGCCGGGTTTGACAGTGACTCGCGGATGAGGACGACATCGAGCGCCTCCAGGCGCATCCGTCGGTCTATGTAGAGCAGGCCGGTGACTGCCGCCACGAAGGGTGTGGTGATCGCCCCCGTGAGCAGTGCCGACAGGTGCGAGACGAACGTGACGATCATCTGCCCGAACTCGCTGTTCTGTCCTGACAGTGCGGTGATGGTCAGGTTGATGAACGAGAATGGCAGACCGAGAATCGCTCCGGCGATCGCGGCGAGGAGTCCGGCCAGCAGCGTGATGCCCAGGATGCGCCAGAATGCTGAGCCCTTGGTGAGGGCGAAAGAGCGTCGGAGCCCGGCCAGCACCCCGTGGCCCTCGAGAACGATCGCGGGTGCGGCCATCGAGATCTTCGTGGAGAAGAACAGGCTGAAGGCGATAAGTCCAAGGGTGCCGAGCAACAGCAACATCATTCCTGCGACGAGGTTGTTGTTGACCAGAAGCAGCACCCCGGGTCCGATCAGCAACGTCGTGGACAGCACGGTGACCAGCAAGGCCAGAATCATCACCCCGAACAAAGCCGGCACTCGGCCTCGGGTGGTTCGCCACGTCTGTTCGATACCCGGCTTGCGGCCAAGGACCGCCTGGCCCACGACGTGGATGAGCAGCCCGCTGAGGATGGCGGTCGCGAACGTGGTGGACAGATTCTGCAGTAGCACCGCAGGGAGCCCGACGAAAGCCTCGGCGCCTGTTCCGTACCTGCTCAGCGACGTGGCGCTCAGATGGGTAGCCCCCACTGCCAGCGCGGCAGACGGGATGAGGAACACTGCCAGCACGATCGCCGACAGCCCGACCATCGACTTCGGGTTGAAGCGAATGGCCTTGACCGCACCGTCCAGGATGTCACCGAGCTGAAGTGGCCGAAGTGGCAGGATGCCCGGTTTGTGTGCCGTCAGCATCGGGGTCTGCGGGCGTGACATGGCGCTGGCAGCCGAGGGAGCGGAAGTGGGCCGGTCGGCAGATACTTCGCGGTCCTGCGGTCCAGGGGCCGGGAAATCTCCGGTCGCAGTCATTTGCTCTCCCTGATCAGTCGGGTATCGCCCCAGCATGTCCCAGACTGGCCGCCGCTGTCGTGGGCTGACAGGACCGGACGTCCACAGCCTGCAGCAGAGACGGTACAGGCCAGCAGAGAGGTTCCAGCAGAGAGGTTCCAGCAGAGAGGTTCCAGCAGAGAGGTTGCGGGCCAGGGATCTTGACCAGCTGGTTTGCCAGCGGCGGGCTTGTGGGTGCGACGGCATTCCATTCGGTGAAGTCCAGAAGGCCCAGCTGGCCTTTGGGACCTTCGACGTGCCTCAGGTGCGCCTGGTCGTCGGCCGAGCCGTAGATCTTGGTCGCGTTGGTCTGGGTCGTCATACCCCAGGCGGGGACCGAGTTGACCTCGGTGTTCTTGACGGTGGTGTCCAACGCGCCCGATGTGGATATGTCTTTCGCGAAGATCTGGTCCCGGAGCTTGCCGACCGTGAGGTTGCCTATCTTGGCTGCGGATCCGGGCGGGAACTTGATGTACTTGCCTGTGGCCAGCTTGGCTATCGCCGCGTTGCCGCTCGTGGTCCAGTCCGCAGTGCCGGCCTTGAGATAGGTACCGCCGCCGGTGGTGAGGTTCTCGATGGCACCGGCGCCCTCGTTGACCAGTGCCCTGGGGTTCTTGCCCGCGCGGTCGCCGGCGATGTCAATCTGGACCTTTCATCGCCGCAGTGGGTGGCGCCGCTGGTGATGGCGCCATCGATGCGGACGCTTTTGGCTGTCGGGCTGCTCATATGCAGCTGCTGGAACAGCGATGTGGCCGAGCTGCCCGCCCTGCTGTTTGCTGTGGTGCTCGATGTGCACGCGCCCAGACCGAGTGCGACGGCCACGGCAAGGGCGAGATATGACGTGTGTCGGCCTCTGGCGAAACTCATCACGTGATACATCCAGGCAGTGGTTCGCCGGGCCTGGGGCCAGGCGAGATGCGCGACTTATGCGCGTCGTCCGGCAATCCCCGCGAGCATCTCGGTCGTCGGCGCGGGTGCTAGCGGCTCTTGGGGTGCCAGACGGTCTTGGTCTCCAGGTAGGCCTTTATCCGGGTCAGGTCCGGTGTGCGCGACCAGTCCGGTTCAACCGCGTCCGCGCCGTCGACGTCTGGGCGCAGGACGCGCTTGAGGTTCTCGGCGCTCGCACGTTCCAGCTCTGCCCACACCAGGTCATCGGCGCCGGCGGCGCCTGCCAGGTCGATGGCGTTGACGTCCTGGTGGGCCGCCAGCCATGGCGCGACCTCGGCGGTACGTCCGGTGATCACGTTGATGACGCCCGCAGGCACGTCGGAGTTCGCCAGGACTTCCGAGAGCGTCACAGCCGGCAGTGGTCGCTGTTCGCTGGTCAGCGCCACTGCCGTGTTGCCGCTGACGACGATCGGAGCCAGGACAGAGACAAGGCCCAGCAGCGAAGAACGTTGCGGCGCCAGGACGGCGACCACTCCGGTGGGCTCGGGCACGGAGATGTTGAAGTAGGGCCCGGCGACCGGGTTGACCCCGCCCAGCACCTGGGCGATCTTGTCCGACCATCCGGCATACCACACCCACCGGTCGATGGCCTGAGATACGACGTTGTCCGCGCGTGCTGGGGTGAGCCCCTCGGCCGCCACGACCTCGGTGGCGAACTGGGCACGCCGGCCCTCCATCAGCTCAGCCACGCGATAGAGCACCTGACCGCGGTTGTATGCCGTGGTCGCGGACCATTTCTCGAACGCACCTCGGGCGGCCACGACGGCGTCCCGGGCGTCCTTGCGGGAGCCCATGGCGGCGTTCGCCAGGAACGTGCCGCGGCTGTCACTGATCTCGTAGGTGCGGCCCGACTCGCTGCGCGGGAACGTCCCACCGATGTAGAGCTTGTAGGTCTTGCGCACCTTGATGCGTTGATCTTTGACAGCACTGTTTTCGGTTGCCCCGTGTCGGGCCGCGGTGGGGCTCATCGGGTCGCTTCCGTCGTGACGTAGGCCTCGAGGCCATGGCGGCCACCCTCACGGCCGTAGCCGGACTCCTTGTAACCGCCGAACGGAGAGGTCGGGTCGAAGCGGTTGAACGTGTTGGCCCAGACCACGCCTGCTCGAAGCTGGTCAGCCATCCACAGGATGCGGGAGCCCTTCTCGGTCCAGATCCCTGCCGAGAGCCCGTATGGCGTGTTGTTCGCCTTGGCGACGGCCTCCTGCGGAGTACGAAAGGTCAGTACCGACAACACCGGCCCGAAGATCTCATCCTGGGCGATCCGGTGCGACTGGGAGACATCAGTGAAAACGGTTGGGGCAAACCAGAACCCGCGCTCAGGAAGGACACAGGGCGCGCTCCAGCGGGTGGCGCCCTCGGCCTCTCCTATCTGGGCCAGATCGCGGATCCGGGCGAGCTGGGCCGCGGAGTTGATGGCGCCTACGTCCGTGTTCTTGTCCAGCGGGTCACCGACCCGCAGAGTCTGCAGGCGGCGCTTGAGCCGCATGATCACGTCATCGGCCACGTTCTCCTGCACGAGCAGACGTGAGCCGGCGCAGCAGACATGGCCCTGGTTGAAGAAGATCCCGTTGACGATCCCCTCGACCGCCTCGTCGATGGCTGCGTCGTCGAAGACAATGTTGGCGGCCTTGCCGCCGAGCTCGAGGGTGGCCCGTTTGCGCGTGCCGGCGATGGAGCCGGCGATGGCCTTGCCCACCAGTGTCGATCCGGTGAAGGCGATCTTGTCGACCCCGGGGTGCTCAACCAGGTGGCGTCCTGTCTGACCTGCCCCGGTGAGGATGTTGACCACCCCCCCCGGCAGGTCGGCCTGTTGGCAGACCTCGGCGAACAGCAGCGCGGTCAGCGGTGTGGTTTCTGCGGGCTTGAGAACGACGGTGTTTCCAGCAGCCAGGGCGGGTGCGATCTTCCACGACAGCATGAGCAGCGGGAAGTTCCAGGGGATGACCTGGCCCACGACGCCGAGAGGTTTTGGGGGCCGCCCGCTGCCGCCCGAAAGCCCGGCGTGCTCGAGCTTGTCCGCCCAGCCCGCGTGGTAGAAGAAGTGAGCCGCGGCCAGGGGGATGTCGACGTCGCGCGACTCCCTGATCGGTTTGCCGTTGTCCAGGGACTCCAGGACGGCAAACTCCCGTGCGCGCTCCTGCAGGATGCGTGCGATGCGAAAGAGATACTTGCCGCGCTCAGCGCCGGGCAGACGACCCCACGACCCGTCGAAGGCCGTACGGGCAGCCCGCACCGCCGCCTCGACGTCGGCCTCGCCCGCCTCGGTGACCTCGGCCAGGACCTCCTCGGAGGATGGGCTGATGGTCTTGAACATCGACCCGTCGACGGACTCGACGAACTCACCGCCGATGAACAGCCCGTATGACGGACGAATGGTGACGACGGCGCGTGACTCGGGCGCTGGTGCGTACTCGAACTTAGCCATGGTCTGCCTCTGCTCTCAGCTCAGTCGATCGTCACGTAGTCGGCACCGGAGTAGTGGCCAGTGGCCAGCTTCTGCCGTTGCAGGAGAAGGTCATTGAGCAGGCTGGAGGCTCCGAAGCGGAACCAGGCGGGGTCGATCCAGTCCTCACCGGCGACCTCATTGACCATGACCAGGTACTTCATGGCGTCCTTGGTGGTCCTGATGCCCCCAGCGGGCTTCACCCCGATCTGGGTGCCGGTGAGCACGCGCCAGTCGCGGACGGCCTCGAGCATGATCAGTGTTACGGGCAGTGTGGCGGCCGGCGATACCTTTCCCGTCGACGTCTTGATGAAGTTCGCGCCTGCCAGCATGGCCAGCCACGAGGCGCGGCGTACGTTGTCATATGTCACCAGCTCGCCGGTCTCAAAGATGACCTTCAAGTGTGCTGGATCGCCGCGGGTCGCCTCCTTGGCGCAGACCTCCTTGATGGCCGCGATCTCGTCGAACACCTGGAGGTACCTGCCGGACAGGAACGCCCCACGGTCGATGACCATGTCGATCTCGTGCGCACCAGCCCGCAGTGCGTCTCGGGTGTCGGTGAGCTTGACCGCCATCGTGGCGCGACCGGAAGGGAAGGCTGAGGTCACGGCCGCAACGTGAATGTTGCTGCCCTTGAGCGCGTCCACAGCCACCGGGACCATGTCCGCGTAGATGCAGACTGCGGCGACCTGGGGCGTCGTCGGGTCACCGGGGTCGGGGGCCTTCGCCTTGGCACACAGCGAATGCACCTTGCGTTCGGTATCGGCTCCCTCCAGCGTCGTCAGGTCGATCATGCTGATCGCTGTGTCGATGGCCCAGGCCTTGGCTGTGGTTTTGATGGAGCGGGTACCCAACCCGGCCGCACGCGCATCTGCGCCGACACGGTCGACCCCTGGCAGTCCGTGCAGCCACCTCGTCAGCGAGGCATTGGTCAGTGCACCCACTCCCAGCAGTCCGCGCGCACTGGCAGTAGCCGTGGTTGAGCTCACTGCCGGAGTCTATCGGCCCGTGCTCAACCGATGTGGTGTGGTGGATCGCAGCGATCGGTCACGTCCAGACGGCAACAGTGCAAGGATATTCGGAGTGGCTACCAAGACCTCGACGGCGCAGCACGTGTTCCGCCAGCGCTCCTCCGTGGGGCTGGCGGCCGTGTGCGGCGTCACTGGCCTGCTCCTGCTCCTGTCCCTGGCCCGGAACTGGGCCAGCTACCCACGGCCGTTGTTCGCTGCCTGGGTGATCTTCGGGCTGGCTGTGGCGTGGTCGGTATTCGTGCGGCCCGTGGTTCTGCTCGATGTCGGGGGCGTGACTTTTCGCAACGTGGTGCGGGACGTTTTCATCCCGTGGACCCGGTTGACCGATGCCACGTCCCGCTGGAACCTCAAAGTATTCGCGGGGGATAAGGGCTACACCGCCTGGGCCATCTCCTCCGAGGTTGAACGTCCGAAGGGTGCCTCGGGAGGGATGTTCCGAATGCCCATTCCCGGACGGTTGCACGGGGTGGCCAGTGCGGACGCCAAACCGTCCACGAATGCCCCGAAGGCCACGGCCCAGACAGTGACACGGTTGATCAAGGTGGCCAAACAGGAGTATGACGAAGCTGTTGCGCAGGGAGAGCTCCGGGCGGAGCCTGAAGCCGTGGTGCAGGTCACCTGGGTGCCGCTGGTCATGGCCGTTCTGCTGCTGCCCGCCCTCGTCGTGGTCGCGCTGTCTCTGGGTTGATCGGTTCTGACCGCTTCAGGGCTGGGTCGTCAGCGCGCGCATCGACGCGCCAACCCGGGCCAACCGGCCCGCAGCCTGCGTGCGGGCGGCAACCAGACCAGATGATTGCTCGACCGCGACGATTGCCTCGAGATAGACCTTGAGCTTGGGCTCCGTCCCACTGGGCCGCACGACCACCCGGCTTTCGTCCTCGAGGAAGTAGCGCAGAGCGTCCGTTGGTGGCAGCTGTTCCGAACCCTGTGCCAGATCGTCGATCCGGGTGACCGGGACGCCGCCCAGGTCGGTCGGTGGCATCTTCCGGAGCCGGGACATCAGGGTGTCCGTAAGGCTCAGGTGCTCGACTCGGACGGCAAAGGAATCGGTGGCGTGGACCCTGTGCGTGACCGCGAGGTTGTCCAGGACGTCGAGCAGTGAACGACCCCGTGCCCGAAGACCCGCTGCCATCTCGGCCAACATCAGTGCTGCACTGATGCCGTCCTTGTCGCGGACATGGTCGGGGTCGACGCAGTACCCGATGGCCTCTTCGTAGCCATAGCGCAGCTTGGCCACCCGCGAGATCCACTTGAACCCGGTCAGCGTCTCTTCGTGCCTTATCCCGGCGTCAGCAGCCATGGCCGCGAGCAGCCGGGAGGACACGATCGAGTTGGCGAACACGGCGTCGCTACTGACTCCGCGCGACAGGATATGGGCCCCGAGTAATGAGCCGACTTCGTCGCCATGCAGCATCCGCCATCCCGCCGGGTTGTCGGTAGTGGCGGTGGCCGGGTCGGGGACGGCGACCGCACACCTGTCGGCATCCGGGTCGTTGGCCAGGACGATGTCGGGATGTACCCGGGCCGCCAGCGCGAGGGCAGCGTCGATCGCACCTGGCTCCTCGGGGTTGGGGTAGGTCACCGTCGGGAACTCGGGGTCCGGTTCCGACTGACTGGGCACCACGATGGGGGCGCTGAAACCGGCACGCGCGAAGGCAGCGACCACGACGTCACTGCCAACTCCGTGCAGAGCGGTGTGGACGACGCTCAACCTGCGCGGGCTGTCGGGGGCGACGACCGCCGTAGTGGCAACGAGAAAGGCCTCGAGCACGTCGTCGTTCAGGGTGGTCCAACCGGAGACTGCCCGAGGTACGTCAGCGACGAGGTCGACCTGCGCGATGTGCGCGGCAATCTGGGCATCGGATGGCGGCACGATCTGGATGCCGTCGCCGAGATAGACCTTGTAGCCGTTGTCCTGGGCAGGGTTATGGCTTGCCGTCACCATGACGCCGGCGCTCGCCCCCAGGTGTCGGATAGCGAAGGCCAGCACCGGAGTTGGCAGGGGGCGCGGCAGCACCATCGCGTGCCCGCCGGCGGCGACGACCACCGCTGCCGTGTCACGGGCGAAGACGTCCGAGTTGTGTCTGGCGTCGAATCCGATGACCACAAGGGGGTCCGGTGAGGACTCCCGCAGGAATGCCGACAGCCCAGCGGCTGCACGGATCACGATGGACCGGTTCATCCGGTTGGGGCCGGCCCCCATGGTTCCCCTAAGACCGGCGGTACCGAACTCGAGCATGCCGCCGAACCGGTCAGCCAGGTCGGCGCCGGCCTGCGCGTCCCCCGATGCCGCAGCCTTCAGTAGGTCGCCCAGCTCGGCGCGAGTGACCTCGTCCGGATCGTCGTCGTGCCAGGAGGTGGCCCGCTCGATCAGGTCCTGCGGGGCGTCATACTCCGGTGAGCCTGCGGCGGTTCTGCCCGCGGTCATCACGGACGATCGATCCGCTCGACGACGGCGGCCAGCAGTCGCCCGCAACGCTCGGCTGCAGCCCGGCCTGTCGCGAGAACGTCGTCGTGCGACAGCGGGTGGTCGCCGATACCGGCCGCAAGGTTGGTGACCAGTGAGATCCCCAGGACTTCCAGGCCGCACTGGCGGGCGGCGATGGCTTCAAGCGTCGTCGACATCCCGACCAGGTCGCCGCCCAGGATCTTCGCCATCTGGACCTCCGCGGGCGTCTCGTAGTGAGGTCCGCGGAACTGCACATACACGCCCTCGTCGAGGCTGGGATCGACGTCATGGGCAAGCTCGCGAAGTCGTGTCGAGTACAGATCCGTCAGATCCACGAAGTCGGCACCCTCGATGGGTGAGGCTGCCGTGAGATTGAGATGGTCCCGGATCAGGACGGGTGTCCCGGGCGTCCACGCCGGGTTGAGGCCGCCGCAGCCGTTGGTCAACACGATCGTGCCGCATCCGGTGGCCGCAGCAGTCCGTACGGCGTGAACCACAGAGCGGATGCCGCGGCCCTCGTAGTAGTGGGTGCGGGTGCCAAAGACGAGTGCCCGGCGCTCGGAACCTGCGATCGCCACCGATCTTATGACGCCCGCGTGACCGGCCACCGCGGCCTTGGCGAAGCCCGGAACGTCGGCATTGTCAATCGTGGCGAGCGTTTGCCCGATCAGGTCAGCGGTCCGTCCCCAACCCGACCCCAACACCAGCGCGACGTCGTGACGCGAGGTCCCGGTGCGCCGTGCGATGACCTCGGCTGCGGCCGTGGCCACCGCGAAGGGGTCCACGGAGGGATCTCGCAGATCCAGGGACTGTGTGCTCGAGTAGGTCACGCGCGCAGCCTAGCTCCGCGGGATCCCACCGCACCCTGCTTGCTGTCAACCAAGCGCACCGGATCGCTGCGAACGGGGCCCGGGAGCAGTTAGCGCCCGGCAATGGCGGTCACCCCGGGTGGCCCAGGTCGGCAGACAGCGCGTTGGCCGCGTCCACGACCGCTCTCCTTGGAGGGATACCGGTCGCCGCCGACTCCTCGCGCGACCCAGGACGAGTATGGCGTCAAGACGCTTTCGGACTGTGCGGCGCTCGCCAGGAAGAACCCGGCTGCTGCTTCGATGTGCGTCGAGAGCGAGTCCCAGAGTCGGGACGATGGTTTCCCAGGTGTGGAGAAGGCCTACGCATTCAACCTCCCAAACACATCTGAGTACCTGCTGGACACCGCCGTGGTCCACACCGAGCTGAGCTGGGGTGGCACCTGCAACTTCGGCGAGGTGTACGACCGATGGCCGGGTCGCGTCGCTGAAATTCCAGGTGGTCCAGGACGACAAGAAGTTCTTCCCGATCCACAGCCCGGCGCTCTCCGTCCGAAACGATGTGGCGAAAAGTACCGGGGCCTTGAGGCGCTGTTCAAGCCGATCTGCGACAACCTCACCGCCGAGACACTCCTGGCCCTGAACAAAGAGGTCAGTGTCGATGGGAAGAAGCCCCGCGCGGTGGCAGAG
>CABDZX010000160.1_pt1 | contig 16218 bp, 12 predicted proteins | sample 3421941 | NCBI WGS metagenome assembly CABDZX01 (sample SAMEA5534341, study PRJEB31848) | metagenome | biome: tundra; feature: field; material: soil | place: USA | collected 2013-05 | depth 0.45 m
AACAGGAACGACACGCCAGATCCCGCCAGCAGAAGTGGCGCGACAAGAAGGATCTTCTGGACAAGCCAGGATGGAACGAGCCAGGTCGTGAGGGCTGTCACGACGTCCAGCGGCACCGAGCGCGGCGCCCCTCCTGCCCCCAACGCCGCCGCATTGAGCACCGGCGCCGGCACCGTCACGAAGTCGCGATACAGCAGGTATCCCGGCGCCATGGCCCCCCACGTCAGAAGCGCAGTCAGGGCCACGGTGACGACCACACCGACCAGGTAGGCGCTGCGCGCGGGCGGGATCCTCATGAGCTACCGGCTCCGCAACCCGAGTATCAGTGTCCGGCGTCGTGCCAGGACCCGCCGACCCCGATGCTGACATCCAGCGGGACGTCCATCTCGATGGCTGCGCCCATCTCCTTGCGTACCAGCGCCTCGACGGCCTCACGTTCGCCGGGCGCGATCTCCAGGACCAGCTCGTCGTGGACCTGCAGCAGGACCCGCGACGCGGCACCTGACTCTCGTAGGCCACCATCCACGCGGAGCATGGCGAGCTTGATGATATCGGCCGCCGAACCCTGGATCGGAGCGTTCAGCGCCATCCGTTCGGCCGCCTCGCGTCGCTGGCGGTTGTCCGAGGTCAGGTCCGGCAGGTAGCGCCGACGGCCCAGCATCGTCTCGGTGTATCCGGTCCCCCTGGCCTGGGCGACAACGTCCTGCAGATAGTCGCGGACGCCGCCGAACCGGGTGAAGTACTCCTCCATCAGGGTGGCGGCCTCGCCGGTGGGGATCAGCAGCTGTTTTGAGAGCCCGAATGCCGAGAGGCCGTATGCCAGGCCATAGGACATCGCCTTGATCTTGGAGCGCATCGCCGGGGTCACGTCCTGCGGCGAGACCCCGAACACGCGCGAGCCCACGAAGCGGTGCAGGTCCTCCCCTGACCTGAACGCCGCGATCAGCCCCTCGTCGCCCGACAGATGCGCCATGATCCGCATCTCGATCTGGCTGTAGTCGGCCGACATCAGCGATTCGAAGCCTTGTCCCACCACGAAGACCTCGCGAATGCGGCGTCCCTCCTCCGTGCGGATCGGGATGTTCTGCAGGTTCGGGTCCGTCGATGACAGGCGTCCCGTGGCGGCGATCGTCTGCTGATAGGTGGTGTGGATGCGGCCGTCGTCGGCCACGGACTTCAGCAGGCCCTCGATGGTCTGTCGCAGTCGTGAGGCGTCACGGTGGCGCAGCAGCGCCTCCAGGAACGGGTGCTCCGTCTTGGCGTAGAGATCGGTCAGGGCATCGGCATCGGTCGTGTAGCCGGTCTTGGTCTTCTTGGTCTTGGGCATGCCGAGGGTCTCGAAGAGCACGACCTGCAGTTGTTTGGGCGAGCCCAGGTTGATCTGCTCGCCGCCGATCGCGTTGTACGCATCGCCCTGTGCCTCGCGGACCTTCTCGGCGAAATGGGCCTCGAGCTGCTCCATGGCCGGTACGTCCGCGGCGATCCCGACGCGTTCCATGGCCGCCAGAACGTCGACCAGCGGAAGCTCGATCTGCGCGAGAAGGGCAGCACCGCCGGTCTCCTCGAGCTGGCTGTCCAGGGCCGTTGCCAGGTCGAGAACTGCACGCGCCCGGACCATGGATGCCTGTGCCTCGGCCTCGCCGTCGGCGCTGAAGTCCAGCAGGCCCTGCCCGCCGGACTCGGTGTCGTTGCGAAGCTCGCGGGACAGGTGGCGCAGGACCAGATCTGCCAGGTCATAGGACCGCTGGTCGGGGCGGACGAGATATGCCGACAGCGCGGTGTCACTGGTCAGCCCCGCCAGTGGCAGGCCGCGCGCGGCAAGAGCTTGTATCGGCCCCTTGGCGTCATGCAGCGCCTTGGTCCGCGCGCCGTCGCCCAGCCAGGTCGCGAGCGCCCCCTCTGCCGCGGGGTCGAGGCCGACCAGGTCGATGTATGCCGCCACGCCGGTCCCGGTCGCGATCGCGAGTGCCCGGGCGTCGCCGGTCCCCCGCGCCCAGGTGCCCTCAACATGGACTCCGACTCGCGACCCGGGCGGCGCGTGCTCGCTCAGCCAGGCCGGCACCTGCTCCGATGACAACACTGATCCCCGCAGGTCGAAGCCTGAGTCTGCCTCAACCTCAACCGCCTTCAGGGTCGCGAAGAGACGGTCACGCAGAACCCGGAACTCCAGGCCGTCGAAGACCTTGTGCACCTCCTCGCGGTCCCATGACTGACGTCTGAGGTCGTCCACGGTGACATCCATGGCGACGTCGTGGACGAGCTGGTTCAGCCGGCGGTTGCGCAGGACGCCGTCGAGGTGCTCGCGCAGCGACTCACCCGCCTTGCCCTTGATCTCGCTGACATGGGCGACCACACCGGTCAGATCGCCGTACTGCTGGATCCACTTGGCTGCTGTCTTGGGACCGACTCCGGGCACGCCCGGCAGATTGTCGGAGGACTCACCGACGAGCGCCGCGAGGTCGCTGTACAGATGTGGCGGGAGGCCGTATTTCGCCTCCACTGCCGCCGGGGTCATCCGGGCCAGCTCGGAGACCCCCTTGACCGGGTAGAGAACGGTCACCTTGTCGTTGACCAGCTGAAACGCGTCACGGTCACCTGAGCAGATGAGCACCTCGTCAATGCCGGCCGCCTCGATGGCCGCCGTGCTCAGGGTCGCCAGCACGTCATCGGCCTCGAAGCCCTCGACCTGGATGTACGGGATCCTCAGCGCGTCCAGTACTTCGTGCAGCAGCGAGATCTGGCCTTTGAACTCGTCAGGGGTCGCTGAGCGACCCGCCTTGTACTCGGCGTACTCGGCCATCCGGAACGTCTGGCGGCTGATGTCGAAGGCCACGCCGACGTGGGTGGGTGCCTCGTCGCGCAGGACATTGATCAGCATGGAGGTGAACCCATAGACCGCATTGGTCGGCTGACCGGTGCTGGTGGCGAAGTTGGCCACCGGGAGCGCGAAGAACGCCCGGTAAGCCATCGAATGACCGTCGATAAGAAGTAGTCGGCTCACGCATGGCAGCCTAGGCCCCAGAGACGGGCAAAGAGACGGGCAGGTTGATGGGCGACAGGCACGAGCAGGTTCTGTGCACACTCAGCGCGAGGAACGGCGGCTCCCCCGGGCAGGAGATGGGGATCGAGCTCATCGAGGTGACCGCGCAGCGGGTCGTTGCTCGGATGCCGGTCGCCGAGGACAACCAACCCCTCGGGTTGGTGCACGCAGGTTCGAGCGTGGCGCTGGCCAAGACCCTTGGCTCCGTCGGGGCCATGATGCATGCCGGGCGGGCGCAGATCGGCGCCACTGACCACCGGAGGCCCGGGCCGTGTTCGTCACCGGCCCGCAACCGCGCCACCGCTGGCAGAACCCGCGCGACCTATGACGTCCTCATCAACGACAATGACCGCACCGGGGCTTGTCCTTCCCGGATTACCTGCATGATCCGCCCGAAGCCCCCGGGCGCCTGACGGCCTCAAGAGGACCAACATATGCACAGCGCCTTCCCCGGCCTCGGGACCGTAATCAATGTGATCGCGATCGTCATCGGGTCCCTGCTCGGTATGGCGGTGGGTCACCGACTCCCCGACCGCACCCGGTGGGTGGTCACCGACTGCCTGGGCTTGACGACCCTGCTCGTGGCGGGCCTGTCAGCCTTCAAGGTGAGCGACCCGGCGCTGGCGTCCGCCGTCGGCGTGGGCGCGCCCGTGCTGATCGTGCTCGGCGCCCTCTTGATCGGCGGCATCACCGGGTCGCTGCTGCGGATCGAGGGTCGCCTTGAAGATCTTGCGGGCGTCATCCAGGCCCGGCTGGCCCGTCGGCCCCAGCTGGTCGGGGCTGCGGAGAGCGGCCTGGGACACGAGGCCCGCGAACGCTTCATCGAGGGCTGGCTGAGCGCCTCCCTGCTGTTCTGCGTCGGACCGCTGACCATCTTGGGCTCGCTGTCGGACGGGTTGGGCAAAGGCATCGACCAGCTGACCCTGAAGGCGGTGCTGGACGGTTTCGCCGCGGTGGCGTTCGCGTCATCCTTCGGCATCGGCGTCCTGCTCTCAGCTCTGTCAGTGGCCGTCGTGCAGGGCCTGCTGACGTTGCTGGGGGTGGTCCTTGGTTCGATGCTGCCGGACGCGCACATCGCAGCCCTGACGGCCACAGGTGGACTGCTACTGGTGGGGATCTCCTTCCGGCTGCTGCGGATTCGTGAGATCCCGGTGGGCGATCTGTTGCCGGCTCTGATCGTTGCGCCGCTGCTCACCCAGCTCGTGGTGATGTTGCGCTAGGCCTGATCAGGACTCCGGCGAGCCGCCCGCCATGCCGGAGACGACCGAAGCGGCCACCTCACGCATCCCCAGGCGGCGGTCCATGGCCGTCTTCTGAATCCAGCCGAAGGCCTCCGGCTCACTGATCATCAGCCGGGCCATCAGTACGCCTTTGGCCCGGTCCACGATCTTGCGGGTCTCAAAGCGCTCCCCCAAGTCTGCGATCTCGGACTCCAGCGCATGCATCTCGACCCAGCGAGAACGCGCGATGCCGATGGCCGGGACAAGGTCAGCGGCAGTGAAGGGCTTGATGATGTAGGCCATGACGCCCGCGTCGCGGGCACGCTCGACGAGCTCCTTCTGGCTGAAGGCCGTGAGCATCACGACCGGGGCGATCCGTTCCTCGCCGATCTGCTCGGCGGCACTGATGCCATCAAGTACCGGCATCTTGACATCCATCAGCACCAGATCCGGCTTGAGCTCACGGCTGAGGGCCACGGCCTGCTCACCGTTGCTGGCCTGGCCGACCACGTCATAGCCGGCCTCGACCAACATCTCTGCGAGGTCCAGGCGGATCAGCGCCTCATCCTCGGCAACAAGGATCCGGATCTTGGCGGCAGTCACAGACGGGTTGGCGGGGGGGCTCGGAAGGGGGTGGGCATCGTCGGTCACGCACGTCAGCCTACCGACTGGCTCCCCGCCGCGACGGCACCCTCTGTTCCATACTGAAGAAGTTCATCCACCCAGGATCTAGTGCTTGCGACCCTGAAGATCTACGGTGTGCCCATGTTCGTCAACGCCGTGAAAATGGTTCCGCGGTTCATCATGTCTTTGTTCTTCGCCGTCGCCCTTACTCTTCTCGTCATTGCCGTCGCCGGGGTGTCATTTCTAGGCGTCACCCTCGCCGTCCAGGGATGGGCCGCCAGCCCTCCGACAACGATCCACGCTCCTACCTCGCGATAGGGCCGCAGCGCCATTCAACTATCACGTTTCCGCAGGCCATCAGAGGCCCAAGGTTTCGGTCAAGTACTCGGTGTGTGGGTAACTGTGTGCCGAGGGCGGGACTCGAACCCGCACGCCCTTTCGAGCAAAGCATTTTGAGTGCTCCGTGTCTGCCATTCCACCACCCCGGCGAGGTTGCGGCGATCAGCATACCGGGATGTCAGCTGCAATATGAACGGGTCGCAACTCGGACGCACGATGACTGGCACGGTAGGCAGCTGATATCAGAACAGACGCGCAGGCTAATCCTCGTATGCCGGTGCCACCCTGTTCCGGGCGTCACCAACCCGGTGTACGCGCAGGCCGTTGGTGGAACCCGGTAGGCCAGGAGGTGAGCCTGCAACGATGACCACGATGTCGCCCTCGACACAGATGCCGCTCACCAGCAGGGCCTCGTCGACCTGCCGGGCCATCTGGTCGGTGTGTCGAACCGCGGGCACCAGGTAGGACTCGATGCCCCAGGTAAGGGCGAGCTGGGAGCGGGTCGCCGCCAGTGGGGTAAACGCAAGCATCGGGAGCTTGGAACGGATCCGCGAGAGCCGCCTGGCTGAGTCCCCCAGCTGCGTGAACGTCACCAGGTACTTGGCCCCCACGAGTTCACCGATTTCTGCCGCCGCGGCCGTCACTGCTCCGCCGACGGTATGGGGCCGGGTGCCAAGCCCGGGAACCCGCTCGAGGCCGTGTTCCTCGGTGCTCTGGATGATCCGGGCCATCGCTTTCACCGCTTCGGTCGGCCACTTGCCGACGCTCGTCTCCCCCGAAAGCATGATGGCGTCGGCGCCGTCAAGGACGGCGTTGGCGCAGTCGCTGACCTCGGCGCGGGTCGGTCGGGAGTTTTCGATCATCGACTCGAGCACCTGTGTGGCCACGATCACGGGTTTGGCGTTGCGCCGGGCCATCTCGATGGCGAGCTTCTGGACCAGGGGGACCTCCTCGAACGGGAGCTCGACCCCCAGGTCACCACGCGCGACCATCACGGCGTCGAACGCGTTGATGATCTCCCTGAGGTTCTTGACGGCCTGGGGCTTCTCGATCTTGGCGATCACGGGAAGGTGGATACCCTCCTCGTTCATGATCTCGTGCACCCGCTCGATGTCTTTGGCGTCACGAACGAAGGACAGGGCAACCATGTCCGCCGGCAGTCGCAGGGCCCAGCGCAGGTCCGCCTCGTCCTTTTCCGACAGGGCCGGCACGCTGACAGCCACCCCTGGCAGATTGATGCCCTTGTTGTTGGAAACGACCCCGCCGCCCATTACCTGGCAGGCGACGTCGGTGTCAGTAACCTCGAGCGCCCTGAGCGTGACCTTGCCGTCATCGATCAGCAACGTGTCGCCCGACTTCACGTCCCCGGGAAGACCTTTGTAGGTCGTCGACACACGTTCCTGGTCGCCCTGGATGTCATCGACCGTGATGGTGAATCGTTCGCCGTCGACCAGCGTCACCGGACCGTCGGTGAAACGGCCGGTGCGAATCTTGGGGCCCTGCAGGTCGACCATTACGCCCACTGCCCTGCCCGATTCCTGGCTGGCCTTACGGACCTCGGCAAAGGACGCCTCGTGCTCTTCGTAGCTGCCGTGGGACCGGTTGATCCGGGCGATGTCCATGCCCGCATCAACGAGCGCCCGTACCCCCCCTGGGACGGCTGTTGCAGGGCCAAGGGTGCAGACGATCTTCGCGCGGCGCATGACCATGATTCTATTGGCGGGTTGAGCGATCTCGTGAATCGGGTCGCAATTGGAACTCACACACTGAGCGGCCGGTCCGTGGGGTTCACGGGGCGCGGAAGCGCAGAGAACCCACCCATCAGAAAAGCGTCCACGCCGGCCGCCGCAGAGCGGCCCTCGGCAATGGCCCACACGATCAGCGACTGGCCGCGACCGGCATCGCCGGCAACGAAGACACCAGGCACCGATGTCATGAAAGCCTTGTCCCGCTTGATGTTTGAGCGTTCGTCGAGCTCGACGCCGAGCTGTTCGACCACACCATTGGTCTGCGGTCCGAGGAAGCCCATGGCGAGCAGAACCAGCTGTGCGGGGATCTCGCGGGCGCTGCCCTCGACCTCGGTGAAGCCAGGGGTGCCATCGACGCCCTGTGCGACTTCGACCAGATGCAGGGCCCGGACTCTGCCTTGCTCGTCGCCCAGGATCTCCTTGGTGTTCACCGCATAGACACGCTCCCCACCCTCTTCGTGTGCGCCCGCGACGCGAAAGAGCGTGGGGTACGTCGGCCACGGCTGGGTCGCGGGGCGCTCCTCGCCAGGGCGGGCCATGATCTCCAGCGATGTCACGGACCTGGCGCCCTGCCGGTGTGCGGTGCCGATGCAGTCCGCCCCGGTGTCGCCCCCCCCTATGACGATGACGTCCTTGCCGGTGGCGACGACCTGGTTCTCCACCTTTTCGCCCAGCGCGGCGCGGTTGGCCGGAGGCAAGTACTCCATGGCCTGCATGACTCCGTCCAGCTCCCGTCCGGGGACGGGGAGATCACGTGGGACTGTGGCGCCGACAGCCAGCACTACGGCGTCGTACCGGTGGCGCAGCGCCTTACCGGTCAGGTCCCCACCGACGTCGACACCGTTTCGGAACCGCGTGCCCTCGGCCTCCATCTGTGCCAGACGACGGTCAAGGACCGATTTCTCCATCTTGAACTCAGGAATGCCGTAACGCATCAGGCCGCCCGGCTTGTCGGCTCGTTCGAAGACGGCAACGGTATGCCCGGCCCTTGTGAGCTGTTGGGCGACAGCCAGACCAGCGGGCCCCGAGCCGACAACCGCAACGGTCTTGCCCGACAGGCGATCGGGGGCCTTGGGGGTGACCCCCCCTGCGCCGAAGGCCCGCTCGATCGTCGTGAGCTCGATCTGCTTGATGATCACAGCGGGCTGGTTGATGCCCAGCACACAGGCCGTCTCACACGGTGCCGGACACAACCGGCCGGTGAACTCCGGGAAGTTGTTGGTGGCGTGCAGCTGCTCGATCGCCTCGCTCCAGTCGCCCTTCCACGCCAGGTCGTTCCACTCGGGAATCCGGTTGCCCAGCGGGCAACCGTTGTGGCAGAACGGAATGCCGCAGTCCATGCAACGTCCTGCCTGCCTCTGGACCTGGGCGGCATCTTGCTGTTCGTAGACTTCGCGCCAGTCCATGAGCCGGACCGGGACTGGACGGCGCTTGGGCAGCTCACGCTCACGGGTCGACAGGAATCCCCGGGGGTCAGCCACGAGAGGCCTCCATGATTCGCTCCCACACGTCGGGGCCGTTGAGGTCAAGACCCTCGGACTCGGCCTTGGTACGAACGTCCAGGACACGCTGATAGTCACGTGGCAGGACGAGGGTGAACTGGCTCTTGACGTTGTCCCAGTCCGCGAGCAGCCTTCCGGCAACCGCAGATTCGGTCCATCGACGATGTCTGGTCAAAAGCTCCTGCACGATCTCAACATCGAGCTCACGCAAGGGCATGAGGTCCACGAGCTCACGGTTGACCCGGCCCTCCCGCAGGTTCAGGACATAGGCCACACCACCGGACATGCCCGCAGCGAAGTTGCGACCGGTGGGCCCGAGGACAAGCACAGTGCCACCGGTCATGTACTCGCAACCGTGGTCCCCCAGTCCTTCGACAACCGCCGTGGCCCCTGAGTTGCGTACACAGAACCGCTCCCCCACCTGACCACGCAGGAATAGCTCGCCACTGGTGGCTCCGTAGGCGATCACATTGCCGGCGATGACGTTGCGCTCTGCCGGCAGCGAAGCCGCGCGATCGGGCCGAACCACGATCCGCCCGCCTGATAGTCCTTTACCCACATAGTCGTTGGCATCGCCATACAGACCCAGCGTGATACCTGCAGGAAGGAAGGCACCCAGCGACTGACCAGCCGATCCCGTCAGCGAGATCTGGATCGTGTCGTCGGGCAGACCGGACGGGTAGGCCTTGGTCACTTCGTGCCCGAGCATGGTGCCGACGGTGCGGTTGACGTTACGGACGGGCAGATCGATGCGCACAGGAGTCTTGTCGCGCAACGCTTCCTGGCTCATCTCGATCAGGGTGTGGTCGAGGGCCTTCCCCAGTCCGTGGTCCTGGCCGACGGTATGGCGACGGTCAGCCCCATCGGGGGATGCGACCTCCGTCAGGATCGGCGTGAGGTCCAGGCCACTGGCCTTCCAGTGATCGACCGCCGCCGCGGTGTCAAGCAGCGATACCTCGCCGATAGCCTGTGTCAGAGACCTGAACCCCAGCGCGGCCAGGTTCTCACGGACCTCCTGGGCGATGTACTCAAAGAACGTCTCGATGTACTCGGGCTTTCCCGAGAAGCGTGAGCGCAGCTCTGGGTTCTGGGTAGCGATGCCTACCGGGCAGGTGTCGAGGTGACACACGCGCATCATGACGCAGCCGCTGACCACCAGCGGTGCGGTGGCGAAGCCGAACTCCTCAGCGCCGAGCAGCGCCGCGATCACGACGTCCCGCCCGGTCTTGAGCTGGCCGTCGACCTGAACCACGATCCGCTCACGCAGCCCGTTGAGCACCAGGGTCTGCTGAGTCTCGGCAAGTCCGAGCTCCCATGGCGCGCCAGCGTGCTTGAGCGAGGTGAGCGGCGCAGCACCGGTACCACCGTCATGGCCTGAGATGAGCACGACGTCGGCGTGCGCCTTGCTGACGCCCGCGGCGACCGTTCCCACCCCGATCTCCGCCACGAGCTTGACGTGCACGCGCGCCGACGGATTGGCGTTCTTGAGGTCATGGATCAGTTGGGCCAAGTCCTCGATGGAGTAGATGTCGTGGTGCGGTGGCGGTGAGATAAGTCCGACGCCCGGGGTCGAATGACGCGTCTTGGCCACCCACGGATAGACCTTGTGGCCGGGCAGCTGACCACCCTCTCCCGGCTTGGCACCCTGGGCCATCTTGATCTGGATGTCGTCGGCCTGGGTGAGATAGAGCGAGGTCACGCCGAAACGGCCAGAGGCTACCTGCTTGATCGCCGAGCGGCGAACCGGGTCCAGCAGGCGATCCTCGTCCTCCCCGCCCTCACCCGTGTTCGAGCGACCACCAAGGCGGTTCATCGCTACGGCGATCGTCTCGTGGGCCTCCTGGCTGATGGAGCCATAGCTCATCGCCCCGGTGCTGAACCGTGCCACGATCGCGCTGACCGGCTCCACCTCGTCGATCGGCACCGGAGGGCGGCCAGCAGCGAACTTGAACAGTCCACGCAACGTCATCAGCCGTTCGGACTGCTCGTCGACGCGTGTGGTGTACTGCTTGAAGATGTCGTAACGCCGTGTCCGGGTGGAGTGCTGCAGACGAAAGACGGTGTCCGGGTCGAACAGATGGGGCTCGCCTTCGCGTCGCCATTGGTACTCCCCGCCCACCTGTAGCTTGCGATGCGGCAACCGCACGCTGTCCAACGGGTATGCCGTGGCGTGGCGCGCCGCCACCTCCTCGGCAAGGACATCGAGGCCGATACCGCCGAGCTGTGAGGTGGTTCCGGTGAAGTAGGAGTCGATCAGCTCCTGGGAGAGCCCGATGGCCTCGAAGGCCTGTGCGCCGCGATAGGAGGCCACGGTCGAGATGCCCATCTTGGACATGACCTTCAGGACGCCTTTGCCGAGCGCCTTGATGAGGTTCTTGACCGCTTTGTCGGCGCTGTCCGCTTGAAGCGCCCCTGATCGAACCAGGTCCTCCACCGTCTCCATGGCCAGATAAGGGTTGACCGCCGCAGCGCCATAACCGATGAGCAGTGCCACGTGGTGGACCTCCCGGACGTCCCCGGCCTCGACGAGCAACCCGACCAGGGTGCGGGTCTTCTCCCGGATCAGGTGGTGGTGCACAGCCGAGGTGAGCAGCAGCGACGGAATCGGCGCCAGGGCACGGCTGGAGTCACGGTCGGAAAGCACCACGAAACGCGCGCCCGCAGCGATGGCCACCGACACCTCGCCGAGGATCTCGTCAAGACGCGCCTTCATCGCCTCGGACCCGCCTGAGACGTCGTAGAGGCCCCTGACCAGGTACGTCGCGTAACCGGGCAGATCGCCGTCGGCGTTGATATGAACGATCTTGGCCAGCTCGTCATTGTCGAGCACGGGGAACGGCAGAACGAGCTGACGGGCGTGGGCCGGTCCGGCGGTGAGCGCGTTGCCCTCCGGACCTATCATGGTGCCGAGGGAGGTGACGAGCTCTTCGCGGATGGCGTCCAGGGGCGGGTTGGTCACCTGCGCAAACAGCTGGGTGAAGTAGTCGAAAAGCAGGCGGGGGCGCTCGGACAACACCGCGATGGGGCTGTCGGTGCCCATCGAGCCCAATGCCTCTCCCCCGGTCCTTGCCATCGGAGACAGGAGGATGCGTAGCTCTTCCTGGGTGTAGCCGAACGTCTGCTGGCGGCGGGCGACCGATGCCGCGGTGTGCACGATGTGCTCGCGCCCGGGCAGTGCGCTCAGGTTGATCAGTCCGGCATGCAGCCAGTCCTCGTATGGGTTCTCAGCGGCAAGGGACGACTTGACCTCGTCGTCACTGACGATGCGGCCGTGCTCGGTGTCGACCAGGAACATCCGACCCGGCTGCAACCGGCCCTTGCGGACCACACGGCCTGGCTCGAGGTCCAGCACGCCGGTCTCTGAGGCGAGGACCACCAGGCCGTCATCTGTGACCCAGTAGCGCCCTGGACGCAGACCGTTGCGGTCCAGGACTGCGCCGATGACGGTGCCGTCGGTGAATGTGACGCAGGCCGGACCGTCCCACGGCTCCATGACGGTGGAGTGGAACTCATAGAACGCCTTGCGCGCCGGGTCCATCTCGTCGTGGTTCTCCCACGCCTCGGGGATCATCATCAGAACTGAGTGCGGCAACGACCGTCCGCCCAGATGCAGCAGCTCCAGAACCTCGTCGAAGGTCGCCGAGTCCGAGGCCCCTTCGCTGCAGATGGGGAACAGACGTTCGAGGTCCCCGGGGATCACTTCGCTGGCGAGCTGGCTCTCTCGAGCCTTCATCCAGTTCCGGTTGCCCTTGAGGGTGTTGATCTCGCCGTTGTGGGCGATCAGCCGGTATGGGTGGGCCAGCGGCCACGAGGGGAACGTGTTGGTCGAGAAGCGTGAGTGAACCAGCGCCAGCTCGGTTGCAAACCTCTGGTCGGACAGATCGGGGAAGAAAAGCTCCAGCTGATTCGTGGTGAGCATGCCCTTGTAGACCATCGTGCGTGCTGACAGCGACGGGAAGTAGACCGTGGCTTCGTGCTCGGCTCTTTTGCGCAGGCAGAAGGCCATCCGTTCCAGGCCGAGACCGACCACGCGGCCAGCCGAGGCGGTGACGAACAGCTGGCGGAAGAAGGGCATACACGCCCGGGCTGCCTCACCCACGATCGCGGCCGCGATCGGCACATCGCGCCACCCGAGGACCTTCAGTCCCTCCTCCTTGGCCAGGAGCACGATGGTGGCCACGGCGTCGTCGCGTTCGCCCTCATCGGCAGGCAGGAAGGCGATACCTGCGGCGTAGGCGCCCCGCGGGGGCAGCTCGAAGTCGACGACCTCGCGCAGGAAGTCATCCGGCATCTGGGTGAGGATGCCGGCCCCGTCACCGACACGTGGGTCTGCGCCGGTCGCACCGCGGTGCTCGAGGTTACGCAGTGCCGTCAGACCATGGTCGATGATGTCGTGGCCGGCGCTGCCGCGCATGGTCGCCACGAGCGCCACACCACATGCGTCGTGCTCAAAATCGGAGTTGTACAACCCCTGGTTCATCGGCTGAGCCGAGAACAGTGAAGAAGCCACGATCAGATACCGTCCTTGACGTCTCGAGAAGCCCCCCGGAGAACCTGCATGGACGGCATTGGCCAGCGAGGAGTTGTCAGAATACCGGAAAGCTCGAAATCCTTACAGGCGGATCCCCTCAGTCCGGATGCTGAGATGGCTGAGGCTTGTCCGAGGCAGGCTCACCCGCGTCAGGTTCGCCGGTGGCTGGTCCTGGCGACCCATTGCCCTGCAGGTCAGCACCCTTCGCCCTCGCGCCAAAGAGCCAGAAAGCGAACGCCGAACCAGCGAAGACGATCACTGAAGTCCAGACGTTGAGGCGAAGCCCCAGAACGTAGTTGGCCTGGTCGGTGCGCAGCATCTCGATGAGGCCCCGACCGATCGTGTAGAGCATCCCGTAGAGCGCGAAGATCTGGCCCCGGGCGAGACTGAACCGGCGGTCGACCAGCACCAGAGCCAGGGCGATGAGCACGCACCACAACGACTCGTAGAGGAAGGTCGGCTGAAAGATGCCAAGGATGTTCGTGGTGCCGCCCCGACACGTGATCGCCTTTCCCGCGTCCTGGTCCCAGCAGTGGATCTGCAGGCCCCACGGCAGGTCGGTCTTGGTGCCGAACAGCTCGTTGTTGAAGTAGTTGCCCCAGCGGCCGATTGCCTGGGCAAGGACAATGCCGGGGGCAGCCGCGTCTGCGTAGTCCAGTAGCCGGACTCCGTGACGACGACAGCCGATCCAGGCGCCCACTATGCCGAGCGCCACGGCTCCCCAGATACCGAGGCCACCATGCCAGATCTTCAGCGCGTCGATCGGATGTCCGCCCTGGCCGAAGTACGCCTGCGGGCTGGAGATCACGTGGTAGAGCCGGCCGCCGATGATCCCGAACGGAACCGCCCACACCGCGACATCCAGCGCCTGACCGGGCACTCCTCCTCGCTGGTTGAGCCGTCGTTGGGTGATCCAGACCGCAACGACGATGCCGACGAGAATGAACATCGCGTATGCCCGGATGGGGAACGGCCCGATGAACCAGACCGACTGCTCGGGACTTGGAATGGATGTGGTCAACTCGTTGCAGCCTTCACGGTAGCGAGCAGGGCCTCAGGTGTTGTCAGGGTCTTGGTGATGTCCTTGCCGTTGAGCTTCACGGTGGGGGTGCCGTTCACTCCGGCCTTCTCGGCGGCGGTCTGCACATCGGCGACGTACTGGGCGTGCTGACCCGAGGTTGTGCACTTCTGCCAGGTCGTCAGTGCTGGGCCGGTGATCCCGGCCGTCTTGGCGAACTGGGTGAGCTGGGCCTCGGTGTAGCCAGCGCCCTCCTGTGCTGGTTGTCCCGCGAACACCGCCGAGTGGTAGGCCAGGAACTTGCCCGCGTCGGCCGCACACGCCGCCGCGTTGGCCGCCCGCGACGACGAGTCGTTCTTCAGGTTGCCGTCCAGGAAAGACAGCACATGCACGACCAGCTTGACCTGACCGGCCTGGTCCATGGAGTACATGGTGGGGCCCATCACCTTCTCCAACTCGCCACAGATCGGGCACTGGAAATCCTCATAGAGGTCCATCGTCGGCGCGCTGGCCTTGGCCGTCGCGGGGTTGGCCAGGATGCCGCCACCGGTGCCCCCGACCACACCCACCGGGGTGGGATTACCTGAGGCACCCGTTGAGGAGCCCGACTGGCTGTTCTTGCCGATCACGATGGCCACCACCACCACCACGACCACCACGACCGCAATGATCGCGCCGATGAGCACCGGGTTGGGACCGCTTTTCGGCGTGACTGTGGCGATCTTCTTGGAGGCGTCGGGACGCATCTGGTAGGTCTCCTTATCCGAACAGACGATGATCGAGGCTGTATGAGGTCGCAGGACGAACGACGAGCCACCCGGCGCAGGCTGTCAATCCCACGTCGCGCAGTATCTCCGTTGGGTAGTGCGTCTGAGAGGCCGCGATGGTTCCCCCGCCGCCGAAACAGCCGCAGTCAAGGGAATACCCGTGGGCCCAGGCCCAGCTGATGCCGAAGATGAAAGCCAGCATCAGCAGGCCGCCCACCGCGGCTGAGGCGGGGGTGAAAAGGCCCACGACCAGGAGCAGGCCGACGAGGATCTCGACCACGGGCAGGGCGTAGCCCACGTAACCCGCGAAGTCGTAGGGAAGGATCTGGTAGGCCCGCACCGCCCGCGCCGAGACCGCCGGTGAAGTCACCTTGGAGGTGCCTGCCCAGACCAGGACGACCCCGAGGATCAGTCGGGCCAGCAGACCGATGACGTCGGGCACAGCGCCAGCGCCCCGCAGCCGCATGAGCTCAGCGCCCTTTTCGGACGCCGGCAGCCAGCTCGGCGCAGAGCTCGCGGATCGCGGTCAGAGCATCGCCGCGGGAACCGGCGTCGGTGAGGCAGCGCACCAGCGCCGAGCCGACGATCACCCCGTCGGCGAAGGCCGCGACCTGTGCGGCCTGGGCACCGGTGGAGACACCGAGCCCGACGCAGATCGGCATGTCGGTCATCAGGCGCGTCCTGGTGACCAGCACCTGCGCCGCGTCGCCGACCGTTGTGCGTGTCCCGGTGACCCCCATGCTCGACGCGGCGTAGATGAAACCGGTGCAGGCCTCGGCGGTGCTCCGCAGTCTTTGCTGGGTCGAGCTCGGCGCCACCAGGAAGACGTGGTCCAGGTCGTTGCGCTCGGCAGCCGCCATCCACTCGGTTCCTTCGTCGGGAATGAGGTCCGGCGTGATCAGGCCCGCACCGCCGGCCTTGGCCAGGTCTTCGGCAAACCGGTCAACGCCATACCGGAGAACGGGATTCCAGTAGGTCATGACCAGGGCAGGGGCGCCGGCCTCAGCAACTGCCCGGACCGCGGTGAAGACGTCTTTGAGCCGGGTCCCGTTCTGGAGCGCGACATCGGCGGCGTGGGCAATGACCGGACCGTCCATCAGTGGATCGGTGTAGGGCACGCCGATCTCGACGATGTCCACGCCGGCCTCGACCATGGCGACCATGGCGTCGATGGATGCCGACACGTCAGGGAATCCGACGGGCAGATACCCCACGAGCGCTGCCCGGCCTTGGGCCCTGGTCTTGGCCAGGACTTCTCCGACACCGCTCACTGCTGCTCCAACCCCTCTGACTGTCCCTCTGACTGCGGCCTTTCATCTCCAAGCAATCCGAACCAACGGGCTGCCGTGTCGACATCCTTGTCGCCGCGACCTGACAAGTTGACCAGGATCACGGCGCCCGGACCGAGCTCACGCCCGATCTCCAGGGC
>CABDZX010000201.1_pt1 | contig 14715 bp, 13 predicted proteins | sample 3421941 | NCBI WGS metagenome assembly CABDZX01 (sample SAMEA5534341, study PRJEB31848) | metagenome | biome: tundra; feature: field; material: soil | place: USA | collected 2013-05 | depth 0.45 m
TGGGTGATCTTCATCGCGCGACCGAACGAGGTCAGCACGACCTCGGCGCCCTCCTCCTGGGCCAGCTTGGCCACGTGAAAAGCGATCGAGGAGTCCTTCAGGACGCCCGTGATCAGCAGCTTCTTGCCTTGCAACAACATGCTCTTCCTTCCGAGAAATCAACGCGGGTCGGGTTCAGTGACCCATGCCAAGGCCGCCGTCAACAGGGATGACGGCGCCGGTGATGTAGGCCGCGTCCGGCGACGCGATGAATCTCACGACTGCGGCGACTTCGTCCGGGGCGGCGAAGCGACCCGCAGGGATGCCAGCGAGGTAGGTCTCCTTGCGATCCTGCGGCAGTTCGGCGGTCATGTCGGTTTCGACGAAACCGGGGGCAACGACGTTGGCGGTGATCCCCCGACCTCCCAGCTCACGCGAGATCGACCGTGCCAACCCGACCAGTGCCGACTTGCTGGCGGAGTAGTTCGCCTGCCCTGCCGAGCCATAGAGCCCCACCACACTGGAGATGAACACGATTCGCCCCCTGCGCAGCCTGATCATCCCCTTGCTGGCGCGACGCGCGCAGCGGAAGGCGCCGGCGAGGTTGGTGTCGATCACCGAGTCAAAGTCCTCATCGCTCATTCGCATCAGCAGTCCGTCGCGGGTGATTCCGGCGTTGGCCACGAGCACCTCGATCGGTCCGCCGAGCTTCTCCTCGGCGGCCGTGAACGCGGCATCCACAGACTCACTGTCGGTCACCTCACAGATCACGCCCTTCAGCCCCTCAGGGACCTCGCCGGAGCGGTGGGTGATCACGACGTTGTCCCCTGCCTGCACAAAAGCCCGGGCGATCGAGAGACCGATACCTCGGTTGCCTCCTGTGATCAGCACGTTACGAGGGTCAGCCATCGGTTCCTCCTCCAGAGTCTGGTCCGAACACATGTTCGATGATCGGGCGCGCGCTCTATCGGGCGGCCACTCAAGGACGCTAGCCGACTACCCGCGAGTACGTCGCATGCACCCCGGCATATCGTCATGGTGTGAGAAAGCGCGCTTCCCGTCCCAGTGACAAGGTGTTCTCCGTCACCGGCTTGCCTGCCTCACTCCAGGACGACCAGAGCGGGCGGATGCGCCGCTATCTGCTGTCCATGGGAATACGCACCGTGAGCTTCGTTCTCGCCGTCGTCGCGCTCGGGGTGCTCCACTGGACGGTGGTAGGTTGGGTCCTGGTCGTCGCCGCTGTCATCCTCCCTTATATCGCCGTCGTGGTGGCCAATGCCACGCGGTCGCAAGGGAGCACGGCTCTTGGTCCGGTGAGCCCCGACCTCGGCGCCGCTCCCCAGCTCTCACCCCGTCGACCCGATGAGGAGCCCCCCGATGAACATGGACCCGTCCAAGGTCGATGACCGCACGGCCGTCTGCAGCGCCAAGGGCTGCCGCGAAACCGCAGCATACGGCCTGCTGTGGAACAACCCGAAGCTGCACACACCCGAGCGGCGCAAGATCTGGGCGGCCTGTGAAAGTCACGCCGAGCCGCTGTCCGACTTCTTGTCCAAGCGAGGGTTCCTGAAGGACGCCGTGCCGGTCTCGGAGCTCACCGACGAGATGGGCTGACCCGCTTCCGCCGACGCATCAGCCGCCGATGGACGACATCGGTCGCTCGGGCTGAACCAAGCCCGGCTTGATCGATGCCGTGGCCACGAGCTTCGCGGGCGCATCTCGCGATGGACGAGACCAGCCAGCTCGGGATCGCCGGCACCCTCGCGCAAAGCACCGCGCAGGTCCACATCACCCCTGGCGAACAGTCAGTTGCCGACCTGGCCGTCCGACGTCAGACGAACCCGGTCGCAGGCCCGCAAAACGGACCGACATGCAATCGGGCCAGCCCAGGTTCCAGCGGTCCGTGATCGGACCCGCAGAACCGCGATGACCCGGCTACAGGTGTCGGACATGCTGGCAGGTGACGCTGATGTGATCGGCAGCCCCTTCAGACCGCTCAGCGCAGGACGGTACGGTCGTCAGGTGCTCAGGGTGGTGATATCGCGGCGGTGGCTCACCATGTTGGCGATCGCCGCGCTCTTCGCGGTCGCCTGCGTGTTCCTCGGCAGGTGGCAGTGGCACCGCCACGAAGCCAAGGTTGCCAGGGCCGAGCGGATCGACGGCCACTACTCCGCCAGCCCGGTTCCGCTGTCCAGGGCATTGCCCAGACCCGGCGCCACAATGCCCCAGGCGCTGGAGTGGACGTCGGTCACCGCGACCGGACGGTATGCCGCCCAGCACCTCATGCTCGTGCGCAACCGACCGAACAACGCAGTCTTCGGATACGAAGTCGTGGTTCCCCTGGAGCTGGCCGACGGCAAGTCCCTTTTGGTCGATCGTGGGTGGATCCCCAACGGGCGAACAGCAGCCGAGCCTTCCAGAACACCGGCCACACCCGCCGGAGACGTCACAGTCACGGGCTGGCTGCGACTGGGTGAGCCGAGTCTGGGCCGACATATGTCGAACGGCCAGCTGGCCTCGATCAACCTCGCCGAGGCACAGGCACAGACGGGCACCCCGCTGTACGGCGCGTACCTGATCCGGCGCGCCGAGGCCGGGCCTCCAGGTGAGCACATCGAGTACCCCCAGGCACTGGAGAAGCCTGACACCGACCTGGGGCCGCACCTGGCCTATGCGCTGCAGTGGTGGCTCGCAGCCCCGGTGGGCTTCGTTCTGGTCATGGCCGGGGTCCGGCGTGAACACCTCGAGCGTGACGACCTGCCTCCGGTGCCCGGTCAGCCAGCAGCCCCTGCCAGAGCGCCCAAGGTCAAGAAGATTCGGATCTGGGATGAGGAGGACGAGTAGCGGACGACGGCTTCGCCGTCGTGGCCCAAGACTCAGACGCCAGCCGGATCAGAGGCGGCGCTCAGGCTGGCGACGCTTTGTTCGGCGAACTGAGTGTTGTACAGGTCCGCATAGACGCCACCCTGGGCCAGCAGCTCGTGGTGCTTGCCACGTTGCACGATCCGTCCGTCGGCCACGACCAGGATCTGGTCCGCTCCGCGCACCGTGGACAACCGGTGGGCGATCACCAGAGCAGTCCGACCAGTCAGCGCGGTGTCCAGCGCCCTCTGAACGGCAAGCTCGGACTCGCTGTCGAGGTGGGCCGTGGCCTCGTCAAGAACGACCAGACCGGGCCCCTTGAGCAACAGCCGGGCAATGGCAAGGCGTTGTTTCTCGCCCCCGGAGAGGCGATGTCCGCGATCTCCCACGACCGTGTCCAGACCCTCAGGCAGGCTCGAGATCAGATCCCACACCTGTGCCGACTTCAAGGCCGAGATCATCTCTTCCTTGGTCGCCCCCGGCTTGGCGTAAGCCAGGTTGGCCGCGATGGTGTCGTGGAACAGGTGCGCGTCCTGAGTGACCACGCCGACGACATCATGCAGTGACTCCATCGACGTTTCACGCAGATCGGTCCCGTTCAGACGGATATGGCCGGTTGTGGGGTCGTAGAGTCTGGCGACCAGGCTGGTGATCGTGGTCTTGCCCGCACCGCTCGGGCCCACCAGCGCGACCATCTGGCCCGGCTGAATCGAGAAGGTCACGTCGTGCAATACGGAACCACCCCCGCGCCGGTCACCTGAGGCCACCGTCTCCAACGAGATCAGCGAGACCTCGTTCGCCGACGGGTAACGGAACCCGACGCCCTCGAACTCCACGGAGACCGGACGCTGTTGCAGGACAACGGGGTTGGTGGCCTCCTGGACCAGCGGCTGCAGATCCAGCACCTCGAAAACCCGCTCGAAGGAGACGAGCGCCGTCATCACGTCGACGCGCACGTTCGACAGGGCCGTCAACGGCCCGTAGAGCCGCCCGAGCAGGGCTGCCAGCGCTACCAGCTGACCCACCTTGAGGCTGCCGTTGACCGTCATGACACCCCCGGCGCCGTAGACCACAGCCGTGGCCAACGAGGCGACCAGCGTCAACGCGACCAGGAAGAGGGTGCGGGTCAGGGCGATCTTGATCCCGACGTCGCGAACCCGGCCGGCACGCTCGGCGTACTGCTCATCCTCGATCCGGGGCTGCCCGAACAGCTTGACCAGCAACGCCCCGGCAACATTGAAGCGCTCTGTCATCCGGGTGCCGAGCTCCGCGTTCAGTCCCATGGCTTCGTGGCTTAGCCCGGCAAGGCGACGACCCATGATCCGCGCCGGAATCAGGAACAATGGCAGCAACATCAGGGCGGCCAGAGTCAACGTCCAGGACATCGCAGCCATCGCGGTGACAATGAACAACAGCGAGACGACATTGCTGACCACACCGGAAAGCGTTGAGGTGAAAGCCTGCTGAGCCCCGATGACGTCATTGTTCAGTCGACTGACCAGAGCCCCGGTCTGAGCCCTGGTGAAGAAGGCGATCGGCTGCCTCAGCACGTGGTTGAACACCTGGGTACGTAGGTCGAAGATGAGTCCCTCGCCGATCCGCGAGGAGTACCACCGTTGGACCAGAGTCAAGGCGCCATCCAGCACCGCGATCACGGCGATGATCAGTGAGAGTTTGACGACGACATCGGCGTGCTTAGGGATCACGCCCTTGTCGATGATCTGCCCGAGCAGGAGCGGTGTGGCCACCACCAGAGCCGAGTCGAAGATCACCAGGATGAGGAACGCCACAATCTGGGACTTGTACGGGCGCGCGTAGCCGATCACGCGTCTGGCGGTTCCCGGAGACAGCTTGCGCTGTCCCAGCTCCGAGTCACGGGTGAGGGAACGCATCATGCCCCAACCTGCGTGCATGGACATGCAGCCTCCGCTCTAGGGCCTCTCTCCCCCCGCGTCCAACGGGCAGGTGCGCCTTTCATCTCTTCGTGATCGGTCATCGTGGTGTTCGTCGCTGGTCATTCAGCGTCGAGCGTCACTGGTCATTCATTGTGGCGTTGTCGGCTTGGACAACACCACGCAGGGTGGCTTACTTCCCCGAGCCCGCCACCATCGCGGTCAACAGCCGTGCCTGCGCCTCACGCTCGGCCGTGAGCTGGCCGGCCGGTGAAGCGTTGATCGCGTTGCGCAACAGCGGCTTCAGCTCTCGCACGGCTGCCTGCGGCGCACTCAGGATGGCGTCGGCAAGCTCGCGTGCCGTGGCGTGGAGCTGATCACCGGGCACAGCCACGGCCGCCAGGCCAATGGCCACCGCCTCCTGGGCCCCCACGGACCGGCCGGTCGCACAGATCTCGAGTGCCCGCGCGTACCCCACCGAACGCACCAGCGGCAGGGTCCCCGCGAGGTCGGGCACCAGGCCCAGGCTGGTCTCACGCATGGCGAAGGCGACGTCATCGGCGACCACGCGCAAGTCACAGGCAAGGGCGAGCTGGAACCCGGCGCCGATGGCGTGACCCTGCACCGCGGCGATCGTGATCGCCGGCACCTGCGCCCAGATCGAGAAGCCACGCTGGAACTGCTCTATGGCCTCTTCCAGCGGGCCGACTGCACCCGCGGCCAGCGCAAGTATCGACGGCTCCCCTGGCGCGCCCTGTGGGGTCAGCATGGCCCGATCCAGGCCTGCAGAGAAGGAAGGTCCCTCGGCGCGCACCATGACCACCCGCACCGACTCGTCCAGACCCTCGCCGACCTCGGCCAGCGCTGACCACAGGCTGGGCGCCTGAGCGTTGCGACGCTGCGGAGAGTCCAGGGTGATCGTCACGACCGGGCCCGACTGCTCGACACGCAACATCGGATGAGGTTCGGACCGCACGGAGTTCGCCACGGGTGCGACTCTAGGCGAGCGCAACGAGGTCCAGGTAGTCCGGACCCCAGTGGTCCTCGACACCATCTGGAAGAACCAGCACTCGTTCGGGCTCAAGAGCGGCAACTGCGCCCTCGTCGTGGCTGACCAGGACAACCGCACCTTTGTAGGTACGCAGGGCCCCCAGGATCTCCTCGCGGGAAGCCGGATCGAGGTTGTTGGTCGGCTCGTCGAGCAACAGGACGTTCGCCGCCGACACCACCAACATGGCCAGGGACAGGCGGGTCTTCTCGCCGCCGGAGAGCACCTTGGCCGGCTTGTGCACGTCATCTCCGCTGAACAGGAAGGAACCTAGCGTCTTTCGCGTGTCGACGTCGCCCAAGTCTGGGGCCGCCGACTTCATGTTCTCCAGAACTGTCCGCGTGACATCGAGGTTCTCGTGCTCCTGGGCGTAGTAGCCCATCTTGAGCCCCTGGCCCGGCTCGACCTGTCCCGTATCGGGCTGGTCCACACCGGCGAGTATCCGCAGCAGTGTGGTCTTGCCTGCGCCGTTGAGTCCTAGGACGACAACCCGCGAGCCTCGGTCGATGGCCAGGTCGACGTCGGTGAAGATCTCCAGCGAGCCGTACGACCGTGACAGACCCGAGGCGCTCAGTGGCGTCTTGCCACAGTGTGCCGGGTCCGGGAAACGCAGCTTGGCGACCTTGTCCGTGACGCGCTCACCCTCGATACCGGCGAGCAGCCGCTGGGCGCGCTTTGCCATGTTCTGGGCGGCCACTGCCTTGGTGGCCTTGGCCCGCATCTTGTCCGCCTGGGCCATCAAGGTGCTGGCCTTCTTCTCGGCGTTGAGACGCTCACGCTTGCGCCGACGCTCGTCGGTCTCGCGCTGGAGCAGGTACGGCTTCCAGCCGATGTTGTACATGTCCATCTCGGCCCGGTTGGCGTCAAGGTGAAAGACGCGGTTGACGACGGTGTCAAGCATCTCCACGTCGTGGCTGATGATCATCAACCCGCCCTTGTATGCCCTGAGGTAGTCACGCAGCCAGAGGACCGAGTCGGCGTCCAGGTGGTTGGTCGGCTCGTCCAGGAGCAACGTCGAGGCACCGGAGAACAGGATCCGGGAGAGCTCAACCCGGCGGCGCTGCCCACCACTGAGAGTCGCCAGGGACTGCCCGAGGATGCGGTCGTCCAGTCCCAGCGCCGACGCGATCGCGGCTGCCTCGGACTCCGCCGCGTAGCCGCCACGGGCGGTGAACTGCTCCTCGAGGCGGGTGTAGCGGCTCATGGCCTTGTCGCGCCTCTGGTCATCGGCGCTGGCCATCGCCCCCTCGGTCTCGCGCATGTCCCGAATGATCGAGTCCATGCCTCTGGCGGACAGGATGCGGTCACGGGCCACCATCTCAAGGTCACCGGTACGCGGGTCCTGGGGCAGGTAGCCGACCTCACCGGACGTGGTCACGCGACCCGCGGAAGGGGTACCCACACCCGCAAGAACCTTGGTCAGCGTCGTCTTGCCCGAGCCGTTGCGCCCAACCAGGCCGATCCGGTCGCCGGGGGCGATCCGGAAGGTGGCGCCTTCAAGCAGCAGGCGTGACCCTCCACGGATCTCGATACCGGTGGCTGCGAGCACGACGGGCTCCTGTTCTGGGTTGTGGGGGACGCGGACGGGCAAGAAAATGGCATACGGGCACGCGCCGGTATGGCGAACGTGCACAGCGGGGTTCGGGCCCAGTCTACGTGGAGATGACCCGGCGCCATGACGATCGGGCTCTGCGCTCCAGCACGGCCCCGTCCACGAGCGCAGCCGCGGGCCACCGCCTGAGGCGCCTCCGACCACGTTGGCCCGATGTTGGCTGATTGTTAGGGTCGCGCTTGTGACTTCTCCCCTTGGCGTGACTGCTGCGTTGACCGTCGGCTTCGACCTCGACCTCACCCTGGTTGACTCTCACGAGCGCATTATCAGCGCCTACATCCGCGCTCTGGGCGACCTCGGCGTCGAGGTGAGCGGTGAAGAGCTCGCACCGCATCTGGGGATGCCCCTGATACACACAGCAGCCGCCGTCGGTGCAGCAGTCGATGCGGATGCGCTGGTGCTGCGTTACCGCCACTACTACGACGAGCCCAATGCCCCGCGGACACTGCCAATGCCCGGAGCGCTCGCGGCTCTACACGCCGTGCGCACCGCGGGTGGGCGCACGGTCGTGGTCTCGGCGAAGTACACCCCCGCTGTACACAAGGCTTTGGCCGAGTCCGGGCTGAGCGAGCTGGTGGACGTCGTCTACGGGGAACTGTTCGCCCAGGACAAGGCCAGCGCCCTGGTCACCGAAGGCGCCTCGATCTACGTCGGCGACCACCCCGGCGACATGACTGCCGCCCGGACGGCCACCGCATACGCCGTGGGTGTCACCACGGGGGCCAACGACAAGGCCGCGCTGCTCGCGGCGGGCGCCGACCTCGTTCTGCCCGACCTCGACGCGTTCGTCACCTGGCTACCCGGCCACGCCTCAGAAGGTTCAGCTCAGTAGGTCACCGTGACGGTTCGATTAATGGAGTCAACCGTCATAGACGCTCCGTGGGGAATCACGATCTGCGGGTCGGTGTGTCCGAAGTCAAGGCCGAAAACCGTTGGCACGCCTGGGTTGTACTCATCCAAAGCACGAAGGATGGACGCCCGCTGGTCCGCGGCGAACTGGGTCCGCTCGGCCACCGACTGGCCCACCGCACGGTCCCAAGCCTTTGGCGTTGCCACCGCCACCGCGGCGAATTGCCCAAGCATCCCGCGCTCGCCCATGCCGATGAGGACCCGGTAGACGTAGTCCGAGCCAGGCATCTCCTCGGACGTCTCGAGCAACAGGACACACCCGGCATACGCCGCGGGAGCCAACAGGTAACGGCCCGCGCGCAGATGAAGGTCCAGAATCTCCAGGCACCCACCCCAGCTGGGTCCGGTCACGGCACGCTGCGCCCCCGCCCAGGTCCAGCCCGGCCCGGGACGCATCGGCATCTGGACGTCCAACGCCTCGGAGTCCTCCCAGCTCGGGTCCTCGTCGGTCATCTCCACCGCGGGTGAGAGCTCGACCTGTCCGGGCTCGAACAAAGCCCTGCGCATCGACTCCAGGGTCGTCGGGTGAATATGGCCAGGCCGCGCCAGGTGCACCATCGTCGATCCCCCGTGAAAGCCGATGATCCCGAGGTTCCACAGGTAGACGAGCAGGTTGGTGTTGTCGCTATAGCCAAAGAAGGCTTTCGGATTGGCTTGCAGAACAGCGGGATCCAGATAGCGCAGTACCTTGATCTGGTCATCGCCGCCGATACTCGCCATGATCGCTGAGATCTGAGGGTCCGCGAAAGCAGCGACGACATCGGCGGCGCGCTCGCGGGGGGTCGCGCCGATCTTGCGGGTTGTCGGGTACTCGACGGGCTCAAGCTCCAGGTGCTCGCGCAGTCTGCGCAGGCCCAGATCCTGCACGTGCGGGAACACCCCCGGCCCTGCCCACGAAGGCGACAGAATGGCCACTTTGTCGCCCGGTTGCAGAACGGGTGGGCGAAGGAGAGAAGGACTCCAAGACATGCGCGTCACTCTAACCATCGCCAGCTCCTCGCTCCGGCTGCTTCAGTCCTGGAGGAAGCCCCCTGGCGACATTCGGCGGTGAATGGACAGGAGGACGCCCACGCCTTGCTCACGGGCGAGATCTCGAGCAGAGTACAGACCTGCAGCACGGGCAGGATCGAGACCGCTCAGCGGCTCCTGAAGCCGTGCCGGCCGCGAGAGACTTGTCCCGGGGTGGAAGGAAGTCCCATGGGCACCGAGCGCATCACCAGTTTCACGCGGGACGGGCTCGTATTCGACGTGCACGACGCGGGGCCGGTCGAGGGGACGCCCGTGTTTCTCCTGCATGGTTTCCCGCAGGACTCGCGTTCATGGGACGCGGTCTCCCCGCTCCTGCACACGCGCGGATACCGCACGGTCGCACCTGACCAGCGCGGCTACTCTCCGGGCGCTCGACCACGCACCCGTCGCGCGTACCGTCCCTCGCAACTGACCGAGGACATTATTGCGCTCATCGAGGTCGCTGGTCTCGGCCCCGTCCATCTGGTGGGGCACGACTGGGGGGCCGCAGTGGCGTGGGAAGTCGCGGCCCAGCGACCGGATCTGCTCAGGTCACTTACCGCCCTGTCCGTTCCGCATCCAGCGGCGTTCCTTCGGGCGATGCTCACCAGCAGCCAGGTACTGAGATCGCGGTACATGTTCTTCTTCCAGCTGCCCTGGTTGCCGGAGCGGGCGCTCTCGTCAGGGAAGTCCTGGGAAAGGTCGCTGCACTCGACCGGGATGTCATGGGAGGCGGCCGCGCGCGACGCGGAGAGTATGCAAGACCGCGGCGCCGCCCGCGGCGCGCTCAACTGGTATCGGGCGATGATGTTCTCCAGCCCGCGCGCCTTGTGCACAAGGATCACCGTTCCCACTCTGTACGTGTGGAGCGACGGCGATACGGCGATCGGACCGCAAGGGGCTGGACTCACCCCACGTTTCGTCACGGGCCCATACACGTACGAAGTGCTCGAAGGTGTCAGCCATTGGATACCTGACGAGGCGGCAGAACAGCTGGACGCAATGTTGGCCAGGCATTTCGACACGCTTCCGGCAAGCGGGAGCTGAGCGGACTGCTCACGATCACAGTCAGTCCGCGGCTTCCGCGCCCTCGACCGGATGTACAGAGGAGGACATCCGCCAACTGTGGACGACGGCTGGCCTCTACTGACTCTGGGTCCGCCCAATCCGGACCGCGCCTGCTTCTCGAAGGTGACGGGGACGCCGACTACGTCACCAGGACCGACACGGCCTTTCACCGCTACTGCGGTGATGTTTTTGAGGGACCACCTCTGGGCGCCGTGCTCGCTCAGTACCTTTTCCAGCTTGTCCCGGACATCTTCTCGCCCATCAGGGGTTCGCTATGGTCCAACAATCGCCGACGATCTGCGCAGGTTGCCAGGACGTCACCGACCGGGTCCAGTGCTGGGCATGAGCTGATGCGTGCCCACAGGTCGACCCACACCGTTCTGAGAGAACACCGATGACTACGACTCGACGGCGGTCGGCTCAGGTGCGGAGAGGGTGATGCGCACGGCACGGCCACGACGTAGAGCCTGCTTCAGAACAACGAGCTTGGGGTCTGGAAGGTCGAACAGCTCCCTTCGCGGGAGCTGCGCGAGTTTAGCCAAGCGTGGGTCGGCCAGGACGTCCCGAACAAGGGACCTGTCACCGCCGACAACGAGGGCGTCGGTGGGTGAGGCCAGCACGACTCGCCGGGTGTGCTCGATAACCGAGACAACCAGCGCGTCGGCCTGGTTATCGCGCCGTCGCGCGAACCGGTGCTGGGACCAGCCACCGGCGGCGGTCCGGGACTGGACGTAGCGCGTGCCGACCTTGTGGGCGATGAGCTCCGACCCCTGAGCCAGACCTACCGCATAACCACCGCGCCGAACGAGGATCAGGGCCAGGCGCGTCGGGGGCGTGGCCCAGCCGGCCAACGCGTCAAGATCGGCAGACCCGCTGAGCCCACCGGGTTCACGCAGTCCGTTTGGACCGCTGTGGGCCTGCGGCACGAACGGCTCCAGAACCGCGGTGGCGCCGTCCGCCGCCGTCAAGGTCACCGAACTCTGGGCCGATGACCACGTCAGCACCCTTGCCAGACCGCATAGCTCGCCATGACGCTCGGCAAATCCGTTGACCCACCGCACGACTCGCTCGGGATCAACGTCAATCCTTCGACCCGATCCCGCGCTGCCTGATCCCGTTCCACCCAGTGACCGCTGCGCCATCGCCGTCAGTTCACCAGGTCGTCGGGCCCGCCGTAGTTGCCGCCCGGTGTGACGATGGTTCCAGCATCCCCGGCCATGATCGCCTCCGCGTCCTGCAGCTGGCCGATGGCGGCCATGTCCCCGGTAAGCTCGACGAACCGGCATACCGCCTCAACCTTGGGACCCATCGACCCCGCAGGGAAGTGCTCCCGACGCAGCGCCCCGGGGGTGATCCGTGTGATTGGCTCCGACTCGGGTGTCCCGAAGTGACGAATCACGTTCGGCACGTCGGTCAGCACCAGCAGTACGTCCGCATCGAGGGCCTCAGCGAGCACAGCGGCAGTCAGATCCTTGTCGACCACCGCCTCGACGCCTCGCAGCTTGCCGCGCTCGTCCCGGATGACCGGCACGCCGCCTCCTCCGGCGCAGACGACCACCGATCCGCTGCGCAGCAGCAAACGAATCTGCCGTGTCTCGACGACACGCTGGGGCTTGGGCGACCCGACAACCCGGCGCCAGCCGTCACCGTCCTGGCGAACGGTCCAGCCCCGTTCCTCGGCCAGCCGGCGAGCCTCCTGCCCTGGGTAGACTTCGCCGACGAACTTGGTCGGGTTGTCGAGCGCCGGATCGTGTGCCAGGACGAGCGTCTGATTCAACATGCTCGCGACCTGTCGCCCCGGCAGCGCGTTCTGGAAGGCCTGCAGCAGCCAGTAGCCGATCATCCCCTGCGTCTGTGCCCCTAGCACGTCCAATGGATACGGCTGCGACAACCTCGGGTCCGACGCGCTCTCCACCGCGAGCACGCCGATCTGGGGGCCATTGCCATGGGTCACCACGAGCTCGTGCTGGCGGGCCAGGGGTGCCAGCGCCTCCACGGCCAATGTCACATTGGCAATCTGCACGGCGGCGTCCGGCCTCTGTCCACGCGTGAGCAGGGCGTTGCCTCCGAGCGCGACGACGATGCGCATGTCACGCCTCCCGGGAGCGGCGCACAGCCCTCAACCGCCCATTGTCGCGACGAGGATGGCCTTGATGCTGTGCATCCGGTTCTCGGCCTGGTCGAAGACGATAGACGCGTCGGACTCGAAGACCTCGTCGGTGACCTCGAGCTCATCGCGGCCGGTCGCCTGGAAAAGCTGTTCGCCCACGATCGTGTTCCGATCGTGATAGGCGGGCAGGCAGTGCATGAACCGGACATCGGGGTTGCCCGTGCGCTTCATGAGGTCCGCGTTGACCTGGTACGGGTGTAACAGCTCGATGCGTTCGGCCCACTTCTCCTTCGGCTCCCCCATCGAGACCCAGACGTCGGTGTAGACGAAATCGACGCCTGCCACGCCCTCGTCGACGTCCTCGGTGTGGGTGATCCGTGCGCCGGTAGTCTCAGCGATCGCCCTAGCGGCGGCGATGACCTCGTCGGTGTTCCAGAGCGCACATGGAGCGACCATGCGGACCTCCATCCCCATGAGTGCACCGGCGAGCAGCAGCGAGTTGCCCACGTTGTTGCGTGCGTCACCGCAGAACGCGAAGGCGATCTCAGCATCCGGCTTGGGGCAAGACTCCCGCATGGTGAGCATGTCGCACAGCGACTGAGTCGGATGCCATTGGTCGGTCAGGCCGTTGAACACCGGTACGCCGGCGAACTCTCCGAGCGTCTCGACCAGATCCTGGCGAGACCCGCGGTACTGAATGCCGTCATACATCCGGCCCAGCACCCGAGCGGTGTCCTTCATCGACTCCTTGTGCCCAATCTGGCTGCCACTCGAGTCGAGATAGGTGACATGGGCTCCCTGGTCGAACGCGGCAACCTCGAACGCGCACCGCGTACGGGTCGACGTCTTCTCGAAGATGAGGGCGATGTTCTTGCCGCTGAGGTGTTGCTGCTCGCGCCCGGCGGCTTTGTCCGCTTTCAGGGATGCGGACAAAGCCAGCAGCTCGCGCCACTCGACGGGAGCGAAGTCGAGCTCCTTGAGGAAGTTCCGGCCGCTCAGGTTGTCCGACATGCTAGGTAGCCTCCCGCTCGATAGGACACGTCATGCAACGGGGGCCTCCGCGGCCCCGCCCGAGCTCACTGCCCGCCACGGTCACCACCTCGACCCCGTTCTTACGCAGGTGAGTGTTACTGGTGACGTTTCGCTCGTAGGCGACGACCAGCCCGGGGCTGATGGTGAGCACGTTGCAGCCATCATCCCACTGCTCGCGCTCTGCGGAGTGGACGTCCTGGATCGGGGTGAGCACCCGAATAGCGTCCAGCCCGAGCGCCGCCGCGATGACACGGTGCATGTCCTCCGGCGGATGCCGGGTGACCCGCAGCTCCTTTTCGGTGTCGCCCGGCTCGACCGTGAACGACGCCAGCATGCTCAGACCCTCGTACTTGGTGAAGGTCTCGCCGTCCACCATCGTCATGACAGTGTCCAGGTGCATGAACGCCCGTCGCTGTGGCAGCGTCACAGCGACGATGGAGCGTGCGGAGCCGGCCGCGAATAGGCGCAGTGCCAGACGCTCAACCGCCTGTGGCGTGGTTCGTTCGCTCATCCCGACCAGCACGGCACCGTTCCCGATGACCAGGACGTCACCACCCTCCATCGTGGCCGCCCCACCTGAGGTTCCCTCCGACCAGGTGGAGAAGCTCGCGCTGGCGAACAGCGGGTGCCACCGGTAGATCGCCTCATAGTGCAGCGACTCAAGCATCCGAGCGTTCTTGCGCATCGCGTTGATCGCCACGCCGTCATAGATCCAGCAGGACGTATCGCGGGTGAACAGGTGGTTGGTCAGCGGCGAGAGCAGGAAGCTGTCGTCCTGCATCGCGTGGAAGTACAGCGACGGGGGCTCGTCGATCCACTCGAGCACCTCACGCTTGGTCAGCCCCCCGACCAGAGTCTCAGTGAGCGCCTTCGAGTCCAGGGAAGCGAGCACCGCCCGGACCGGGTCGAGCGCGATGGGCCCGTAGACCCGTTTGTCAAAGATGTGGTCGAGGATGTAGTCACGGGCGTCGGGCATCTGCACCGTCTCGCGCAGCAGATCGTCGAAATGGATGACATCGACGTTCAGCTCGCGCAACGTCTCGGTGAACCCGTCGTGCTCCTGCTTCGCGCGCTCGACCCACAGAACATCATCGAACAGCAGATCGTCCTTGTTGCTCGGAGTCAGCCGTTTGAGCTCGAAGTCGGGCCGGTGAACGATCGCCCGCCGAAGTCGGCCGACCTCCGAGTCGACATG
>CABDZX010000202.1_pt1 | contig 14702 bp, 10 predicted proteins | sample 3421941 | NCBI WGS metagenome assembly CABDZX01 (sample SAMEA5534341, study PRJEB31848) | metagenome | biome: tundra; feature: field; material: soil | place: USA | collected 2013-05 | depth 0.45 m
CCTTTGCGCCGAGCCAGGGCATGCCTCGAAGTGGCCGCGAAAGCCGCGAGCCTCGGGAGGGCCGCGAAGCACCGTCGGCTGCACGTCCAGGCAACAACCCCTTTGCTCCCAGCCAGGGAATGCCCCGCCCACAGGGTGGCCGTCCGGCTCCTGCCGGTGCCGGCGGTCCCCGCCCTGGTGCCCCGCGCCCGAACCCGGGCATGATGCCCGATCGCGCAGGGGTCGCTCGCCCCGGTGATCGTCCCGCTCGCGGTGGCGCTCCCGGTCGCCCCGGCGCGGGTGCCGGTGGCGGTTTCGCCGGTCGCCCCGGCGGTGGCGGCGGCGGTCGTCCGGGTGGACCCGGTGGCCGTGGCGGCACCCAGGGTGCTTTCGGCCGTGGTGGCGGGCGTCCGGTTCGCGGACGCAAGTCCAAGCGCGCCAAGCGTCAGGAGTTCGAGCAGATGCAGGCCCCGTCACTGGGCGGTGTCACTGTTCCTCGCGGCGACGGCAAGACGGTCATCCGGGTGCGTCGTGGGGCCTCGCTGACGGACTTCGCCGACAAGATCAACGCCAACCCGGCGAGCCTGGTCACGGTGCTCATCCACCTGGGCGAGATGGCCACGGCCACGCAGTCCCTGGACGAAGAGACGTTCCGCGCGCTCGGAACCGAGCTCGGCTACGACATCGAGGTTGTCTCTCCGGAGGACGAGGAGCGCGAGCTGCTCGGACAGTTCCACATCGACCTTGATGCCGAGCTGGCTGAAGAGGGCGACGAAGATCTCAAGCCTCGTCCGCCGGTCGTGACCGTCATGGGTCACGTCGACCACGGAAAGACCCGGCTGCTGGACGCGATCCGCTCCGTGAAGGTCGCACAGCATGAAGCCGGTGGCATCACCCAGCACATCGGTGCCTACCAGGTTCGCTCGGAGCACGAAGGCGTTGAGCGCGCCATCACGTTCATTGACACCCCCGGACACGAAGCCTTCACGGCGATGCGTGCCCGTGGTGCCAGGGTCACCGACATCGCGATCCTCGTGGTCGCAGCCGATGACGGCGTCATGCCGCAGACCATCGAGGCACTTAACCATGCCCAGGCCGCTGGTGTGCCGATTGTGGTCGCGGTCAACAAGGTGGACAAGGAAGGGGCCAACCCCGACAAGGTTCGCCAGCAGCTGACCGAGTACAACCTGGTGGCCGAGGAATACGGCGGCGAGACGATGTTCGTCAACGTCTCGGCCAAGGAGCTGACCAATATCGACACGCTTCTCGAGGCCGTGCTGCTGACAGCCGACGCGGCCCTTGATCTGCGAGCCAATCCCGACAAGGACGCCCGCGGAGTTGCCATCGAAGCTCACCTCGACAAGGGTCGTGGCCCCGTCGCCACGGTTCTGGTCCAGTCCGGAACGCTGCGCATCGGTGACTCGATCGTGGCCGGCGGTGGCTACGGCCGCGTCCGTGCCATGCTCGACGAGCACGGTGACACGGTCGAGGAGGCCACGCCTTCGCGTCCGGTCATGGTTCTCGGCCTGACCTCGGTGCCCGGCGCCGGTGACACGTTCCTGGTGGCACCCGACGACCGCACCGCCCGTCAGATCGCAGAGCGTCGCGAGGCCGCCCAGCGTGCGGCCAGCCTGGCCAAGCGCCGCAAGCGGATCAGCCTCGAGGACCTCAACGAGGCCCTGGCCGCTGGCAAGGTCGACAACCTCAACCTCATCATCAAGGGTGATGTGTCGGGTTCTGTTGAAGCGCTCGAGGACGCCTTGCTCAAGATCGATGTCGGCGACGAGGTCGACCTGCGGATCATCCACCGTGGCGTCGGCGCGATCACCCAGAACGACGTCAACCTGGCGACGGTCGACAGTGCCGTCATCATCGGCTTCAACGTGAAGCCGGCAGAGCGGGTGGCCGAGCTGGCCGATCGCGAGGGCGTGGACATGCGCTTCTACTCGGTCATCTACTCGGCGATCGACGACATCGAGGCAGCCCTCAAGGGGATGCTCAAGCCCGAGTACGAAGAGGTCCAGCTGGGCACCGCCGAGGTGCGTGAGGTCTTCAAGTCCTCCAAGTTCGGCAACGTGGCCGGTTCGTTGATCCGCTCCGGCGAGATCAAGCGCGGCACCAAGGCGCGGATCATCCGTGACGGTGTGGTCGTCGGCGAGGGCATCGAGATCACCGGTCTGCGTCGTTTCAAGGACGACGTGGTCGAGGTTCGCGAGGGCTTCGAGTGCGGTATCAACCTCGGTAGCTTCAACGACATCAGGGTTGACGACGTCATCGAGACCCACGAGATGCGCGAGATCCCGCGCACCTGATCGTGGCTGACCCCGGTGAGCGGGCTGGTTGGCTTCAGCCCGCCCGCTCACCAGGGGCCTGCCCCTCACCGGGGTACTGAGACGACAGCGGATCCTCGTTGCCTGCCCCACGGCACGTCATCTTTGTAGCCTGTCAGTTTGTAGCCTGTCATTTCCTAGGAGAGTAAGGACCATGGCCGATCCGGCCCGCGCGAAGAAGATTGCAGACCGCATCAAGGTTCTGGTGGCCGAGACGCTGGAGTACCGCGTCAAGGACGAACGACTGGGTTTCATCACGATCACCGACGTCAGGGTGACCGGCGATCTGCAGAATGCGTCGGTCTTCTACACCGTCTTCGGTGGTGAGGCCGAACGCGCCGAGACGGCGGCGGCTCTGGAGTCTGCCAAGGGCAAGCTCCGCTCGGCGGTCGGCAAGGGCATCGGCATCCGGCTCACTCCCACGCTGGAGTTCATCCCCGACGCGCTGCCGGAGGGCGCGGCCCACCTCGAGGGACTGCTCCTGACGGCCAAGCAGCGCGATGCGGAAGTGGCGGAAGCCGCGGCCGGTGCCACCTATGCCGGTGACGCAGATCCGTACAAGAAGACGGTCGACGAAGACCGCGCTGAGGATGACGCCGTGCCCACCTCCGACGAACCGGCCGAGCACGGCGACGGAAAAGCCGGCGCAGGCGATGATGCCGCAGACGATGCCCACCCCTGACGGCCTGCTCATCGTCGACAAGCCGGCCGGGTGGACCAGCCACGACGTCGTCGCTCGTTGCCGGCGCCTGTGCGGCACCCGCAAGGTCGGCCATGCCGGGACCCTGGACCCGATGGCCACGGGTGTTCTCGTTCTGGGCATCAATCGGGCCACCAAGCTTCTGACGTTCCTGGTGGGGTGTGACAAGACGTACACCGCGACGATTCGCCTGGGTCAGTCCACGATCACCGATGACGCAGACGGTGAGATCACGATGTCCCACGATGTCGGCGCTCTGAGCCCCGAGGCGGTTGAGCATGCCGTCGCCGATCTCACGGGTGAGATCTCCCAGGTGCCCAGCGCGGTCAGCGCGATCAAGGTGGACGGGCAGAGGTCCTATGCGCGAGTGCGTGCGGGACAGGACGTGGTTCTGTCCGCCCGGCCGGTCACTGTCAGCAGGTTCGACGTCCTACAGCACCGGACCCGAACCGCGTCCGGACAGGGGGTCTGGGACCTTGACGTCATCGTGGACGTGTCGTCGGGCACCTATATCCGGGCGCTGGCCCGAGACCTCGGAACAGCCCTGGGCGTGGGCGGGCACCTGACTGCGCTGCGGCGTACCCGCGTCGGGAGGTTCGGGATCGACAGCTCACATTCGCTTGAGGATCTTGAGGTGGCCAGCGAGGCGGACGACATACCGGTGATCACCTTGTCGCAGGCCGCGCGGGACTCTTTTGTCGTGCGCGAGCTGAGTGCACCCGAGGCCACCGCGGTCGGCCACGGACAGCGCATCCCCTCCAAACCGGCAGGGCGCAGCGAGCCGATTGCGGCTTTCGCGCCCGAGGGACACCTGGTCGCCGTGCTTGACGAGAGTGGCACGCTGGCCAAGGCTCACGTCGTATTCACGTAGAGTGTCCTCAATGTTGCGATGGACCGATCTCTCCCAGATCCCACCGGGCTACGGCCCCAGTGTGGTGACCTTGGGCAACTTCGACGGCGTGCACAAAGGCCATCGAGCAGTACTGTCCACCGTCGTGGCGCGGGCCCGCTCAGAAGGCGCCCACGCGGTTGCCGTCACCTTCGACCCGCACCCGGTCGCCGTCCTGCACCCTGAGCGCGCGCCGCAGATCATCACCTCACCCGAGCAGCGCCTCGACCTGCTCGCGTCCACCGGACTGGACGCGGTGCTGGTCATGGAGTTCACCCACGAGTTCGCCCTGTTGACCCCAGAGCGCTTCGTGGTCGATGTCTTCGTCAAGGGGCTGGGCGCGAGCATAGTCGTCGTAGGCGAGGACACCCGGTTCGGTGTCCGCAACTCCGGCGACGTCGACACATTGCGCCAGCTCGGTGTCGAGCACGGCTTCGAGGTGCTCACTCTCGTAGACATTGGCGAGGGGGGTCGCTGGTCCTCCAGCCGGGTTCGCGCCCTGGTGGCGGCGGGCGACGTCGCAGCTGCGGCCGAGATCCTTGGACGTCCCCATCAGGTCACCGGTGAGGTCGTGCACGGTGACCACCGCGGGCGCGAGCTGGGCTATCCCACCGCGAACCTGAGTCAGGAGTCCGCGGGGCTGATTCCCGCAGACGGGGTGTACGTGGGCCGGCTGATCCGGCCGAAGCTGCCCGATCGTGACGTTGAGCGCGTGCAGCCGGCCGCGATATCGATCGGCACCAACCCGACCTTTGCGGGCACCGAGCGCCGGGTCGAGGCCCACGTCCTGGATCGCTCCGACCTCGATCTCTACGGCGAGACCGTGGTTGTGGAGTTCATCGAACTACTGCGGCCGACCCTGAAGTTCGACTCCATCCAGGACCTCATCCGGCAGATAGCCGACGACGTCGAGCGCGCCCGGGCGGTGCTCTCCTCCACGGTCGCGTGATCTGGTCCCGCACCGACTGGGGGCTGTTCATCGGCGGACTCGGTCTCTCACTCATCGGGGCTCTGCTGGTCTGGTCGGCCACCCGGCACCAGTCCGGCTCGCAGTATCTGGCCCGCCACCTGCTCAACACCGGCATCGGCATGGCCCTGGCGGCAGCGCTCACCCTGGTGGACTTTCGCGGGTTGCGTGCCTACGCTCCGTGGCTCTATCTGGTTTCGGTTGCCGGCCTCGTTCTCGTGATGACCCCGGTCGGCTCGACCATCAACGGATCACACTCGTGGATCCAGCTGCCCGGTGGCTTCTCCGTCCAACCCTCGGAGTTCGCCAAGGTAGCCCTGTGCGTCGGCCTGGCGGTCATCCTCGCGGAGCGCGGAGAGCGAGGACAGCCACCGGCCCATCGCGATGTCGCGCTCGCCTGGGTCGTGGCCGGCATACCGATTGGCCTCGTGCTGCTGCAGCCCGACCTGGGCTCGGCAGTCGTCCTGGCAGCACTGGCCCTCGGGGTGATCGCGGTGTCGGGGGCCCCGAAACGCTGGGTGGTCGCCGTGATGGCGGTCGTGCTCATCGGCATTGCCGTCGCCTGGACGACCCCGGTCCTGAGCCAGTACCAGCGGGACCGGCTCACCACCTTCGCCAACTCATCAGCGGATCCGCAGGGCATTGGCTACCAGTCCCACCAGGTCAGTATCGCGATCGGTTCGGGTGGGTGGCAGGGCCAGGGGCTTTTTCAGGGGCGTCAGACCCAAGGTGGCTTCATCCCCTACCAGCAGACCGACTTTGTCTTTTCGGTGGCCGGAGAGGAGCTGGGGTTCGTGGGCAGCGTGGGTCTGCTGCTGATCCTGGGTTTCCTGATAGTGCGCACGCTGATGATCGCGGTGAGGGCCAAAGACGTCTTCAGCCGACTTGTCGCCCTTGGCGTCGCCTGTTGGTTTACCGTCCAGATCTTCGAGAACGTGGGGATGAACCTGGGCATAATGCCGGTGACTGGTCTTCCATTGCCGTTCGTGTCCTACGGTGGCTCCAGCATGTTCGCCTGCTGGCTGGCCCTGGGCCTGGTCAACAACGCCCATTTGTCCGGACTTTACGAACAACGCAAGCGCTGACATCATCCGATGTCTGCCCAGATCACACATCAGGAGTGAAGAATGGCCTTCTCGGCGAGCGATGAGCACAACGACCTCTCCCTCATCGAGCATCGGGCACGTTCGGTGGCCCACCTGTTCGTCGACCGAGTTGCCAGGACTCCGGAACAAGAAGCCTTCCGGTTCCCCCGGGGCGCCGCTTGGGAGTCGGTCACCTGGGGCCAGGTTGATGCCCGCGTGCGCCAGATAGCAGCGGGTCTGGTGGCCTTGGGGATCGAGTCCGAACAGCGTGTGGCAATAGCCTCCAGCACTCGGTACGAGTGGGTGGCCGCCGACCTGGCCGTGATGCTGGCCGGCGCTGCGACGACCGCCATCTATCCTTCGACCGCCGAGTCCGACGTGATCTACATCGTGGCCGACTCCCAGAGTCGCATCGTGTTCGCTGAGGATGACGCACAGATCGCCAAGCTTCGCGCCAACCGCTCGGCGCTGCCCGAGCTGGTCAAGGTTGTCACCTTCGACGGAACGGCCGATGGGGACTGGGTCATCTCCCTTGACGATCTGGAACAGCTGGGCGCAGCGCACCTGGCACAGGCGCCGTCGGTTCTGCACGAACGGATTGAAGCCATCGAGCCGCAGCATCTGGCCACGCTCATCTACACCTCCGGGACCACGGGGCGCCCCAAGGGAGTCCGCCTCTCCCATGACTGCTGGACCTATGAGGCTGCAGCGGTCGACGCGATCGGCCTGCTGAACAAGGACGACCTGCAGTACCTCTGGCTGCCGCTGGCCCACGTCCTGGGCAAGGTGCTGCTCACCCTCCCGCTGCAGATCGGATTTCCCACCGTGCTCGACGGGCGGGTGGACAAGATCGTGGAAAACCTGGCCGTCGTCTCGCCGACGTTCATGGGTGCGGCTCCACGCATCTTCGAGAAGGCCTACGCCCGGATCTCGACCACCATGAGCGCCGAGGGTGGCGCGAAGGCCAAGCTCTTCCAGTGGGCTGTCGGGGTCGGTGGTCGGGTCGCCGCCCTGCGCGCAGAAGGGCGCTCGGCCTCTCCCTTGCTGGCCGCTGAGTTCGTGATCGCGGATCGGCTGGTGCTGCACAAGATCCAGGCGCGGTTCGGCGGCAGGATCAGGTTCTTCATCTCCGGGTCGGCTGCACTCAACGCCGATGTGGCCCGGTGGTTCGACGCTGCCGGCATGCTCATCCTGGAGGGCTACGGGCTGACCGAGTCCAGCGCCGCGTCCTTTGTCAACCGGCCGGGCTCATACGCCTTCGGAAGCGTCGGTTGGACGTTGCCGGGCACCGAGGTCCGGATCGCCCCCGACGGGGAGATCCTGCTCAGGGGACCGGGCGTCATGGCGGGCTATCACAACCTGCCGCAGGACACTGCCGAGGCTGTGGACCCGGACGGCTGGCTGCACTCCGGGGACATCGGCAATCTGGATGAACGCGGTTTCCTGCGCATCACCGACCGCAAGAAGGACCTGTTCAAGACCTCCAACGGCAAGCATGTGGCCCCCTCCGCCATCGAGTCGATCTTCCAGGGGGTGTGCCCGTACGTCAGTCAGCTGATCGTCGAGGGTGAGGGGCGCACCTTCGTGTCCGCGCTGGTCGCCCTTGACCCTGACGCCATGGCGGGCTGGGCGGCGACCAACGGTATGGCCGGCCTGCCCTACGGCGAGCTCGTCGGCTCGCCCGCGGTTCACCAGCTGATTCAGGGCTACATCGACGAGCTCAACGCCAAGCTCAACCACTGGGAGACGATCAAGAAGTTCGTCATCCTTGATCGGGATCTGTCCATCGAAGAGGGCGAGTTCACCCCGAGCATGAAGCTCAAGCGCCGGGTCGTCGCCGACAAGTACAAGAAAGAGCTGGACTCCCTCTACGCTTAAACCCATGCTCGAAGGCGCTCGCGATACCGGACCCACCGGCGCTTCCCTGTTCTCACGCCTGGAGCCGCTGCTGGAGCAGGTGAGCAAACCGATCCAGTACGTCGGCGGTGAGCTCAACTCCACGGTCAAGGACTGGAACTGCGGCGGGTTCGGCCCGCAGGGCCAGGAGCTGACCGCACGCTGGGCCCTGATGTACCCCGACGCCTACGAGGTCGCGCTGCCCAATCAGGGCGTCATGATCCTGTACGAGGTCATCAACGAACGACGCGATGCCCTTGCCGAACGCACGTATTCCGTGTGGCCGGACATGGAGGCGCTGCTGCGGGGCGAGGGCGTCTCGCAGTTCACCGTTGACGGACACCGGGCGGTGCGTGACTTCGACCTGCTCGGCGTCTCCTTCTCCACCGAGCTCGGCTACACCAACCTGCTTACCGCCCTCGATCTGGCCGGCATACCGCTGCACGCGCGTGAGCGGGGCGAGGCTGACCCGATCGTCATCGCCGGGGGACACGCGGCGTTCAACCCCGAGCCGGTGGCGGACTTCATCGACGCGGCGGTCGTGGGCGACGGCGAACAGGCAGTTCTTGAGGTGACGGAGCTGGTGACGACATGGAAGGCGCAGGGTCGCCCTGGGGGCCGGCACGAGCTGCTCCTTCGACTGGCGCGCACCGGTGGGGTCTACGTGCCGGCGTTCTACGACGTCGACTACCTGCCCGACGGCCGGATCAAGCGCGTCGCCCCGGCGGCCAGTGCGTCCGGGGTGCCGTGGCGCGTCTCCAAGCACACGGTGATGGATCTGGACGCCTGGCCATACCCGAAGAAGCCGCTGGTGCCGTTGGCTGAGAGCGTGCACGAGCGGATGTCGGTCGAGATCTTCCGCGGCTGCACCCGCGGTTGCCGCTTCTGCCAGGCCGGCATGATCACCCGCCCGGTTCGCGAGCGATCCATCACCGGTATCGGCGAGATGATCGAAACAGGTTTGGCAGCAACGGGATTCGACGAGGTGGGTCTCCTCTCGCTGTCGAGCGCCGACCATTCGGAGATTGCCGAGATCGCCAAGGGTCTGGCCGACCGCTACGAAGGCACCCAGACGGGTCTGTCCCTGCCGTCGACCCGCGTGGATGCCTTCAACATCGACCTGGCCAACGAGCTGACCCGGGGCGGGCGCCGCTCCGGCCTCACGTTCGCCCCTGAGGGCGGATCAGAGCGCATTCGCAAGGTCATCAACAAGATGGTCAGCGAGCAGGACCTGATCAACACTGTCACCGCCGCCTACTCGGCCGGCTGGCGCCAGGTGAAGCTGTACTTCATGTGTGGTCTGCCGACCGAGACCGACGAGGACGTGCTTCAGATCGCCGACCTCGCCAAGCGGGTCATCGAGACGGGGCGACGGGTCACCGGCCTGCGGGACATCCGTTGCACCGTCTCGATCGGAGGGTTCATCCCCAAGCCGCACACCCCGTTCCAGTGGTGTGCCCAGCTTGGCGCGCCGGAGACCGACGCGCGGCTGCAGAAGCTGCGCGACGCGATCCGGGCCGACAAGCGGTTCGCCTCGGCCATCGGGTTCCGCTACCACGACGGTGAGCCCGGCATCGTCGAGGGCCTGCTGTCCCGAGGTGACCGCCGCGTCGGCAAGGTCATCGAGGCAGCATGGCGTGACGGTGCCCGGTTCGACGGCTGGAGCGAGCACTTCAGCTATGAACGATGGATGCGGTGTGCCCAGAGCGCTCTGGCCGACGAGCCCGTCGATGTTGCCTGGTACACCACCCGCGAGCGCGAGCAGAACGAGGTGCTGCCCTGGGACCACCTCGACTCCGGTCTGGACAAGGACTGGCTCTGGCAGGACTGGCAGGACGCCCTGAGCGACGTAGAGGTCGAGGACTGCCGCTGGACCCCGTGCTTCGACTGTGGCGTCTGCCCGCAGATGGACACCGCAATCGAGATCGGGCCCACCGGAAAACGCCTCCTGCCACTGACCGTGCTGACTGCCGGCAAGGGCGACCTGCTGGAGGCCCCCTAGTCTGGCTTCCCGCTGTCTTGCCTGTTGCCGGTTACCCCCTGCTGGCGAACCAGGGGTGACGCAGGTCCAGGTAGGTCACGTCCTGCATCTGGGCCAGCTCGTTCTCCCAGACCTGGCCCATCTCGGCGGGCATCTCTTTGCGCTCACCCTCACGGGCAGCCTCCTCGCTGCGGAAGGCGACAGTCTCGGTGAACCGTCCGTCCGGCTCCATCGCGATCAGGCCGCCGATGATCTCGGGCCGGGCCTCGTGCAGCATGTCCATGGGTAGCTCCATGAACCTGCTGAAACGCTCGGGATCTGTTAGCCGGCCCTGGATGACCTGGACGAACCCGGCGTCGTCAGCGCCGCCATCCAGGAACGTCATGGCGTCGTCGCAGTCGTGGAAAGTCACTTCGCCCTCGAAACACTTCTCGGTCTGCGCCCACCACGCGCCCTGCTCTGGGCGGGTCGAGTTGCGGGCTGCGGCCTCCTTGGAGTCGAAGCGCACCAAGCCGACAAAAGTGTTGTCGTCGGTCACGCCGTACGTGCCACCCAGCCAGCCCTGTGCCTTCGGTCCCAGCTCCCGGCGCCACACGTCGATCTGGCGGCGCAGGGCCTCAGAGTCGCGGCAGGTGCCCTGAATGATCTGAACAAACATCTCACAAGCCTCCGATCCGGGGACCGCTTCACCCTGAAGTGGTCCATCGATCGACGGTACGCCGGACCCCTGGTGGTTGTCATCGGGCCGGTCCAGTTGTCATCGGCCCCGTAAGGTCGCCGTCATGGCACGCACTCCCGACGGTCCCCCTCCGGCCCCTGCCGTCCAGAAGCTGCGGGTTCGCTATGCCAAGCGCGGGCGGCTGCGCTTCTCCTCGACGCGCGACTTCCAGCGCGCCCTCGAGCGGGCGTTGCGCCGGGCTGCTGTCCCCATGGCTTTCTCTGCGGGCTTCCATCCTCACCCCAAGATCTCCTACGCGAACGCAGCGCCGACCGGAACGGCCAGTGAGGCGGAGTACTTCGAGATCTCGGTGACCGAGCGGGTCGACCCGGAGCGGGTGCGAGCAGCGCTCGATGAGGCACTGCCTGCTGGGCTGGACGTGCTTGAGGTGGTGGAGGCCGGTGTGGGGGCCCTAGCGGATCGACTACAGGCCAGCGACTGGATGATGGAGTTCAGGGGCATGCGGGTCGACAGCCTTTTGGAGGCCTCCGCACGGTTCCTTGCTCTGGAGCGGGTGGAGGTCACCCGGGTCATGAAGAACGGTCCGCGGACCTTCGATGTCCGCGGCGCGGTCGTGTCGCTGGCCGCTTCGCCCGCCCAGGACGGCACATGTGCGATACTGAGGGTGGTCGTACGGCATACCACACCCGCCGTACGACCCGATGATGTTCTAACCGCGCTGCAGTCAGTGGCCGCACTCACGCCGCCGACACCACCCCTGGTGACTCGGCTGGCGCAGGGGCCGCTGCACCCTGCAACCGCGACGGTGACCGATCCATTGGCTGCCGACCAGGACGTTAACGGCATCTGAGCGGTGACGCGCAAGACAGCGCGAGCCACAAGATGTAGCGATACGACTTTCGTCCCGCCCGCATTCAGCGCGGGAGACGACCACAACCGCGCACCATGCGGCGATGAGGGCCAACTGGCCTGGGTGTGGTCCTCGCCACGTGGCTGACGGGAAGACGCCCAAATGGCATCCGAGGACGACAACATCTCCAGCACCGGCATCGCACCTGATGTGCCCGCCGAGGCCGCAGCACCGATCAAGAAGGCCGCCGCCAAGCGTGCACCACGTAAGGCCACCAAGAAGGCCAGCGCACCCCAGCTGACGCCCGATGGTGTCTCCAGCGCTACGACAGAGGCGACCGCTGAGGTGAGCTCAGCCACCGCTGAGGTGAACGCAACTCCGGCTCGAAAGACGGCTAAGCGTGCTCCGCGCAAGTCCGCCAAGAAGTCCGTAGCCGCACCGTTTGATCTGGAGTCTGCCCAGGGCGCCCCCGCGCAGATCGATTCCGCACCGCTGGATCATGCACCGGAGCCTGAGGCTGTGAAGGCCCCTGCGGTCGAGACCTTCGGGCTGTTCTTCCAGCCGCCGGCACCCACCGAGGCGCCTCGTCGGCGCAGGGCGACCGCTCCGGCGGCAGCACCTGCGCCCGAGCAGACCCAGCAGACCCAGCAGACCCAGCAGACCGAGGAGGCTGCGACTCAGCAGACTCAGCAGACTCAGCAGACTCAGCAGACCGAGCAGACCGAGCAGGCTGCGACTCAGCAGACTCAGCAGACTGCCTCACCTGCCGTTGCCGAACAAGGTGATGGGGCGCGTCAGGACAGCCCCAAGGGGCCGGAGGAGTCAGGAGCCGAGGGCGCGCCACGGCGCCGGCGCCGCGGCGGCAAGGGCCGCCGGGGACGTGCCACCGGCGACGGTGGCGGCGATGAGTCGGCGACCAACGAAGACCAGGTCTCGGCGACCAACGAAGACCAGGTCAGTGCTGAGACGACATCGTCGGGCCCGTCCGTTGCTGAGGACAACGAGTCGGGCGAGGGCGGTGAGAGCCGCCGTCGCACCCGTCGCCGGCGCCGTGGCTCCGCCGGGGACGGCGACGACCAGCCCGGCACGACCACCCGGGCGCGTGAGCCGCGTCCGAAGCGTGACGAGGTCATGTCGGTCAAAGGTTCGACCCGGCTCGAGGCGAAGAAGCTGCGTCGCCGCGAGGGTCGTGAGGCAGGGCGTCGTCGCACGGTCATCACCGAGGCGGAGTTCCTGGCTCGGCGCGAGAGCGTCCAGCGAGTCATGGTCGTGTGCCACAAGCAGGACCGCACCCAGATCGGTGTCCTTGAGGACGGCGTTCTGGTGGAGCACTATGTGTCCCGCGAGAGCAATGTCTCGATGGCCGGAAACGTCTACCTCGGGCGAATCCAGAACGTCCTGCCAAGCATGGAGGCAGCGTTTGTCGACATCGGCAAGGGCCGCAACGCCGTGCTGTACGCAGGTGAGGTCAACTGGGATGCTGCGGGCCTGGACAACCGCGCCAAGCGCATCGAGAACGCGCTGAGCTCGGGCCAGAGTGTTCTCGTGCAGGTCACCAAGGACCCGATCGGGCACAAGGGTGCCCGCCTGACTTCGCAGGTCTCGCTGCCCGGTCGCTACCTGGTCTACGTGCCGGACGGCAACATGATGGGCATCTCGCGCAAGCTCCCGGACACCGAGAGGGCCCGACTGAAGAAGATCCTGCGCGAGGTTGTCCCTGAGAACGCCGGGGTTATCGTGCGCACGGCGGCCGAGGGCGCCAGCGAGGATGAGCTGCGCGCCGACGTGACGCGACTGACCGCTGCGTGGAACGAGATACAGGCCAAGAGCAAGAGCGCCAACGCCCCGGCTCTGCTGCACGGTGAGCCCGATCTCACGGTCCGTGTCATCCGCGACGTCTTCAACGAAGACTTTGACAAGCTGGTTGTCGCTGGCGACCCCGCATGGGATGCCGTCAGCGGCTACGTGAACACGGTGGCACCGGACCTGGCCAACCGTGTCCAGAAGTGGACCGGCGAGCAGGATCTGTTCACGCACTACCGCGTCGACGAGCAGATCGCCAAGGCGATGGACCGCAAGGTCTGGCTGCCCTCGGGCGGAACGCTGGTCATTGACCGCACCGAGGCGATGACCGTGGTCGACGTCAACACCGGCAAGTTCGTCGGCTCGGGCGGCAACCTCGAGGAGACCGTCACCAAGAACAACATCGAGGCAGCCGAAGAGGTCGTTCGCCAGCTACGGCTGCGTGACATCGGCGGCATCATCGTTATCGACTTCATCGACATGGTGCTGGAGAGCAACCGCGACCTGGTCGTGCGTCGACTGCTGGAATGCCTGGGACGCGACCGGACCAAGCACCAGGTTGCCGAGGTGACTTCGCTGGGTCTGGTCCAGATGACCCGCAAGCGCGTGGGCGCTGGCCTGATCGAGGTCTTCTCGGAGGACTGTGAGCACTGCAACGGCCGGGGCATCATCGTCAGCGCCGACCCGATCGACCGGCCGGCCGGCGACGGCTCTAGCGGCGGCGGCAACGGCGGTGGCGGGAACAGCGGCGCAGACAAGAGCGGTGGCGATGGCGGCAGCGGACGCGGCACCCGGGGCCGTCGAGCCCGCGGGACCGGACGCGATGTTCCGGTTGCGCCCGAGCCCCCAACGACCGCCGGTGGCCCGACGCCCGCCCAGATAGCTGCTGCGGCACACGCCGCAGCCATCCATGTGAAGTCGCGGGAGGAGACGGTTGAGCCGTCCAGCGAGGCTGGGTCATCCAGTGAGACTGAGCAGTCCAACGAGACTGAGCAGTCCAACGAGACCGAGCAGTCCAGCGAGGCTGGGTCGTCCCCTGCGGTTGAGCCGTCCAGCGAGCAGGAGATGGACCGGCTTCCGGACGCTCCGATGGAGGTGGCTGCGCCCAAGAAGTCCAGGCGCCGCTCTTCCCGGTCGGCCAAGTCGCCTGCTTTCTCGGTGGATCCGGCTGCCGCTCCGATAACCGTCCAGGCTGTTGTCGTCGAGCCCGCGCTCGAGCGGTATTCCTTCGAACCACCGACGACGACAGCCGAGCACACTTCGACCAATGAGGCGACCCAGGATGCCCAGGTGGCCGTCGTGAGCGCGCCCGCCGCGCGCGGTCGACGCAAGCGTCCTCGCGTTGTGGCACCCGCGGGGCCTCCGCGTGGCGCCGACCAACCTGAGTCGGGCAGCGGTGAGTTTGGTTCATAGGCTCCAAAGCAAGTAGTCTGACTCCTCGGTGCGCCCACCGTGCTCGTGTCTCCTCGGAGACTATGTGCCGGTTGCCAGTGGCCACCTCCCCGAACAAACGTAAGAGAGTGAGCCCAACGTGTACGCGATC
>CABDZX010000205.1_pt1 | contig 14619 bp, 10 predicted proteins | sample 3421941 | NCBI WGS metagenome assembly CABDZX01 (sample SAMEA5534341, study PRJEB31848) | metagenome | biome: tundra; feature: field; material: soil | place: USA | collected 2013-05 | depth 0.45 m
AGCAACGCCGAGGTCGCGTCGCAGTGCTCCTCCATGAGCGCCCGAGCACGATCACCGTCGCCGGCAAGCACAGCCGCAACGATCGCGTCGTGCTGGACGTTCGAATGGCTGATGTTGCGCTGAAGCACCGGGATCGCCGCCAGCATCTCCTGCACGGCCGACTGTGCACGGGTCACCGCCTCGATGAGCATGGGCGACCCGGACAGCGTCGCGATCGCCAGGTGGAGCCGGGCGTCCGCAACCCGATGGGTGGCGATGTCCGGCGCGTTGCTGACCTCCTGCGCCGATGCCGTGAGCCACGCGCGTTGGTCGGCCGACAACGATCGCCCGGCCGCGACGTACGCGGCGCCGGGCTCGACAACCCGCCGGAAGTCCAGAGCATCGGCCAGGGCCGCACCTTGACGCACTCCCGGCCGCGTCCCGCTCACCAGGGCAGCTCCCTGGTAGACCACGACGGTGCCGCCGCCTCGCCCGGGCCGCGTGGTAACCAGACCCGAATCCCGAAGTGCCGCAATGGCTTCGCGCAGTGTCATCCTGCTGACGCCAAGACGCTCGGCGAGCTCCCGTTCGGGAGGTAGCTGCTCGCCATAGGCGAACACGCCCAGACGCACCGCAGTTGCGAGCTGCTCCACCGTGGACTCGAAGGCGTTGCCGCCCCTCAGCGGTCGCAGGACCGCATCGGGCAGGCTGCTCACCGAAGCCAGAGAATCCATGGCGGTCAAAGGTTGAAGATCTCTTCGATGGGTTTGGTGTCGTGCCCGGGCGGGACTTCCTTCATGAAGTGCTGTCGCCCACCGACGAACCAGGTGACCGTGGCGAACACCAGCACGATCAGAACCGCGATCGGCGCATAGTTGAAGTTGTTCACCGTGATGGGACTGGCCGGGGGAAGCATGAAGAGGATCACGATGAACACCACCCACCCGATGGCGATCCAGCCGATCACGGCACTCCACCGGCCCAGGTTCCACTCGCCCGTGCGAAAGTCCGGGTTGAGCCGCCGCAGCAGAACCGGCGTCACATACGCGATGTAGAGCCCGATCACGGCGATCGAGGTGACCGCCAGGTATGCCGTTGTGCTCTTCAGCGCCGGGCTGGCCAGGATGAGCGCGCAGACAGTGCAGAGCCAGATGGAGTTGGTTGGCGTTCCGGTGCGAACGTTGACCTTCGACCACATCTGCGAGCCGGGCAACGCCCCGTCGCGAGAGAACGCATAGGCCATCCGGGAGTTCGCCGTCACCGAAGCCATGCCGCAGAAGTACTGTGCGACGCCACAGATGAAGATGAGGAAGATCCCTGCCTTGTGGCCTGCGGCGTCAACGAAGATCTGCGCCGCCGGAAGCCCGGTCGCGGTGCCCAGTTCCGCGCTGTAGTCCTGGATGGCGGCGGTCACCGCAACGAGCAGGACCCAGCCCGCAAGGATCGACACGATGACCGAGTTCACGATGCCCTTGGGGGCGTTGGTGGCGGCGCTGTGCGTCTCCTCGGCCACGTGGGCAGAGGCATCGAAGCCCGTATAGGTGTACTGCGCCATCAACAGCCCGATGAAGAACACATAGATGGGGTTGACCCAGCCGGAGTGGTTCTCGAAGTGGAAGAACGTATACGAAAGCGACTGGTGGTGGTCCGGGATGAACGCGAGGAACGCGACGATGACTGCGACGCCGACCAGGTGCCACCAGGCGCTGATGTTCGAGAGCAGCTTGACCAGGTTGACGCCGAAGGTGTTGAGCAGTCCGTGGGACAGCAGGATGACCGCGAACAGAATGAAGGTACGCACGGGGGTCACTGCCCAGCCCCAGGCCAGGTTGGCGAAGGCCGTCCAGGTCAGCGCCGCGCCGAAGTCGATCGCCGCGGTGACCGCGACCTCGCCGAGGAAGTTGAACCACCCGACGTACCAGGCCCAGACCGCCTTGTTCTTGCGGGCCAGCCGCCCGGCCCAGAAGTACAGACCTCCTGCGGTCGGGTAGACCGAGCAGATCTCCCCCATCGCCAGCGCGACGCACAGGACGAAGACCCCGACCAGCGGCCAGCCGAGCGAGATCGCGATCGGACCACCCGAGCTCATGGCTAGGCCAAAGCTCGTGATGCAGCCGGCCAGTACAGAGATGATCGAGAACGAGACGGCGAAGTTGGAGAACCCGCTCATTCCGCGGTGCAGCTCCTGCTTGTAGCCGAGCTCAGCCAGCCTGGCCGCGTCCTCATCGACAACCGGAGCGGGTGGGGTAACGCTCACGCTTCACCTCCTATAAGGTCTATCGGCAGACCATCGGCTACCGATGAATCATGGGTGAGACGATCTAAAGCCATCAAGGGCTCCCTGTCAATGGTCTATTCCCAGACCCATAGACAGCTCGCTACACGAGGCGGGTCAGCCAGCCACGCGTGTCCGCCACACGGCCGTACTGCACATCGAGCAGCAGCTGACGGATCGAGGCGGTCACCGAGCCGACCCCATCGTTGACCCCTGGATCGCCGACGACGACCTCACCACCGTGCCACGCCAACCGACCGACCGGCGTGACGACCGCTGCGGTCCCGCAGGCGAACACCTCGGTGATCTCGCCACTGGCCGCGCCATCACGCCACTCGTCGATGGAGACACGACGTTCCTTCACCGTGAGGCCGAGATCGCCGGCCAGCGCAAGGATCGAGGAGCGCGTCACGCCCTGCAGGATCGTCCCGGTCAGCTCGGGGGTCACGATGGTGCCGTCGCCGAACACGAAGAAGAGGTTCATCCCGCCGAGCTCCTCAACCCACTTGCGCTCCAGCGCATCCAGGAACGCGACCTGGTCGCAGCCGTTGGCGGTGCCCTGAACCTGTGCGGCGAGACTGGCTGCGTAGTTGCCGCCGCACTTGGCCTCGCCGGTGCCTCCGGGGGCAGCACGCGCGTAGTCGGTGGACAGCCAGATGGAGACGGGCTTCAGGCCACCGGCGAAGTAGGGACCCGCGGGCGAGCCGATCACGACGTAGGTCACGGCAGCCGCCGGCCGCACTCCCAGGAACGCCTCGGAGGCGAACATGAACGGGCGCAGGTAGAGGCTGGCCTCTCCGCCACCCGCGACTGGAACCCACTTCTGGTCGGTCGAGACCAGCGCCCGCAGCGACTCGATGAAGTCCGTCTCCGACAGCTCCGGAAGGGCCAGTCGCCGCGCGCTGCGAGCGAACCGGGCCGCGTTGACCTCCGGCCGGAACGTCCAGACAGAACCGTCCGCGTGCCGGTAGGCCTTCATCCCCTCGAAGATCTCCTGGGCATAGTGAAGAACCGCCGCCGAGGGGTCCAACGACAACGGCCCGTATGCGGTGACCTTGGCATCATGCCAGCCTTCAGCGGTGGTCCAGCTCGCCAGGACCATGTGATCGGTGAATGTGCGGCCGAACCCAGGGTCGGCCAGAACAGCCTCGCGCTGATCGTCCGGCAGTGGGTCAGAACGCACCTGCACCGTGAACGAGAGTGCTGCCGATGACATGGTTCCTCCAAGGCGCGTGCGGGGTGTCTGCTAGCCGAAGGTTAGCCGGACTCCCTGCCACGCGGGAGCAAAGGGGTCGGGTCGACCGGCTCAGCCGGTCAGGGCTGCGATCGCGTCGCCGACCTGTGAGGTGGAACGGGTCGCGGCCCCGCGGGTGGACAGGTCCGAGGCCACAGCCTGCTCCACCGCGAATGCGTCCTTGGGCCGGCCCAGGTGCTCCAGGAGCATGGCGACGGACAGGATCGCAGCGGTCGGGTCGGCCTTGCCCTGACCCGCGATGTCGGGGGCCGACCCGTGGACCGGCTCGAACATGCTGGGGGCGCTTCCCTGCGGGTTGATGTTGGCACTGGCAGCCAGGCCGATGCCGCCGGCGATGGCGGCCGCGATGTCGGTCAGGATGTCACCGAAGAGGTTGTCCGTCACGATCACGTCAAAGCGGCCCGGGTCAGTGACCATGAAGATCGTGGCGGCGTCCACGTGCTGGTAGGCCGTGCTCACCTCTGGGAACTCGGCACCCACCTCGTCCACGGTCCGGCGCCACAGGTCGCCCGCGTGCACCAGGACGTTGTGCTTGTGTACGAGGGTCAGATGCTGGCGAGGCCTTGCCTGCGCACGGGCGAAGGCGTCGCGCACGACGCGCTCGACGCCAAAGCGGGTGTTGATGCTGACCTCGGTGGCGATCTCTGCCGGCGTGCCGATCCGCAGCGCGCCACCGTTGCCGACGTACGGGCCCTCGGTACCTTCACGCACGACGATGAAGTCGATGCCATTGGGGGCGACCCGATCGAGCGCCAGGGGGCTCTGCACTCCGGGATAGAGCCGCACCGGGCGCAGGTTGACGTACTGGTCCAGGGCGAATCGCAGCTTGAGCAGGAGTCCTCGCTCCAGGACGCCGCTGGGCACACCGGGGTCCCCCACAGCTCCGAGCAGGATCGCGTCGTGTCCGCGGATCTCCGCAAGTACGGAGTCGGGCAGGGTCTCACCGGTGGCAAGCCAGCGACGGGCCCCCAGGTCGTATTCGGTGGTGTTCACGGTGACCCCACTGGACGCGGTGACCGCGGCAAGCACCTTAAGCCCCTCGGCCACCACCTCGGGACCGATGCCATCGCCCCCGATCACGGCGAGGTTCAGGGTGTCTGTTGTCTGGGAGTCAATCATGTTCACCAGCCTAAGAGCCGTCTTGCATTGTGGATTCCCCATCTCACCTGACGAACAGCACGCATAGCAGACGGCGCCGGGATAGTCCCGGCGCCGTAGCTCAGCTGCGGCTGAGGTTTACTCGTCTGTGTGTCCCTGGTCTCGCAGGTCCAGTGACTCCTGCAACGCGCGGCGCGCAGCGAGTTCGTCTTCGCTCATGTGAATCACGTCCTTCCCCCGTCAGTGCTTGGCCATATACCCCCGCGAGGCTACGTGGGCGCCATAGCACAGGCAAAGAGTTTCTCGCACGTTGAGACAGCCAGCGGACGTCCCAGGCGCCCTTTCAGGCTCAGTGCGCCCTGTGAAGCTCAGTCGTCGAGGTCGGCGACGCTGACCGTCGCGCCGATCTCCTGGGAGATCTCGGCCAGCACCGCTGCCGGGATCTGTGAGTCGACGGTGAGCACCATCAGAGCGTGGCCGCCTTCGGCAACCCGGGCCACCTGCATGCCTCCGATATTGGCGCCTGCCTCGCCCAGGACACGACCGACGGTACCCACCACGCCCCGTCGGTCGACATACGTCAAGAAGACCATGTGCTCGGAGACCGGAACCTCGAGGTCGAAGTCGTTGACCCCGACCACCTTCTCGATCATCCGTGGGCCGGTCAGCGTGCCGGCGACGCTGACGACGCTTCCGTCGGACAGAGTCCCGCGCAGCGTTGTGACGTTGCGGAAGTCCAGGCTCTTCGGATCGGTCAGGAGGCGTACCTCGCAACCTCGTTCCTGGGCCAGCAGCGGAGCGTTGACGTAGGTCACCGACTCCTCGACGACGTCCTGGAACAGGCCCTTGAGAGCGGCCAGCTTCCAGACGCTCACGTCGTACTCGGTGATCTCGCCCCAGACCTCGATGTCGAGCTGCACCGGGACGGCCGCGGCCAGGGCGGTGTAGATCCGGCCGAGCTTCTCGACCAGGGCGATTCCGGGACGGACCTCCTCGGCGATGATTCCGCTCGACACGTTCACGGCGTCGGGGACGAGCTCGCCGGCAAGGGCCAGTCGGACCGACTTGGCAACAGCAACGCCGGCCTTCTCCTGGGCCTCTTCGGTCGAGGCGCCCAGATGCGGGGTGACCACGACCGATTCGAACTCGAACAGGGGAGACTGCGTGCACGGCTCCTTCGCCCACACGTCGATACCGGCGCCCGCGACCCGGCCTTCCTTGAGTGCGTTGGCCAGGGCCTGTTCGTCCACGATGCCGCCGCGGGCCGCATTGATGATGCGCACGGACGGCTTGACGAGCTTGAGAGCCTCTTCGCCAATGAGGCCCAGGGTCTCCGGCGTCTTGGGAAGGTGCACGGTGATGAAGTCGCTCTCGCGCAGCAGATCGTCCAGGGATACCAGCCGTACCCCGAGCTGCCCGGCGCGCGCCGTGCTCAGGTAGGGGTCGTAAGCCAGGAGCTTCATACCGAAACCGGCAAGACGCTCCGCGATCAGCGCACCGATGCGGCCCAAGCCGACAATGCCCACGGTCTTGCCGAGCAGCTCGACGCCGCCGTACTGGCTGCGCTTCCACTTGCCGGCCTTGAGCGCGTCGTTGGCGGGCGCGATGTTGCGGGCGGTGGCCAGTAGGAGTCCGACGGCAAGCTCGGCAGCAGAGGTGATGTTGGAGGTCGGCGCGTTCACGACCATGACGCCGGCAATTGTGGCGGCCTTGACATCCACGTTGTCCAGACCGACGCCGGCACGGGCGACAACCTTGAGCTGCGGGGCGGCGCCCAGCGCTTCCTGGTCGATTCTGGTGGCGGAGCGGATCAGCACGGCGTCGACGTCTGCGAGGGCGACCAGCAGCTCCTCGCGGTTGGCGCCATCGCAATACCGGATCTCGAAATCGGGCCCGAGGGCCTCGACGGTCGCGGGCGAGAGCTCTTCGGCAATCAAGACAACGGGCTTGGTCACTGGACCTGTCCTTCACAGCTAGCGGGGAAATCGGCACGCCGTGCATGCGGTGGCATGCGGCCGGGGCCGGTGGAAGATACCTCGGCACCGCTCTGTGCCGGGCACACCTTCACGGTGTGCCCGGCATCAGTTTAGGGCGCGCGAGTCTGGCTGGGGGCTTGAGCCCGCGATGTGGACCCCCGGACTCAGCGGGCTGCGCTGCCCTCGACGTAGTCCGTGTCGGATGCCTTGATCCAGCTCATCAGGCCACGCAGCTCACGACCGGTCTCCTCGATCGGGTGCGCAGCGGCCTTCGCGCGCAGCGCCGTGAACTCAGGGGCGCCGGCGTCCTGGTCGGCGATGAAGCGCGCGGCGAACGCGCCACTCTTGATATCGGCCAGGACAGCCTGCATGTTCTCCTTGACGTGTGGGTCGATGACGCGCGGCCCCGAGACGTAGTCACCGTACTCAGCGGTGTCCGAGACCGACCAGCGCTGTTTGGCGATGCCTCCCTCGACCATCAGGTCGACAATGAGCTTGAGCTCGTGCAGGCACTCGAAGTAGGCGACCTCGGGCTGGTAACCGGCCTCGACCAGGGTCTCGAACCCGTACATGACCAGCTGCGAGGCACCACCACACAGGACCGCCTGCTCGCCGAACAGGTCGGTCTCGGTCTCTTCGGTGAAGGTCGTGCGGATACCGCCGGCGCGCAGGCCACCGATCGCCCGGGCGTAGGACTTTGCCAGCTCCCACGCCTTGCCGGTCTCGTCCTTCTCGACGGCGACCAGCACCGGGACACCTCGGCCGTCGACGTACTCGCGGCGGACCAGGTGACCCGGTCCTTTGGGGGCAACCATGGCGATGTCGACACCGGTCGGCGCCTGGATGTAGCCGAAGCGGATGTTGAAGCCGTGTGCGAAGAACAGCGCCGAGCCCGGCTTGAGGTTGGGCGCGATCGACTCCGCATATACCGTGCGCTGGACCTGGTCCGGGGTCAGGATCATGACAAGATCGGACTCCTGGACCGCTGTGGCCACCGAGACCACCCGCAGGCCCTCGGCCTCGGCCTTGGCCCTGGACTTGCTGCCCTCGGCCAGGCCAACCCGGACGTCGACACCTGAGTCGCGCAGGTTCAGCGCGTGGGCGTGACCCTGGCTGCCATAGCCAATGACGGCAACCTTGCGCCCCTGGATCACGGACAGGTCTGCATCGGCGTCGTAGAACATTTCAGCCACGGTCGGGCTCCTTCTTTGCGTGAATTGCGTTGGAAGTGGGAATCGGATGTGCCGTATCGGTGAGCGAGGGTTGATGGGCGCGCAGTAGTGAGTCTTGTCGCGTCAGGCCGACCGTAGAGAACGATCGGTGATCGAGCGGGCACCGCGGCCGATGGCGACCATGCCGGACTGCACCAGCTCCTTGATGCCGAACGGCTCCAGGATCCGCAGCAACGCCTCCAGCTTGTCGCTGTCGCCGGTGGCCTCGATGGTCACCGCTTCGGCTGCGACGTCAACGATCTTCGCCCGGAACAGATGCGCCGTCTCGATGATGTGCGAACGGGTTTGCAGGTCAGCGCTGACCTTCACCAGGAGGATCTCCCGCTGAACGGACGCAGTGCCTGCAAGCTCGACGACCTTGAGCACCTCGACCAGCTTGTTGAGCTGCTTGGTGACCTGCTCGAGCGGCAGTTCGTCCACGTCGACGACGACCGTCATGCGGGACACGTCGGGGTGCTCGGTCGGGCCGACCGCGAGGGAGTCGATGTTGAACCCGCGTCGCGAGAACAGCCCCGCGATACGGGTCAGTACGCCGGGCTTGTTCTCCACGAGGACTGACAGCGTGTGCTTGCTCATCTCTTGCACCTTTCAGTCTTCGCGATCCCACGCAGGCGTGAGGCCACGTGCCGTCTGGATCTGGTCGTTGCTGACTCCGGAGGGGACCATCGGCCACACCATCGCATCCCGGTGGACGACGAAGTCCACCACGACGGGAAGGTCGTCGACCTCCATCGCCGCTCGGATGGTGGCGTCAACCTCTGCTGCGGAGTCACAGCGCATTCCCACACAACCGTAGGCCTCGGCCAGCTTGACGAAGTCCGGGACGCGCACCTGGTCGTGGCTCGTGTGCAGGTCGGTGTTGGAGTAGCGCTCGTTGTAGAAAAGCGTCTGCCACTGGCGAACCATGCCGAGGCTGGAGTTGTTGATGATCGCGACCTTGATCGGGATCTTGTTGATGACGCAGGTCGCGAGCTCCTGGTTGGTCATCTGGAAGCAACCGTCCCCGTCGATGGACCAGACGGTGCGTCCGGGCTGAGCAACCTTGGCGCCCATCGCCGCCGGCACCGAGAAGCCCATCGTGCCGAGGCCACCGGAGGTGATCCAGCTGTTCGGGCGTTCATACTGCACGAACTGGGCCGCCCACATCTGGTGCTGGCCCACCCCTGCCACGAAGACCGACTCAGGACCGCTGATAGCACCGATACGCTCGATGACGTACTGCGGGGAGAGCGACCCGTCCTGTGGGGTGTAGCCCAAGGGGAAGGTGGCTTTCCACTGCGCGACCTGTTGGTGCCAGGCTTCGTAGTCCCCGCGCTGACCGGCCTCCTGCTCGCTTCCCACCACGGCAATCAGATCGCTGATGACGTCCTTGCAGTCGCCCACGATCGGCACGTCGGCGGCCCGGTTCTTGGAGATCTCGGCCGGGTCGATGTCTGCGTGGATGACCTTGGCGTCAGGGGCGAACGTCGACAGCTGACCGGTCACCCGGTCGTCGAAGCGGGCGCCGAGCGTGATCAGCAGGTCGGACTTCTGCAGGGCCGTGACGGCAGACACGGTGCCGTGCATGCCCGGCATACCCAGGTTGAGCGGCTCGGTGTCGGGGACCGCGCCACGGGCCATCAAGGTCGTCACCACGGGTATCTGGGTCAGCTCGACGAACCGGCGCAGCTCATCGCTGGCACCGGATCGGATGACTCCCCCGCCGACGTAGAGCACCGGGCGCTGCGCCTCGCGGATGAGCCGGGCCGCCTCGCGGATCTGCTTGCTGTGCGGTTTTGCCACGGGCCGGTAACCGGGAAGGTCGAGCTTCGGCGGCCACACGAAGGTGGTCTGAGCTTGCAGCGCGTCCTTGCTGATGTCGACCAGGACCGGCCCGGGTCGGCCGGTCGAGGCGATGTGAAACGCCTCGGCGATGGCGCGCGGGATGGCGTCGGCGTCGGTGATCAGGTAGTTGTGCTTGGTGATCGGCATCGTGATCCCGCGGATGTCGGCTTCCTGGAACGCATCCGTGCCGATGGACCGGGACGTGACCTGACCGGTGATAGCGACAATCGGGACCGAGTCCATATAGGCGTCGGCCAGCGGCGTGACCAGATTCGTCGCACCCGGGCCGCTCGTGGCCATGCACACGCCGACCCTGCCGCTGGCGGATGCATACCCCTCAGCGGCGTGTCCCGCGCCCTGTTCGTGGCGCACGAGGATGTGCCGCACCTTGGTGGAGTCCATCAACGGGTCGTATGCCGGCAGGATCGCCCCGCCGGGGATGCCGAAGACGGTGTCGACGCCAACGGCTTCGAGGGCCATCACCAGGCTCTGTGCGCCGGTGACCTGAGCCGGCGGCGCCGCAACCTCACCGACTCGTGCGCGCATCGAGCCCGCAAGGTCCGACGGAGAGGGTCGGGGTCCTGGCTCTGCATTGGCCGAGCCTGCCGGGCTCGAACCTGCCGGGCTCGAACCTGGCCGGGGGGCGTTGCCGTCCGTCACTTTCGTCACCGCTTTCAAGAAACGAGCGCCTCGTCTGTTCCGTGGTCCGACAGAAGCCCGAGATCACGGACCATCTGCACAAAAAAACCCCCGGTCCGGATCCGGACGTGAGGGGCAGCGCGCTGACTCGGATGAGAGTCTGCGCGCTAGGGAAGTACGAAAAATCGGTCCACGCCCCAACCGTGCGACACCGCCGATTCCGTGTCAACTGGGGGTGCTCACCGTCTCAGCATTTGGAGGAAATGTCCGATATCTGGACTCGTGACTCCCAGCCCTGGCCAGGTTCCCAAGCCACGCCCCTGTGCCACGGGCGCGGGCAGGAGTCCCTAGCCACAGACCGCGCCGCCGGCAGCACTTCCCACCAGCTTGCGGTACTTGGCCAGCACACCTCGGGGGTACTTGGGCGCAGGCGCAGTGAATCCAACCGCACGCTCGGCCAGCACCTGCGGGGTCAGGTCGACGTCAAGGGTTCCTGCGGCCACATCCAGCCGGATTCGGTCACCGTCCCTGACGAAGGCGATGGGACCTCCGTCGATCGCCTCGGGAGCCACATGGCCGACGCACAGGCCTGTGGTTCCTCCGGAGAACCGGCCATCGGTCAGCAACAGCACGTCCCTGCCGAGGCCCGCACCCTTGATGGCTCCGGTGACAGCCAGCATCTCGCGCATGCCAGGACCTCCCTTGGGGCCTTCGTAGCGGATGACCACCACCTCACCGGCCTGCAGGGAGCCATTGCCGACGGCATCCATCGCCGCGCGCTCACCGTCGAAGACTCTTGCACTTCCCTCGAACACGTCCGTGTCGAAACCAGCCGACTTGACCACAGCACCCTCCGGGGCCAGGGAACCGCGCAGGATCGTCAGACCGCCGCTCTTGTGGATGGGCTGGGACATGGCACGCAAGACCTGACCATCGGGGTCCGGCGGCCGGACCTGGGCGAGGTTCTCCGCGACCGTACGACCGGTGACCGTCAGGCACTCACCGTGTAACAGTCCGGCGTCCAGCAGGGCCTTCATGACAACCGGAACACCCCCGACGCGATCGATGTCGGTCATCACAAACCGGCCGAACGGCTTGACGTCGGCCAGGTGGGGCACCGTGGCCCCAACCCGCGCGAAGTCGTCCAGCGACAGCTCGACCTCGGCTTCGTTGGCGATGGCGAGCAGGTGCAGAACAGCGTTGGTAGAGCCGCCGAAAGCCATCACGACGGCGATGGCATTCTCGAATGCCTCCTTGGTCATGATCTGGCGGGCGGTGATGCCACGGCGCAACATCTCGACAACGGCTTCGCCGGACTTACGGGCAAAGCCGTCGCGCCGACGATCGGTGGCCGGTGGTGCCGCACTGCCGGGCAGCGACATCCCCAGGGCTTCGGCCACACAGGCCATCGTGTTGGCGGTGTACATCCCACCACAGGCACCTTCGCCCGGGCAGATCGCACGCTCGATGGCGTCGACGTCTTCGCGGCTCATTCGACCCGCGGCGCACGCTCCGACGGCCTCGAAGGCGTCGATGATCGTGACCGTCCGCTCCGACCCGTCGCTCATCTTGGCGATCCCCGGCAGGATCGACCCGGCATACAGGAAAACACTAGCAAGATCCAGGCGCGCAGCGGCCATGAGCATGCCCGGTAGCGACTTGTCGCAGCCGGCCAGCAGAACGGAGCCGTCAAGGCGTTCGGCCTGCATGACGGTCTCGACGGAGTCGGCGATGATCTCGCGGCTGACCAGGGAGAAATGCATCCCCTCATGGCCCATCGAGATGCCGTCGCTCACGCTGATGGTGCCGAACTCCAGCGGGTAACCACCGGCGGCATGGACACCGTCCTTGGCGGCCTTGGCGAGCCGGTCCAGGGAGAGGTTGCAGGGGGTGATCTCGTTCCAGGAGCTGGCGACGCCGATCTGCGGCTTGACCCAGTCGTCATCGCCCATACCGACGGCTCGCAGCATGCCACGGGCCGCGGCCTTCTCAAGCCCGTCGGTGACCTCGCGGCTGCGCGGCTTGATGTCAGGCCGACCAGAGGCTGTGGTCGCGCTGGTCGATGTCGGGGTGGTCGAGGTCAGGCTGGGCGATGGGGTCGAACGCTGGGTCATGACAGGATTCTATGACCCCGTCCACAGACTGGGACCCGGATCTCGCCGAACGGACAAAGCGGGTTATGGCGGCAAGCTCAGCCGGGATCCAGCGGTGAACTTGGTCTCGGTTGCTGGTCGCAACACGCGAATGCCATTCTGATGAGCAAGGAGAATGCGACTTGACTAGAGCCGTGTTCATCCGCACACGAGGGCGGCGGGCCCAACGCAGTCACCGAATGCGACAAGGGTCAGGATCCGCTCGTTGCCTCCGTCGACCACCTAGCCGTCCCGGTGGGTTGGGACGCGGGCAAGGTAAGGGTCAGGCGAGAGACGAAAGAGCGTCGTTTGCCCAGAGGCCACCCCGCCTATTTCAGCGAGCGTCCTTCGTATGTGGTTCCTTTGACGGTTGGTCCCGTCGGTTGAAATGTCCGGCCAGGCCTCAGATCTGAGCTCGGCGGCCATGTGACCTGGGCCACACGTTCGGGCGTGTCTGGGGTATACACTTTGAAGTCCTTCGTCCCCCCAGACTCTGGTGACGTCGGCTTATCCCCGTGCTGCTCCCGAACCTCGGTGGCCCGTGTCCTCACTTCCGGGACCACCGAATTGAGTTGGCTATGGTGCAGCAGCCGAGCATTCCGCAGGACCTTCACACAGATTCCGACCGCCACCTCGTCATGTTCCCGACCCCGCACGAGGCCCACGTTCCCCCAAAGCGCCCAGCGCAGTCAGCCGGCCGGCTAGCATTCGGAGTCCTGCCCGCCGACGACGGCGGCAAGGTCGACTGGGCGGTGCTCAACGCCCCGCGGCCAAACCCATTGACCGACAGAGGCTCTTCAGAGCGTGCCAGCGCAGCCCAAGCAGCCGTCGCTCCTGTCCACGGTCTCGGCCAGAGCCCCTTGACGAGAAGCCGATCGCAGTACTCTCCCTCCCACCGGCACGACGACACCTCCAACTACCTTGGCTAGCGAACTAGACCGGAGCTCGATGCCGGTCCGGAAAAACACACGAGTCCTACAGATCGACTCGAACGGGCAGTCCAGCTCGGCCCGCCTCGTCAAGTCGCCGAGCATCCGGTGGTGGCGCTCGCTGAGCATGGCGACCGGGGCCGCGGTCGAAGCCTCCAGGCCACGCGCTTGGATCCAGCAACGACATGGCCAACTCCAGTCCGGAGCCCGTGAAGAACGCCGGCGTCGTCAAAGCCATCTGAGCCGCGCGCTGGACTCGTGTGGGCGTGCCTTCATCGGCCGAGGCTGACGTTACTGGAGGCGGAGGCGACGGCTGGTTGTGCTGCCTGAGCAGCGCATCGAACGGCCCATAGTTTCCGAGCGCTGACTGCGCTCGGAGTCAATCCGGGGGTGAGGCCATAAGCCCCCGCTGTTCTGTTGGACAGACAGCGGGGGCTCAGTGGCAGACAATTCGGCCTACTTGCTTTGCCCAAAGCTTTGGATGCGCTGCTCAAAGGGACCTACGGGCGAAGTCCATTGTCTGACCTGGTCACCCCGGCCACAGGGTTTGCCCTGAATGAAATCGTCCCAATGTTGGAGCAAGTGAAGGCGCTTGACTTTGGTGCCTGGGGTAGGACGTTGCAGATCGGCGAGACGTATGCGCACGCCCTTCAACTGCCACTGGGCTCTGGAGACAATGAGAAGAAAGCGAACGAGATAGCCGACACGTTGGTGTATGGATACCCGCATCACCTATATCCCATCGACGACGTGGAATCAAAGCAGATTGGTCTCAACGTCTCTGTGATGAAGACAGAAGAATATGAAGCTGCGCTCGATGTTGCTGAGGCTCAGACCTCCTTGAGTAGTGACCCGTTCACCGTTGAGATTTACGCCGTGGCGAGTTGGTAGGTCAGTGGCCGGGGGTCGATGGGCATAACCGCTGGTGTGGCGTTGAGCTCTTCGGTGAGTAGCTGAAGGGCGCCGGCGACTCGTGGGCTGTCGGGCCGGTCGAGGGTGATGGTGATCGCGTTGGTGGTGTAGGCGACGTGGCCGCCGAGGTGGAGCAGGCTTCGCAGGATCGCCCGGTACTGGTTGGGGTCGGCGAGGTAGGCGTTGAAGTGCTCGGCCAGCCATGCTTCGGCGTTGAACGCGAGCAGTCGCAGCACCATCTGCAGGCCGCGGCGCCCAAGGTGGGGGCGGGCTAGTTGCGCGTCGGGGTCCAGGTCGGTGTTGGTGACCTTGCGGGTGTCGGGGCCGATGTCCATCCCGTAGTCGGCCAACGCGTCGATGCCGCCCCG
>CABDZX010000214.1_pt1 | contig 14504 bp, 15 predicted proteins | sample 3421941 | NCBI WGS metagenome assembly CABDZX01 (sample SAMEA5534341, study PRJEB31848) | metagenome | biome: tundra; feature: field; material: soil | place: USA | collected 2013-05 | depth 0.45 m
TGGGGTATTCATCGAGCCAACGCCAACCATGGTTCGGGTATTCCATGCCGGGGCCGCGGCGGGCCCCGTCAACCGAGCGGCCTGTCCCACTCGCATTGACGGCGCGGGGTCGCCGGACTCGGCGTTGTTGTTGATGGGCGTCAGGCTGCGTTGGGCCGGCGGCCCATCACGATCGGATGCCCCGCCCCGGCCCAGGCACCGGTGCCACCGGTGACGGAGTATGCGTCGTAGCCCGCGCGCATCAGTAGGTTGGTCATCGCGAGGCTGCGGTTGCCGCTAGCGCAGATCAGATAGATCGGCTTGTTCTTGGGGAGCTCGTGCATGCGCGACGATAGCTGCCCCATCGGGACGAGAGTGGCGCCGGGGACGTGGCCACCCACGTACTCACCGGGCTCGCGGACATCGACGACGATCGCGCCGTCACAGTGAGCTGCGGCGAACGCCACCAGGGGGACTTCACGCATGCTGGCTCCTTCTGTCAGTGACAGATATCGAGATGGTGGATACCTATGGGGGTATCGATCCGGTGCCAACGCTAGCCCGAAACATCCACACACACCAATCTCGTTGATACCTCCACAGGTATTTCGATCCCCAGCTCCCCCAACAGCCGCGCCGACCATGACGACCAGCCAGGAGGACACGAAGGGATACCGGCTTCCCGTTGACCCAGACCCGCCGCTACCAGCAGGGCCAGGCTGATGAGCAAGGCAGCGAGCCTGTCGGTGGCTCTGCGGGGCTGCCTGCCCGCCCGGGGCTGCGCTACCTCAACAGCCAGCAGATCGCCCCGAACCCAGGAGCCGGCAGAAGCCGCGAGCGACTCGGTCCAGCGCGCTCGCTAGCCGCAGATACCTGCGTCCACGTACCATCGGTCGTTTCACAGTCGACCAGTAGTCCACAACCAACCAGAGGAACACCACATGTGTAGTCCCGCCCGTTGCCAGCGCTGCGGAAAAACCACCTGGAGCGGCTGCGGCAGTCACGTCGACTCCGTCATGGCCAACGTCGCCCCCGCACAACGATGCACCTGCGCCCCCATCGAGCGGCCCACACGAAAGTTCCCATGGAGCCGAAGCTGAAGCACCTGCGCCACATCCACATACCCGCGACTCGCGAGAACCCTTAACGGGCTGTGGACAAGCCCAACAGGGACGGGGCAACCGCCCGGGTCACCGGTGGGTGAGGAGCTCGTTGGCACGGTCGGCCAGCGACACTGGGACGACCGTGTCGGCCTCAGGTAAGGAGCCCGAGGCAGCCCGCGTCCCCACCAGCCGAGGTCGCCAGCATCACGGCCGCCAGGGCGCACAGCACGATCGCGACCCAGCCTGCAGAACCGACCGGCACGGCGGCGACAACGAGCGCAGGGGCACCCACGAACGAAGCTTGCGTCAGCTGAACCCACATCCATATTCACGTTGTTCTTCCTCCGGTTGGAATTGGTGCCCCTCATAGACGCGGCCAACCCCAAAAGAGATACCGACCGGGTCGCCGGCACCCGCGCCCTGGTCGAGCTCCCGCTGGCCCACCGCAGGCTGCCCACGAACGTGCTGGTCGCGGCGATGGACCACGCCGCCGACTCGGGCGTCCTGGACCCCCAGGTCGTGCTCATCGACGCCCGACGGGGCCAAGTCGAACCCGTCGCCCCGGCAATTTCGGTCGCGACCCTGGCCAAGCACGAAATAAGTCGTCCGGTCCTGGTGCCGTAGGACTGTTGTTTGGCCAGCGCGAGCCCCATAATCTGAACTGGTACCGGTTGGTTTCATAGATCGGAGGGGGCATGTTTTGAGCAACGCCGACCTCGAAAACCAGTTTGGACTGCCGCGCTCGCTGTTGTTCAAGAGCCCAACGGGGATCAAGGGCTTTGACGAGATCACCAACGGTGGGCTGCCGACCGGGCGGCCCAGCCTGGTGTGCGGCCCGCCCGGCGCCGGCAAGAGCCTGTTCGCGCTGCAGTTCCTGGTCAACGGTGCCACCCGCTACGCCGAGCCGGGAGTGTTTCTTGCCTTCGAGGAGGACCGGGCCGACGTGGTGGCCAACGTCGGATCGCTCAACTTCGACCTCGATAGGCTGGAACGGGACGGTCGAATGCTGGTCGACGCGCTGACCTTGGAGCCGCAGGTCGTCGATACCGGCGACTTCGACCTCGAGGCACTGATGGTCCGGCTGGCTTGGGCTGTGGAGAAGATCGGTGCGAAACGGGTCGCCATCGACAACGTGGAGGCGTTGTTCGCCGCCTTCAGCAAGCCGGGCCTGGTCCGGTCCGAGTTGCGGCGGCTGTTCCGTTGGCTCAAGGCCCACGACCTGACCACCGTGATCACCGGGGAGCGTGGCGAGGGCATGCTCACCCGGCACGGCATTGAGGAGTATCTCTCCGACTGCGTGGTGGTCCTGGACGACCGGGTGGTCCAGGACGTCGCCACCCGGCGACTTCGGGTAATGAAGTACCGCGGCTCAACCCACGGCAGGAACGAGTACCCGTTCCTGATCGGCCCCCAGGGCCTCGAGGTGCTACCGATCACCTCGCTCGGCCTGAGTCAGGAGGTCAGCGCCGAGCGGATCTCCACCGGCGTGGCCGGGCTGGATGAGATGCTCGGCGGGGAGGGCGTGTTCCGGGGCAGCGGTATCCTCGTCAGCGGATCGTCCGGCACCGGTAAGACGACGATCGCGGCAAATTTCGCCGACGCCGCCTGCCGACGCGGGGAGACCGTGCTGTTCTTCAGCTTCGAGGAGTCCAAGTCCGAGATCTATCGCAACATGGCCTCAGTCGGACTGGACGTGTCTGGCTGGGTGGACCGGGGTTGCTGCACTTCCACTGCGAGCGGCCGACCACCCGCGGGTTGGAGGACCACCTCGCCGTGATGCAGCGAATGATCCAAGAACTACACCCGACGATGGTGGTGATCGATCCGGTGAGCAGTCTGGCCCGGGGTGCAACTCCGTTCGACGTCTCGGCCATGCTCATGCGCCAGGTCTACTACCTCAAGTCGGCCGGCATCACGGCCGTGATGACGGTGCTGAGCGGGGAGGGCTGGCTTGAGCAGTCCATCACGAACATCTCTTCGTTGGTCGACACCTTCATAGAGGTCGTCATACTGAGCGCTTTCGGGGAGCGCAACCGCGGACTGTACGTGCTCAAGAGCCGTGGTATGTCTCACTCGAACCAGATCCGCGAGTTCCTGCTCAGCGACCGCGGGGTGGACGTTATCCCTGTGGTCATCGGACCGGAGGGGGTGTTGACCGGGTCGGCGCGCATTACTGCGGAGAGCGCCGAGCGGAGCGCCGCGGAGGGGTTGTCGCGGGAGTCCGAGGAGCTCTCGCGCGCACTGGAGCAACGCAGGGAGACTGTCGATGCGCACGTGGCCACACTGCGGGCTGACTTTGCGGCCGAGGAGATACTGACCCAGCGACTGATCGAGGCGAGCGAGCAGCGGCAAGAGGCGGTACGCCTGGACCGGCTGGCACAGGGGCGGCGGCGCACCATCAAACATCCGGAGAACGAACCGTGAGCACCCCCTCCGAACCACAGGCACAGGAAAGGGCGCCCACCCCGGAACGACTTCACCTGACGCTGTTCGTCAGCGGAGCCTCACCCGCTTCCGCCCGGGCTGTGCGTCGGCTTCGCGATATATGCGAGCGGCACGCTCCCTTCGGCTACGACCTGACGATCGTCGACATCTATCAGCAACCCGAAGTGGTCGTTTCCCGGGGGGTGCTGGCTGTGCCAACCCTGATCAAGGAGCTACCACTTCCCGTAAAGGTGTTGATCGGCGACTTCACCGACGAGCCAAGGGTGCTCGCCGCGCTGGGCCTGCATGCCGCGACAGTGGATTGAGCCATGACGGCCGGTGGGTCCAGCCGGGACCATGAGATGACCCTCCTCGCCAACCGGCTCGCCGTTGCCGAGGAAACGATTCGAGCACTGCTGGCCGGCGAGGTCGACGTGATCGTGAAGGGCACCGGGCCGGGTGATCAGCAGGTCTACACGCTGGAGACCGAGGAGCGCCCCTACCGGCATCTGGTGGAGCGGATGTCCGAGGGCGCCGCCCTGGCCGACGCCGACGGCTTGATCGTGTACGCCAACCAACGGATCGCGACGTTGCTCGGTGTTCCGCTGGAGCGGCTGCTTGGCCAGTCGTTCTTAAACTGGCTCGACGAATCCGAACACCCCCCCTTCATCCGGCGGCTCACCACGGCAGCCTCTGGTGGACACGACGAGCACACCCTGCGCCGGTCGGACGGCGGCAGCGTGCCGGTGCTAGTGGGTGTCAGCATCACGCAGGAGCCCCATGGGCTGCTCCGTTGCCTCACTGTGACCGACCTTGGCCCGCAAAAAGCACAGCAGCAGCAGCTGGACCGACTCAACCAGGAGCTGACCAACCGGTTGGCCGAGCTGCACCAAGTCAACGCCGAACTCGACGCCGAAAGGATCAGGGTCGAGCAGGCCAACGCGGAACTGCACGTGGTCAACGAAGCGATCCGGGGCTTCATCGCCGTCGCAGCGCACGATCTGCGCTCGCCGCTCGTGTCGATCGCTGGTTTCTCCGCGCTGCTCACCAAGAGCTGGGAGACGTTCAGCGAGCAGGACCGGCGCAAGTTCGTCGCCAGTATCGACCGCCAGTCCCACAACATGTCCAAGCTGGTCGATGAGCTACTCACCTCGTCAAGCATCGAGGGCGGTGCGCTGAACACGTCGCCCAAGCTCATATCGTTGAGGAATGCCATCGACCGGTGCCTGGAACTGGGCAACAGGGACACCGAGAGTGTGGCTGTGTCTTGCTCACCGGATCTGATCATTCGGGTCGATCCACACCACCTGGCACGCATTCTGGACAACTACGTGCAGAACGCATTCAAGTACGGAGAACCGCCCGTGCGCATCGATGCCACCCGGAAGGGTGACATGGTCGAGGTTCAGGTTCTCGACCATGGACCCGGTGTGCCGGCGGAGTTCGTGCCCAGGCTGTTCGGCAAGTTCGCCCGAGCCGACACTGCGAGCACGAGAGGCAAGAGGGGCACCGGCCTCGGTCTGTCGATCGTGCGTGGACTGGCCGAGGCCAACGGCGGTCAGGCGCGCTATGAGCCCAACGTTCCCAACGGCGCGTGTTTCGTTGTGGAACTCCCGGCCGGCGCCACCTCAGGTGCGTGAAGGTGACTCGTGGTGGTCGAAGACCATCCGGCTGACGGCGCGGCGGACGGTCTCAGCTCCGCGAGCAGGCCGGCGACGGACGGTCCCCTCAGTTCCGAGGCCATGGGCAAAGCATCAGCTGACACAGGTTCGTCAGGGATCAACTGAGACTCGACAACTTGGCTATCGACGGTCATATGTCGGGTGATTCGTGAAAGTCGCGGGCAGCTGATCCTCTACACAGCCGCCACACGGATCGCGGCACAAGTGGCACTCCCACACCAACAGGACGCACACTGCGAACGGCCTTGGCGAACTTGTGCCAAGGCATGGGCTTCGATGCTCCTGACCTCGCCTCTTCAAGACCGACGGCGCGGACGCCAGCAAGGCTTCGGCATGTGCAAGAAGAGCAGCTGGTTGGTCCCCTTGGCCGCCGTGCTCAGACCTGAAGCCCCACAGCAACGATCGCCTCGGCGACGATCCGCAGGCTGGCGTTGTTGTTGCGGGCGTGCGAGCGCATCAGCTGGAAGGCCTGCTCGACGGTGACTGTGCGCTGCTGAGAGGTGATCCCCTTGGCCTGTTCGATGACGACCCGTGACTCCAGCGCCTCCTGCAGCTGCTGGCTGAGCTGCTCCTGCTGGCGCAGCTTGGAGGCGTTGACCACATAGCTGGTCGCCACGTTGGCCAGCACGCCGGCCACCGCCATGTCCTCATCCGACCACTGCCGAGGCTCCGGAGAGTAGAGGTTGAGGGCGCCGATGATCTGGTCTGCCAGCCGCATCGGGATCGCCGCGACCCCGGCCACGGACAAGCGGGTGGCGGAAGCCGAGAACTTCGGCCAGCGGGTGGACTCCTGCCGCACGTCGGTCACCCGAACCACCTCACCGGTGGAGTATGCGTCTCGGCACGGGCACGGGAAGGGGTGCAGCTGCGCATGATCGCGCTCCAGCTCCGCCGAAGCCTGGTTCACCGCGGTTACGAAGCAAAGCCCCCCATCGTCGGCCATCGTGACCCAGCTGCCGCACAGACCCAAAACCGCAGTGACGCTCTCCGTGAGCTCAGTCAGCGCTTCCTCAAGGTCGTAGCGCGCTGGCAGAACCACGGCGAATCTTGACAACGTCTGGAGGAACAAGGACTGGTCATACATCTCGGGGGTCATCCGTTCTTACGCCACCGGTTTGGCGGCTCACCGTAGTGCTGGACCGTAGCCATAAAGGATCGCACGTCATTGGTCGGGTGCCACATGCTGACACCAAGTCTAAGTCTGCGAAAGGGTCAGCCTTGACCACCAAGCCTGACCATAACCTCATCCACCAGCGGTGCAGGTCATGGGCGGTGCGCACGAAAGTGGGTCCCGACGTCATCTGCCGGCCGCTCAGGCCGTCGCCGACCCGCTGGCGTGAGCTTGCAGGCCCGTGACCCATGGGAGCGGGATTCGTCCGCTCCCATGGGTCACCTCCCAGCGCACGCAGGCAACCAGATGGGCATGACTCAGGGGTGGGGCTCGTTCTGCGCGGTGCTGACCTGGTCGCGGTAGCAGTTCGCACAGCTTCGCCCTGCGCCGGGGGCGGGACGTGCGCCCACCCCCGGCACGTGCTGGGAGGCCGTGTCATCTCGTCGGGCTAGGCGATCATCCCGTGCGGATCAAGCACGAACTTCTTAGCGACGCCCTTGTCGAAGTCGGCGTAGCCCTGGGGTGCCTGATCGAGTGGGATCACCGTCGCGTTGACGTTTCTGGCGATCTGCACCTTGTCGTGCAGGATCGCCTGCATCAGCCCGTGGTGGTACTTCATGATCGGGCACTGGCCGGTGGTGAACGACAGTGACTTGGCCCAGCCGAGGCCAAGCCGGATCGACAGGGCGCCGATCTTGGCGTTGTCATCGATGCCGCCGGGGTCACCGGTGACGTACAGACCCGGGATACCCAGGGCGCCGCCGGCTGCGGTGATCTCCATCAGGGAGTTCAGCACGGTGGCGGGTGCCTCCTGGCCGGCATTCGCGCCGTGGCCGTGCGCCTCGAAGCCGACGGCGTCGACCGCGCAGTCCACCTCGGGCACCCCGAGGATCTGCTCGATCTGATCCTGAGGACTGCCCTTGGACACGTCGACGGTCTCACAGCCGAAGGAGCGGGCCTGGGCCAGCCGCTCAGGGGTCAGATCGCCGACGATGACGACCGCAGCGCCGAGCAGCTGGGCGGATGTGGCCGCGGCCAGCCCGACGGGTCCGGCACCGGCGATATAGACCGTCGAGCCCGGCTTGACCCCCGCGGTATACGCGCCATGGAAACCGGTCGGGAAGATGTCCGAGAGCATGGTCAGGTCACGGATCTTGGCCATCGCCTGGTCCTTGTCCGGGAACTTCAACAGGTTCCAGTCGGCATAGGGCACCATGACGTACTCGGCCTGTCCGCCGACCCAGCCCCCCATGTCGACGTAGCCGTACGCCGAGCCGGGACGGTCAGGGTTGACGTTCAGGCAGATCCCAGTCTTGCCTTCCTTGCAGTTGCGACAGCGACCACACGCAATGTTGAACGGTACCGAACACAGGTCACCGACCTTGATGAACTCCACGCCCGGACCCGTCTCGATGACCTCGCCGGTGATCTCGTGCCCGAGCGGCAAACCCGCGGGGGCCGTGGTCCGGCCACGGACCATGTGCTGGTCGCTTCCGCAGATATTGGTGGAGACCACCTTGAGGATGACCCCATGGGGGCACGCACGCCCCACGTTGGCCGGGTTCACGCCCGGCCCATCCGCCACCTCCAGGGTGGGGTAGGGGATGTTTTCGACCGCGACCAGACCAGGTCCCTTGTACACGACTGCCTTGTTGCCTGCCATTGCTCTCTCCTTCGAACGAACTTGCGGATGGACCGCCTCAGCCGGGGTGCTGACCCGCCGGGGCTGCATTACGTCTTGCGCCTACGTGCTTGACCTCCCTTCGGCAGATGCTCCGCCACGGCTCTGCTGGCCGCTGGCGAAACCGGTAAGGACCTGTAGCCCCCTCGCTAGCTCCGACCTGATGGCGCGTCACTCGCCTCGGTGACCACGAGCGCGTCGTCGTCGGCCTCAGGTGGCTGTACCAACCGGTCATACACGAAAGCCGCCGCCACGGCCCCGATCACCGGTCCGGTGACGTAGATCCAGAGCTCGCCCCAGGGCGTCGTCCCACCGGACACCGCGTTGGCGACGTAGGGGCCGAAGGTGCGGGCGGGGTTGACCGATCCGCCGGTGAACGGCCCAATGACAAAGATCTCGCAGACCACGGCCAGGCCGATGAGGAAACCAGCCCACCCCACCGGCGCCCGCCGGTCCACGGCCACCGCCATGATGGTGAACAGCAACAGGAAGGTGCCCAACCCCTCAGCCAACACTGCCTGTCCGGAGCTGACCCCCGGCCCAGCCGAGGTCAGGCCAACGCCTGCAGCGGTGGCCGCCTTCGTCCCGGCCACGCCAACCATGAGGAAGGCCCCAACCACGGCGCCCACGAGCTGCGCACCGACGTAGGCCGGGACCTCGACCCACCGGAAGCGCCGCGTGACCGCCAGCGCCACAGTCACGGCGGGGTTGATATGCGCCCCGGAGGTCGTACCCAGCGTGTAGATGACCAGCGCGACGACCAGCCCGAAGGACAAGGCGATGAACCCGAGGCCCGCATAGTCCAGCGATCCCTTGCCCAGTACCTTGGCCGCCACCACCGCCCCGGGTCCAAAGAACGCGAGCAGGGCGGTGCCGAGGAGCTCGGCGAGTGTGCGACGCAGCAACGAACCATTCATGGCCGTACCTTTCCCGTCAGGAAGAACGTCCGGTTCTGACCAACGGCCCGAACCGTCGAACGTGAGGAGTCGCTCTTGAAACGAAGACGACTAATGGCTTCTGTCAGATGGGTAAGCCTCCAATAACAGGTGGCACTCACATACGACGACCTCATGAAGGGGCCCGGCGGGCGTCCCTCGAAGTCAGGCAATCTCCAACAGGTTTGCTATGTGAACTCGTGTGCGTCTGGGGGAGAGGGTAACAGAGTGTGGGCTGGGTCACCCTCACGCCCGACTGCGGCGAACCCTACTGGCGGGGACTGCGCAGCCGGCTTGCTGGAGGCGGACAACGACACCGCCGCCGCGGCGCTGGTCATCGCGGCGACCGACCCGGACTACACCGCCACGTTCCTCAGGGCCGTGCGGTCCGAACACGGCTACCGGGCTTGGACCGCCGACGAACAGCGGGCATATGTCCGGGTCGAGGCGGCCCGCGCCACGATGTCGGAAGGCGGCTCGGGGTCCTACCTCGTACCGTTCGTGCTCGACCCGTCCGTGGTGCTCACCAACAGCAGCATCACCAACCCGGTGCGGTCGCTGGCCAAGGTGGTCACGACATCGAGCGCGACATGGAACGGCGTCAAGGCCCGACGGCGTCACGTCGCTGTGTCGTTGGCCTGACCGCCTTATGCTCCGACGTCGCGACGTCAGCTGAGCTGGTTCATGACCCCCGACGCGATGAGCTCGAGATGGTCGAGGTCCTGCAGGTCCAGCACCTGAAGATAGATCCGGCTGGTACCCACACCTGCGTACTGGCCTATCTTGTCGACGATTTCGTTCGGTGACCCGGCGAGGGCGTCGTGCCGCAGCTCGTCCAGGTCGCGGCCGATGGCGGCGGCGCGCCGACGCGCCTCAGTCTCATCCCGCCCGGCGCAGACTGCCAAGGCGTTGCTCAGGGTGAGGGTGGAGAGGTCACGCCCGGCCGCTCCCGCCACCACACGGACGTTCTCGAACAGCGCGGCCGACTCCTGGACGGACACGAATGGCAGGTTGAAGTCCGACGCATAGCGCCCGGCGAGCTCTGGGGTCCGGCGCCTGCCCGTGCCCCCGATCACAATCGGCACCGGAGTCTGCACCGGTTTCGGCAGCGCAGGCGAGTCGACCAGCGTGTAGTGCCTGCCCTCATGGGTGAACCGCTCGCCGACGGGAGTCTCCCAGAGCCCGGTGATGATGGCCAACTGCTCCTCGAGCCGGTCGAACCGCTCGCCCACCGACTCGGGGAATGGGATGCCGTATGCCGCGTGCTCCCGCTGCGACCAGCCCGCGCCAAGCCCGAGCTCGACCCGTCCGCCTGACATCTCATCGACCTGGGCCACTTGCACCGCCAGTAGCCCAGGGTGCCGGAACGTTGCCGATGTCACCAAAGTGCCGAGTCGGATCGTGTTGGTATCGCGGGCCAGGCCTGCCAGCGTCGTCCAGGTGTCCGTGGGCCCGGGCAAGCCATCTCCGTCGCCCATGACGAGCAGGTGGTCCGAGCGAAAGAACGCAGGAAAGCCACACTCCTCTGCCTTCTGCGCGATAGCGAGCTGGTCGGCATACGACGCCCCCTGCTGAGGCTCAATGAACAGGCGCAGTTCCATAGCGGCCACCCTATGCGGCCGGCTCCCGTGTGAAATGAAAACCGTGACAACGAGCCCGAGCCCCTCGTCCGAACCGGCACGCAGAATCCATCCTGACCAGACGGTGAAGGATTCGAACCATCGAAGCTTTCGCGATGGATTTACAGTCCCAAGGCTGCAAGCCTGTGACCAGCGGAAACGCCTCACCCGCAACAACTTCCGTGCGTATTCCCCACAGACAACCGTTAACAGCCGACGACAGCCAGACGCCCACGACCTGGGGTTCGCCGCCGAGATCTGGGACTGGACCACCAAGGACCTCGACGCCCTAGCGGCCACCGGCGCACGGTTCACCTCGATGACCGGATACATCGCTGGCAACCTGACCGACCCCAACGGTGCCGACACACTGCTGCACACCGCCGAGCAGTCCATCCGTGCAGCCGCGAAACTCGGCACCCCCAACCTCAACCCGCATGGCACAGGACTCGATGACCGCGGCCTACCCGTACAACCTGTGCAGACCGTCACCGGTGCCATGTGGCGGACAGCCGTGAAAACGCTGACCCGCATCGCGGCGCTCGGCGAACGAGAGGGCGTCGTGTTCAGCCTGGAAAACCTCAACACCGCCGTCGACCACCCCGGCACCCCCTTCGCAAGGGCCACCGACACCCGATCCCTCGTCCAAGCCGTAGACAGCACCCACCTGCGGATGAACCTCGACCCATACCACGCCCAGATCGGCGAGGGAAACCTCATCCAGCTCATCCGCGACAGCATCGACTGGATCGGGGAGGTCCAGGTCGCCGACGTGCCCGGCCGATGCGAACCTGGCACCGTCGAGATCAACTACCCCGCCATCGCCGCCGCCCTCCACGAAGCCGGCTACACCGGCGTCGTCGGGCTCGAAGCATGGGCATCAGGCGACGACTACACGGCGCTGCAACGCTTCCGCGACGCCTCCACACCACCGGCTTACCCCGACCACCGTCCAGTACATGCCACTGCCCGCTCACGTTCGATTGGACTGGACTCCACGGGCAGGTTTCACGACTGCGCCTGGGCAGAAACTCAACGCCACTCGACCCAAGTCACGGGGCACCCCAACGGAACCCGATGAGCCATTCACTGGGCTGCGCGCGAGCCGGCATACCAGCTGAGAGGGAGGTGACATTAACGACGCCGACGTCACCTCCTTCTCGGCATGGGTTCGACTTAGACGTCCCTGACCGCAGGCCGGGCGTCGCCCCACTGTGCGTCGTCAGGAGTGTTGAGGTCTCGGTTGACGGTTTCCGGGACCGTGCGAGTCACCAGGAAGCTCACGATCATCGTGATCGTCATGTAGATCGCAACCGGCACCCACGACTCTGCGAATGCCGCCAGAAGAGCCGCACAGATCAGCGGTGCGACTCCGCCACCGATGATTGAGGAGAACTCGCGCCCGAGCGTGACTCCGGCGTAACGGTAGCGGTTGCCGAACATCTCCGGGAAGTAGCTCATCTGCACTCCGGTCGCACCCTGCGCAGCGAGCATGAAGCCAAGGATCATGACCACGACGATCGCGACGGGCGACCCGGTGGACAGCGCCAGGAAGCTTGGAGCGGGCAGGAAGATCAACGCGCCAGTGATGATCAGGTACATCCGTCGCCGCCCGAACCGGTCCGACAGGGTTCCGGTCACGAACGCAGCGAACGCTGCACAGATCGCGCCGATCAGAAGCACCTTCGGGATGAACTTGGGGTCTACGCCGATCACGGTGATGAGGTACGAAGCCATGAACACCTGGTAGGTGTACGACTGTGTGGTCACTCCCCAGTTCATGAAGATGACCTTGAGTACCTGCACACGCCCATCCCTGGCGATGGCCTTGAGGGGCGCCTCTTCGACATGATTTTGTTCCTTCAGCTCCACGAAGACGGGGCTTTCAGCGATTTTGGAACGGATGACCATCGCGCCGATGGTCACGAACAAGCTGCTGAAGAAGATGGCACGCCATCCCCAGCTGAGTAGCGCCTCGCTGGAAAGCCGCTGCGCCAAAATCCAGACGACTGCACCAAGTGCGGTTCCCAGGGCCGCCCCGATCATCACGAAGGACGACAGCTGTCCACGCTTTCCGCGTTGGGCGGTTTCGGTGAGGAGGGTCGCACCGCCAGACTGCTCGGCGCCTGCACCGAAGCCCTGAAGGAAGCGGCAGAGCACGAGCAGGAGCGGGGCCCAGACACCCACACTCCCGTAGGTCGGAAGCAGGCCGATCGCAAAGGTGGCTCCACCCATGAGAAGCAGGGTTGAAACGAGCACCCATTTGCGGCCGAAGCGCTCGCCATAGTGGGAGAAGAACATACCGCCGAGCGGGCGCGCCGCGAATCCGATGGCATAGGCGCTGAAGCTGGCGATCATGCCGGCCGCGGGCGAGATGTTCGGGAAGAACAGCTTGCTGAAGATCAAAGCCGAGGCTGTGCCGTAGATAACGAAGTCGTACTGCTCGAGCGTCGTGCCGGCCAGCCCGGCCCAGGCGGCACGCCGGACCTTCGCCGGATCCACCTTCGTTTCAGGGAACTCTGTGTATGACGACTCAAGCGTCTTTGCGAAAGCTATGTGTGCACATCCTTATGGGGTTGGGGTCACCACGACTTTGAGGTGACGGGGGTCAATGACGGGGGCCTGGAGCGCCTCCGCCGTGTCATCGAGCTTGAAACGGCCAGTGATGACTCGTTCGATATCCACGGCACCGCTGGCAACCAGCGCGATGGCAGTCGGGTAGGCGTGCGCGTATCTGAACGCTGTGACGAGATCGATCTCGTAGCGCTGCAGATGGGCCAGCGGAAGGCCGTCGACCGAGGGGGCCGCCTGGCCCACCACGGTGACGCGGCCACCGGGCCGGACTGTCTTGACTGCGCTCCACAGCGCCGCGGGACGGCACTGCACTCCAGCACCCGGTCCATGTCCGCGATGTCGAGCTCTTCACGGGCGGTATTGATCACCCGTGTCACGCCGAATGTGGTTGCGATCGCGAGGCGGTCGTCGTTGACGTCGGTCATGACGATCTCGGTCGCCACTGATGCCCGGGCAACTTGGGCGACCAGAATCCCGATGGGACCGGCCCCGGTGATCAGGACCCGTTGGCCTATACGAACCTGTGCCCTTTGCACGGCCCACACAGCCACCGCGAGCGGCTCGATCATGGCCCCGGTAATGGTGTCGATACCGGCCGGCAAGGAGTGCACGGCCCGAGCCGGAACCACGATGTAGTCCGACATCGTGCCGTTCGTCGGAGGGGACCCGAGGCACGTCCCGTAGGGACAGATGTTGTAGCGCCCGGAGCGGCAGCTGGGACAAACCCCGCAGCCGACCGCTGGCTCGACCGCTACCCGGGTTCCGGTCTGGACACCGCTGGTGGCACCTGCAGCGATGACCACGCCGGATGCCTCGTGGCCGAGCACCGTGGGCTGGCGCAGGACGTTCTGCCCGTTGCGCCCGGCGGCGTAGTAATGCATGTCCGATCCGCAGACGCCAACTGCGGCGACCGCGACCATGACCTCGTCAGGCCCCACGGGCGGCACGTCGAGTTCCTCGACGCGCAGATCACGAGCTCCGTACAGGCGAGCCGCCCGCGTTTTGGTGGGCAATACCGTTGGGGTAGGCAATTCCATCGTGTTCACGTCCTCTTCGTTGAGGCTCCGGCGGCCCGATGGGCGGCCGGGTCAGTGTTCAAGCTGGCTCGCGCAGCCTCGGCCGCGGCCGTCCGGACGCCGCTACGCATGATCAGTTCGAGGTATTCGCCCACCCGATCGACGAATCCGGGCTGTTCGACGAGCACAGGGGCGAAGATGTCACCGCGAGAGAAGACCGCCCAGACGAGCTCCTTCGCGGTCGAGCATTCTGCAGAGAGTGCCGCCAGGCGGCCTTTGGCAGGGTCGACCATTGCCCGGGCGAAGGGGCCAGGCTCGTGCCCGTCCAGCGGCGCCAGGCAGGCGAGGAAGCCGGCGACGGTAAGGCAGATGTGCTCGGG